>Ga0182739_1003697_pt1 | contig 13155 bp, 9 predicted proteins | sample eDN5th30CBELigBY_FD_128873 | JGI IMG/M metagenome (GOLD analysis project Ga0182739, IMG submission 128873) | Enriched backyard soil microbial communities from Emeryville, California, USA - eDNA 5th pass 30_C BE-Lig BY (version 2) (version 2) | ecosystem: Environmental > Terrestrial > Soil >... | reverse complement strand
GGGCGCGGCGCCGCGACGCGAAACGAGCAGATCGTCGCAAGCCGAAGTGATCCAATCGTGGTCCGCTGCGCGGAGTGCCGGGGGGGCCAATCGCGGCCCTCCCTGGGAATCTCGAGCGCTTACATCGCAGTGGGTTTCGACGTGGGTTGGCGGCCTTGCGTTCCGAAGAGTGGAACGACTCCTCACGCGAATGTGAGGGTGTCAAGAAAGTGCTCGCGGCCCCTCAGACGACATCTACGAGGAAAGCCATGATAGGCGTGGAATGGAGAAGAGAAGCCAACGCAAGGTTCAGCGGGCTGTGACCCGGAAGGCCGGGTGGGGAGGGGGCCACGAGTGGCCAAGCACCTCGGAATCGGTAGGCTTGGCAAGGTCGGAGGACAACCGACCCTTCCCGGCAACCCCACGGGGCCAGAGGTCTCGATGGCCAGGTTCGCCAACCTGCCAGGCTGACTCCGACGCAGGTGCCTGGCCTATGGCTGTCTGGGCAGGATCAGACCGTCCTCGGCTGGATCGAAGGCCTTTGCAAGCCGATGGCCCTCGGCCTGACGAAAGAGGGTCACCCGAAGCACCCGCTCTACGTGCCGTGTACGGCGGAGCTGGTAGCGTTTGAGGGGCGATGTCATCAGGCGTAACGCTTTCATGGGAAGCCCGAAAGCTGGCTACGCGCGCCCCCGAAGGGCCCGCGCGGTCGCGGCAGATCTGGATTTCCTTTCCCGAAGCGCCGCCCAGACCCACCGCTCCAGCGCCACCATTCCTGGATCGCGAGGCTGGTGCAGCAGCTCATGCCGTATGGCGCGCACCGTCCACTTGCCGCGATAGCCGCGGAGATTTCCCCAGGCGAACACCGCGAGGATGGCGACATGCAAAGCCGCGTTGATGAGCACCATCCCTGAACCCACGAAATACCAGAAGAATGGGGTTTCGACGATTAACGCGGTGGTGAAGATGGGAAGCCAGGGATCGAACTCATCCGGTTCGGGATTGAGTTCGACGTCCAGTTCGGGATCGTGAAGGGGATGCATGGTGGCCTCCTAAGGTGGATTCTCGCCCAGGGCGAGCCATCGCTCCAAGCCATCGATCCGCAACCCGTCGAAGTGCTCCCTGGCTTGCTCCACCGTTCAGGAGCCTCCCAGGAAGCTCTCCAGGCGAGCGGCTTCTCCACTGAGCGGTTCCAGCAGTGTCACCGCCCCCCTATCACGACAGGTCATTTCACTGCGTCGGCGGCTCGGCTTGCTGCGATTTGGAGCGGCGACTTCGTTCTCTCGCTCTGAGTCCGATCGAAAACAGGAGTGAGTAGGCCTCGTCCAGGACTGCGACGCAATCCGTGTAGCCGGCTCGCCAAAGCTCCATGCGGCTCAGACGCAACGTTGTAATCGCGTAGAAGAATTCATCACCTAGCTTCGCAGGCGAAAGCGGAATCGCTCGCGCAGATGACGTCCAATTCCACGTCGGAATGAGCTTTTTCAACTCGTGGATCAAGCGTTTCAACAACGCCGGTGGCACCCTGTCCTCGGGTGGAGGCAGGAATCTCCCAGGCACGAATCGCTGGAGAAGGGCGATCGCTCGCGCACACCGGATAACAAAGACGACCAACCGTAGATTGTCGATCGAGAGGACCGGTGTGGATTGAGGCTTTGGCCCGTCGAGGCCGTTGGGATTGGCTTGGATCTCAGTTCCTCCTCTTTTGCGGGTCCCAAAACGAGTCGCGGTTAGTCAGCCACCTATCGAACGGGTAGCGAGGACGAGAAAGAGATCGCGATCCAGGTCATCCCGAGCAGCCTCCCGAGTCGATCAATCCAGGAAGCCTCCGGTCGCCACCGACCGGCCAGGGCCAGCAGCAGCCAGACGGCGGCTACGGCAGGTCCGCACGGTGAGGCGAAACTGGTGGTCAAAACGCCAAAGCAGCCGATGGGTTCTACGTGGCCGATCAACCCGCTTTCTAATCTCGACCTCATTACGATGAGTGAAACGGAATCGCCAAACCTGATCGACGATACCTTGGTACTGGTGAATCATTCCAATTTCGACAAACTGAGCGAGGCCGCTCCTTCCCGTCCCGAAGAGCCTCCAACTTTACCCCTCCGAAGGGGGGGGCAGCCGAAATTGAGAACCTAGAGGGGGTAAAGTTTCACGCTCTCAAGTTTATCAGGGGGCGGCAAGACGTAGCCCAGTTCCTTGAGCACTCGGCGGATCGTCGTCTCGTCGGCGGCCCTGAAGACGATCTGGCGTTCGCCGGCCAGTTGGCACAGGTTGCGGAGTCGACGATCGTGAACCAGGAGATGGGCGACCTCGGCATCCCTGCAGGCGATCAGACGGGCGGCGCCCAGGTCTTCCAGCTGGCTGAGCTTGTTCGCCATGTCATCCAGAAAGACGATCACTGTCTGGGGCAAGGGCCCTTGATTTTTGGCCTCGAGGAACGTCTTCAACTCCTCAACAGTCAACCCCTTTCCCACCGATTCCAAGGTCTTGCCCGCGTCGAGTTGCCAGACGGCTTCCGACTTCCGCTTGGCAAACCGCTCCAGAAAGAGGGCGTCGGCCTTGGCAAGCGGTCGATCAGTGGCAACCACGTCCCTGTTGGGCAGCACTTTGAGGAGTGGCTCGTGCGGGATGACAGCCGGCTCGTAGCTTTTCTCTCGGCCCAGGCACCACGCACCCAGGGCGTTGATTCGGAAGTACATCAGTCCGTCATACCGGCTCAAGCAAGAAAGATCGTCAGTGCCCCAGCTTTCGCTGTAGTCGTCGCGGACTCCCTCCGGAGAAAGGTAAGCGACATCGAACAGGCCCAGCGTCGCCCCGTACTCGAAGAGGAACGCCAGCGCAAAACGGCCCTGGAGCATCTCCCATGAGTAGGGGCTGTCGTAGCCCAGACTTCCGTACGTCTGCTCGCTGATGTACAGTTTCCAGGCGTCGTGCGTCACTTCGAAGTCGCGGGCCAAGGCTTTGAGCAGCCGGAACAACTCGTCCGTCGTGATCCACTTCTGCAAGGGACACTCGCGAAGCACCTCGACGATCGCTTTTCGGCGAGGGGCCACGGCGGTCAAGCCGCGGCCCTTGGCCTGCTGCCCCTTGATGGCATTGATCCGACTGAATTCATCTACCAGCGTTGTTTTCTGCCACTTCTCCCAGACCTGGCGGATCACTTCATGGGACGGCTTGGTCGTCGCCTTGCGACCTGCCGCCGTCAACTGGAGGCGGGTGCCGGCCGCCTCCGCCAGGCCCGCGGCCTGCACGAGCATCGGCCAGGCGAACGGCTGGATGCGTAGGTCGGATGCGGGGTCCCAGTCGTCCTCGCTCTGATCCGCCTCCGTGTAGAAATCGCCGTCGGCCAACACGCCGGTGATGGCCTTCATCGCGGCCAGCGAAGGCCGTCGCGTCTTCTCGCTGACTCGCACCTCGCCCATGTCAATCAGGCGGAGGATGGCCTTGATGTCTTGCAAGGCCGCCCTGGCCGTTTGTCGCTCACAGAGTTCGATTTCCTCGGCTTTCTCCTTGCGAGAATACCGGCTCGGTCCGACATGCGGCCGATTCACCTTGGCAGGAAGCTCGTCAAGGGCCTGAACCGTCAGTGGCGGCGGCTCGGGAACGAAACTACGAAGCATCGACTGGAGGTCGCGGGGCAAGGTATTCCGACGCGGGAAGAAGAGGCGGAGTACCGTGGGTTTCTCGTTACGAAGTCCATAGCGACTGCCGCTGCCGCCGAAACTGGGGGTGCGGCCGTACTTGGCCTTGAATATGAAGAGGTCCAGGGTCCCCTCTGGATCGTAAGTCGCCTCCTGAAGGGCCTTCTTCCCCACGTCGTCGCGACCGTCATACAAGCTCCGAACCTTCTGCCGGTCTCCCATAGCCTTGGCCAGCAGATCGACAAGCTCCCCCTTCCTCGTCGCCGTCGCACCCACCAACGACGCCAAAGGTTTCAATTCGTCGACCGTCAACTCGGAGAAGGCCTCACGGAGAGTGCGTGGTTGCGTTTCATCGCCATGCGGCATCACTTATTCCTTCCTGCCCTCAACCCACCCAGGCGACCGATTCGCATGATATCGGCTCTCAACGGCCGGGGCGTACGCGTGGATCCGGTCGTCAACGTCGCCAGATCCAAGCGAAGGGGGAATCAAAGGGGCAGAGCGAATGTCAGAATGTCACACTCAGCTTGGGCCAATAGTCCGCTCCGCCCTCTTTGATCCTCGTTCTCTGAATCTCCCAGGCCTCCGCACCGAAGCGGCTGGTCACGATGTGACGCGCCCGGATCAGTGCTTCGCGGGAGGAAACTGGCTCCGTAGCAGGTTGGCCGCCTCGAGCTGAGCCGTCGCGAGGTCGGGCGCGTCCACGGCGTTTCGCATCTCGGCGGGGTCGCGGCGGGCGTCGTAGAGCTCGCGGGCGACGACTTCACCCGTCTTCCAGTCGCGCCACTCGGTGTAGCGAACCCGCGTGGTGCGCACGCTGTAGCCCATGGCCTTGGGAATCGGCTTCGGTTGGCGGTCGAAGTAAGCGGGCCGCGGAAACTGGCTGAACGCGCCGGGCTTCACCGTGGCGCCGGGATCGCGCAGCACGCCCGCGAGGCTGACGCCGTCGAGTCCGCCGGGGGCGGGCAGTCCGCAGAGGTCCACCAGTGTGGGAAACAGGTCGATGAGCTCGACCAGGGCCTTCGTGCGGACCGCTCCACTCGAACGGCCGGGTGGGGCCAGGAGCAGCGGCACGCGGGCGTCGAGCTCGAAGTTCGAGGTCTTGGCCCAGAGGCTGTGCTCTCCCAGGTGGTATCCGTGGTCGCCCACGAAGACAACCACCGTCCGCGCGGCGACGCCACTGCGGTCGAGGGCGTCGAGCACCTTGCCGAGCTGGGCGTCCATGTAACTGATGTTGGCGAAGTATCCGTGGCGAATTTCGGCCGCCTGCTCTGGGGTGAACGTCGACTGGTTGGGAGGCAGCTCGCGGAGGAGCTCGCGGCTATCGTGAAAGGCCAGCTCCGGCGCACCCGCAGGCCGCGCGGGATCAAACGGGGGCAGCTTGCTGCGCTGGTAGAGGTCCCAGTAACGCTTGGGAGCGTTGAACGGCGCGTGCGGCTTCCAGAAGCCCACCGCCAGGAAGAACGGCCGGTCCTTGACTTCATCGAGCACCCGCACCGCCTCGGCCGCCACCCGGCCGTCGTAGTAGGCCTCGTCGGGGACATCGCGGCACTCGCAACGAGGCGCGGTCGCGAGGTTCGGCGGCACTTCGCCGGCCACCTGCGGTAGATCGTCGTTGTGGCTCGCGTAGTGGAGAAACTCCGCCGCGCTCCACGACCGGGCGTCGCCTTTTGCTTTCGTATGCCAGTTGTGAAAGATCTTGCCAACGCCGCGCGTGGTGTAGCCCTGCTGCTTGAACCAAAGCGGCAAGGTCGTCACATCCGGGTTCAACTCGCGGAAGTGGGTGCCGTTATTCCAGAGCCGGAGCGTGTCCGGCCGCCGGCCGGTCAGCATCGATGACCGCGACGGATTGCACACCGATTGCTGACAGTAGGCGCGATCAAACTGCAAGGCACGTCGAGCCAGGCGGTCGAGATTCGGCGTCAGGGCCGGCGACCCGTACGTCGCCAGCTCGGGCCGCAGGTCGTCTGCCATGATGAACAGGACGTTCAACCTCGCCTCCGGCTCGGCGCCGAGCGCCGAGAGAGCAAGCCCGAAGCAGAACACTGGCGTCAAAAGTCGTTTCATGGCCTTGGTGAGATCCTCGTTGACCGATTGCCCAAGTTCCCAGACCGCGCGGAGCGAGTGCCGGAGTTCGGCGGAGATCGGGACCCTACATTGCTCTTTCGGACGTGGTTGTGCCCGTCGCAACGTTCTCCCTCTCCGGAGCCTAATCTGTCAAGGCGAGCCATGTGCCAGTCGGCCTCGACCGCCGCCGGTAGCCACACTCGCCCAACGCTCCTGAGCGGGGCTGCACTCCGACCGCCGCCAAGAGGGAGCGCAAGCATTATTCCATCCCTGGCAGCAAGATTGAAGACGCAGCCCATCGGACCCTTGGGTAGCCGTCGCGGTATCAACTCGCTTCGGTCGTCGCTGGGTCGTTGACGTGGAAACCACTGGCCAGGAGAAGGGAAACGAGACATTCGTCAAATCGGCCGCTTTCCGGGAAAAATGGGATCTTATGAAGGTGCTCACGGAGACGGCCTTGTCCCAATTATGAAAAGTGCATCAAGAATTAAGGGGTTTAGCATAAATAACATTTGTGATTCGCCGGTCTTCGTGGGGTGGGCACCGCCCACCACGACCGGACGGTGGGCGATGCCCGCCCTACAAATCACCCTGTGCGAAATCGTGAATTTGCAAGAGTTATTCCTGCGCAAGCCCTAAGAATTGCCGGTGGCAAGTGGCTGGCCAGCGAGTTCTCACGTCTGCCTGTCAGTCTTAAAGCTCGTCAGGCCAGGGACAGTTAGAAGTTCATTCATCAAAGAGCCACTGGAGTATCGAGATGCTTGTCGTTCTGCGAAATGACCCAATCAAAGAGGGCGGAGCGGACTTCTGAATGGGCCACTCGCATTTGTAAATGTATGGAGTTAAGATGACAGTTTGCTCCGTTTATTTTGATTCTCCTCGGGATAGACTTTTCAGGGCCAGGGTGGGAAACTCGGGCCTCCTCCCTCGGACCATGCTGTTGGGTCGCGGGCGACGAAGCCTCGATGGATCCGGCCAGGGGGGGTGGTCGAGGAATTCCCGCCATGAGTCGTAGCGTCGAGAAGACGTGGAATCTCGTTCTGGTGGTGGTTGTCGTCTTCTTGGCGATCGGGGAACTCCGCAACAGAGCGAGCCCTGAAACGATCGGTGCGATCGTCGTGGCCCTGGCTCTCGCCCCGTTCATCCTGGGACCGCTCCTGATCCATCGGACCCACTGGAGCTCGCTGGAGCCAGGCCTGGTCCCCTTCGACCCCGACGGGCCGGGGTCGCCCGAATCGCTCCGTTCCCACTTCGCTGCGACGGCCGCTGAACTGGGTCGTTTCGGTTTTGCGCCGGAGCGTTATTATCGGACAAAGCAGGCGACCAACAATGCGGACGGGGCCGTGCTTCTCTTCCGGAACCCTAAGACTTGGGAGACGGCGAGAGTCCTGACGGCCGTCAGCAGCGACTCCAGCGTGGCGACCTCGTTCACGGTTTTCGGCTCGGAGTGCTCCAACGGGACTGAGGTCGTCACATCGAATCGGGCGAGCGCCCGGATCTTTCCGGCTCGGAAGCCACCGTTTCATGGCCGGGCCTTCGCCCAGGTCCGCGAGGTCGGCCACCTCTTGGTTGTCCATCGTGCCCGGGTGGAGAACCTCACAGCAGGAAGGACCCTGGTGGACCCGGTCGGGGACGACCCGGACGGCTACATCCGGCGAGTGGATTTCGAGGTTCCATATGCCCATCACGTCGCCAGTGGATACACCTATGTCGACGAAATGGCCCGCGTGCAGCGGATGACCTGGAAGGGGGCGATCCTCTCGACCTGGAAGCTTCTTCCGCCGATCAAACAGATGGGCCTGGCCTGGGAGCGGCTGATGGCCGCGAGGCAACTCGGCAACCTGAAGTCGGGTCGACCGGTCTTTTGACGATCGTCGGGGGTGGCAAGAGTCGCCAGCCAGGCTCTTCAGTGGCGACGTCTCGGAGATTCAAGGAACACGGACGCCTGATCGCGGCCCGCGATGGATTGTCCAGGTTCGCCGCGTTTCCCTGCTGAGGTGCGTGGGCGTCAACCGGCCCCATATCCAACAGAAGCAGGCCGGCCGGAGGTGCTGAGTCGCGGGAGTGGTGGAGTCGTGAAGTGCCTGGCTGGGGCGCTATCGCTACTGACGATCCTGTCGCTCAGCCCCACTTGGCCGGCTTTGCGAGAGTTACTTGGCCGCCTTGAGGTCGAAGTCGAGCGTGCCGCCCGCCTCGGGCACCTCGCGGTCGAACGTCTCCTCGATCACACCTTTCTTGGCCTTCTTGCCGCCGTCCGGGCCGGTCGCCGCGAGTTGGGCCATGAAGGGGTCTTCCGCGAAGTTCGGGTCCCCTTTGGCGGCATCCAGAGGCGCCTTGGTCACGATGACTCGGTACTTTCCGGCGGCCAGCCCGGATTTCAGGCTCGTGCTGACCTCGTACTTGCCTGCGGCGTCGGTGACGGCCTCACCTGGCCGGACCTCGCTGTTGGGGTCGGTCGGGACTGGCTCAAATGCGAGCGCCGCCCCTTCGAGCGGCTGGCCGTTGAGCGAGACGGTCCCCGTGACCGAGACCAGTCTCGGCCCCGAATCCCCGCAACCGATCACCAGCGCGGCCGTCGCGACGAACCCCAGCCATTCCTTCATCATCATCATCATCGGTCCCAAAGTTCCCAAAGGAGGAGGTTGGAGGCCACCGTCTGTCTGCAACAGACTTCGATGGCCTCCTCTACGATCCGGCTCGCGCCTGTCAGAACGCGTCGGCGCTCACGACTTCGCCATTGGCCCTGGTTTGGATCGCGAACCACGCGGTGGGGTTGACCGAGTTCTTGATGAACCGGACGCTCCCGTCGGCGAACGCCGTATTGACCCCGCCGGAATGCCAGCTCGACGATGTCCAGGCGAATCCGAGCCGGCGGGGGTTCTTCGGCACCTGCGAGAGCGCCGCGGGGGCGTTCGGCATCTGCGAGGTCCAGGTCGTGGAGTAGGAGGTCTTATTGTTCGGGTTCGAGTCGTAGACCAGCACGTGGGTGGAGGTCCAGACCCCTTGTCCCCAGTAAAGGCCATAGAAGGCGTTCCCCTTCTCAAGCCGGGACTCGTGAACCAGGCACGTGTTGCTTGTGCCGTCGCTGATCATCGAGATCGTCGTGGAGACGTCAGTCCCGGAGAAGATCGCGTCCTGGGGGGGCCGACCGCCGAAGTTTTGCTGGTCGAAGAGGACGTTGTAGGACTCGTAATACTTGGCGGCCGGCAGCCCATAGCTGCTCCGTGCCGCGTTCAGGGCGAGGTACGGCTTGGTGGTATAGCTATACGAGCGTTCGCCGCCATCGGAGGGGCAGAAATAGGTGGCGACCATCGAACAGGTCACCGTTGTGTTCGCCAGGTAAGACTGGGCACCGCCGACCAGATTGACGTTGACCCCCGAGTTCACCGAATTCGAGGAGGGGAGAGCGAAATTGTAGGCGGCCAGGAGAGCCGACTGCTCCAAGTTGCCCAGGATCATCGTGAGGGCCGTCGTGTTGAGCACCAGCCCTTTCCCCCCGGGATCGTTGGCCGAGCTCGTCGTGCCCGCGGAGTAGAGCTTCGCGGGCGGGAAAGAACCGTTGGCGCTCTCGTAATTCATCATCGCCAGGGCGATCTGCTTCAGGTTGTTGACGCACTGCGACCGCCGGGCCGCCTCACGGGCCGCCTGGACGGCCGGGAGCAACAAGGCGATCAACACTGCAATGATCGCGATCACGACCAAAAGTTCGATGAGGGTGAATCCCAAACGCCGCTGCGGCACCGAAGAACCGCGATCAACCCGAACGTTCAATGCAATGTTCCTTTCAACCCTTGCTTGGGAAAATATCGCAAGCCATCGGCGGCTTGAGCCGACTCGGCGCGGTCGGTCCCCATCCTCTTTTGAGCTCAAAGGACTCAGGATTGGGTGAGGGGTAGGATCACCTGATTCTATAGACTGAGGATGAAATTAGCAATCATCGCTTCCTGAAGGTTGGGAGAAGATCCGCTTCGTCGGGGCCCCAGCCCACAAGCCCTCACGAATCGACCGCGAAGCCCAATCGAAGCGACCGGCGGCAGAACTCGATTATGTGATTATTATCATGAAGACTTAAATTTTAAGAAGGCGCGATGATGGTAAGGGATATGCGATACAATAGGGACGTCGGGGCCACACTCTGGTCAATTCACCGGGGCGATCCCGGAGCTCCTGCCAGAACCCTCGCTCGTGCTCGCCCGGCGGAGCCTGCGATCACGCGGTGGCCTCCCAGTATCCCCGTCGCAGTCGGCGTGCCTCGCTTCTCGCAGAGGGTCACTGCAATCGCATGCCATGGGTTGAGGATTTTTTTCAACACTGTCATGCGGCTCCGTCGGCCTGGGCAATCATCCGAAGATGCTTTGAAAGGCGGAATGGTCGGCTTGCGAGTACGCGGTGGGCGCCCAGCCGTGAGCAAGGTCGCTCGGCGAGGGGTTCCTTCAAGCGGTTGACGTTCACGTCGGAGCGGAGAGAAGGAGACGGGCGGGAGTGGCGGATCGTTTAGGGTAAATCGTTGCCCCCCCCGGCAGTTCTGGCTCGTTGAGCATGGGCCGTGATCAGCCGGGTCCCTCGGAGGCGGGAGCCGCAATCTTGGAGGCCCCCGACGCTTCATGGCGAATCGACAGGGCCAGAGGTTGCGATGAACAGGTCCACTGACCTGCCGGGATGACGCCGACGCAGGTGCCTGGCCGAGACTCTTGCGCTCGTTCCTCCCTTGATGTGCCCCTTCCTTTTCCCACGCGTGGGTAGAACCACGCCAGGACTACCTTCCTCGTCTCTGGACGACGGAATGACCGAGAAGTAATCTGAGAAGACTCGGGCGCCACATCCATCAAACCGCCCGCGCCACGATTTCTCAGCAGCCGTTACCACTTGTACCCCGGCACGGTCCGAGTCCCCGAACCAACCAGGACGGCACCATGACGCCCCGCCCCTTCTTCGCCTTGGCCCTGGTAATCCCGCTTGCCGTCCTCGTCGCAGGCTGCGAGGAGAAGGCGAAGCGCATGGCTGAGCCGACCCGTGAGACGCTCAACAAGACCACGCAGGACGTCCGCGACCTCCAGCCCGAACTCGCGGCAGGCGGACAGGTCACCGACGGCAAGATCCACTCGACCGACTACATCACCATCCAGGCCGACGCTTACCGCACCAGCGTGGCCAACATCGCCAAGATGAAGGTCAAGATGGACATGGATGCCTACGAGGCCCTCAACGGCGAGAAGATCAAAACGTACGCGGAGTTCATGGACCTGATCATCAAGAAGGGCAAGCCCGACGGAATCCAGCTCCCGATGCTCCCTTACTACCAGGAGTACGGCTACGACTCCGCGACCCGGGAGCTCGTCGTCATCGAATACCCGGAGAAGAAAAAGAAGGTCGACGCCATGCACGACAAGGAGCTGGGTCGGTCGAATTGACGTCCCGAGACCAGGTCCCTACCGAACCCCGGCCGAACCGTACTCCGGCGGCCTGACCGATGCCTTTCGGCCCGCCGAACCGCCAGAGTGTCCTGGGCGGGATCGCGGCCGGATTGATGATCGACAACCAGACGGCGTAGATGCGGTCGACGGCCTCTCGCAATGGGAGAGGCCGTCTGCCAGGCCCGCCGGGCGGCGTCGCAGCTCCGGGGCGAGGTCCCGGATTCTCTCGATCAGGACGCCCACGAGCCCTCGCTTGGCGACGACTTCGGGCTGGTCGGGCATGAGCGGCGATCCCAGGGCCGTAAGGAGCGGAGGGCCGAACCGGTCGGGTCTTGGGTCGGAGCTCCGCTCGGTTGGCAAACGCTGCCGGGAACCTTCGTCTTGCGAGTTCAGTAGCTATCGGCGCTGATGACCTCGCCACCGCTCTTGGTGCCAAGAGACCAATACGTATTCATGTTAATGGTGCTCTTGAGAAAGCGGACGCTCCCGTCGAGGAAGAGGAAGTTGCAGCCACCGGAATGGTTGCTGGTCGCATTGGAGACGGTTGAGTTGGCGGCGTAGGCACCGGCATTCGTGCAGGAGCCCCAGCGATACTGGGTGGAGTTCGGCGGGGTCACTGTATTGAAGAGAGTGACGGCCAGGCCGCCGGTGGCCCAGTGATTCCCCTTATTGTTGTAGCTGACGGAATGCGCGGGGGGAGACTGCTGATAGGTGAGAGCCTTCGAACTGCAAGCCTGCAGGAGATTCATCACCTCCTGGACATTCGTCTTGACGTCGAAGAAGCGATTCCCCTTGGCGGCACCGACCTGAGTGATGGTATTTCGCCACAGTTCGGAACTCCAGGCATTCTCACCGACAAGACCCTCGCTGAAGCCGATGGTGTTGGAGGTGCCATCAGTAACCGACGCGATTTTGCAGGCCACGGCGTTGTGGTTGTTGGTGTCGTAGCCGAAGGGACCCGAAACGACCGGGTTCGTAGGCAATGTGCTCGCCCCGCCGCTCCCATAATAGCTGTTGAAGCAGGTGACACCGGCTGAGCCGTCGGAGGGGCATAGGAACGTACTGATCTTGGTCGAGAAGCCGGTGGAATTGGCCGGGTTTTCCGGCTTGAAGTAGAAGTTGCAGGCGTTGTAGACCGACTGCGACTCCATCTGACCGAGCAACTGGGCGTGGACGCTCCAGGGGTTGCCCCCGTAGGTGGCTGGGGGAGTCTGTATCGCGACGATGGCTCCGAGCGGGAACGAATCCATGCTGCTATGATAATTGTGCAGGCCGAGGCCGATCTGCTTGAGGTTGTTGGTGCACTGCATGCGGCGAGCGGCCTCGCGGGCCGCCTGGACCGCCGGGAGCAGCAGGGCGATCAAGACGGCGATGATCGCGATCACCACCAGCAACTCGATGAGAGTGAAACCTCGACGATGCATTGAGACCGACCCTTCTGGCTTTGAATGACTCTGGCACTCTCTGATGGACTTGGACGCGGTACCTCCCGCGAATGAGTCTCCCATGTCCCTTGATCTCGAGTGCCGCCTCATTCCAAACGTCCGACGACGTTGACAATCTCATTGTATAGTGTTCACGATCCGTGATGCAATTTTGTAGGAATCGTGAGGAAGGGGTGTCAAGGGATATCCCAGGTCTTGGCCGCGATCCGTGTAAGCTGAGAAAAATGGCTGCCAGAGGTAAGAAATGGGGACGCAGATCCTCTGGAGAATGACTCCGACGCTGGTACCTGGCCGAAATTCTTCATTATCTCTCCGGTTGTGTTGTATCCCCACTTTCGACATTCGACGGAAGAGGGCACCAGGGATACCTCGACCCCCGGTCGTACCGATTTGCGATAAATCGATTGGCGATTGCTCGCTTGGCATGTTCCTCTCTGAGGCGATGGCCCGGTGGGTACGACGTCGCGAGCCGGAATTGTCGTTGCGCCGTAAGCGCTCGAGATTCCCAGGGAGGGCCGCGATTGGCCCCCCCGGCACTCCGCGCAGCGGACCACGATTGGATCACTTCGGCTTGCGACGATCTGCTCGTTTCGCGTCGCGGCGCCGCGC
>Ga0182739_1003695_pt1 | contig 13157 bp, 13 predicted proteins | sample eDN5th30CBELigBY_FD_128873 | JGI IMG/M metagenome (GOLD analysis project Ga0182739, IMG submission 128873) | Enriched backyard soil microbial communities from Emeryville, California, USA - eDNA 5th pass 30_C BE-Lig BY (version 2) (version 2) | ecosystem: Environmental > Terrestrial > Soil >... | reverse complement strand
CCAACTTCAATTCCATTAATATACATTTTCCAGTGCCTGTGAACTGTGTTTGTGGTGGATTTCGTTTACTGAAATGTCTTTATTTTTTTGCCATTTTTATACAAGTTTATAATTGAGATATTTTCTTTAATTACATTATAAAAATCCCAGTCTTGATTTTCATTGAAACTTTTAGTATATAATAATTCATTAAAAAATATCTCAATTTCATATTTGCTGTTTATTTTTATTATAACGGAAGAAAGCACTCCAGGTCTATCATCAGAATAAATTAATTCTTTATAATTTCTTATTGTGTCATTTACAAGTAAATTATAAAATTGCTTATTAATAAAGTGCTTAAATTTAAATGTTTCAACTGCTTCCATATTTGAATTACTTTTTACAACTGTTTTATTTTGTGCATTTACTGTAAAACAATAGAACAATAATGTAATTACTAAAAAATATTTTATTTTTATTGACATATTCTTAATGTTTTGTTGAATCAGCAGGGGCTGGAGTTTCTTCCTTTTTTTCAGGGAATGTTACTTTTGAAAATTCTTTTTTATCCGCATCCGATTTGTAATATCCTATACCACTATTTGTTCCTAATGTATTTATAATCGCTTGATTTACTCGTTCCTCAAATGTTCCTTCTGCTTTTTTTAAATATTCATTGTAAGTTTTTTGTAGATCACTTTTGGATTTTCCTTTAAAGAAAGCGTCTGCTTTCTTTTTATCTTCAATCACTAATGCATATCTTAAAGTCCCAGACTCTACTAACGACACATATTCTTTACCTTCTCCTTTAATACTATAAATATCTCCTGCTGAAAATCCAATACCAGTATGAGAGCCTTCCGAAATACTATAAGGATGTGTATGCCCCTGACCTACAATTGTTTCTCCTGCTTTTGGTGCATAAGATGTTCTTGCGCTTCCACTTGCTTTTGAGATAGTATATGCAACTGTTTTCAAAATACCCTTATCTGTTTTGACAATAAAAAATGATACTTCCTGTACAGTTTTGCCCCCACTGTTAAAACTCTCCTTCCAAGCTTTGTTAAAAGTAGGATTAGATGCAGTGTTTGCTTTTTTTATTGCATCAATTGGACCTCTTCCGTCTTTATCAACAAACCTAATTGGATTATTAAAAGCAAAAGAATACGGCGACCAACTTGGATACAAATCCATATCTGGATCAAGGCTTAAAAACCTTCCAAGTCTTGGGTCATATATTCTAGCTCCAAAATCAAGGCTATTTCCATCTCCTTTAATATTATTGTCCTTTTCATAACCTTGATACCCGTACCTATACCCGCCCTTATTCGCATATTGATACCCACTTCCAACACTTCCTCCAACATCATTTACATAACCGTTTAAAATAAAATCATCCATCCTAAAAGTACCTTGTGCATTGCCGTTAGGGTAGGCTGCATCATGATCATAAGGCTTTAATAATACTGTAATGGTGCCGGTGAGGTCTTCTACTGCATTTTTTACAGGTACTGTGCCTGTAGTTTTTACAGTATTATTACCTGTGCCACCTGTGGCAGTATAATAAAGTGTGCTGTCGCCAACTTCTATTCCGTTTATGAACATCTTCCAATGACGATAACCGGAATTACTTACCCTGTTATAAAATGAAAATGATTTTATCCCTACTTTTTTATTAGATGCAATATTAAGTGTGAGTGTAACAGTTGCAGTATCTGCTGTACTATTATCAAAAGCAATGGCTTTTCCCATACTTGTATTGCTTGCATAATTGGTCCACATATTTCTGCTATTCGTCCAGGTGCTACCACTCAAATTAGAATTTAAGCTTGTTGGAACTGTTACATAAGGATGAACAGAAGGTGTATCATTAAAACTATGTTTATATAATTCAACAACAGTTGTATTGTTTTCTGATGTTGTTGTAGAAGTTGTACCGACAATGTATGTAGATGTATCTATATAAAATTGCCGCTGCGGCATCTGCATACCAAACGGATAATAATCTGTGGCGGTTAACACTTCGGCCAGATAATAATCAACAACAGTGTTGCCAGGTGCAGCTACCTGCACATGCTTATCACTTATTGTTGCCAATACATTTCCGAGATGATTATTCAATTCGTAAGATTTATTGCCTCTTGTAAATTTAGTTATTTCCGGTGATGCTATGTTACAATTTTGTACATCTATATCTACATTGCAAATTCCTAAACGGCTATTGCCGTATAAATTTATTTCTTTTTGTTTGAGGTTATCTGTCATTGAATAAATACTCATTCTATCCTTTAGCTGTTGGTGATAACACCAACAGCGGCGTAAATGATAGAACGAATCTGGTGCATTACAATCACTTTATTGGCCATGTCTTGTTTTTGTGCAAAACAAAGCCGGATGAATAAATGCCATTATATTCTATCAAAAAACAGATGGTACCCTTTACGCCGTAATGTCAGTAAAAACCAACAACAGGTCGCTCTCTTTTACTCTGAAATCCTTCGGACATCCACTTATAAAAGTGGTACCCTTTGGACTGAAATAAGTGGTATACTTTGCTGTGAAATAAGTGGTATACTATAGAGTGAAATATCCAGTCATTGTCAAAAACAAAAATAATTTCTGTAAGCTGTTGCAGTTCCATTATAGCAGCTTTCATTTCGTCATTGAGGCGATTAGTGCCATAAGCTGCAAGCAGGCTGTATGCGTCTGTAATGGCTTTTATCTGCTATAGTGAAGCTGTGTCAATGATGCTTTCTGCAATGATTAGTTTCTTTGTGTCCGGGTGTGGGTAGGATGGATATAAACCGGTGCTGTCTTTGAGATAGTAATGTTTTTGGTCTGTGCTGTTCTCTGTGCTTCTAAAATACAGGCCTGTTACCTGGTTTGTTTTATTTCTTAGTGCAAACACAATACAATATTTGGCAAAGGGCTTGAACGCTTGTCCGCCCTGTCTGGTATTCGTTCCCCAAGGTGCTAACAAGCCAACAGCAACGCAGTTGCTGATTAATGTATCGTCCTTCCTGCTGCCATGATGGAACTGTGCCGTGTTATAACCGACTTCTATTTTTAATGCATCTAAGCCTCGCCCGTGTAAATAATCCTGCGCCGGTTTGCTGTTGTGCACTGCATTCTTAAAGTACGTGAACATGTTCCCTAAAAACTGTTCTCTTGGTACTGTCATTGGTGTTGCTTCGGTGATTATTTCTATGGGCTTTTGCTGGTGCTGCACTTTGCCTTCAAAGTAGTTGATGATTTCTGCACACTTCAATAATGCACTATGCTTATCGGTATTCTCCTTGTGCATTACAAAATCTATCACATCCAAACTTTTGCCGTGTGTTTTGCAGTTGGAAGAAAAACAATAGCAAGTATGCGTTTTGTAATACACCTGCAGCGATGGTGTCTTGTCCTCATGGAAGGGGCAGTGCAATCGCAGGTTTTTATCGGGCTTTAGCCCGTAATGCTGCAGCACCTGCGCAAGGGTGAGGCGTTGTTTGATGTCCTGGATTTCCATGCAGAAAAAAATCTTTTAAATTTCCAAATACACATTATCAGGTGCAAAGAAACACAATCCTATTTAAACAAACAACATTTTCCTATTTTCAAATACCTTTTTATGTGCTTACATTTGCTCTAAACCTGTAAATACAGGTGTTTTAGTACCTAAAAAGGTGTAATTATGGACAGTTTCGGTAAAAGGCTGGCAGAATGCAGAAAAGCAAAAAGCCTTTCCCAAAAAGATTTGGCAAAGGCTTTCAATACCTCTCATACCACCATTGGCAAGTACGAACGGGATGAGATGACACCATCCATTGAGGCAGCTAAAAAGCTGGCTAAGCTCCTGGACACTACAGTGGGTTATTTGCTTGGTGAGAACGAACAGGCTAACCTGTTTAAAGACCCGGCAATGCTTAAGCGGTTTGAAGATATTGCCACCCTGCCCGCTAAAGAAAAAGATGCACTGCTTACCACCGTTGACCATTTTATTAAAGCAAGCAAAATCTCGATGATATAACAAAGCCGCTCAAGGAGCGGCTTTTGAACTAATATTTTGGTAGATATTTAAATACTCTTTCATTATTCTGACTGTATTATTCTCTACACTTTCTCTTATTACTTTTGATAATATTTCAAAATATTCATTGAGTGCCATCTCTGCCTGTATTACCCAAGTTTCAATATTTATAACTTCATCTATAAAGTAATGCTTGCCCCTTTTATGCTTTGTTTCATTATCCAATGGTAAATAAGAAAGTGAAAGGGTGTTATTTTTTAATAATTTCAGTTTTAAAACTTCATTCGCTACTGTTTGGACAGTTATTTGGCTTGGGTCTGTTTCATCATTATCATCAAACCAATCACAAGTAATATTTCTAATTTTATAAAGAGAGTGAAGAATAAAACTTACGGGTTTAACTACATAGTAAAAATCAGTTGAATTAAAAATGGTTTTATATCCATCTTTTGTTATTTCTATACCTCCCATTGTTTGCCAAAAATTATCTGCTTCATAATCTTCCAAATCCATTGCATCTGTCCCTGATACTATTGCATTATAAGTAACATCTCTACCTTGATTTGAACGATACAAGCAAATTATTTCTAAATCTTGTTTCATTTCTTAATCATTTATTTTACAGGTGTAAATATCCAATCGTAAACAGTTTCTGTAACAGTTTCACCAATAAAATATCCTCCAATGCCTGCACCCAATGTTACTATTCCGTGTGCAATCGTACCCGGACCTGGGGCGGCTTCAAACCAACTCATTGCTACACCCGCTCCGGCTGCTGCTGCTCCAGCTGCTGCCCACCCCCCCACTTTTTTAGTGATAGTTCTGGCTTTATTTTCACTATTGTAAACTTCGTAAACATCCGAAGCCACAGCAACTACAAGCAAAGCTCGGCCTCCCCACTTAATATACTTGCCAGCAGCACCAAACCTTGAAGCAGCAGCAGAAGTTTGACCAGAACTAACATTAGCAGCAGACATATTTCCGCCAATATGCTTCAATGCCGCCCCTTCACTTACTCCTTCAATTTTTGCTAACGAGTTCATTGCTGTTTGCATCCCTTCACTGAATGTTCCAGTTAAAGATTTGTTTTTTGCAATATTTTCAAAAACTGCTTCGCCTGTTGCACCTCCTTCCTTGGCGGCTCTTAATGCTGCAACTTCTGTATTTGACAAATTTGTTATGCCTTCACCGCTTATTGGGTTGAAGTGCCCTGACTTAGTATTTATACTCCAAGTAGTCCCATTTTTTAGAGTAACATTAGTTTCTGTTTTGCCAGTCGCTTTTGCTAATGACATCGCTTCATTAAAAAAGCCTTCAATGGTTGATTTATTTTGCCAAGCAGGATTTGTAACTACTGAGGTTACGCCGCCTTTTGGTGTATTTGCTCCTAAGCCCCCTGATAACGTATGTCTTTGATTAAAGTAATCCCAATTTAATGTTGGCGGGTCACCTAATCCCATATAATCAATAGCATTGATTGGGTTATTTCTATGATAAACATAAGGTGATTGCCAAGCGTAGTCAGGGCTTCTTGGGTCGATTGAATAAAACCTCTGTACGTTTTTTTCGCCCTGCCACATACCGCCATACAGCACTTTTAGCGGTTTTTCCTGTTCGTAATATGTCAGTTTTAAGCACCCCATTTTGATGCGGTAAAGATAGCTTTTTTCTTTTCATCTGAACCGCCCCGCAGGGATTTGGTTTTTCAGTTCTTACAGCTTTTTCAGTTGAAAGAAAAAAATCCGTTCGGGGTAAGGATAAAAAACAACGGCGCAAAAAAGATATATGATAAGCCGTACCAAAGCTGATTAACGGTAAACTGCTGACGGTTGTAATGCTGCTCATCTGTGTTACTACTGCTGAACTTATCGTATATCTTTTTTGTGCAAGCCAACGCCGTTACTACTGTTCATCCGTGTTACTGCTGCTCATCGGCGGCGGCAGGCATGTACTAATTTCTTCGCCAACTGTAAAGACTGTTTAAAGTTTCAGCAACCCAAACAAAATAAAATGCCGGCGATAGCCACCATGCTGCCGCAGGCCTGCTGTAAAGTGACCGAAGTGGAACGGACAGCATAAAAAAATGTCGTGCTTGCACACCGCTTTTTGCAGCGTGGGTTTGCACGGCTTCCACCGATAAAAAATAATTGCATTGGCTTTGTGTAGAGCATTATTTTTTTATCGGTGGCTGCGTTGTTGGCTACTTAACATAATGGCGACTTATGTGACTGCCTTTGTTGGCATGTCCCGCAGGGCATAAGCGTAGGCAAGGCAGTGCGAAGCGAACACATAAGACCGCATTATGTTTAAGTATGCTTCCGGTAATTTTTTTCCGGCATGAGCTGCACTGTGCGGCTTTGGGGTGCAGCGGCTTTTTGTTTTGTGTGTATATGTGTTGGCGCAGGCTCTTGCACACCGCAAACGTAACGCAGTGAAGTGAGGATGTGCATGTGCCTGCGAAGCGTTGGCATACACACAGGCACAAAAAGCATGACAGAAAAAATTGACGGCAACAAACGCAGAAGCCCCGCCTTTGTCTTTCGGCGGGGCTAAGCCGTGCTGTGCGGTGGGCTTTGCCTGGCTTTATTCTTTCACTGATGTTTATTGATGTCGCCGGGCTTTGTACTATTGCAATGGATGCAGCTTGTCTATGGCTGCTTTCAGTTCTTCTAATCCTGTTTGTTTGTAGGCTTCTGTGCTGCCTGTGTTTCTGTGTCCTGCAAACTCCTGTACTATTCTGATGTCGTTGTTTTCTTTGAGCAAATGAGCAATAACGCTTTGTCTAATCTTCAATGGAATGAGTTTGTTTTGTCGGTCTTTGCTTTCGTTTATCATTCTGTTTATTCCACCCTGCCAAAGCTGCAAGCCTTTTTCACTCAACAAAAAATAATCCTGTCGTTTGCTCGGCTTCTGTTTTCTGTGATAACTTTTGTATTCGTGTTTCAGGTAATTATGGAACAATAAAATTTGGTTGGGTTTCAGGCTTAGTATTCTGCCTTTGTTCTTCTTGTTGCCTTTGATTTTGATTGTGCCGTTTTCAAGGTTTATATCGTTCACTTTGATTTGTACGATTTCCAACACTAACAAGGCTTGATACACTAAAAGACTGATGATTATTTTATCTCTTGTCTGATGTTCTGTTTTTTTGCTCTGCCAACTTTCAAAAAGATTTTCTAAAACTTCTTTCGGATAAAGTGCTTCAACTTGTATGGCTCTGTTTATTTGGTCTTTCAGGTATAAAAATCGGCAAGGGTGGTCTTTTCGTTTTCCTGTTTTGATTAAGTAACGATAATAAATTTTGATTGCAAATAAATTGTTGCGTAATGATTTCGGGTGTAGGTTTTGTTCTCTTAAAAGCCCGATGTAATTTAAAATGTCCGTGTAGCTTGCTTTCTCTGCCCTGTCGCCCATTGCCAATAAAAAACGGTTAATCATATTTTCATAACCGCTTATTGCTGTGCTGCTGTATTCCTGCTGTAAAAACTGTTTTAAAGTCATTTACTCACTTCATTTTTATTTGTTTAATGGTGTTCGTGATTGCTTCGCAATTCATTCCATTAGTTTGTTTAACTGTTGTTGTGTGATGTGTGTATAGATTTGTGTTGTTTCAAGCTGTGAGTGTCCTAAAAACATTCGTACCTGTTCAACGTTTATACCTTGCTCTAAAAGATGTGTTGCGATTGAGTGCCGCAAGCTGTGTATGCTGATTTGTTTTTCCTGCATTGCTTTGTTTGCTGTTCTTTCTATAATCCGTCTTAAATATTTGTTGTAAGTATCATCATTCATTCTGCCGCCTCTGCTGTGCAACATAAAAGCTGCTGCATTGTCCGTACTTAGTTTGTAATCCCTGCCGCCTGTTAATGCTTCTCTTTCGTTGTAGTAATAATTTGCAAGGTCTTTTACCACTCCGTTGCTTAATGGTATTACTCTGCGTTTGTTGCCTTTTCCCTCCGGTACAATCAATATTTTTTCTCTTAGCCGTATATCTTCCGTATTGCATTTTTGCAGTTCACCTGCTCTTAATCCGCAACCATAAGCAAGGCTTAAAATGGCTCTTTCCTGTGCTGTTGTTGCAGCTTCATAAATCTGTTGTATTTCTTCCTGTGTCAGTATCGTTCTTTCGGGTGGTTCTTCCTGCGGATAAGGGAACTGCAACACGCCAAACGGATTGCTTTTTATCTTTCTTTCCTGTACCAATATTTCAAAACAATCCCGTAAAATGTAGATTGCCCTGCAAACCGTTTTTTGATTTAATGCCGCTCCGTCTTTCTTGCTCGGTCTGCTGCTTATGTATTCGTAAAACTCGGTAATGATGATTGGCGTAACGCTGGTAATGTCGGTTGTGCCTTTACATTCTAACCATTGTAAAAATTCATTCAACGCAAGAAACTTGCTCCGTGTGCTGTGCGGAACATAACCTAACATTGTTTGGTACTGATAAAAACGAACTGCTAATTTTCTGTAATCTTCGTTTGTTACTATGATGTCGCTTGGTCTGCTCATATACACACTTTTAGGAACGGTGAACGCCAAAGGCATTTTTTGTTGTATCGCTTTATTTTCAATGATTCTGGCGTTCGGCTTGGTGTTCTGTGGTGTTCGCTTACAGTTCGCTTACAGTTCGTTTAACTGATTGTTCAGGTTGTCTTTTATTCTTGCCCGGACTGCTGCAATGTTATCCCAATAAGCAATTTTGTATTTGAAGCCTCTGTTTGCAAAGCCGCTTTGTTTCAGGTATTCCAACTCTACTAATTTTTGTATGTAGTAATGCTGTTGTGTCTTGCTTACCCCTGTGGCTTCTCTCACTTCAAAACGGTTAAATTCATATTCTCTGCCTTGCTTTTCTACAAAGGTTTTCAGCTTCTCAAAAAATTGTCTTAGGCTTCCGTCTAATTCATCAACCTTTAATAAAATGCTTTCAAATAAAATATCGCAAGCCGTTTGTAAATCTTCTTTCTCGGTAATCAATCTGCCTTGCTTGTCCTGCTTTCTCTGGTACTGATTGAGTAAGGTTATCTGCTTTACAAAACTCTGATAGAGTTCGTTTAACCGCCTTATTTTATGGGCTTCTTCGGGTAGTTTGATTTTATTGGCATAAGGATTTATCACTTCGTAAGGTTTGAGCAACCGCATACAGTTCTGTAAAAATTCGCTTACTCGTTTCTGCTCTGTCCGGTCTGTCAGTCCTGCACTTACTTCGTTTTGGTATTGGATAATTCTTTGTGTCTGCTCTCTCGTTTCATCTACGGCAATCAAAAAACTACGGCTTATATTGTCCTCGTAAATTTCGCCTTTGGTGGTACACGATAGCGAAGCTATCGGACCTCTTACCGTTCTTTCCCCGCCTCTTATACTGCCGTTGCTGTCTTTAATGCTTGTTGATGTGATTAGGATTTCATTGCTCTGCAATTCTCTTACGGCAAGCTGTGCATCTTCTTTCAAGCCGTCTAAATCTTCAAAGCAAAGCAACTTGTTCACAAAAAAATATTCGTCCTGGTTGTAAAAACTGTTGTCCGTTACTCTTGTATATCGTTTTACATCTTCATCAGGCATTAAGTAGCTGACAACTTTTAACAGCCTTGTTTTTCCGCTTCCTGATGAACCCTGTATTAAGCCGTGCAATGTATCGGGCATTTTGTAAGAGCTTGCAATCACAAACAATAAAATGCGGTTGGTTTCTTCGCCTGTTATGCCTGCTTTGCCAATGAGTTCGTTTATTCGCTGTATCAGCTTTGCAGTTTTCAAAAACTCTATACACTTGGTTGCTGTTGCCGCAGGAACGGCAACCGTTTGTTTATTATTTACTTTACGCTGGTGCAACTGCTTATCCCTGTAAACTTCCAACAAACTTGTAAGCTGCATTAAATCGCTTTCTATGCGGTCTTTTGGCAAGCCTAATTTTTCCGCAATGATTTTGCAGGTGCTTTCTACTTGCTTGTACTCGTACAGGTCTAATTTTAGTGTAATGCTGTTCATTGTGCCGTGATTTGTAAAGTGATTTTTAAGCTGTCTAATTGGTCGGCTCTAAAACCTTTGATTTGATAAAGGGCTTCGCTGCTCTGATATTTTAAGTTGTAAGGATTATTTGTATTTAACCCTGTGCTTTGTTCTTCCTGTGCTTCTGTTGCAGCTTGTACCGTTTCAATAAACAGTTTGGCTTCCTGCTTTTCTTTTTCATTTGGATTTTCATTTGAAAGAATAAAATCAAAGTCCTTTCTTGTTTCTATCAGGTGGGTTAATATTTCGGGGCTGTGTCCCTGCAACAAGCTGTTTATATCTTCATTCTGCGGCACGGCTACATTGGTAATTTTTAAGTTCGGATATTCAGCTTTGAACATGGGCGCATACTTTGCCGTTGCTTTGTTACCCGCTTCATCGCCATTCAGGAAAAAAATAATTTCTTCAAGCTGCTGTAATGCCCTGATTGCTGTTTGATGTTCTTCGGTTAGTCCGTTTGTGCCAAACAGTGCCAATACTTCGTAACTGTTTTTTATCGGCTCTTGCTCTAATAATGTTGCTGCGTCTATAATGCTCTCGGTAATAATCAGCTTTTTTGTTTCTGCTTTCGGATAGTTGGGATATAAACCTTGCCTGTCCCTTAAATAAAAATGCCTCTGCTCTTTGTCTGCTAATGTGCTTCTAAAATACAGGCTTACTATCTCGTTGCTCTTGTTCCGCAATGCAAAGCATATACACCATTTGCCAAAAGGTTTATAAGCCGTGTCGCCTGTTCTTGCTTTCATTCCTAAGTCCAACAATAAGCCGTATTTTAAACATTCATTGATTAGGGTTTCGTCTTTCCTTGCTCCGTGATGGAACTGCCCTGCATTGTAACCGACTTCCGTTTTTTTGAAGTCTAAACACCTTTGTTGCAGATACTCTTTTGCAGGTGGGCTGTTGTGTACGGCATTTTTGAAGTAGGTAAACATTCTTTCTAAAAACATTGTCCGTTCATTGCTTGGCTTGGGTGCTTCGGCTCTGGCTCTGCTCTCGCCTCCGATGATTGCAGCCGCTTTTTTTATGGCTTCGTGCTTGCTGCATTTCTCGTAATACATTACAAAGTCAATTACATCAATGGCTTTGCCGTGTGTGGTGCAGTTCGTTGAGAAGCAAAAAGCTGTCTGCGTTTTATAGTAAAGCTGCAGGCTGGGTGTTTATCATCATGGAAGGGACATTTTAAACGGTTCTGCTTGTCTGCTTTTAAGCCGTAATAATGCAAGAGCATTACCAAAGTGAGCTTGCTTTTTATTTCGGTTATCTCCATTCTAAATATTTTTTAAAATTTCTCAATACACATTATTAGGTGCAAAGAAACATAATTGTATTTACATGAACAACACTTTCATGTTTTCATACCTACTTTTATATTCTTACATTTGCTCTATAAGTCTAAAAACAGGTTTATTAATACATTAAAAGGTGCATTATGGACACATTTGGTAAAAGATTGACAGAATGCAGGAAAGCAAAAAACCTCTCCCAAAAAGAACTGGCAGAGGCTTTTGTTACTTCTCATACTACCATTGGTAAATATGAACGTGATGAGATGGTGCCGTCTATTGATGCTGCTAAAAAGCTGGCTAAAATATTGGATACTTCGGTAGGTTATCTGTTGGGTGAGAATGACGAAGCCAATTTATTTAAAGACCCTAAAATGCTGCAACGCTTCCAGGATATTTCGGTACTGCCCGATAAAGAAAAAGCGGCACTCCTTACAACGGTTGACCACTTTATTAAAGCTGCTAAAATTAGTTTGATGTAAAAACAAAAGCCACTCAATGAGTGGCTTTGTTGTTTTACTATCGATTTATCTTTATGAATACAAGTAAAGTAAGAATGCAAGGTAAATAGCCCCTAAAAAAATTGACACATTCGTATATTTTACACTCTGGGTTCTATACGATTTCCACATAAGAAAAAAAGTCACCAATACATAAATGAGAACAATAAAAAAGAAAATCCAATAAATAGGCTCTTTATCATTTGATGATGAAAAATTTAATCTGCTTGCTAAAAAAAACAACGAAGATGCCATTACTATAAATAACACTACCTGAATTACCTTTAAGATATTTTTCATTACTTCTCTTTTACTCTTTTTAATATTTCCGTAGTATGCCTTGTGGCAACATCTTCAGCTAATTTTCCTTCTGGTGTATCTACTTCATCTTTATTCATTTGTTCATGTGAATTTGGGTCAGTATCCGTCCTGCCCTTAGCCTTATCTTTTACAAACTTCCCTACAGAGAAACTTCCTGTATTCAATCCTTGATATTTCCCATTTGCATCTGTTGTAGTACGCTCCATTAGGGCTTTAAAGCCTTCTATTTTCAAGCCATCGGTGTATATAGGAACTTCGGTTGGCATCGCTCCATTATTAGCCGCCTTGTAATATTCAACATACAATTCAACATAATTTGAATGAGAATAAAAATCTTGAACATTATGAACATTTATCCCCAATCGTTCAACATCATAGCCTCCAAACTTCTTATTACCTGAACCAATATTGTTTATTCTGCTATCTATATCATTGTTCAACTTAGTCCATGTTGCTTGCACTTCAGTAAAATTCTTTCTACCATCGAAATGATGGTCAAAAGCAAAGCCGTAATAATCTGAATATCTTGTGGCACCCACAACTAAGTCAGTTTTAAATCTGCTTAAAAACCCTTTACTTAATCCTGAATTATTAAATGCGTTTATGGTTATTCTTTTGTGGACTGGAACAGCAAAATTTCCATCAGGGTCTATGTTTAGAATAGGATTATTGCCCATGGAAGAGTATGGACTTTCTCCTGGTGTTTTTGCTGCCATTGGGTCAACAGATTTAAAACGACCTATTCTTGGGTCATACTCTCTGAACTCATAGTGTATTGAGTTTCCTTCACCGGAGATTTCCCCGTCGTTCTCCTTGCCATTGAAGCCGTACCTATACCCACCCTTATTCGCATACTGATACCCACCTCCAACACTTCCTCCATCATCATTTACATAACCGTTTAAAATAAAATCATCCATTCTGAAAGTACCCTGGGCATTGCCGTTTGGATAGGCTGCATCATGATCGTAAAGTTTTAATAATACTGTAATGCTGCCTGTAAGATCTTCAACCACATTTTTTACCGGTACTGTACCTGTGCTTTTTACAGTATTATTT
>Ga0182739_1003692_pt1 | contig 13163 bp, 10 predicted proteins | sample eDN5th30CBELigBY_FD_128873 | JGI IMG/M metagenome (GOLD analysis project Ga0182739, IMG submission 128873) | Enriched backyard soil microbial communities from Emeryville, California, USA - eDNA 5th pass 30_C BE-Lig BY (version 2) (version 2) | ecosystem: Environmental > Terrestrial > Soil >... | reverse complement strand
CTCACGAAGGCATGTCAAATATCCTTCATAGCGTTCCATGTAACTGGGGGACTGATCTACCGATCCGATAAAGCCGATGGCGGAATGCCCCAATTCAATGAGCTGCTCCACCGCTTGGTAAGCTCCGTAACGGTTATTCGTCAATACGCAGTCCATCTTGCAGCCAGGGTAATGGTGATCGACCAGAATGCAAGGGATGCCTGACGTCTCCAGCTTCTTCAAATAGGCTTTATCCAATTGAGACAAGACGATGACCGCATCCACATCCGAGTTGGTAATGAACGGCGGCAGCACAAGCTGTTCCACCTGCTCCTGCTGAATGGTATTGACCAGCAGGTGGAATCCCCTTGCCTTCAATTCCTTTTCGATACCCAAATATATTTCGGCAAAGAAACCACTGTGCTGGATGACAGATTCGGTAGCCACCAGCCCGATATAGCCCCGCTGGACGACACTCTGCTTTTGCTGGTACCTATAACCCATGCGCTCCGCGCACTCGATAATCTTCCTTCTCGTTTCCTCGCTAACTCCCGGTTTCCCCGATAAAGCTTGAGAAACGGTGTTTTTTGTCGTATTTAAAGCATCAGCGATCATTTGCATAGTTACATGTTTTGGCATAGACACATCCCTCTTCCATAGACAACTAAATATTACTTATCATATCATAAAGTAAACACGATATTTTGTCACGTTATTTTCAATTATTTTCAATGACTAGAAAAAGAACCTGAACAAAAGTTGGATACACAACTTTTATTCAGGCTCTTTTTTAGCGGTGCCTGGGATTCCATTGCATTGCCTTATGGCGGTACGGCATTACAGACTAAAGTTCATATCCTGCACAGCCGCTTTGCTTTCTGTCAATAAAGCTCGCAGCTCATACAGGTGCTTGGAGGACATGGCAGCATCCTGCTGTAAAATAAGCTTCAGCTCGGGATCTGTCACCAAAGCCTGCATCGTCTTGGATTTGGTTAATCCAACCGTTTTAAAGGCGACAATTTCATGAACCTCCAGCATTTCATGCAGGGCGTTTGACTTGTTCACTATCGATTCCCCCGTTTGGCCTCTTGGCTTCCTGATCGGTATGACATGAGAGGTCATGCCACCTCCGTTTTATTTTGCCGGCCTTGGAGCAAATCATACCTGCAATGAAGCAGTTTCCTTACAATTCTGCCAGTGCCCGGTGCTACTGCCGTTCGGATGCGTCGCTGCCGAGCTCAAATATTAATTGCTTAAACGTGTCGTAAGCGGGTTTCAGGGTGTAATCATCCCGCATAATTCCGAATTGATGGAAGAGGTCATCCTTCGAGCTGTCGGCGTCGCGGAGCCCAAAAAGCTCATAATGCGTAATGTGAAGCTCCAGGCGGAGCTTGTAAATGGTCCGTATAACCGTCTCCAGCACGGCCGCTTGATGCTCGTAAGTTCTTTCCAGCCGGACAAACGGATTTTTTCCGGTAGGCCAGCCGTTTTCCGTAACCCGTATAGGGATAGATGCAGGGATACCAAGAGCCTTCAAGTTGGTTTCCCTTAAATGACGAAGCGTCCGTTCAACGCTAGCCGGTATTTCCGCAATATCGAGCGGCTCCTCGAATACATCCACATAAAAATTATGGCCGACAAAATCGACGGAATCCACGAACGGCTTCCCTCCGAGCTTCGCAAGGCTTTCCCAAAAATCCGGGAGCGCCATGGGGCCGTCGGGCACGGATCCGAATCCTATCTTTACGTGGGGGCAGACGCGCACTGCTTCTTTCTTGGCGGCGACAACCCCTTCCACCAGCGCCTGCTGCGCATACGGCTTGGAGCCTTCCATAAACGACAGGTTGGGTTCGTTCGTGATCTGAAGCGAAGCCAGGCTGGCGCCATACCGGTGAATTACTTTGCGGACAAAAGCAAGCCAAAGATGCATATCGATGTCCGGCTCTTGCAGGCATCCGATGACCAGGTCACCCAATAACCCGGAATGAAGATACCGGTCCGCCACTTCTATAGTTCTCGATTCGGCTTCAGGTCCCGTGTAAATTAAGTAATTTCTTGGAAGCAGCATTTTGCTTTTCCCGCGCAGCTCCTGAAGGGCCGATTGAATGGCACCATAGTCATCCTGGGGGCCGACAGCCAATCCGACAGGTGTGCCGGCCACACTCATCGGATAAATTCCGAACGTCAATCCTTCACCGTTCATGCTTTCCACGCTCCTTTACCCTATTCAACAGATAGTAAATTATTTTTTACTAAAACGAAGAGAATCCCCAGATATCATGATATAATAATCATATTTCAATCTGTTACTACGCATAATAGTAAATAATCATTTACATAATGTCAACCTCACAAAATAAATAATAAAGGATTGTGTACGAAATGAATGCCACGCCCGAACAAATTTCTCAAGACTTCGTCCGGCTCCTGCCTTTGGTCTATAACAAGCTCGCGTCAAGCCCCAAGAAAGCCTCGAGTCTGACTCATCTACAAATTCATATATTGGAAGAAATGATGCACGCCAGGGAAGGAATTTCCGTTACACAGCTGGCTCAGCGGATCCGCATTTCCAAGCAGCAATTGACTCCTCTCATTCATAAGCTGGAAGAACATGAATTCGTGTCAAAATCGCAAAACCTCGAGGATAAGCGTTCGGTCAAGCTCATGCTTACGGAAAAGGGGACAACCGAGGTCATGAAGCACTGGGAGGGATTCCAGCAATTGCTTTCCAGCCGGATCGGCCAACTGGATGAAGATGATTTGTTGGATCTTGATTTCGCGATCAACAAAATCATCCGGATTTTTGCCAAGCTGGACTGACTTCCATCAGCAGCCCTCACCTTGCAGCAAGCGTCTCCGCACGGAGGCTGGCGGCAAACTTTAAAAGGCCATCCATGACGGATGGCCTTAAAGAGAACGTTCACATTGCATGGGAATTAATTGACGGGATTCAGAATAAACACGATGACGCTTTTATCCAAACGAAAATTCCAATCGGCAAAAACATCTGCTATTTCGGTCTTTAAAATTTGCTGTATTTTATGGCTGCTGCGCAAATATTTCATTTCGAGATTACGCTCGGCCAGTTTTAAGCTTTCTTCAAACCCCAGCCGCATCAGTTCCTTCCCAATGTTTATAAGGATGCCTTCGCGGATGACGAGGAGCGTTCTTTCATTTAGCATACAGGAGTAGATTGCATCCGGCTTCTTTTGAACCTGCTGGCTGATGTGTCCGATTTCTTGATGCAGCTCTTTTTGCCCCGCATACTCTTCTGGTGCGGCTTCTACATACTCCCCTCCTGATTCGATACCGACAAAAATCCCGGAATGGTTATGCATTCCCCAATCATAATAAAACTCTGCTATATTCATACCTGTCAGCAGCAATAAGTAGGCTTTAATTTCAGGAATCAACGACTTCATCACAAGGTCTCTAGTATTTAGAATCGAGAGGATTTGAGCTTGCTGAAGCAGGATTTGTTCTGTCGGCGCCAAAAATTTCCGTAAATAAATGACAATATAGGGGCGGCTGATACTAACAAAAATAGATTGTGGTCCTTTCCCAAAAGCCTCTCTCAGCAATCTTCCTATGTAGCTTGCAATTTCATTTTGGGATTGTTTTTTTGTATTATCCAAAAAATCCATCCTCGGTTTAGGTAAAAATGCAGTATTCTATTTACCCTATTTTTTATCTTAATACCTTATTTCGATTAAATAGAATCATCTCTTCAAATAATTGCTTGTTTAAGGATATCCATCTGTGCGCTTCCCTCGTTTCGTCGATTAGTTGTAACCTGAGAATGGAAGCAAAAAAAGCCTAAATAAAAAGTTGCTGTTAACAACTCTTATCCAGGCTTATGTCCAGCTCTATCTCTGGTTCATTAATACCGTAATATTGAACACACAGCAAATATTTCGATAACGCTCGTCCATGCAGTCCGAAAGTTAAGGCAAAAGCGTCGTATCTTTCACCCTAACCATTATTTTAATAATTTTTTTATATTAAAACAACATCAAATTTAAATTGTTTTATGCAGCCTCTGAAGCGCAGCTCGTTTTCTCCTTGTTTTTGACGCAAATCGTCCGGCATGCGCCATGGCTTTTAATGCTCGTATGAACAAAAAAGCGGCGCAGTTATTCAATGCTGCCGCCGCTTTAATAGGTTATAAGTGATGATATAGGAACTTACTAAATAATTGCTCTTTGACTTTGCAGTCTTCCCTGCAGCTGACTTATATTAATTCCCCGCGTGACATCATTCTGCTCGGCTGCCATTGCAGCTGCAACGCCAGCCGCCTGGCCAATCGCCATGCAGTGGGATTGTACTCGTGTCGAAGCCAGCGCCTCATGCGTAGCAGAAATACAACGCCCTGCTACAAGCAAATTGTCCAGATTGACCGGAAGCAAGCTGCGGTATGGAATATCGTAGGCATCGTCAAGCTCTGTCCAGACGTTGGTATGGTCGTGCGGACTATGAATGTCGACCGGGAAGCAGCCTTTAGCAATGCTGTCTTCGAATTTGGCTCCGTGCAGGACGTCATTCTGGGTTAAGACGTAATCGCCGATAATACGGCGCGTTTCCCTTACTCCTACCCGGGAAGCGGCGCTGGATAAGGAAGCCCGCTCGAAGCCCGGCAAGTATTTACGGGCGAAGGCTACTACGGACATGACTTGCTGTCTGCGATCAATTTCCGCGCGAATCAGCTCTTGATTATACGTTCCACCAACGCGGTTAGCCCGGGTAGCGTTAAACAGCACATCGCCATCACGATAATCGGAGAACAGCGTCAGCCTCTCACGACCAACATTCAGCTCCCCCCTTTCCTTCGCTTCAGCCACGGCGCGGTTAAATCCGCTAAGTGCGACCATACGCTTGGCAAAGTGCGCCGGAAGGTTATCAGGAAGAATCGGATAGGTTACCCAAACCAGCTCGTCCCGATGGCTTAATGTGTAGTCGATGAACTTGTCCAGATCGACATAGCTCATCTTGAACAGGGATGAAACCGGCTGTGCCAATCCATCTGCACTGCGGCCGTATTCGTAGCTTGCACCGGCCGATACCGCAATATCGCCGTCACCCGTCGCGTCGATATACTGCTTAGCACGGATGATGTCTTTGGATGATTTGTTACGAATCCCGATTTCCGTCACCTTGCCGTCCTTCGTTCGCACCTCATCCACATACGTATTAAGCAGCAGCTTAACCCCGGCCTCCAGCACAAGCTTGTTCAAAACAAATTTCAATATTTCTGCATCAAACGGGGTAATATATCCGCCTGTTCCCTGTGTGGAGCCAGGCTTATCATAGGGGCACTTGATGGTCCCCGTTGAACCTTCATAGGCAACCAATTCATCGACTACATCCTGAAAGACCCCGCTTATGACTTGACGATCCTGGAAATAATTCGTCATCCATGGTCCAACCAAGCTGCCCGTGCCGGCTCCTCCCAGAAAAGAGCTGGGTTCAATGAGCACCGTACTGACGCCGGAACGCGCTGAAGCAATCGCTGCTGCAATCCCCGCAGGGCCGCCGCCGATGACGGCAACTTCATATTGATAAATTGTTGGATTCATAGTCACTCACTCCTTTAATTTTTGGCCAGAAGGTCATCTGCCCGTTTTTTCATACTTTGGACTGCATCCGCTGTAGGTTTATCCCCAATTAATGCCCGTTCGCCTTCCTCGTCAACAATCTTCTGGATTTCAGCCAAGTTTTTGAACTGCGTATCGTTCACATACTCCACGTCCGCGAAAACTACCTTCTTGAATGATTCCACATCAAACAGTTTTTCCGGATTATCGCCGAGCACAAGCTTGGCTACTTTTTCTTTGTCTACCTTTTTCCATGCCGGGACTCGTCCACTGGAAATAAGCGGCTCATTTCCTTCCGTCACGTACCATTTCAAAAACTTCCAAGCTGCTTCTTTATTCTCGGAATTGGCGTTAATTGAAGTAAAATCAAGATAACCGGTGCCGCCCCCGATAAATTTACTGTTAGCGGTCATTTTGGGCGTTGGTGCAAACGCTGTGACAAAATCATGCGGGAAATCCTTCGTATTTTTAATGCTGCGGATGCCTGCCGTTCCGTTCCAAACCATTGCGGTTTTTCCTGAGAGGAATAAACTGGTGCCCTGCAGCTTGGAAGTTTTAGCTTCTGAATAAGGCGGTTGTACTTTTAAATTTCGCTCCATATCCACCATCGTATCCAGATACGATTTAAAAACAGGGTTATCCAGATTGCTAGCTTTATCATCCTTGTAGAATGCATTCGGCCCCAGCTCTGTTTTTACCGTTTTATCCATCCATTCATAGATTTTGGGCTCCAGATTGCCTACAAAAGACCCCCAGCGTTTATCATTGCCGTCACCTTTGGTCAATTTCACTGCGTAATCTTTATATTGATCCCAAGTCCATTCCGTCGGTACCGGAAGCTTGGCCTCATCCAAGTAGGATTTATTAATAGAAACAAAATCGTTCAATATGATGGCCGGAATATAATAGGACTTGCCGTTAAATTTCGTAACCGCTTTATCGCCGAAGTTATCGTTCATATCAAACTGATCTTTGGAAATATAAGAGTCCAACGGCTCTACCATATTGGCATTGATCCGCTTCACCAGCTTATCCATACGGTAGTTAATGAAAATGTCGACCTCGCCTCCTGCCATAAGTGAGGTTTCCATCTTCGTATTCCCCGCTTCATCATTGACAAAACGCACGTATTCAACCTGAATCTCCGGATGAGCTTTATTCCAGTTATCTACAGCTTGTTTGGGGCCGCTTTCTTCGGGAACCGCTCCCCAGAATTTAAGCTTCACGACTTTGCCCGAGTATGTCCCGCTGCCTGCATTGTCTGCTGCCTGATTCGAACCGCAGCCAACTAATCCCATCGTTACAAGACTTGCGGAAAGAACGAGTCCAACCATTTGTTTATTTTTCATTTTGTAAAGCCTGCCTCTCTGTATATGTTTTTAACCTTTGACCCCAGACGATGCCACTCCCTGAATAAACCAGCGTTGACCGAATAAGAATACCGCAATCACAGGTAAAATCGAACTTACTGCGGCTGCCATCATTTGCGGATAATTGGTACCGGAATCGTCCACGAAATTAGTAAGCCCTAACGGAACGGTAAATAATTTCTTGCTTGTAATAAAAACGAGCGGATTCACAAATTCATTCCAGTTCCACGTAAAGCTGAGAATAATTAAGGAAACCAGCGCCGGTTTGGACAACGGAATGAAGATTCGCGTCCATATTTGAAAATGGTTGGCACCTTCCATTTTCGCTGCTTCAGAGAAATCCCCCGGAATCGTTAAATACGTTTGGCGCAGCAAGAAAATGCCTATGGCCGTGAAGATCCCTGGTAGAATGAGCGCCCAGTGTGAATTGTAGATACCTAAATAGTTGAACAATATAAATCGAGGAATCAATGTGACTTGATCAGGAACCATCATCGTCGCCAGAAAAATAAGAAACACAAAATTTTTCCCTTTAAATTCAAACCGCGCAAAACCATAAGCTGTGCATGAACTAATGATAACCGCGCCAATGACGGAAAATACCGTTACTTTAATGGAGTTAAAGTAATAAAGACCGAAAGGATGGGAGCCCAACCATATTTCCTTATAGTTATTCCATTGCATCTGGGCAGGTATCCAAATCATTGGATTATGAAAAACATCAATTTGCTTTTTTAATGAAGTGGACAGCATCCATAAAAACGGCAGCAGCATTGTCGCCGCTACCGCAGCGAGTAAAACGGTAATAAACAGTTTCAGCCCATTGTTCTTGAGCCACGTCATGCCTGTCTCCTCCTTCTAGTAGTTAACCCAACGCTTTTGGCCAATCCATTGAACAATGGTGACCAGGAAAATGATCAATGTCAATATCCAAGCCATAGCTGACGCGTAGCCCATTTTATAAAAGCTGAATCCGGACTGATAAATATAGAAGGTTAATACCGAGGTAGACGTCCCCGGCCCCCCCTGCGTCATCATGAAGATAGCGGCAAACACCTGGAATGAATGGATGATGCAGGTGATGAGCACGAAGAAAGTTGTCGGCGACAGCAGCGGAATCGTCACACTGAAAAATTGTCTGACCTTCCCTGCCCCGTCAATGCTCGATGCTTCATACAAATCTTTCGGAATCGCCTGAAGCCCTGCCAAATAAATGACCATATTGTAACCAATCGCAGCCCAAACACTCATAATAATGATGGCGGTCAGTGCCCATTTGGGATCGGAAAGCCACCCTGGCGGATGTTCAATACCTATGTCGCGGAGAACTTGGTTAATCGGCCCTTGGCTGGGGGAGTACAAAAGCGCCCAAACAAGGGAAACGGCCACAACACTCGACACATAAGGCATAAAGATGATCATTCGCAATGGCGTTTTGAAGAATACGCCCTGATTCAGACCTACAGCAGTCAGCAGAGAAAAAATCATAATGAGCGGCACGGTCGTCACTGCGAAGACCAGATTGTTTTTTAGGCTGTCAGTAAACCAATGATCTGACCACATCTCTGTGTAATTGTGAAAGCCGGAGAAACGAATCCCTTTTAACCCCTCCATAAAGTTCCAATCCGTAAAGGAAATGACTAAAGAAAATAAAATGGGAATTACCGTCAATAGCCCGAATCCTATTAATGCCGGAAGAATAAACAGCCAACCTGTAAACGCTTCCTTTCTGTATGCGTTCATAACTCGCTCCTTTCCGCTGTTTCTTGTTGTTGTCCACGTCTAATATCGTAATTCATTGACTTTACAAGTTAAACCAACAATTGCGGGGAAAATGGACACAAAAACCCGAAAATAACCGTTTTCAGCTTATAGTAAACATACGGAAGATACGATTCTTTTGGAAGAAGACACGATTCTACAAAATGAAAAAATCACATAGACCCTTGCTTGAGGTCCATGCGATTTCTTTAAGTCATTGATCATGCTATTTCATTTATTTTGATTCATATACTGAATGGGAGTACAGCCCGTATACTTCTTGAACATTTTAGAAAAATACTTCGGATTCTCCATCCCGACTAACTCTCCGACTTCAAACCATTCCAGTCGTCTGCCGCGAAGCAATTCTTTTGCCTTCTCAATTCGTATCTCCTGTATATATTGAGAAAACGTTTTTCCCGCTTCTTTCGTAAAAAGGTTGCTGAAATAGTTTTCACTCAGATTGACAACCTGCGCAACATCCTGAACCCGGATTTGTTCAGCATAATGCTCTTTGATGTAATCCATTGCCCGCTGCACTTCCGGTCGATTATGAGCAGCTTTTTTGAGATCGACCACCATCTCTCTTGCAAGCAGGTGCAGCTGGTAGCACCAAACGCGAAGCTCGTGATAGGTGCCTCTGCTGCGCAGCTGTTCGAAGACCGATTCTTGATGCATACTGATTGGAACCTGTCCGCCCCAATCCTTGAGTACGAGAATCACCGACGATACCCAGGAGTGGACTGCATCCAGAACTTCCGTTATCTTGACTTCTTCCTTCAGGGTCTCAGGAAAAAGCTCTTGAAACGCTTTGGCGGCCGCATCGTCATCGTATCCTTCCAAGTGAAGTAAATACTGTCTAAAGACCCCCATCTCCATGAAGGCTGCATCGCTATGTGTGCCGGTCCTAAGCTCCGGCGTATAGGCATACACGCCATTCCCCCGGTAAAATACAAGACTGAGCGCAGACTGCGCCTCTCGATAGGCTTCGGTCCGATCTGCTCCCCGCTTAAACACGCGACTGATTCCACAGCTGAAAATATCCCTGCAGGCATGCCTTAACGCTTCCATCCACTTCAGAGCCGCGCCCGCTGACTCTTCCTCGAACGGAGCCGGGGCTATCATGCGGCAAAGCAGTGTCCAGCCAGAACGATTCTCGTGCATAAACATGCAGATGATGCCGCTGTCATTTAGCGCATATTCATCGAGCATCCCGGCCAGCTCGCTTGATTTTATCCCCAGTCCCGATCGCGCTTTGTAACATTCAAGTTCGGCAACAACATAGTGCCCTCCGGCTTCGAATTGCCTGTCATAAGTTTCGTTCTCCGCACCCTTCAGCCAATCCAGCCCATCCTCCGGCATAGTCACGGTCTGTGATTTCACCTTCGTCCGTTCATGGGACACGGCACCGCTCTTGGGAACGAATCTGTCCTTAATTTTAAGCACAGATTGAAGCAATTCATCGGAATCCATCCGGAATTTATTCATATAATCCACCGCACCGAGCCTGAGCGCTTCGCGCACCGTCGGGAAATCCTCCAGTACGCTAAGAATAATGAACCGGATATCCGGAAATTCCGCCTTAACCTGATTCATCATTTCGAGACCGTTCATATGAGGCATCCTGATATCTGTCAGAACCAGGTCAGGCTGAACGGCGCGAATCAGCTCTAACCCGCTGCGGCCATCCGCCGCCTCACCGGCGACTTCAATGTCGTTGCTTTCCCAGTCCACACTCGATAGGATGCCTCTGCGCACAAGCACTTCATCATCAATAACGACCATCTTCACTTGTATGTCTCCCCCTCTCACGGTAAGGAAGCGTAATCGTGACCCGGGTCACCTGGTCTATCGGGTCCCGCTCAATTTGTAATCCGTACGAATCGTCATACATCAGCTTGATCCGTTTATTCACATTGGCAAGGCCGATGCTCGGTCCGATCTGATCCTGCGCCAATTGAATCTGGAGCTCTTCAAGCCGTTCATCGGTCAGCCCATTGCCCGTATCCTCGACCATAAGAAGGAGCTCCCCATCCCTTCTGTGCGCCCGGATATGCAGGATACCGCTCTGCTCAATAAAAAGGCCATGCTGATAAACATTTTCCACCAGAGGCTGCAGCGATAATTTGGGAACGAGCGCATCAAGGCTGCTTTCATCAATATCGTAAAGAATCCGGATCGTGTCCCCAAACCGGTATTTTTGAATCGTCAGGAAATACTGGACATTCTCCATTTCATCGCGCAGAGGAATAACCTCCTGCCCCCGATGTATGCTGGTATTCAGCAAATGCCCCAGCGCCATCAGCATCTCTGTAATTTCTTTATTGCCCGACATGACGGACATCCACTTGATGGTATTCATCGTGTTATAAAGAAAATGCGGAGTAATCTGCGCTTGCAGCGCCTCCAGCCGGGCCTGTTCTTTCTTTTTCTCCAAAAGGATCTCATTTTGTATTTTGCTGCGCAAATCAGTCAGCATACTATTAAAGCTTTGTCCTAAAAAACCGATTTCATCCCGTGTGGTGACGGGGTAAATCACATCCAGGTTGCCGTTTTCAACTTTTTTCATGACCGTTCTCAGCTTAATTAACGGTTTTGTCAGCATAGAAGTCATAACGATGATGAGTCCCGCAAAAAGAGTCAGGCACACAATAAGAATAACAATCGCGATATTCCGGTTTCTAAGAACCGTTTTAAGCATGTCCGAATAGGGAACGGCCTGTACTACACGCCAGCCGGTAATCGGGACGACATAGCTTCCCACGATGTACATGTTTTTTCCGATGTGTGTCTGAAATGTATCCCCTCTGCTTTCGAGAAGCGGTTGAATAGCCTGGTATATATTCTTTGATTGTACGGGATCTTCGCTTAGAATAGCGCCGTTCCGGTCGACGATAAACCCGAGACTTGACGAAAAGGCAGCATCCGGATTCAAAATATCAAGGTAAGGTGTCACCGGCTCGCTTATGGCTAACATCCCCAAATTATCCTTTAGATTCTCCGCTTTGACAACCATGGATAAGGTCATCAGATCAGAACTCGACGGACTGACAAAGTTGTTCTGCTGTAAGGTCCAAACCATAAAACCGTTTTGCTTCACCGTTGCGGCATACCAGGGAGCCTGTCTGATATCAGCTTTGGTCGTGACGTAGCTGTTCCAATTTGTATACAAATTTCCTGAATTGTCAAAAAGAGTTATGTAAATAGAATCGGACGCAATCGATGTCGTCACTTCCAAATATTTTTTATCCACTAAATGGGAAAACTGCAGCTTTTCTTTCGAGGTTTTAGGCGGAGACTGAAGCATCTCCCGCATGCGCTCGTCCAGAACTATGGATCTGGAAACATTCGACAGCTCCTTTAACCTCCGTTCAATGTTCCGGTTGACCTGCTGCAGCCTGTCTGAGGTCATCTTGGAGATCTGCGAGGTCATTTCATGCTCAAAGCTTTGGTAGACATAGATTCCCACCCCAGTAATCGGTATGAGAATAAACAACGTAAAGGCCACAATAAGCTTCGTCCGCAGACTAACAAAGCCGAAATACGATTCCCATTGCTGTTGTAATGACTTCAACCTGTACCACCTCATTATTTTACAAAACGTGTATTCGCTCCTCACTTTATCATAAATTTCTCTTCAACAGAACTGGCGAACGACGAAAAAGGCCATCCGGACGAACCGGATGACCTTGAATCCCATCAGCTTATCTCATGGGACAGTCTCGTTGATTTTACGGCTGCTGCAGTTCAAAGACGACGACATCGTAATCCTGCAGTACAGGCACCGTGACTTGTGCCGCTCCTTTATCTAATGTGAGCTCGAGCGCTTCCCCTGTCGAGAGCAGATAGGCAGCAGCTACGGAGGTCTCCTTGATGCCAACCTTTAGATTATGCAGCGGGACAAGCTCGTTGAACACCCTTCTTCCTCCGGTCAAATTCACAAGGTGCGCCATCCGCTTGCTGCCCTTCCGCCTGAACGAAATATCGCAGGTAACCGGCGCTTCGGCGGTAAGAGGTATATCGCCTTGGGTCGTCCACTGCACCGCATTCACGATCAGCTGCTTCAGATCGGGGAAGCCGGTCTGCCAGAACAGCCGATCGGTGCGGCTCGGGAAATAGACCATTCTGCCGCCGGCGCCGTGCTCGTTCACAATCGCCATCGGCGCTCCGTTCTCCGGCTCGTCCGTATAGGCGAGGCCCTCCGGGAAGACACGGAAAGGCGCGGACAGGGCCAATGGCACTGCAGCTGCGCCTGGAAGCAGCTCCAGTGCGCAATAATCCCCGCCGGCCGGCAGAACGCGGGTGAGCTCCAGTCCTTGCAGGAGCGGATGGTCCGGTTCCCGCACGTTCATATACGCCTGGGCGGCTTCCTTCGTCAGATGCCCGTTCACCGGCAGCGTAACCCCGTTATAAACCGCCTGGAATACATCCTGCAGTAAAAACTCGTTCCGCTTGTTTCCAT
>Ga0182739_1003689_pt1 | contig 13172 bp, 13 predicted proteins | sample eDN5th30CBELigBY_FD_128873 | JGI IMG/M metagenome (GOLD analysis project Ga0182739, IMG submission 128873) | Enriched backyard soil microbial communities from Emeryville, California, USA - eDNA 5th pass 30_C BE-Lig BY (version 2) (version 2) | ecosystem: Environmental > Terrestrial > Soil >... | reverse complement strand
CGCTCTACTTTTTTAAAAGCACGAATAGGAGGTGTACAAGGACGCGCCGTTCAAAGCGGCGACCAATTATCAAGTTATTCTCCCTCTCCCTACATAACCAAACTTATCGAACGATTTACTTGCATGACGACGAAAAACCACCTTCCATTAAAATGGCATATTGCTTATGAATGTATCCCGCATTTCAATAAAAAACCTACCGTTTTTATTATGAAAGGAAAACATTTTTCACAGTTTACACAAGATAGCCAAGAACAATTTTTCACGAAACCTTTCACCATTTCCATGAACTCAGATCGTATGAGCTATCGTTTAAAAGGAACTCCTCTATCATTAGCAGAGCCAAAAGAATATTTGTCTGAACCCGTTACATTCGGTTCGATTCAAGTTCCCCCTAATGGCCGCCCAATTCTCTTAATGGCCGATCATCAAACAACAGGCGATTATCCGCGAGTCGGCGAAGTCGCATCAGTCGACCTGCCGCTCATCGCTCAATTAAAACCTGGTGATGTCCTATCCTTTCAAGAAATCTCTGTTCAGCAAGCACAACGACTCTTACTTGAACGAGAAGCGATGATAGGTGTCCTTAAACAAGGAATTAAATTAGCACTTAAAGAAGCAGAAAATTAGTGACCTCTTAAATATAACGCAATTGTTCATATTTTGAATCTAAACTTTTGAAACCTCGATAACTTCAATAAGAGTGATCGAGGTTTCTGTGTGAGATTGAAGTTTCTAAAACTCTCCAGTATTTCTTACAAACGTTTCCCTATTCATATGATTGATAACCTATTACATCTAAACCTGTGAATTTTCTTACTCTTGTTTTAGGTGTCCTCCATTCCTTCCATAAGCACATTCGCAGCCTTTCAATTCATCCATCAAATTCTTTGAACTTACTTAGTGTATCTGTCAATGCGTATTACAAAGTATATAAAAAGCTTTAGCCTACATACTATTCACTCTATATATCTTTCGTGGTCGTCCTTTCGATACCGGTGCTTCTTCTCCAACTATTTCAGCTATATCTTGTTCTACTAAACTATTAAGTATACGTCTTGCATTTCTTGGCGTCATTTTTAGCCATTCTGAAAGAAGTGATGCTGTTATAGAATGATTACCTGCTCTTTTTTGTACTGACAATATCTTATTAAATGTAGTAACCGTCACTCCACATTGTTTAAGTTTCTCACTCATTTCTCTATCTTCTACTCTATAACCAAAAGAGATGCTTTTCTGTTCTTGAAGAGGTCCTTCTATCATTCCTCTATCATCAACAAGAAATGCACAAAACGGAGCATATTTTTGTGCATTTTTCAATGCGATTCTTGCATGCTTTTCCGCTGCCAACGCTGTATCACCATACCCAATACCAATATTTGCGGGATAATCGGTTACCAATGAGATTTTCTCCAATAAATCAACTACATATTCTGGTGACCTTTGTAAAGACCCTCTCGTTGAAAAAATAATAAAGGTACCAATTCCAAGATTCACAATTGAGCCTGAAAGAGATTCTGAAAAGTTAACAACAACTGACTGTATTTGTAAATTCAATCGATGCTGATTATAAGATAATGTAAAATTATCCTTTTCTTCTCCATCATTAACCTTAATTAAAATAATGGCAATTTGGGATTCTTTAAAATATTTTGTTTCCCAATGGTGAATGGCATTTGTCAACGTTTCACGGATATTAGTACGTGTAGGTGTAATCCAGTATGAAGGTATATCTTCCGATTGTAATTTTTCAAATATAGCATATAAACACGTCAAACAAATATCTACTTTATTTTCGTTAAATAATTGCCTATGGAATTCCAGTAACTCTTCTATTGGCATATCCTTATGAAATTCCTTAGAGTAAATAGATTGACTCTGCAAATTAAGATCTTCAAAAGTCTCATAAACATCACGTTTAGGGATAATATCTATACTCATATTTTGTAAATGCCGCTGATCATTATAACCGATTTCAATCATTGTCTTTGTCAAACTAGCACCGTCTAATTGAAGAAAGAAAAAAGGCTGGTTAGAACCACTTTCTTTTACGAAAGGATAAAGAACGGGTCCACCAAGTACCCAAAGATCCACCACACTTTGATTTTGTTCTATTATAGACGTTGTTTCTTCTGGATTCTTATACATAAAAGGAATGATCTGTAAACGTTCCTTATATTCCTGCGCAATTTCTACTACCATTTTTACTGTACTAGATGGACCAATTATACCAGCTCTTGTAATCAATGCTCTTCCCCCCTCCCCTAATGACTATGTATATCAATAATCTTTATCGTAATGATAATTAAAAAGGCAATCTATCCTGAATGTATAAGAATATTGCCAACATACATTCAGAAAGAAGCCTTCTCATTAAAAATATTATACCAAAATATAGAAAGCAATTAAAACTACACTAATAAGTAAAAAATATTAAAAGTAGATAATACCCTTTTATTATTATGAAGTCGGCATTACAGCAATAAATCAGGCTCCTCCTTCACAATTTTGTTCCATAAAGGTTGAAAATTAAGCCATCCTTCATACTCTGTTCCTGTCTGCTCAGCAGCTATTAAAGCACTTTTTTCATCAATTAATATTGGTTTTTGAACTGATTCTGCTAATATTTGCGATTGACACAAACGTTCCATTGTAATAAACCACCAAGCTGCTGAATCAACAGACTTTCCTACTGTAAGTAAACCGTGATTTCTCAGTATAAGTGCTTTATAGTTTCCCAATGTTTTGGCAATACGTTTTCCCTCTTCCGTTTCATACACTAATCCCGTATAGTCATCAAAGACCGCGTGATCATTATAAAACTGACAAGCATCTTGAGAGATTGGGTCTAATAATCTCCCAAAAGAAGCCCACGTTTTTCCATACAAAGAATGGGCATGTGCTGCCGCTATGACATCCGGTCTAGCTTTATGAATTTCAGAATGAATAGCAAATGCTGCTCCGTTCAATGATTTCTCTCCTTCTACAATATCCCCTTTTTCATTTACAAGAATCAGATTCGATACAGTAATCTCACTGAAATGTTTTCCATACGGATTTACCCAAAAATGGTCTGTGTATTCCGGATCTCGTACAGTAATATGTCCAGCGACACCTTCACTAAAACCAAACTTAGAAAATAAACGAAAAGCACCTGCAAGTCTTTCTTTCCGATGTTTACGTTCTGCATCCACATTCTCAAACATTTCAGGATTTAAATACGTAACATTCGACATACACATTTCTCCTTTTGCTAATTTGCTATTTCTTAAAAAGGGCTCCAACATACGGAACCCTTCATCTAAATATTAAGAATTTATTAAACGTTTTGATTGCTAACCTCATAGATATCATTATAAAAACCCATCATTTCATCTCGAAATTTACGAATCCCTTCCGTTGCGTTTATAATTTGTTCTTTTGTAACCATATATTTATCAATGATGGTTTCTCCTAATCCCACATGGAAATTTTCATCTTTCTTAATCTTTTCATAACATTTCGCCAAGTCATCCAAACCAATCCTTCTACAATTTTCAATCACGATATCATGTGTAGTAGTCGTGGATGTCTCCGAGCAATTCCAAACAGCAATCGCACAGACTGCATCTTTCTCAAGCGCCTCCCAATGTATCTTTTCCCACCCCTTGTTCACTTCTGAAGTAGCGACAGGCGCTTTATAACCATGCTTTTCTATAACACGGCTAAGAATTTCATAATGATTTGCTTCTTCTAGCATATGTCTACATAACGCTGTAACAATTTCTCGATCAAACTCATTCCAGTATTTAATGATTTCTGTTCCAAGAAATATAACATACTGCATTTCAAGCCAATCCCTCTCCCTAATAGCCTCAAATACTTCTTCGTGCGTAAGGTCTTCCCTGGTCCAGAATTCCAAAGCACGCACGCGTGCATGTTCCTTAAGTTCATCTTTTATTTGATTAAATTCAACCATAAAATCCTCTTTCGTTACCATTTGTATTCCTCCTCATTATTTAATTTCTAATTCCATTGCTCTTAAACTTTCCCCGCGAATTAATTCTGTTAACTGTTCTTTCAAAACAAGAAATTCTTTTTCTGTTTTGATTTTATAGGAACGAGGATAGGCTAAATTTATTGGAATATCTGCTTTAATTTTTCCTGGTCTTGATGTCATGGTGATAACACGACTACCAAGAAAAATCGCTTCTTCTACATCATGTGTAATAAATAAAATTGTTTTATGTGTTTTCTCCCATATTTCAAGAAGCAACTCTTGCATAATCAATCTCGTTTGATTATCTAGTGCCCCAAATGGTTCATCTAGTAATAAGATTTCAGGGTCATTGGCAAGGGCACGAGCAATAGCTACACGTTGCTGCATCCCTCCTGATAATTGTTTTGGATAATGATGCTCAAAACCTTGTAAGCCTACTAGTTCAATATATCGATTGGTAATTTCTTTTCTTTCCTTAGAATCCATCCCTTTAATTTTCAAACCATATTGAATGTTCTCCTCTATATTCAACCATGGAAACAAGGAATAAGCCTGAAACACCATCCCACGATTAGCAGAAGGTCCAATAATTTCTCCGCCTTGCAAGTAAATCGTACCCTCTGTTTGCTCCTCTAATCCTCCAATCATTCGTAATAATGTCGATTTCCCACAACCAGAAGGTCCCAAAATCGTAATAAATTCATTTCTCATTATCTTCAAATTAATGGTATCTACAGCGAGGACATCAGGTTTCTTACCATTTCCTCCATACACTTTTTTAACATCTTTTACATTTACTAAAAGCTCCATATTATTCCCTCACCTTCCGTAATTCCAAGAAAACATTTTCTTGCCAATCGATTTCAGGATTACATCCGAGAGTAGTCCGAGCATTCCAATTGTTAATATCCCGAAAATGATATTACCAATTCGGAACATCCTTTGTGATTCAATGATGACACTACCAATACCTGAGGCAGTGGCAATTAATTCAGCAACAACGATATAGGACCAAGCCCACCCTAAAACAAGGCGGATTGCATCTAAAATGCCGGGCATGGATGCTGGCAATATAACAGATCGTAGTACACCTACATTGGAAGACCCTAGTGTATATGCAGCTTCTAGTAATTCACGACGAACACCACTAACTTCCACAGCAACCATCAATACGATAGAAAAGACGCTGCCGAAAAAGATGACAGATACTTTTTCTAATTCACCTACACCAATCCATAAGATGAAGAGGGGAATAAATGCCGAAACAGGCATATAGCGTACAAATGAAATGATAGGTTCAAAAAAGGCTTCTACTACTTTATAAGTTCCCATAAAGATACCAAGCGGGATACCAATTAGTAACGCTAACCCAAACCCTAAAAATACTCGATAACACGTTACGAAAATATCATTTATGAAATTAAATTGTGTAAAAAGAGTGATACCAGAGGTTATAATACTTGTAGGTGTAGGTAGAAACAGTGGATCTACGATATTTGTGTAGGTTAATAAAGACCATATACCAAGCAATAAGATGAAACTACTCATAGTTAATTTAAAATATAAGCTTTTAGGTATTGGTTTTTGCGGTTCAAAATACCGAGGTTTTTTCTTTTTCTTCTTAATAGATTCCTCTACAATAACAGTATCCATGTTTAAAGTTTTATTCCTTTGCATACTTCCCACCCCCTTTATTCAATAAAAGAATAATCTATTAAATCTTCGACATTCGGCTCCTTATCAATAATCTTTTGCTCTGTCCATAATTCAGCTCCTAATGTCGTTAATTCGTACAATTGGCCTGGATTTTCTTTTGTACCAACATATTCAATTGTTTTCTCTTTATCGTATAAAGTAACCCCCTCTAAAGCTTCCTTAAATTCCTCATCTGTTTGTCCCATAGCTTTTGCCATAATCGAAATAGCGTCTGCTTCATTTGTCTTGAAATACTCAATTGCATCAAACCAAGATTGGACGAAACCTTTTACTTGCTCTGGATTTTCCTCCACATAATCTCGATGAAGAGCAAAGGAACTAGCAATGATTCCGGGTGTTTCTGCAGTAGTCATTAACACATGGCCAAAATCTGTATTCTTAGCATTCGTTAACCATGGTTCCCAGGTAATAGCTGCATCTACTTTATTCGCGACAAACGCTGCACCTGCATCACCACTACTCATACTTTGGATATCCATATCATCCATACTCATACCCTCTTGTTTTAGCAAGTAATTAAACCAAAAGAAACTAGCTCCTCCATCTGTCTGCACAGCAACCTTTTTACCTTTTAAATCTTTAAAACTTTTAATATCTTTCTTGGCAACAATGCCATCACCGCCGCTGGATTCTTCTGTACTAATTACTTGTACCAGTGGTATATTACGCGCTGCAGCTACTACATGGGAATCAACCGTTCCACCAATTCCTTGTATTTTATTAGCGGCCAACGCACTCAGACGATCGGATGAACTCTCAATTCGCGTTAGCTTCACATTCACACCGTTTTTTTCAAAAAACCCTTTTTCTTCTGCAATATAGAAAGGAGCATATCCAACCCACGTTGAGAAAGCGATATTAAGCTCCTTTGTGTTATTTTTTGAATTATCAGTTTTATTAACCGATGAAGAACTACTAGATTGACAAGCGGTACTAATCATTAGTAATACAATCATTGTTATGAATAGAAAATATTTTCTCATTCTTTTATTCCCCCTAATTATCTAATTCTCAAAAACACCTCCACTAACCACGGGTCCACTATTTACTATGGTTGATGAACAAAGACTGACCGAAAATCATTAGATTTAGTGGAATTCTTCACAAATTACAGTATTAATTTAGTACCCTTTTAACCAATTATGTAATGTTTTATAACACAAGATGCAAAGCAGTGAAATAACATCCCTCCTCTACAAACAGGTTACTAACACTTGATATCACTAGATCACAAGTGTGTATAACCCAAAATTGGAACATAAAAGGAAATATTCTTAAATTAGTTATACTTCTTGAAAACAACTTTGTCAATTACAATTGTTAGATTTTCTTACATATAAAATTACAATACCTAACACAAATGGTATTGACTGTATTTTTAAAATTTTATATATTTATTTTAGGAATAATTAGAGAATTTTTCCTAAAGTCAATATAAATAGAAAGCGTGGTGAAAAACGTATATGGTTGGTAACCGAACACAAAACCAAGTTACTTCTGAAAATTTCAGATCCATAATAAGTAACTTTGCTAGCGGTGTCTCTATTATTACTGTGCGACATAATAAAAAAGACTACGGTTTAACAGCCAGCGCTGTTTGCTCCGTATCATTAGACCCTCCGCTGCTTCTTGTTTGTGTCAATCAAAATACAGGAACGCAAAAAGCCATTATGGAGGCTAAATCGTTTAACGTTCATATTTTAGGAAAACAACAAGGAAATCTAGCATTACAATTCTCAAAAGCTCATACCGACAAATTTAAAGACCTCGTATACTCATATGGCAATTTAGGAAATCCTCTTCTTCCTAATGTAGTAGCTCAAATCGAATGTCAATTATATAAAGAAATGACTGGAGGCACACATTCTGTCTTTTTAGGAAAAGTCCATTCAGCTAAGGTAATAACAGAAAATCCATTACTCTACCTTAAAGGTCAATTTGGTGAATTCACACTTTTAAAACAAGAAACTTTTAAAACTAAGGAGGAAACGGTATGACTTTAATGACAGGAAAAGAATACAAGGAATCCTTACAGGACGGCCGTGAAGTCTATATAGACGGTGAAAAGGTTACAAATGTAACTGAACATCCAGCATTTAAGCCCATTATTAATGTAAAAGCCAGAATGTACGACATGGCACATGAGCCAAATTATAAAAACATCTTAACTACTACATTAGAAGACGGTGAAATCGTTTCACGCGCGTACAAAGCCCCGAAGACAAAAGAGGATTTATCGGCCATCCGTACACATGTAGAAACAATTCTTGATGATCTTGGAGGTGTGGTTTACCGAGTGGGGGATGAAACAATTGGTGAGATGTGGTCATTATACGATGCAAAAGATAAATTAAATGAAATCGATCCAACTTATGCTAAAAATATCGAATATCATATTGATCGAGTAGCAAGAAAAGATTTATTCCATGTATCAGCCAATACAGATCCAAAAGGAGATCGAAGTAAATTATTTGCCGGAAAAGATGGCGGCACACTCCTTCATGTCGTGGAAGAAAACGACAAAGGAATTGTCGTTAAGGGGGCTAAATTCGAGACTGCTGCAGCCTATGCCCATCAAGCATTCGTTAAGCCTACTATATTAGACTGGACGGCCGGTGAAGATACAATGGCACCTTTTGCATGTGGCTTCATTTGCGATATGGGATCTCCTGGATTAAAACATATTTGCCGTACCTCTCTTGGTCAAGACAAAAACCCTACAGACTATCCAATCTCTACAAGATTCGAAGAAATCGATACCTTACTCATTTTTGACCACGTCCTAATTCCTTGGGAAAATGTCTTATTTCATCGCTCATTAGCCTCTGCTGCCTATATCCGCTCTACGCTACATCGTTACTCAGCTTTTAACTACGTACTTAGAATGTTACGAAGAGCCGATTATTTAATTGGAGTAGCAGCATTAAATGTAGAACAAACGGGACTCACCCAATTGCAGGCAGTAAAAGAAAAACTCTCTCAACTAATCGGATATAGAGAAGGCATTAATGCTTTTCTAACAGCAGCTGTCGCAAATGCCGAACAAAGCTCCAGCGGATTAATGATGCCGAATCAATCACTTCTATATAACGGCAGAGTATACGCTTTATCACAGTTCCCTGCCATGGCACACTTAACAAGAGAACTGGTTGGAGGTCAACTAGCTGTCACTCCGGATTACACTACCATGTCAGACCCTGCCATTAAAGATTATATCGACCAATATTATGCTGTAGGAGACTGGGGTGCAGAAGAAAGAGGGAAATTACTATATTTTGCTAGAGACTTATTAAACTCCTCTTATGCAGGACACCGAACAACCTTTGAACTATTTGCTCAAAGCCCCCCATTTGCACAACAACTAGCAGCTTTCAACAATTTTGACATGGAAAAACAACGCGAATTAGTTCGTAAAGCAGCAGACTTAAAACCCTCTATCCCTGTGACTAATGCCTAGTAATCGAATACGATTCGAAAGGAGACGGTATCGTTGGAAATTCATAATTCAGGCAGTATAAAGCTTCACGAATCTGTTCTCACTATTGGCGCACTAGATGGTATCCATAAAGGACATCAATTACTTTTAAACAAAACAAAAGAACGTGCAAAAAAGTTGGGAGTTCCCTTTGTTGTATATACCTTTGATCCGCCTCCAAAAGTCTATTTTACAGATTGTCCACTTTTAACTACGTTAGAAGAAAAACTTCAGCTCCTTCAACATTTAGGAGCTGATCATGTCATAATCGGCAAATTTAACGAAGCTTTTACTAAACAGGAAGTCCCTGTATTTATTGAAGAATTAAAAAAACTTCATCCAATTGAAATATGGGAAGGACCTAACTTTATGTTTGGTAAAGACCGAAAAGGCAACATTGATGTTTTGCGACACTATTTTAAGGTAGAAGTTCTCCCCCCTCTTACCTGTATAGATAATAAAATAATCTCTTCATCACGTATCCGCCGACTATTACAAGAAGGTCAATATTCCGAAGCTCAACATTTACTTGGGTGGGATACTTTTACACCTTATTCTATAAAAACTAATAGCCTCTAAAGTTGAAAGGAGAATAAATAAATGAAAATTAAACGATATCGTAAATTTGAAACGAACAAATTTTATCCTTCCTATATGGGTGAAGAATCTCATCATGTAACAAATGAATTTAGCATGGTCGTACGTGCTGGAAATCATATTTATATGAGAGGTCAAACCGCCTTTGATTTAGAAGGTAATTTCCACGGAGAAAACGATGTTGTAGAACAAACAGAAAACGCCTGTCGGTGTATAAAGCAGCTCCTTGAAGAAGCCGGCGGAACAATGGAAGATGTTTGTAAACTTACTACCTATGTAACGGATCGTTCCTATCGTAAAGAAGTATACAGTGTAATCGCTAAGCATTTTAAAGGTGTGTATCCAGTGAGTACCGGCCTTGTCGTTCAAGGTCTAGCACTCCCAGAAATGCTAGTAGAAATCGATGTTGAAGCTGTAATTAGTGATAAGGAATAATGAAATACGGTTTAGTTATAAGATAACCAGCAACAATTATTAGAAGGAGGATTTTCCATGAAAGTAACAAGTACATTTTCGGTTGCAGGACGTTGCGATTCCACTAACGCTTTGGGAGCTATTGTTACTTCAAGTAGCCCAGCCGTTGGAGCCAGATGTCCTTGGATTAAATCGAATGTAGGGATAGTATTGACCCAAAATGTAACAGATCCTCGTCTAGCAGACATTGGACTTTCTACATTACAGCAAGGCTATAGTGCCCAGGCTGCCATTCGAACGATGAAAGCCGCCTCGGACTTTCCAGAGTTTAGACAACTAGCTATCTTAAATGCTAATGGTGAAGCTAGTGTGTTTACAGGTGAAAAAGCACTCGGTGTTCATGGAGAATTTTATGCAAACAATGTTGCATGTATTGGAAATCTCTTAAGTGATGCGACAATCCCAAAAGCTATGGGAAGCTACTTTATAAACCATACAAATCTCCCTCTAGCCGATCGCTTAATCGCATCAATCGAAGTAGGTTTTAACATGGGTGGAGAGCTAGATCAAGAACGTTCCATTGCCCTTCTTGTTTATCTACCTGATATCCCTTTTGCCTACATAGATTTACGTGTCGATGATAGTGACTCTCCTCTTAGAGATTTAAAAAAACTATGGGAGGTTTACAAACATCAAGCTGAAGACTATAAAACAAGAGCACTCCAACCAGAACACGCCCCTTCCTACGGTGTAATAGGCGATAAATAGAATAAGAGAATTGCAGGTGAAACACTTGAGGAAATTAACAAACAAAGTAGATGTTCAAATAAATATTAACAGATTATTATCCGACATTCATAAATATGCACAATACGGAAAAGACCCTCAAGGTGGTGTGACAAGACCAAGTTTCTCTAAAGCTGATCACGATGTACGAACTTTATTTATCCAAGAACTAGAGAATATTGGATTAGAAGTAAACATAGACGGTGCCGCCAATATATGGGGAATAAAAAGAGGAAATCAAAAGAAGAAAGGCAGTATTGTAATAGGTTCCCATTTGGATTCTGTTCCAAACGGAGGTAAATACGATGGTCCCTTAGGTGTTCTCATGGCAAAAGAAATCATACAAACCCTGATTGGCAACAATATTACACTTAATCATGATCTTGAAATTGTCTCCTTTACTGCAGAAGAAACAAATGATTTTAATCTCTCTACTTTTGGCAGTCGTTCGTTTGTGGGGAGATTAACAGCTGACAAATTAAAAAATGTCCCTAACAGAAGAGGAGAATTCCTCCATTCCGAACTTCAAAAAGTTGGAGGAAACCTTAATCAATTTCCCCAAATGATAGAAATGCAAAAAAATAAAAAGGTTTTTATCGAACTTCACATCGAGCAAGGAAAACGATTAGAAAAAAACAACACGGCTGTAGCAGTAATAGATAGAATCGTTGGAACATATCGAAGTACAGTAAAAGTAATTGGAGAACCAAATCACTCTGGGACAACACTGATGGAAGATCGCAAAGACGCACTGACAGCTGCAGCAGAAATGATTCTTGCAATCGAGCATTATTGCAACCATATAGACAATGGTGTAGTCGGAACGGTTGGTACATTGAATGTATCTCCCAATGCAGCGAACATCATCCCAGGAATAGTTGATTTTATCTTTGAAATAAGAGGAAATTCAGAAGAACAAATACAAAAGGCTCTACACACAATTCAAGAAGTTTGGCAATCAATCTCTAAAAAAAGAAAGGTAGACGTTCATCAAGAAGTTTTTTTGAATCAAAAACCCGTTGTTTTAGATTCTGAACTTATTCATATTCTCCAACAAACCGCTCAGGAACTAGCAGAACCCTATATGACTTTTTCGAGTATGGCCGTACATGATGCTGTACATATGTCCACCATTACAAAAGCAGCTATGATTTTCGTGAAAAGTGTCGATGGGAAAAGTCATTGTCCAGAAGAGTATAGTCATGCTGATGACATTAAAAAGGCTGGAAACCTAATGTTACACAGCATCCTTAAAATTGATCAGGAACTAGTCTAACAACCAATTATTTTTCAAATGAATAGGAGGATTCTCATGACTCAATTAAATTTAGAATTAGCAAAGCATTTAATTGCGGCCGCAGAACAAAAAGCAAATACCCTTAGTCTATCTATGGTAATCTCTATTGTTGATGAAGGTGGAAATTTAATCGCTGTTCACCGTATGGATGACGCTTGGTTAGCAAGTATAGATATCGCTCAAAACAAAGCATGGACTTCTGTAGCATTAAAGATGCCAACATCCACATTAGCTAGTACTACTACTCCTAATGCTGAACTATTCGGCTTAAATACAACCAATAATGGAAGAATAGTCGTTTTCGGTGGAGGAATCCCACTCGTTAAAGATGGAAAAGTTATCGGTGCTGTCGGCGTAAGCGGCAGTAGCGTACCAAACGATATTCAAGTTGCTGAAGCAGCTATTAAAGCTTTTGAAGAACTGGAATTAGTGAACAATTAAAAAGCATCATAAAAGAGTATCCTCCGAGATGCTCTTTTATGATGACTAAATGCTTTATGACATAACGATTTAATCAAATTTAATTGAGTTTCTTCTATATCACGAAGAAATTATCAAGTATGTACAGACATTTAATGAAAGCTGAATCATCGTCTTCTAAGCTTTTTCATTTTAAAAAAGGCTATGTTATCCCTATTGTTTGTTGATTAAACGATTGATTTTTAGCTTATTTTAGCTCAGGCTCCACAAAATAACCCAAAAATCAATAGTATCATAATAAACACAGCCAATAAGGAAAAAAGCCGTTAATAAATAACAGCTTTTTTTCCTTATATCACTTTTATTGCTTCTTTATTAGCAATTTCCAATGTTAGTTCATGAAGAGTCATTTCAGGTCGGCTTCCTACGCGGATATTAACACCTGTTTGACCAAGTCCTTCACTGATATAGAATGGCTTTCCATCCTG
>Ga0182739_1003688_pt1 | contig 13173 bp, 12 predicted proteins | sample eDN5th30CBELigBY_FD_128873 | JGI IMG/M metagenome (GOLD analysis project Ga0182739, IMG submission 128873) | Enriched backyard soil microbial communities from Emeryville, California, USA - eDNA 5th pass 30_C BE-Lig BY (version 2) (version 2) | ecosystem: Environmental > Terrestrial > Soil >... | reverse complement strand
TGTTTCACTAAACGCAGACCTAACACCCCTGCATAAAAATCAACATTCTCTTGAGGGTGACCCACAATTGCCGTTATATGGTGTATCCCCATTGTTTTTCTACTCATTTTATTCACACTCCCACTTATTAAGAATTTAACTAAGTTTCTAGCTCATTTGTTATAGATAGGTAACAAATTCATTTATTGGTTTACGATAACCTCGTGCTCTTCTACTCTCTACTTTTTCTTTCCCTATTGTCATCATTAAAACCACTTCATGATGATCATCAATATTTAATATATTCTTGACTGCTTCAGAGTCAAAGCCAATCATAGGACAGGTATCCCATCCTTTTTCCTTTGCGGCCATCATAAATAGCATCGATGATAAGGAAGCATTTCTAATCGCTTCATCTCTCTGAAAATCTTGACCTCTAGATTCATAAAATGTCACTGTATCATCGACCATTTGGTCATATTCTTGTTTATTTATAATTCCTAGCATTTTTAACCCAGCATAAATATCAGATGCTTGTTGAAATGCTTTTTTATCACCGAGAACAATAATAACCGCAGAAGAACTTGATACTTTATATTGTCCATTAGCAGCCGCCTTTAATTTCTCTTTCACAACTGGATCTATTACAGTTACATATTTTGTATGTTGAAGATTAAAAGCTGATGGAGCAAGTTTAACTAATTCAAATATTTCATTTAGTTCTTCTTTTTTTATCGAATGACCAGGAAGAAAGTTATTTGCTGATCGTCTCTCTTTTACTAATTGTATAAAATCCATATTTTCTAATCTCCTTAATTAAAGAATCTCCATCTCGAGGTATATTAGAATAAAAAATAATCATATTATTGCGGCCAGTACTGATTAAAGCTGTACCACTATCTATCCATGTTACTTTCTCCACACGGATGATTCGAGCAGTTTCTTTCCATATGCCCCCTCCTATAAAAGGTAAAAAAACTTATAACATCATTTATCTCGAATTAAATAATCTTGAATATGAGATAATTTTATTTAATTTATTTCATTTTGTCAATATATATAGTCAGTTTTTATATTTCTTCTAAAAAGACGATTACTTCTGAGGTAATCGTCAATTATACTACACTAAAATTTTCAACCATTCGAGAAAAATTACAAGACATTTAAGATAAAATTAATGGATTTAAATCATCAGAATAGATAAATAGAGTAAAGTAGATATTAGTATCTTACTAGTGTTACTCACTTGGACATGGAAATAATTTACCTATTAGTACGAAGAGCCAATAGGCGCTTTAGTTTGTCATCAATAAATGTATTATCGGTACTGTTAATTCCACGACCGGCAAAATGACCCCATACTGATTTGATAGGATGATATTCAGCATTAGGTACAAGCTTAGCCTCATATTCGTTATTGTCTGCAGTACAGAAGAGATCTGTACTTCCAGGCAAGATATAAGTAATCGCTTCAATGCTTTTGAGTGCCTCATCAAACTCTCCATTAAACGTGGGGTTTGCACTAATATCTGCATGTTGTCCTGTCCATAACATGGCTAGTACATTGTGCGGATCCATACTCATAAAACTTTTTTCCCAAACCCCAACCGCAAAATCTTCCAATAAGTCAAATCCCAGTTCACGAAAAAGTTCTTCTTTATAGAAGGTCTGCGATAATCCCCACCCTGCATAGACACGACCAACAGCACGCATGTCATCAGAAGTCAACTGGTTTAGCTTAGTAGAATCCGAGCCAACTGAGGCTAGGAGAGCTGCCTTGAGTCCATCGAGGACGACATACGTTTGCGGCCACGTTTTTGCATTTCCGCAGAAAGAGGCAATTCGCTCCACCATGTCAGGATAACTTGCCCCCCATTGGAATGATTGGAGACCTCCCAATGACCATCCAACTACAAGAGCAATCTTCTGAATACCGAATTTTTCCGTCACCAGTCGATATTGTAATTGAATGTTGTCATAGATGGTTACCTGTGGAAAATTAGCCTTGTCGAATGGTGCAGGCGTATTACTTGGGGAAGAAGATAATCCGTTCCCTAGCAAATTTGGAACGATAATGAAATATTTCTGTGGATCCAGTGCCATGCCGTTTCCAATTAACCATTCATTATTAACATGCCGGTCGCCAAAAGCCGTCGGATAAACGATAACATTATCTTTCCTTTCATTCAATTTTCCATAAGTCTTATATGCAAGAAAAGCACTTGGTAACGTCACTCCGGATTGCAAGGTTACATCACCTAAATTAAAAATCTCAAACTCCTCCATTGAGTTGTCACTCCTTTCTAAATGAAACACATACATTTAGAATGTATTTCTTGTTATTTAGTATAAAGCCGTGTTACTTTCAATAAAAGTGAACAAAATTAAATGTAGTATTCAATAATATTGAAAGCAAAGGAGGAACCCTGATGGAATTGCGCCAACTGTATACGTTTCAAACAGTTGCAACAACTTTAAATTTCAGTAGAGCTGCTGAAGCACTAAACTACGTCCCATCCAACGTCACAATGCAAATAAAAGCATTGGAGGAAGAACTTGATGTTCGTCTCTTTGATCGCTTAGGAAAGCAGCTCGTTCTCACCACTGCGGGTAAACGTTTTTTAACTCACGTCCAGGAAATTCTAAACAAATTGGAGGAAGCTCGCAGCGTCCTTCATGATAATGAAATTCTAAGCGGTACCCTAACAATCAGTGCCAATGAGGTTGTTTGCGCCTATCGACTTCCAGATGTCTTTAAACTTTTTCGTTCGAGGCATCCGGGAGTTCGTATTATCTTCCGCTCCGTTCCAAATCAACTACTCAAACAAACGCTCTTTGAGGGAACCTCGGATGTTGCCTTTATACTGGACGAACCGATTCGATCAACGGGACTTGCAACGGAACCATTGACGGAAGAAACGTTTCGCTTTTTCGCCGCACCAGATCACCCACTTGCGAAACAACATGTATTACAGCTTGAAGATTTCCACGAAGAAGTGTTTCTTATTAATGAAAAGGGTTGTCCCTATCGAACGATGTTTGATCGAACATTTAAGAAAGGAGACATTGATCGTATTTCCTCTTTAGAGTTTCAAAGTGCCGAAGCCATTAAACAATGTGCAATTTCGGGAATCGGTATTGCCTTTCTTCCTGAAATAGTAACTAAAGTCGAAGTTGAACGAGGTGAACTTATTGCTCTTCCTTGGCGAATTTCAGACTTGGATGTATATACACAGATGTCATGGCATAAAGACAAGTGGCTTTCACCGATCATATTATCTTTCATAGAAGCAGCAAGGGAGGTTTTGAAGATAGAGGAGAACAATAAGATCTAAATAGTGTAAACTATTTAGATCTATTGTTCTAGATTTTTTTGAGTCGGTCGAAATCGATCATATGCCTTTTTTAATTGGCACAAATAAATCGACCTTGCATTTCCCTTCCGGGTCATCCTCGGGATTGTTCATATTAAATTCAAGATTATATCTATCATAGTCTGCATCATAATCACTATTTGGCAGCCATTGTTCGAACATGAATTGATATGCAATATTTAATTTTTCAGGTGTATCATAAAATTGATATAAAGCATACAGCCCACCATCTATCATTTTATATTGCATATCATTATGTTTCTTTTTATCAAAATCCTCCGGAATTGTAACACAAGCATCGTGACGACAATTGTAACCTTCCACTAATTCTGGATTGTCTAAAGATATTCCTATAAAACGTTTATACGGCGGAAAAAGTCCATTATTTACTGCCCAATATATCAATTTCTCCCAATGTTCTTGTGGTTCAAAGTAACTTCCAACACGTCTAATAAATGCTACTTCGCATTCAGGTAACTCTCTTATTGAAATATTTATTTTCCCAACTCCTCGAATAGAATAGAAATAAACAATCATCATTTGCTATTCATGTTAATTCTCTCTATATATTAAAATCCCTTCTAATCTTCCTTTTTCATATTACCAAAAATATTTTTAAGCACTTCTAAGATTCCTTTAGAATAATCTGATTGTGTCACCTTATGATGTAAACTCCTAGCTTCTGCAGTTGCATTTGCTAATAAATAGCCATGTTGAACCGTTTTTAGCATTTCTATATCATTACCACTATCGCCAAAAGCAATTGTGTTAGTGAGAGGAACTTTGTAAAGGTTCATCACAAACTTTACTACCTCTTTTTTACCTGTATACTTAGGAATAAAGTCAACATCAAAAGCATTTTCTGGGTCTCCTGCATTTGGATTACAACGGTTTATATTTAATCCAATACCATTTATTTTTGCTAAATGCCTAATTATTTTTAAATCATGTTGAGTTTGTGTCTGGGAGCTCATATAGTAGTAATAGTTGAATTTGTAACGCTTTTGACCTAATTGTGTTTGCTCTACAAGTTTTATTCTAAATTGATTATTAAGTTCTCTCACTAACTCCGTTATCTTGTTGCTTGTGAAATTAGAATTCTGTAATCTGCTTTCCCATTCCTTATTAGCAATTAATTGACCATTTTCTCTTACATCATAAACTTCAGTTCCTAGGTTACTTGCTATAAAATGAGGACTATACACCATTTTTGTTCGTTCCACTTTATGAACAATCTGATAAAGATCACTACCAGTTATCCATCCAATTTTGACGGCCTGTTCATTGGAAAGTTCGTTTAGGTACTCCTCTAGCTCATATAAACTGTTCAGTTGCTCTTCAGTACAAGCATGAGGATAATACGTTTCATCAAAATCAAAAAAGATTAAATACTTGACCTCATTAGAAACAGAAAAAGATTTATTAAGTTTAAAATTCATCGTTTACACCCCAATCATTTACATATTAAAAAGATAAATGATGGGAGCGGTCCCAGGTCAATACTTTTTTTCGAGGTGCATAATGGTTACTATATATGATATTGCGCGATTAAGCGGTGTTTCAAAATCTACAGTTTCAAGAGTGCTTAATAACCATCCTTACATTTCAACTGAAAATAGAATGAAGGTCGAAAAAGTTATTGAAGAGCTAAATTATGTTCCGAATTCTATAGCTAAGCAATTTCGTCAAAAGCAAACAAAGTGTATAGGTATCCTCGTCCCTGATTTAAATCACCCCTATTTTAGCCAACTCGTTAGTTCCATTTCTTCGGAATGCAACAGAAAAGGATTTAAAACTGTAGTACATCAAACCTTTTCAAGCAAAAAATTAGAAAGAGAAGTCTATACCCAACTTCGGAACAAGGAGTTGGATGGGATTATTTTGACATCTTCGCTTTTATCAGAAGAAGAGATTGCTGAATGCACACAGAAGAATTTACTTGTTGCTTGTAATGAAGATTTTTCAGGAAACTATTTTGACGTCTTTTGCTTGAACGAGGAAAACGTAACCTTTGAAGCAACTACATATCTTCTAAATAAAGGCTTAACAAAGATAGGATTCTGCTCAGATAATATCGATACTCCTTCTCAACAAGCAAGATTAAGGGGTTTTATTCTTGCTCATGATAAAAAAGGCTTAAATCATACTAAGGATTATATATTTAATCAAATTTCAACTGTAGAAAATGGAATCACATTAGGTCTACGACTTTTCAAAAATCGTTTAGAAATTGAGGGGATTATCGCTGGAAGTGATTTTGTAGCTGCTGGTTTAATAAAATCTGCAGAAATACATGACATAAAAATACCACAGGATTTTTCAGTTATCGGTTTTGACAATCATCCCATATCATTGGCTACTACTCCACAAGTTTCTACTATCTGTAATCGAATAAAGGATATGTCTAATGACTTAGTAGATCATATGGCAAATAAGATTAATGGTAAAAAACAAATTCCTGTCAAAAAAATCTATAACGGAAAAATTATTATTAGGGAATCTAATTAACAAATTGATTAGATTTGCAAGTCATATATTTACAAATAAATTGGCAGCTACTATTGGAGCATTTCATGTTTAATACACTCATAGTATTACATAAACATATTTTCAACTTCATTTCCTACAAGTTTTTTTGATATTTTACAGTCTACCCATGAAAAAGAGCGCTATTGGCTGCGCTCTTTTTGGAGCTTGCCTTATATTACACCTAGCACTCTTTTTAACCATCATTATTTGGCAGCATCCTCTGTGAATGTTGTGTGTTCTAAATATTTTTTTCGATAATTCTTTCCCCACTCGTACATTGACTCTAAGATCGGCATTAATGTCTTCCCTTGTTCGGTTAAAGAGTATTCCACTTTTGGAGGTACAACAGCGTATACTTCACGATGGACGATTAAGTCTTCTTCGAGTTCTCTTAACTGATTGACTAACATACGTTGAGTGATTCCTGGAATCAATGATTTTAATTGGTTGAAGCGCAGTGTTCCATCCTTTCCTAAATGCCACATGATCAGCATTTTCCACTTTCCGCCAATCACTTGTAAGGTTAGTTCTTTTTCACAATTAAATATCTTCTCATCAAAACGGCTCATGGGTTCCTCCTTCGTATACTCAATAGCAGTTAGTATACTTTTATACACTATATGATTTAAAAGTGCGTACTTTTAGTTTTGAACAATTCTAATATAATTGATACTGTAAGAAAACACAAACAGTCGAGGTTAAGGAGGAAATAAGATGAAACTACAACTAGCATTAGATTTAGTTAATATTGAAGAAGCAAAACAAGTGGTGAGTGAAGTTCAGGAATTTATAGATATTGTTGAAATTGGTACACCAGTCGTTATTAACGAAGGATTAAGAGCGGTGAAAGAAGTAAAAGAAGCATTTCCAGACCTTACAGTATTAGCAGATTTAAAGGTTATGGATGCCGGGAGTTATGAAGTGTTGAAAGCGTCTGAAGCAGGTGCCGGAATTGTCACAATTCTTGGTGCAACAGATGATGCGACAATTAAAGGTGCGGTTGAGGAAGCGAAAAAGCACGGAACTAAAATTCTCGTTGATATGATTAATGTAAAAGATATTGAACAACGTGCAAAAGAAATTGATGGTCTTGGTGTTGATTACATTTGTGTACATACCGGATATGATCTGCAGGCTGAGGGTGAGAATTCGTTTGAACAACTACGCACAATTAAACGCGTTGTATCGAATGCAAAGACTGCTGTAGCTGGCGGTATTAAATTAGAAACATTACCAGAAGTTATTGCAGCTAAACCTGATTTAGTGATTGTTGGCGGTGGGATCACAGGGAAAGATGATAAGAAAGCTGTCGCATCTGAAATGCAAAAATTAGTAAAAGAAGCTACTTTAGTCTAATCGGGTCAGTATATGGAGACATCTTATTATCTCTCAAAAGTATTGGAAGAATTAAACCATTCTGTTCAATATATCACGGATGCTGATGCCGAGAGTTTAGTTCAAGCCATTAGATCCGCAAATAAAGTGTTTGTTGCCGGTGCTGGCCGTTCAGGTTTTATGGGGAAATCATTTGCCATGAGAATGATGCATATGGGGATCGATTCATATGTTGTCGGCGAAACAGTTACCGCTAATATTGCAGAAAATGATTTACTTATTATTGCTTCTGGATCAGGAGAAACAAAAAGCTTAGTGTCGATGGCTGAGAAAGCAATAGGTTATGGAGCTAAAGTTGCTGTTGTTACTATCAATCCTGAATCCACTATTGGAAAACTAGCGGATATTGTTGTCAAAATGCCCGGTTCACCTAAAAACCAGGAAACGAGCGAGTATCAAACCATTCAACCAATGGCATCCCTTTTTGAACAAACTTTGTTACTGTTTTTCGATAGTTTAATATTAAGATATATGGAACTGGAAGGATTAACTTCTTCGTCTATGTTTAGTAAACATGCTAATCTCGAATAACAGAATGTTTTTATAAGCAGAAAGGTAAAGATATCCTACCTTTCTGCTTATATATTTTGTTCTCACAAAAACATCCTCAATCAAAATGTCTCGCTTTTCTCCTTTTGGAACCAGGCATCTAGCAACTGTCGCTCTTTTTCACGCGATATCCCTGTTTTTCGTTTTGAATCTTGTCTCTCTCTTTCCCATTGATACACATCACGTATGGTTTCTTTAAGGGGACGGAAGGATAGCCCGGCGTCTAAAGCTTTTTTTATGCAAATACTCATTTTCCACGGTTCAGTTTCTCCTTCTAACGGGAAATGTTCTGGGATCCATAACGGCATTTCCGACCACGGTTGTACTTTGTGATCAGATGCAAATTGTTCATCTACCCAGACAAATTCAGCATCACTGTTTGCCATTGCTTTACACGTGTTTAAAAGCTCTTCCATCGACAATTCATAATCAGGGCCTGTCACATTAAACGTTCCAGCTTTCTTTTTTTGCACCATATCGAACACCCATGTGGCAATATCTCTTACGTCAAGCAGTTGAATTGGACGTTCCGGTCTTCCCGGTACCACGATCTTTCCACCTTCTGCCACTCGCTGAACCCAGTACGGAAGCCTATCCGTATAGTCAAACGGTCCGACAAGCTGCCCTGCTCTGATATGCAACACACGCCCCGGCCAGTATTTCTCTGCCTCTGCTTCACACAGTACTTTTAACGCTCCATATTGCTCATAAGGAGAAATTCTCCCTTCCTCAACGTCTTTCAATATATCTTTCAATCGATCATGTGGGATGGACTGTAAATGATAGTCCTCCGATATATTAGACGGAACCCAATCTTTATAAACAGAGATGCTAGAAATATATGTATAATGGTCAATTGTTTTCCCTAGCACCGCTGCAATCTTTTTCATTTGGTGGGGAGCGAATCCACATGTATCCATAACGACATCCCATTTCCTGTTTTCGAGCTGTGATACATCTCCGTCTCTATCACCGATGAGCTGCTCCACTTCGGAAAACACCTCTTTATTGTTCCCGCGATTAAATAGAGTGATTTCATGCCCTCTTTTTAATCCTTCTTCTACCAATGCTTTTCCTAAAAAACGAGTTCCTCCTAATATAAGAACCTTCATAATTTCCCTCCATTCCTTTCATTGCCTAAAAAATATATTCGTTTTATCTAACGTTTATCCTTCTTATAAGGTTTTTTAAATAACGTTTTTTAGATTAAGGACTGAAATCTAAAGCACTCGCTTGCTGGGAATGCACAAAACATAGAATAAATAGAATCTTGTGACAATTAGCAATTAATGGTTAAATGGAAGTATCATCTATTTTTTTAATAAATCGACGCTTCATTGGGAGGGGAATCTGTTTGAAATCTTTTGAAAAACTACATCCATTATTAAAAAGCTTTGTCGAAAAAGGTCCTGCCGGATGTGCCTGTTCCGTTACCTATCAAGGGCAAACAGTATTTGAAGATTATATTGGCTATGCTGACCTTGAAATGAGAAAACCAATTTCAACAGATACGATTTATAGAATTTATTCAAACACCAAAGTGGTCACATGTGTGGCTGCCCTTATTTTATATGAACGGGGGATGTTTTTGCTGAAAGATCCTCTTGAAGAGTATCTTCCTGAATTCAAAGAACTAAAAGTTTACCATAGAAATCAGAACGGAGAGTTGGCTATCATTCCCTCTTCAAAATCAATCAGGGTTAAAGATCTCTTCATGATGACCTCTGGTTTAACCTATGGAGGGGAAGGAAATGAAACCGAACGTCAGGTTACATTAGCACTCAATAACTATAACAACGACAAGGGGTCTGAGAATTTAGATGTAAGAACCCTCTCCAAAATACTAAGCGATATTCCACTTGCCTTTGAACCGGGGACAAAATGGCACTATGGTTATAGTCATGACGTATTGGGAGCACTAATTGAAGTATTATCCGGTAAATCATTTGGAACGTTTTTAAAAGATGAAATTTTTGATCCCCTGGAAATGAAGGATACATTTTTCAAGGTTCCCGAGGAGAAAAAAGAACGTCTTTGCAGCCTTTATAATCGTAATGAAAATGGGGAGCTAACAATAAATTCTTTAATGGATGGGAATTATCAGCCAGAAGCCAGGTTTGAAAGCGGTGGCGGTGGTTTGCTGTCTACGTTAGGCGACTATAGTCGATTTGCCCATATGTTGGCAAACGGAGGTGAGCTTAACAATGTCAAGATTTTAAGCAGGAAGACGATTGAACTAATGTCCACCAATCATCTACAGCCAGAAGTGTTGCCATCCTATAATTGGGACTATCTGAAGGGCTATGGTTATGGATTGGGTGTTAGAGTCATGATCGATCCCGCGTTAGCTGGCAGTAACAGTTCAATCGGAGAATTCGGATGGTGTGGTTTAGCTGGCACGTGGGTCATGATCGATCCAAAAGAAAAGCTTTCTGCTGTGTATATGCAGCAAATGCTCCCTAACTTTGAGGCTTACCATCACCCACGGCTTCGCTCGGTTATTTATAGTTCGATTTAAAAAAAAAACGACTTCCCACACCTTTATTGATGAAAATTAACTCCCATATGAAGGTGAAGAACGGGCCTCCAACTAATGTCGGAAGCCCGTGTTTTTTAGGATTATTCTTTCTCCGTGAATTTCCAATAATCCATATTAAATAAGCTGTTCTCTCCTTCTCCCTTAAAGATGAAGAAGATATTGCGTGTGCCGCTAACATTCTTGACATTGGTCTTCATCAATTGCCATTCCTGGTCTCCTCCAGTCGGGTTAACGTCGAGCGTTCCGATCACTTCACCAACTGGGCTGTCTACGCGAATTTCAATCTCACCGCCGACAGTTGAGGCAATATTTGCTACAAAGGATGCAGCACCATTTTTACCTAAATCCGCTTGAGAAACTGCCACCCAATCTCCATTATTAATATCGGTTACATTAAGGTTAATGCTTTCAACCATACTGCCAGGTGCTTCGGATTTCTCAGTTTTAATACCTGCATTCCAGCCGATTGTTTCAGCCTCGTTCCGTTTATACGGGTCAAGGTTTGCTACCTGGGATACACCTTTCATATCAGCTTTGACATCTTTCATCTTGCCATTCTCATCATATTCGACTTTATTAATATGAGGAGAACGATAACCTTTAGCTTTGTTCATGGCTTTAGCTACTGTTTGGGCATGGTATGTGATATACGTTTGACCCTTGAACTCAAAGAAATCTTGATGGTTATTTCCTCCGACACCGAAGAATACCCATGGGTTCCTAAGTGCTGTCCCCTCATACGTCCACGGTCCCATTGGAGAATCACTGGTCATATACGCAATTTCACCTGTCCCCGGATCATCTTCCTGTCGCACACCTGAGAAGTTCGTACTATAAGAGTAATAGTATTTACCGTTTTTCTTGTGCATACCTGATGCTTCGAACAAGAATGGGGCATCAATGACTTGTGGTTCCCCTACGGTATGAATCATGTCATCACTTAGTTTAATGACTCTTGCAGTTGCCGGGTGTTCGGCTTGCTCCTGTGTAGGCGGATTGCCTGGTACTCCTCCACCATAGTACAAATAAGCTTGACCATCGTCATCGACAAAGCCAGCCGGATCAAATAGCCAGGCAACACCTTGAGCTGCAGGATCATTCCGGCCGATTAACGGCTTACCGAGCGGATCTGTCCATGGCCCAATCGGACTATCGGATGTAAGAACACCAATGCCTGACGCATTATTAGAAAAATAGAGGAAGAATTTATCTTTTCCATCAATCTCCTTATGTTCAACGGATACGGCCCATGATTGAGTTGCCCACTTTGCCGCACCGTTAGGACCCGCTACAGGAATTGCACCGTGATCCGTCCAGTTGATCATATCATCAGATGAGATGACATTAACTGTATTGATTTTGCTATAGGTATTATCTATAAGATTTCCGTTTGCATCATATTCGAATTCGTCGTTTGTCATATAAATATAAACTCTACCATCATAGACCATCGCATGTGGATCAGCACCAAATTTATGGCTCATCAGCGAATTGGCATAACCAGGAATTTTTGCAATCGCACCTGTATCCAATTGCTTCAACCCAATGTTGGCTACTGCTTCATCTACGGAATAGACAATATCCTTGCCATTTCTACGTTCGGCTGTAATAGAATTGGTCCGGATAACATCGGTCCGGTCGGAGGTCACAAAATCTTTTACTTTTAGTTTGATTGTTGCGAATATATCTGACCCTTTATGCGCAAAACTTACATTCCCACCCTTAACTTGAAGATTTAAATTGTCCTTTGAATACGTATAAGAACTGGCTCCACCCATAATGTTTTTCGAATTGAACTCTACCCCAGTCACTGTTAGGCTATCAGGAATATTAAAAGATGCATGTAAAGATGTGTATTTTCCTTTTGCCAGTTCATCTAATTTCACTTGAACTTCAAGTTCTATATTTGGTGCCCCAATGACTTCAGGAACATCATCCAACACAGCTTTCATGATTTGTTCCGCTGAATTTGTACTTACCAGCTTATTTTCAATATTACTTTCATTTTGCTGCGCCGAAGCAATCGACCCATTACTTGGCACAAAGTTTAATAGCATGGAAGAAGCCGCAGTAAGGGCTAACAATTTTTTATACACCATTATACATCTCCTTCGTCAGTATTTAAAAACCTTATCCATTTAGCTGCGGTTGTATTTCAATCCGCTGCCAACTCCTGAGTCCCTTATCTACTAATTTAACAATCTATCTTTAATTTTTTTGGCAACACCTCCTGAAAGTCAGCATATAGAAAAAGCAATTAAATGCTGACTTGCCTTGCTTCGTAGAACAATTATTCGCTGCAGCTGACTGTTTACTTTCTATTGAAAAGACTTGAACACTTTAGAATTATAAAGCGTTTACATTTGAATAAAAATGGATAATATTTAGAATAAACTATAAATTCCTTTGAACGAAATAAAGAATCTATTAAGATAAGTAGAAAATATTTAGAAAAAATTGTGTTTTTTTATGGTTTATAAAATTCATCCTAACGGACAAGTTTAGTGATAAAAATAATTTATCTGGCAAAGCCACTGTTAAAGACTACAATTATTTAAATATAAAACATAAATAAAGTCTGGATCATTTTATGAACCAGACTCTTTTTCTTGTATGAACTTAAGTACCTATTACATTTATCTCCTGCATGTATTTTTAATATGAATAACTTTTTTTAAAACAAAAATCAGCGCATGTATATTGGCGATCAATTGTTCTTTCTCTCCAGAGTCTTTTCCAGCATTTAATTGATTGATTACGATGATACAGGCTTCTAATTCTATAACAGATAGATCTACTTTGTTTTGA
>Ga0182739_1003687_pt1 | contig 13176 bp, 10 predicted proteins | sample eDN5th30CBELigBY_FD_128873 | JGI IMG/M metagenome (GOLD analysis project Ga0182739, IMG submission 128873) | Enriched backyard soil microbial communities from Emeryville, California, USA - eDNA 5th pass 30_C BE-Lig BY (version 2) (version 2) | ecosystem: Environmental > Terrestrial > Soil >... | reverse complement strand
CGATGTCGGCGAAGACGGGCGTCGCACCGGTGAGCGCGACGGAGTTGCCGGTGGCCGCGAACGTGAAGGAGGGGACGATCACCTCGTCGCCCGCGCCGACGCCGGCGGCGAGGAGGCCGAGATGCAGGCCCGCGGTGCCGGAGTTCACGGCGACCGTGGGACGACCCTGCACGAAGTGCGCGGAGAACTCGGACTCGAAGGCGGCGACCTCAGGACCCTGCGCGACCATGCCGCTGCGCAGGACGCGGTCGACGGCCTCGCGCTCCTCGTCGCCGATGATGGGCTTGGCGGGCGGGATGAACGCGGTCACGCAATCTCCTAGGTCGGGGCGCAGGGCATCGTCGAGTCTACCGCCGGGCGCTGAGGAGTCCCCGTTGGCGCGTCAATCGCCAGAACCCCGATCTCCGCGTGCGGCGAGTCGATGCCCCGCATACGGAGTATCGGTCGGGTAGGCTCGACGAACGCCCGACGATCCCTCCGGCGCCGAGTCCCCACGGCGTCGCCCCGACTGAATGGGAGGCGATGTTGCGCGGAAAGTTCCTCGCCCTGCTTGCGGGCCTGACCGTCGTGCTCGGTATCACCGTGGCGCCGGCATCTTCGGCGACCGCTGCCGCGAACCCCGCGAACTTCAACGCAGGGGACATCATCTCGGATTCTCTGTTCTACGACGGCGCCGCGATGACCTCGGCGCAGATCCAGGCGTTCCTGGACAAGAAGATCGGGAAGTGTTCGAGCAGCGACTGCATCAACATCCTGCGCACAAACATCTCCTCCCGCCCCCCCCGGGTCTCGGACACCACGGGGAACGTGGTGTGCAAGGCGTTCACGGGAGGCACGAACCTCCTCGTCTCGGAGGTCATCTACCGCTCCCAAGTGGCGTGCGGAATCTCGGCGAAGGTCATCCTCGCCACGCTCCAGAAGGAGCAGGGACTCGTCACGAGCAAGGACCCGTCACCGCACAACCTCAACTTCGCCATGGGGCAGGCCTGCCCCGACACCGCGCCGTGCGACCCCGCCTTCAAGGGCATCGGCGTGCAGATCCTCGCCGGGACGACGCAGCTCAAGACCTATAAGGCGGCACGGTTCGGCCGACAGCCGGGCACGCACAACATCCTCTACAACCCGTCGTCGTCGTGTGGCACCAAGCGGGTCGAGATCAAGAACTACGCCACTGCGGCGCTCTACAACTACACGCCGTACACGCCGAACGCGGCCGCGCTCGAGAAAATGTACGGAACGGGGAACTCCTGCTCGTCGTATGGCAACCGAAACTTCTGGCGGGACTACACGGATTGGTTTGGATCGACGCAGTCGAACTCTGTCGGGTCTATCGACGCTGTGACGCACGTGCTCGGGCTGGATACGGCGGGCGAGTTGTGGGCCTACCCCACCAGTGGGAAGTCGAGCTGGCTTCCCCGCGTGAGCCTCGGTGCGCCCTGGACCGGAGTCGCCAAGATGGTGGCGCCGGGAGACCTCGATGGAGACGGCCACCGAGATCTCATCACCGTGACGTCAGCCGGGGTGGCCTCACTCCATCGGGGAGACGGCGCCCTCGGCTATGAAGACCCCATCCGCCTCTCCGCCAACTGGTCCGGCGCGGTGCTCCTCACAGACGCCGGCGACTTCAACGGTGACGGGATACCAGATGTCTTCACAACAGACTCGAATGGTGCGCTCCTCTTGTGGCGCGGCACTGGCGGCGCCGGTTTCCGCGCACCTATGGCGGTCGGGAACGGGTGGCAGACCGTCAACTACATCGTCGGTGCTGGGGACATCTCGGGCGACGGTCTCCCCGACCTGATCGGTCGCCGCGCCGCCGACGGGGCACTCATGCTCTACAAGGGAAACGGGCGAGGCGGATGGCTTGGCTCGGTGCAGATCGGCAACGGCTGGCAGACGATGTCGCGCATCAACGTGCCAGGGGACCTCAATAGCGACGGCAAGCCCGATCTGCTGGGTACCGACACCTCGGGGAAACTGTGGATGTACCCGAGCAAGGGGGGCGGCAAGTTCGGTGCTCGGGTTCAAGTCGGCAACGGCATGCAGACGCTCACCAACTTTGCTGACCCCGGTCTGAGGGCAAATGGCGTCCGGGTGCTTCCCAACGGTGTCGGTGACGTCGACAGTGATGGCTTCAGAGATCTTGTTTCTGTGGCGAGCGACAATCAGCTTCGTCTGCATCGCGGCGGCGGGAACGGGCGGATTCTCTCAACCCAGAGCCCAGGCGTCAGCATCCCGGTCGGGGCACGCGTGTTCTCGATCGGCGATTTCAACGGTGATGGTGCCGCAGACCTCGGGATGATTGACGCAGCAGGTTTCCTGTACCGCCTGTCGGGCAACGGCACCGGCGGATATGCGGCTCCAGTTCAGATCGGCAACGGCTGGAACACGCTGAACCTTGTCTTTGGTGGAATTGACTTCGATGGCGATCGAAAGATGGACCTCATCGGACGCGATAGCGCAGGACTCCTGAAGCTTTACCGCGGGAACGGAGCGGGCGGATGGGCGGAAACCACCGCCACGCAGATCGGCAACGGCTGGAATGGCATGACGGCTGTGTTCGCGGTGGGCGATTGGGATGGCGATCGCGCGCCGGATGTGATCGCGCGCGACTCCGCAGGCTATCTCTTCCTTTGTGCCTCAAACGGCGCCGGCGGCTGGAAGGGAAAGACCCAGATCGGCAACGGGTGGGGTAGCTTCAGCGCGTTGTTCAGCGCCGGCGACTTCGATCGCGCTGGGGGCCCCGACATCATCGCCGCGAAGCCCGATGGCTCCCTCGTTCTGTATCGCGGCACGGGAAAGGGCACGTGGGGCACAGTGTCGACCATCGGGACGGGTTTCGGTGGTCAAAAGTGGGTCGGCTGAACCGATCGAAGAACACTCTGGGGACGAGGTCAGCGGGCGACGGACAGCACCACCTGCGCCGCCGCGTCGCCGACTGCCGAAAGCGAGACGTTCTCTCGCGCCCACGCGGCCCGCACAGCGCGACGCTCTTCCGTTTTCCCAGAGTCCCACTGCGTCAGCAGTTCGCGCATTCCGGCTGCCACGGCTTCCGACGTGAACCCGACGGCTACGCCGAGGTCTGCGTCTCGCACGATTGCCCCCCCCACCGGCGGGCCCGCGAAGAGCACTGGAGTGCCGCACGCCGCCGCCGCATATGTCTTCGTTGGGCGGGCGAAGTCGTAGCCGATGCCAGGCGCAACGCTCACTAAAGCGGCCACCGCGCCGCGGATCCACTGCGCGGACTCAGATGGGCTAACCACTCCACCGAAGTCGACCCTCCCTGGCACGAGCTCGTCTGCAAGCGCGCGCAAGGATGACTCAAGCGCGCCCTGCCCAAAGAACCGTAGGCGCAGCCCCGGGTGCTCGGGTGCGATGCGAGCGAACCCCTCGATCAGCACATGCGGGCTCTGCCACTCCGACATCGTCCCGGTGTAGACGAAGTACCGCTCCCCCGGCGCCGCCGGTGCGGCGTCCGTGGTGAAGACCGTCGTGTCTATGCCGTTGCCCACCGTCGCGATGCGCGACGGATCGGTCCCGAGCAGAACAAGCCGTTCGGTGACCTCCGCCGAGACAGAGATCACGCATGCGGCGCGGCGCAGAACCGTGCGCTCTAGGCACCGCATGACCGCCACGACAGGACGCGGCGCGCCCATTGCGATGACACCGTCAGTCCACACATCGGCGGCGTAATACGTGATCGGACGCCGATGCAACACAGCGACGGCAGCGGCCACGAGCGCCGTAGTCGGCGGAGACTCGGCCACGAGGACGTCAAACCGCTTGAAGAGGAGCCGGAACACGAGGGGGCCGTCGAAGCTCAGGTATTGAAGATAGCCGCGCACGTTGCCCCCACGGTCACGCAACACGGGCCAGCGCGAGACCCGAACGTTCGGCGGATCAGCTCGGTCGGGGGCATGTGCGGGCGGTCGCGTCGTCACGACCGTTACCTCGGCACCGCGGCGGGCCAGGCCTGAAACCAAGGCACCAAGACGGAATGCACCGGCGCTCACCTCCGGCACGAAGAGTCGAGAGGCGAGGACGACCTTTCGCATCATCGGTTCTCATTCCCGTCACCGACGTCGTCGCCGGCCGCACAGCCCGGCACGTCGTGCTGCGCGGATTCGAGCTGGCGCAGGCGGTCGTCGTGGTAGGCGGACTGCTCCGCGAGGTGACGCATCTTGTCCTCGATGCGGGTCAGCTCGGCGCCGTACTGGAGGCTTACCAGGAACAGCAGCGCGATGGCGACGAAGAAGACGAGGTTCGTGGGCGCCACGACCCCCAGGAGCCTCGCCGCCCAGGTGAGCGTCTGCGGGAACACGGCGATGATGAGAGCCAGGATCCCGCCGACGAGCCACCACACCGCGTGGCGCTCCCGCAGCGTGCGGCGGCGCATGAGCTCGACGATGGCGGCGATCGCGAGCAGGGCCGCGACGATTCCGAGGATGTAGGTGGCGGGGCTCATGCGGAGGCGCTTTCGATCGGCACGCGCGGCTGCAGCGTCGCGAGGAGGAACGCGATCCCGGCGCGGAGCAGGTAGACGGTCGCACGGACCGGGTGGTGGGACGGACGGCCCGCCTGTCGCTCGCGCATGTCCACGGCGACCTCCTCGACCTGCAGTCCCGCGCGGGCCGCGATCACGAGCGCCTCGACGGTGTCGCCGAGGTACTCGGCGGGGAAGGTGTGCGCGAACAGGGCGACGGCGCGCGGGCCGGCGGCCTTGAAGCCGCTCGTGACGTCGGTCAGCCGGCGTCGCGCAAGTCTCCCCACGGCCCACGCGAGGACCCGCATCGCCCAGCGGCGAGGGCCCCGCACGTCGTAGCTGGCGCCGCCCGCGAACCGCGACCCGATGACGATGTCGGCGTCCCCGAGGCGCCCGACGAGGCGGGCGATGTCGCGCGGGTCGTGCTGACCGTCCGCGTCGACCTGGACGACCACGCGATAGCCGTGGTCGCGGGCGAACCGGAACCCGGTGCGCATGGCGCCGCCCACGCCGAGGTTGAACGGGAGGCTCAGGACGCGTGCGCCCGCCGCGCGCGCGATCTCGGCCGTCCCGTCGGTCGATCCGTCGTCGATGACGAGGCACAGCGCGTCCGGAACGGCCTCGCGGATGCCGTGCACGACCTCCGCGACGGAGCCGGACTCGTTGAGCGCCGGGACGACGACGAGGACTTCCGAGGGCGCAGGGGGCACGTCACCGAATCCTACCGGGGCGGTGCTCACGCGCATGCCGTGATCCGCCACAGCTTCGCCTCCCCCTCGCTGTCGACGAGCTCGAAGCCGGGGACGCCGTCGAGATCGGTGAAGCCGGGCATCTCCACCCGACCGGTCCCGGTGTCCTTGAGACCGAAGTCGAGCACGTAGCCCACGCCGAGCGCGTCGACGGCCGCGCAGACCTCGGGGTCCTGCGCGGCGTCGTGCAGTCGTTCGGCGAGGAGCAGGTAGTCGGCGCCGGTCGGAACCTGCCACTTGGCGGGGTACACGTCCACGCCCGTCAGCGCATACGCGAAGGCGGCGCCCGTGCCGGGGTTGGCGATGACCCGCGCCCCCGGCGCGACGTCATCGGAGAGCCGCGACAGAAGTGCCCGCTCATCGGAGTCCAGCCACGAGTCCGCCGCGGCGGCGAACGGCGAGCGCTCCTCGTGGACGCCGTTCGCCACGTGGACCCGCTGCACCACGGGCTGCACGACGAATGCGGCGGTCGCGGCCACGACGGCGACGGTGAGCGCGATGCCGGAGACGATCGCCGCGTCCGCGGCCCCCGACGCCGACGCCGACGCATCCGATCGTCTGCGCTGCAGCGCGCGCGTCGCGGCGTCGACGAGTCCCACGAGGCCGATCGCCGCGAGCGGGACGGCCGCAGCCGGAAGGAGGGCGGCGAGCCGATACGTGTCGCTGTACCACGGCCCGACGAGCGGCAGGCGGATCCACGACGAGTGCACAGCCGCCGCCACGACGTACAGACCGACGAGCGCGACGAACCACCACGCGAGCCACCGCATGCGGGTCCAGGGTCCGCGCCCCATCAGGACGACGACGAGGCCGATGACGGCGAGCGCCGACATCCACCACGCGGGCTGCGTCCCCGCATAGCCGGACGACGCGACGTCGAGGGCCGCTGCGCGCAGGCTCTGCACCGGACCCCAGTAGTCGGCCGTGACGAGCCGGGACGTGACCGCCCACAGCGCGCCGAGCACGAGGACCGCCCCCGCGGCGAGCGCCGTCGCGGCGATCCGCCGACGTCGTGCCGTGGCGGGGCCCCGCCATCGCAGCACCGCGGCGCCCACCCCCACGATCACCAGCGGCAGCGCCCAGGCCAGGAGTGCCGCCGGCTGGCTCGCGCCGAGCGCCCCGAGCGCCATGAGCAGGGCGAGTCCCCGCGCCGCGCGTCGATGGTCGCGGCTGCGCGACAGCGCGATCACCGCCGCGACGGCCGCCGGCACGAGCGCGACCGCGAGCATGTACGAGTAGAGGATGCCGTACTGGATGAGCAGCAGCGGGAACGCCAGCAGCACCGGGCTCAGGGCTGCGGCCACCGCCCCGGCCACACGTCGGCGTGTGGCGACGACGGTGAGCCATGCGACGCCCGCCGGCCACACCGCGGCGGCCACGACGATGCTCAGCATGTTCGTGGCGACGGGGACCGCGGCTCCGCTCAGGAGCGCGGCGAGCGACGCCGTCGCGTGCCACGCGCCGGGATAGAAGCCGCCCGCGGCGGCGGGGTCGACGAGTCCCGCGAGACCGAACGACGACGCGTTCGCGTGCTCGATGATCGCGCGCACCGCTCCGAGGTGGAAGGGCGCGTCGTTGGACTGCGAGACGGCGTCGGGCTCACCGATGTAGAGCGAGAACCGCAGCGTGAGCAGCACCGCGGCGACGACGAGCGCGACGACGACGGGCCAGCGCGCACCGCGGGCGTCCGCGCGCTGCGCGCGGATCCGGAACAGGAACCGGCACCCCACGAGCAGGCCCGCGACGACCACGAGGCCCAGGGCGGCGGACAGCAGCGTCCAGGGAATGCGGGCGAATCCGAAGACGGTCGCGACGAGCGAGATCATCGCGATGGAGCCCACCGGGGCGAAGGCCCACGCGGCGAGACGCCGGAACCCCAGCGACCAGGCGGCCACGAGACCGGGGACGAACACGACCGCGAGGGTCGCGAGCAATGTCCACCACTGCGTCAGCCAGGCCACACTCACTCCGGTCGGGCGCGGCACGGCGCCGCAGATCCGCGTTCGATTCTAGGCATGCCCGCTGGCCGCTCCCTGAGGGCATGCCGAGGAGTCCCGTCTACACTGGGGAACGGCACGCGACGCCGAAGAACGGAAGTGACAGTGCGCACCGCGCTCATCGGATACACCGGCTTCGTCGGATCCAACCTCCTCGACGCGACAGGGTTCGACGACCTCTACAACTCGAAGAACATCGCCGACATCGCCGGCCGCGAGTACGACCTCGTCGTCTCGGCCGGGAACCGCGCGGACTCCCACCGCATCAACAACGACGGCCCGGCGGATCTCGCCGAGATCGACGCGCTCGCCGACATCCTGGAGACCGTGCGGATCGGCAAGCTCGTGCTCATTTCGACCGTGTGCATCTATCCCTGGGGCGGCGCCCCGGACGAGGACACGCCGCTCTCCCCCGAGGGGCTCACCCCCTACGGCGCGAACCGCCTGCACCAGGAGCAGCGCCTCGGAGCGACGTTCGACATGCTCCCCGTGCGGCTTCCGCAGCTCTACGGCGCGCGGCTGCGCAAGGGCGTCGTGTACGACCTCGCCAACGACTACCGGATCGAGCACATCGACCCCACGATGGACTTCCAGCACTACGACACGACGCGCCTGTGGGGCGACATCCGGACGGCGCTGGAGGCCGGCATCCCGTCGCTGAACATCGCGACCCCGCCGATCTCGAACGCGGTCCTCGCCCGGGAGGTCTTCGGGCGCGACATCTCCGGGCAGGTCCCGCCGGGGACCCCGTCGCCGTTCGCGCGGATGTACACCCGCAACATGACCACCCGGCACGCCGCCCTCTTCGGCGGCTCCGGACCCTACCTCGGCACCGTCGCCGACGAGCTCGCGGGCCTGCGGGCCTTCGCGGCCGGCAGCGCCTCCTGACGAAGGACAGCATGTACAAAGGACACCGCGTATCCGCGATCGTCAACTGCGCCGGCCGCGGCACGCGCTTCGGCAGCAACAAGCTGCTGGTGACCCTCGGCGGACGCACCGTCATCGAGAAGACCGTGCGGGCGATGTCGGTGCCGCTCGTCGACGAGCTCATCGTGACGGTGAGCGAGGACAATCTCGCCGAGTACCGGCGCATCCTCGTCGACGAGGCGGGGCTCGACGTGACGCTGGTCACCGGCGGCGCGGAGCGGCACATCTCGGCCCACCGCGGGCTGTCGGCGACGTCGGGCGACATCGTCGTGGTGCACGACGGCGTGCGCCCGTTCGTGACCCCGGACCTCATCGAGGCTGTCGTCGAGGCGGCGATCGAGCACGGCGCCGCGATGCTGGGCCTGCCCAGCACCGTGCAGGTCAAGCTCGTCTCCGACGACGGCTTCATCGAGGGGTCGCTCGACCGGGCGCACTCGTGGCTCGGCCAGACGCCGCAGGCCTTCCGCCGGGAGCACCTGGCGCGGGCGTACGAACTCGCGCTCCGCGACGGCTACGCGCGCGTGAGCGACGACGCCGACCTCGTCGCCGAGTACTGCGGCATCCCGTCGCGGATCCTGTACGGGCACGACCACAACATCAAGATCACGACCCCGCAGGACCTCGGCACCGCCCGGCTCATCGAGGAGGGGCGCGCCGACGTCGAGGAGTGACGCGCGTCGCGTGACGCCGGTCAGCCGCGGCGCAGGACGCGGCGAGCGATCCGTCCGAGCCGACGGCGCACACGACGCGCGAACGGCAGTCGGGACGCCACGTCGTCGGACTTCTCGTCCGGCGGGAACGCGTCGGCGAGCTGCTGCCACTGGAGGTCGCGCGCCGCGATGATCTGCGCGAGGCGGTCGGGCGCGGGCCCGGTCGCCGCGCGGTCGCGCACGTGCTGCACGGCCGCGAGCATGTTCTCGTGCGCACGGCGCGCGAGGTCCGCACCGACGTCGGCCCTTCCGCGCTCGACGGCGCGCACCGCCTTGACGAGGGCGTCGTCCAGGCCCGCGGGCGACACGCCCCACGGCATGTCGGGGTCCCACGTCTGCGCGTACTCGTCGAGCTTGCGCTTGGCGATGCTCACGCGCGGCACGCCGTACGCGCTCGCCACGATGCGTCCGTGCAGCGAGGAGCCCACCCACGCGTGGGCGCCGGCGATCTCGTCGACGCGGTCCCACGGGTCGCGCGTGGTCGAGATCTCGATGCGTCGCGACGGATCGGCGGCGCGGACGCCCGCGATGATGCGCTCGTACGTCTCGACCGAGTCGTGCAGCGGCGCGGTCCCGGCGAGGAACAGACGGATCGGGTGCTCGCGGAGCACACGGCTGTCCACGATCGCGCGGATGACGTCGTCGAGGGGGAAGCGCTTGAGACGGTTGTCGGCGATCTGCAGCAGCACGTAGTCGCCGCGCGGGGCCGAGCGCGGACGCGACAGCGCGATCGTGTGCACGAGGTCGGGCACCAGCGAGTGCGGGATGCCGGCGGCATCCAGCGTCTCGCTGGCCATGCGGTCGCGCACGCTGACGAACGTGGCCTCGCGGAGGATGCCGGTGACCGATGCCCGCCGCACCGGCGGAAGCCCCGCGATCGCGGCCACGCCGACGGAGTTGACGACGCAGGCCGCGGTGCGGTTGAGCGGATAGGAGCTCACCCGCGGGAGGTAGGGCGACTCGACCGGCACGGGTCCCATGTGCTCGGCGAGCAGGCGGCGGCGCTCCACGGGCGACGCGGCCTTGTAGCGCGCGTGCTCCTCGGCGCCGAGGGCAGCCTTGTGTGCGAACCCGACCGTGGTCGCGCCGACCTCTCCCCCGACTGTCCACACCGCGTCGAACCGCTCGCTCGCCAGGAGCGGTCCGAACGCGGGGATGCGCTCACCGGTCAGGGCCGACATGTCGGCGGCGAAGGGCGCGGCGAACACGACATCGGCGTCCTTCAGGTACTCCGCGGTGACGAGCTGGAAGAGGAGGTCGCCGAAGTTGTCGCGCTCATACGCCCCGACGCACAGGATGCGCGGTCGCACGGCGTCCGCCGCCTGCCCCGTCACGGCTGCTCGAGGACCTCGAGGGCCTCGTCGATCGGGCCGTCGAAGATGACCTTGCCCTTGCGGATGACGATCCCGCGCGAGCAGAGGTCCTTCACCTGGCTCTTGCTGTGGCTGACGACCATCATCGTGATGCCGGCGTCGGCGAGCTCCTTGAGCTTGAGCGCACACTTCGCCCGGAACGGGGCGTCGCCCACGGCGAGGACCTCGTCCACGAGCAGGACGTCGAGGTTCACGTGGATGGCGACCGAGAACGCCAGGCGCATGAACATGCCGGATGAGTAGTGCTTGACCTCCTGGTCGATGAAGTCGCCGATCTCGCTGAACGCGACGATCTCGTCGAACCGGGCCTTGGTCTCCTTCTCGCTCATGCCGAGGATGGCGGCGTTGAGGAAGACGTTCTCACGACCGGTGAGGTCCGGGTGGAAGCCGGCGCCGACCTCGATGAGACCGGCGACGCGTCCGCGCGTGAGCACGTGACCGGCATCCGGCTCGAGCACGCCGGAGACGAGCTTGAGCGTCGTCGACTTGCCGGACCCGTTGAGGCCCATGACCGCGACGGACTCGCCCTCGTTGATGACGAAGGAGACATCGTCGAGGGCGCGGAACATCTTCCCCTTGATCGGCTTGCGCCGGATCAGGGCGATGAGGGCGTCCTTGAACGAGCGCGTGGAGCGCTTGCGGAACTCCTTCGTCACATGCTCGACGATGATGGCGGGCTTGGTGGTGGCGGTGGTCATCACAGGTCCTGCGCAAACGTGCGTTCGAAGCGGCGGAACACCCACTGGCCGATGATGAGGGCGAGGACCGTGAGGCCGACCGCGACGAGGACGTAGATCCCGTAGTCGGGGGCGAACCCGATGTTGCCCTTGGCCTCGCCCTCCGAGAGCACCTGGCCGGCGGCGACCTTCGCGTCGACGAGGCGCTCGATGGTGGGCCCCCAGACCGCCTGGTGGAACATCTCGACGCACACCGCGAGCGGGTTCGAGGCCCACGTGAAGAACATCCAGTCCGGGATCTTCCCGTAGATCATGACCCACGTGTAGAGGACGGGCGCCGTCCAGGTCGCGACCATGCGCACGATCTCGACGAAGTTCTGCGCGTCCCGGAAGCGCACGTTGATCGCGGAGGTGATGAGCCCGATCCCGGTGCTGAAGAGCACGATGATCGCGAGGGACGCGAGCATGAGGCCCAGCGAGGCCCATGTGGGGATCCAGCCGAAGATCACCGCCACGATGACGAGGACGAGCAGCTGCGGGAGGAAGTTGATGAAGGAGCCGATGATCGCGGCGATGGGGAACAGCTCGCGCGGCAGGTAGATCTTCCGCACGAGGGACTTGTTCGCCACGATCGACTTCGTCGCGTTTCCGAACGCCTCGTTGAAGAGGTTCACCACGACGATCCCGCTGAACAGGTACAGCGGGTACAGGCCCACTTTGCCGCTCGCGCCGAGCACGTGGCCGACGACGAAGAAGTACACGAAGAACTGGACGGTGGGCCGCACGTAGGACCACAGCCATCCGAGCACGGAGTTGCGGTAGCGCAGCGACGTGCCCTTCTGCACGAGCAGCTTCAGCAGGTATCGACGACGGAAGACGTCGAGGATGCCGAGACCGCGGCCGGGAGTGGTGTACTCGCTGCGGTCGTACGGGGCTGTGCTCACTCGGGCAGACTTTCTCGGGATGCGGGCACCTGGCCCCTCTGCTGCGCCCGGGCAGCCCGGGGCAGGCCACCCGTCATACTAATCGACGGCCGCCTGGGAGCGCGCTGACGACACTCCTGTTCACCGGCCCGCCACCTCCCGGAAGGGATGCCGCGCGGATGGTTCAATGTGACCATGAGCACGGCTGAGCCGGCCTTCGCGGACCCGCTGCACGTCGGACGGCCGAACATCCTGGACCGTGACGCGTTCCTCGCGCATGTCCACGGCGCCCTCGACCGCGTCTGGCTGAGCAACCACGGTCCGCTCGTGCAGGAGCTCGAGCGGCGACTCGCCGCACTCCTGGGCGTGCGCCACTGCGTCACGACGTCGAACGGCACGATGGGACTGGAGCTCGCCATCCGGGCGCTGGGCCTGAGCGGCGAGGTGATCGTGCCGTCGTTCACGTTCATCGCGACCGTCCACGCGCTGCACCGACAGGGGATCACGCCGGTGTTCGCGGATGTCGACCCCGCGACCCACTGCATCGACCCCGCCGCGGTGCGCCGCCTGGTCACTCCGCGCACCACCGGCATCCTCGCGGTGCACCTGTGGGGGCGCGCGGCCGCCGTCGACCAGCTGCAGACGGTCGCCGACGAGCACGGGCTGGCGCTCCTGTTCGATGCCGCGCACGCGTTCGGCGCGACCGTCGGCGAGCGCCCCGTCGGGACGTTCGGGCGGGCAGAGGTGATGAGCTTCCACGCGACGAAGTTCTTCCACACCATCGAGGGCGGCGCCGTGGTGACGGACGACGACGACCTCGCCCAGACCGTGCGCCTCATGCGGAACTTCGGATTCACCGGGGAGGACGCCGTCGCCGGCGAGGGCACGAACGGCAAGCTCAACGAGGTCTGCGCGGCGATGGGGCTCGCCAACCTCGCCCGGCTCGACGACATCCTCGCGGTCAACCACCGCAACCACGGCGCGTACGCGCGCGAGCTGGCCGGGATCCCCGGGATCTCGGTGCTGGACCCGCCGGCTGCGGGGCGCACGAACCACCAGTACGTCGTGATGCTCGTGGGGCCGGAGGCGGGGGCCTCCCGCGACGCGGTGCTGGAGCGCCTGCGCGCGGAGAACGTCCTCGCCCGTCGGTACTTCTGGCCGGGCGCGCACCGCATGGAGCCCTACCGCACGCTGCAGCCCGACGTCGGCAGCCGACTGCCGATGACCGAGCGCATCGCGCAGCAGGTGGTCGTCCTGCCCACGGGCACGGGCGTCGACGAGGCCGACATCGCCGTCATCGCCCGGATCATCCGCGACGCGGCGGGCGCCGCCGCCTG
>Ga0182739_1003686_pt1 | contig 13176 bp, 10 predicted proteins | sample eDN5th30CBELigBY_FD_128873 | JGI IMG/M metagenome (GOLD analysis project Ga0182739, IMG submission 128873) | Enriched backyard soil microbial communities from Emeryville, California, USA - eDNA 5th pass 30_C BE-Lig BY (version 2) (version 2) | ecosystem: Environmental > Terrestrial > Soil >... | reverse complement strand
TCAGACACGGGAGGCTTGCCGTACTACAAGCTCCAGTCGAGAATAACTTCATGTCCCGTACGGGAAGACTCGTAGATCGCGTCCAGAATCAGGTTATTCGTGAAGCCCGTCATTACCGAAGTGGTCGGCTCCTTGCCTTCGCGGATGCATTCCACGAAATGGCGGCTCAAGCGGACCCGTCCGCCTTCATCGTTCTGCGGCGTAGTCAGGTTGACTTCCATCGCGCGTTCGAACGTCTCGGTCAGCAGCTTGCCCTCGTTGCCGCGGATCGAAGCGCCGCCCTCGGAGCCCATCAAATGGATGAAATGCTTGCTGTCCGTATCCATATGGACCGCCCAGCTCACTTCCAGAGAGAGTGTGCTTCCGTCCTCCATCTTGATCAGAGCGGTCGCCAAATCCTCAACGTCGAACGTGCCGTTCCAGTTCGGCTTGCCCCAAGTGCCGATGCCGCGTTTTTTCGGACCGAATTCCGCATAAGTGGAACCGTAAACGGAAACCGGCTTCGGATTGTTCATCAGGAAGAAAGCCAGATCCAGCATATGAACGCCGATATCGATCAGCGGTCCGCCGCCGGACTGCTCTCTTTGCGTAAACCAGGTGCCCCAGCCGGGAATGCCCTTGCGGCGGAACCAGCCGACCTTGGCGTTGTAGATAGTTCCCAGCGCGCCTTGCTCCACCTGCTCCTTCACCTGCAGCGGAATGGATTCCCAGCGCATCTGATGCGGGATCATGACGATTTTGCCGCTTTCGCGCTGGGCGCGGACGATTTCGCGTGCGGAAGCTACGTCGATAGCCATCGGTTTCTCCAGCAGCACGTGCTTGCCGGCGCGAAGCGCTTGGATCGCGATAGGCGCGTGCCATTGGTTCGGCACGCCGATGACGACGGCGTCGATGTCCGGATCGGCGATCAGCTCTTCTGCGGTTGAGTAGCATTTGGGAATGCCGTGCTCGGCTGCACGCTGCTCCGCCAACGGGAGATACGCGTCCGTAATCGCTTGAATGGACACATCGTCCGGAAGCTGCTTGAAGGTTTGGATATGTACGTTTCCGATATTGCCCGCGCCGATAATGCCGATGCGGATTTGTGCTGAGCTGCTCATGATTGAGACCCTCCTGAAATAAGTTAGGATAAAATTAAAATCAATGTGTAAGCCTTTTCACAAAGATACGGCGCCCCTTGGAGCAGGGATGTCCATGCAGGCTGTAGAAATGTACATGTATTAGAAGACGAAAGCACAGTCTCTGCAGTCTGCAAACGCGAATGCCCCTTCTTTTGCCGTTTCAGAATGGCCTCTTCAAGCGGTCAAGCACAATGAAGATCCTTACTGACGGCCACAAAAGCTGTCTCTTTACAGGGGACGCTTCGTGAAATGGCTCCGAACAGGGGCTTATCTTATACTGCCTTCATGACACAGGCCAGCAGTGCTTTTATTCGAAGCGTGCCTTGTTCTTTATTTATAGTAAAATGAACGGCCGTAATTTGCGTCTCATTTTTTCCGGTGGATATCCCACTTTTTCAGTTGATCGCCGTTGAATGGTACAAGGAGGCTGGAATTTTTCATGGTATCGGTGCCTGCATATTTAACCCACTATCCGAATATGGATTCGGATTTACCTTTTCATATGAAAATCAATACGTTAACCCGGGGGTTTCCTTCGCATCGCCACGACTTTCTGGAGTTTTCCTACGTTGTAGACGGAAGCGGCATTGAGATAATCAATGGGGTGGAGCATCCGATGCGTCCGGGTACGTTTACGCTGGTTATGCCCTATCAGTACCACGAAATTCATCCGGCGGCGGGCGGGCATCTGTCTTTGTACAACTGCAACTTCGGCATCCATTTATACGCCCCGGGAGAGCTCATGCCCGGCATCGATTGGCAGTCGGCGGAGGAGGGGCTCTCTCCCTTCGTCCAGATGACGGGGGGGTTGCAGGACCGGATGTACGGCATTGTGGCGGAGCTGCTGCAGGAATACGAGAGAAATGAGCCGTGGAAGCATGTGCTGATCAAATCGAAGCTGCTGGAGCTGCTCGTCCACTTCGACAGAGCCCGGCGCTCCGCCGGAACGGCGCAGGAAGCCGTCACGCCGGGAGCGGGCAGAATACAGCCCAAAGGGAGCATCTGGCAGGTGATTCAGCATATTCACGTCCATTACCAGGACGATTTGACTTTGACCGGCCTGGCGGAGCGGTTCGGCTTCAGTGTGCCTTACTTGAGCGAGCTGTTCAAGAAAGCGATCGGGCAAAATTTTCTCACCTTCGTCCATGATGTCCGGATTCGCCAAGCCTGCGGGCTGCTCGTCTCGACGGAGATGAACGTGTCGGACATTGCGCTTGAGACGGGCTATGGCTCCTACAATACGTTCGCCCGGATTTTCCGCGAAACGAAGGGAATGACCCCGGTAGCTTACCGCAAGCATCATTCAATCCAGAGCGCTTCCGGCCGCTGAGCCGTACTTGCGGCGGTAATGGCTTAAGGCCAGCAGAGGCCAGATATACCGGTAGCTGTGGTAATGACTGTAAAAAAAGCCGGGCAGTCCGGCCCCGGTCGGATACACCTGCCGCCAATCCTGCTCCTGAAGCAGCGAAACGAGGCGGGCTGCGCCTTTTTCCATTTGCGGAGTCGGAGCGGCATGGACGGAGATGAGAGCGTCCAGCGCCCACGCCGTTTGCGACGGCGTGCTCTCCCCGAGCGGGATGTAGCGCATCCGCCGGTCGCTTTCGCATGACTCTCCCCAGCCTCCGTCTTCATTCTGGACGCGGAACAGCCAATGGACGGCCTTTTGGACAGCCGGCTGTTCCGCATCCACGCCCACAGCCCGCATGCCCGTTAACGCTCCCCACGTCCCATAGAGATAACAGACGCCCCAACGGCCGTACCATGAGCCGTCCTCTTCCTGGTTATGATACAGCCAATCCACCGCACGGCGTATAAAAGCGTGCTGAACGGTAAAGCCGGCGCTTTCACCCAAATATTCCAGCGTCCGCCCGGTCAAATCCGCAGTGGACGGATCGACTGCTGCCGCTTTGGCCCCTTCAATCGGAAGCCACGTCAGGATAGGAAGGTCGGCATCCCGCTCGAACGAAGGCCAGCCTCCGTCGGAATTCTGCATCGAGAGCACCCAGTTCAAGCCGCGGTTCCAGGCTTCGCGGTAAGCGGGGTCCGCCCGCAGGAAAGGCTTGATCGCTCTTAAGGCCGCGGTCGTATCATCCACATCGGGATTGATGGTATTGGTCTCGGAAAAGCCCCAGCCGCCGGGAACGGGATTCGGATTGTGCACGCTCCAGTCCCCTAATGAACGCTGCTGCTTGGACAGAAGATACGAGGCTGCGCGCCGGACAGCCGGCTGGGCGGCAGCCAGCCCCGTGCTTTCCAGAGCGTGGGCCAGCAGTGCGGTATCCCAGACGGTGGAGGGCGAGTTTTGCAAAAATACGCGTCCGTCCGCCCGGCACAGCATTCCCTTCAAGCCTTGGACGGCGCGGACAAGAACCGGATGCTTTTTGTCGTAGCCGAGCGCGAGCAGTGCGAACAGCATAAGAAAAGTGGACGTGGCGTAGCTGTACAGCGTGCCGTCCGGCTCTATCCGCTGCAGCATATACTGCTCGGCCTGAAGGGTTGCGGTCCGGTGGAGCTGATCGGGCAGTCCGGTCAGCTTCTTGAGGCTGCTGTGAATCCGCTCGAGGAACGACTGCCAGCTGCGCGTATTCGGGACCCAGCCGTCCGTTTGCCCGTCCGGCCTGCCAAGCTGAAGAGCGGATAAATCCGGCGCGCTCCCGGCGTCCGTGACGAATTTACGATCGGCCAGCAGCAGCATAGGGGCCAGGTGTACCCTTGCGTAACCGGAAAAATCGAAAAAGCTGATCGGAGAAGAAGGCGGAAGGAGCAGCAGCTCCAACGGGATAAAAATCGACGATGGCCACGGATACTGGCCGGTGGCGGCAAGGATGATCTTGGTCAGCACCTGGGTGACGCTGCCAAGCCCTCCCTTGGCGACAATAAAGCGCTTCGCTTTAAGCAGCGCAGGCTCATCAGGGCTGCTGTACCCGCTGTACAGCAGCGCGTAATAAGCCTCCACGGTCGCGGACACGTTGCCGTCCTTCTCATCGCGGTACACCTTCCATGAGCCGTCCGCCTGCTGCGCTTGAAGAATGCGGTCATGCAGCGCGCGGATCAGAGGCTCGTCGGGCATTTGCAGCACGCGGAGCGTAATGATCATATAGGCATCCGTCAGCAGGCCGTTCTCAAAGCACAAGCGCCAGGTGCCGTCTTCCCGCTGCATGCGCAGCAGCTGCCCGGTCAATCCCTGCATAGCGCCGCTGATGCCGGTTCCCGCTTGCATGGCTGAACCTCCTTTCGTTATGGCCGTGTCAGCCCGGTGTTGTCCGGGCCGCTGTTGCAAGAGCCGATCCCAATGTTATACTATTCTCAAATGGTTGGGCGTAGTCGTCTGAGCATCCCTCTCGTTACGGGAGAATTGGAATGAAATCATACTCTCTTACATATGAAGGAGGACCTATCAATGAAGCTGCGTTGTGCGGTATTGGATGATTATCAGCAGGTGGCACAAGGTTTTGCAGATTGGAACTCGATTTCCGGACAGGTAGAGACGGCATTTTTCCATCGGCCTATGGGGGAGGATGAGCTTGTCGAAGCGATTGCGGACTTTGACATGCTTGTTATTATGCGCGAGCGCACGCCGTTCCCGGCCTCGGTGCTTGCGCGTCTGCCCCGGCTGAAGCTGCTCGTTACGACGGGGATGCGCAATGCCTCCGTAGATCTGCAGGCGGCTGCCGCCCAGGGAATCACCGTATGCGGAACAGGGGGGCTGTCGACACCGACGGTCGAGCTGACCTGGGCATTGATTCTCGGCCTGGCCCGCAAAACCGCTGTGGAGCATAACGCCCTGCGTACAGGCGTCCCTTGGCAGACGACCATCGGAACGGATCTCGCCGGCAAAAGGCTCGGACTGCTGGGCTTGGGCAAGCTGGGCAGCCGGGTCGCGCAGATCGGGAAGGCGTTCGGCATGGAGGTATCGGCGTGGAGCCAGAATCTGACCCGGGAACGGGCGGATGAAGAAGGCGTCACGCTCGCGGCTTCGAAGGAAGAGCTGCTGGAGCGGAGCGACTTTGTCTCGATTCACCTTGTGCTCGGCGACCGGACAAGGGGGCTGATCGGGGCTTCCGAGCTGAAGCGGATGCGTCCGACCGCTTACTTGATCAATACCTCGCGGGCTCCTATCGTCGATCAGGATGCGCTGGCCGATGCGCTGGAGAGCGGCCGGATCGCGGGCGCTGCAGTGGACGTCTACGAGGTGGAGCCGCTGCCTGCGTCCGACCGGTTCCGTTCGCTGCCCAATGTGCTGACCACACCGCATCTCGGTTATGTTACCGAGGACAACTACCGGATTTTTTATCGTGACGCGGTGGAGGATATCCGGGCATTTCTGGACGGAGCTCCCATCCGCAAGCTGTAACTGCTTGCAGTGAAGTGTAAGGTCCCCATGCAGCCGTACGGCGCTGTATGGGGATTTTTTATATGTTTTCGGGGTCCCCGCAAAGTCCCTGATTCCGCTTCGAAGCATACGCTCCACTTTGTGGGGGTTTTTTAGGTTCCGATGAGAAGCGGGGCGGGACGCGCTGGGAGAGCAGCAGCTATTTTTCGCGATAAACTGACAATACCTAATCAAATTGGTATTTTACCAAATCAAAAGCACTTATGCGTCCCCGAAGCGGCTGATAAAATGAAAGCGTAACCAATTGGAAGCGCAATCATTTAAGGGGAGAGATGATAATGAAAAAAGGATTCAGTCTTATGATGGCAAGCCTGATGCTCGCGCTGAGCGCATGCGGCGGCGGCTCGACGAGCGCCCCTCAGGACAGCGGCAAGAAAGAAGCCGGGGCCGAGCAGAAGCAGCCCGCGCAGACAGCCGCTGCCACAGGCGAGAAAAAGAAGCTCTCGTTCTGGTATATCGAAACCGGCAAAAGAAAAGAGCTGATCGAGGCGGCAGTGCAGAAATTTATGAAGGACCATCCGGAGGCGGATGTGGAGGTCGTGCAAATTCCGAACGACCCGTACAAAACGAAGCTGTCCGTAGCCATGGGCGGCGGCAACCCGCCGGACGTGTTCCATTCCTGGGGCGGCGGCTGGCTGAAGCAGTTCGTATCGGCCAACCAGGTGCTGGATCTGACCGGCAAAATCAACGCCGACACTTACGTTCCCGCGGCTCTTGGCGCAGCGACCTTCAATAACAAAATTTACGGCGCCCCGCTTGCGATGTCGGTCGTTCCGTTCTTTTACAACAAAGAAATCTTCGCCAAGTACAACCTGCAGCCTCCTAAAACATACGATGATCTGCTGAAAATTATCGATACGCTGAAAAAAGAAAACATCATTCCGATCGCGATGGCGAATAAAACGAAGTGGCCGTCCGCTTTTTACTTGATGTATTTCGCCGAAAAGCTGGCCGGGCCGCAAATTTTCAACGAAGCCTTCGAGCGCACGGGCCGCACCTTCGACGACGAGGCTTATGTCAAAGCCGGCGAAATGATCCAGGACCTGGTCAAACGCGGCGCCTTCAATCCGGGCTTCAACGGACTCCAGTACGATACGGGGCAATCCCGCCAGCTGCTGTACACCGGGAAAGCCGCAATGGAGCTGCAAACCGCTTCGTACGTGAACAACGTAACGAACGAGTCGCCTGATTTTGCCAAAAAGCTCGGCATGTTCCCGTTCCCTGAAGTAACCGGAGGCAAAGGCAACATCTCGAACGTCGTCGGCGGCGTATCGCCGGTCTTGTCGGTATCGTCCAAGACGAAATATCCGGAGCTTGCTATCGAGCTGGTCAAAGCATTGACGACGCAGGAGCTGGCGCAGCAACTGGCTGACCAGACGAGCGCTTTGTCTGCCGTCAAGGGAGTCAAATACAACGATCCGTTCGCGCAGCAGCTCAACGAGATGCTGAGCAATGCAGGCTACCTGCAGACGTTCTACGATCAGACGCTGCCGCCGGAGCTGGCCGAGCTGCATAAGGATACGACGCAGGCGCTGTTCGGGCAATCGATGACGCCGGCGGAAGCGGCGAAGCAGATGGAAGCGAAGGCGAAGGAAGTGCTGAAGAAGTAGCTCATGATGTTCAAGAACTAGCAAAGGCTCGGGAGGAGAGAAGGCTTGCTTCTCCCGCAGCCTCAACTTTTACCAGAGAAGAAACATTTAGGAGGGAACCACATGAACAGCGCGGTCGAAACGTCTACCGGTCAAGTGGAGGTTCGCAGAGCGGTTCGCGTCACCCGACGCAAGCATACCGCGTTCCTTATCGGCTTTATCGGACCCGCCTTACTGATTTATGTTACGTATGTAATTTTCCCGATTTTTTCCACATTTTATTACAGCTTGTTCAACTGGAACGGCATCCAGTCGGAGAAAACGTTCATTCTGTTCGATAATTACGCCAAGCTGATGGCGGATTCGATCTTTTGGAAGACGGTCGTCAACAACCTGCTGCTGGTGGTCGCTTCGATTGTCACACAGCTGCCGTTAGGTCTGATTATGGCGCTGATTCTTTTTGCTCCGATTAAGGGGATGCGGCTGTTCCGCACCGTCTACTTCATGCCTTTGTTGATGTCAACGGTAGCGCTCGGCATTTTGTGGACCTTTATCTACGACCCGACGATGGGGATTATTAACCAGATCCTGGATTTTGCAGGCTTAAGCTCGTGGCAGCAGGGCTGGCTCGGGGATACAAAAACGGCTTTTCTCGCGGTGACCGCTACGATCTGCTGGCAGTTCACGCCGTTCTATATGATCTTGTTCCGCGCCGCGATGACCGGCATTCCGGAAGAAATTTACGAGTCCGCCAAAATCGACGGCTGCAACAGCTGGAAGCAGTTCTGGAACATTACGCTGCCGCTGCTGAAGCCTACGATCATCACCTCCTCGGTGCTGTCGGTTATCGGCTCGCTGAAATATTTCGATCTGATCTTCGTCATGACCGAAGGCGGTCCCGACAGCAGTACGGAGCTGATGGCAACGTACATGTATAAGCAGGCGTTCGCCAAGTTCAATATGGGCTATGCGAGCTCGATTTCCTTTACGATGTTCGTTATCGCTCTCATCGTTGCAGTATGTATACTGGCAGCGGACAAAAACCGTCAGAAGACGCCGGCATAATTAGGAAGGAGGCTTGTGTGATGATCAAAATCATGAACCGGACCTGGCTTTATATTCTTGCTATCGTGTTTCTCGTTGTAACAGGCTATCCGTTTTTGTACATGGCCGCGACCTCTTTCAAAACGCAGCCGGAATTTTTCGAGCATCCGGTCAGTCTTTGGACGAAATTAAATTTTGAGAATTACGCGCAAGTGTTCAAGCTTGGGATCGATCAATATTTTCTGAACAGTATTATGATTTCCGTTATCTGCGTCGCCGCTACGGTGTATCTTGCCGCTATGGTCAGCTTTCCGCTGGTGCGGATGCGGTTTAAGCTGAACCGCCCGATTTTTTTCCTGTTTCTTGCGGGGATGATGATTCCGGTGCATACGACGCTCATTCCCATCTATGTCCTGACGAAAAATCTCGGCCTGTACGATTCGCTGTGGGCGCTGGCCGGTCCTTATATCGCATTCAGTCTGCCGATCTCCGTCATTATTTTGACGCAGTTTATTCAGGAGCTTCCGAGGGAGCTGGACGAAGCCGCCGTTATGGATGGAGCCAGTCAAGCCCGTCTCTTCTGGAGTATCGTATTTCCGCTGCTGACACCGGCTTTGGCCACGATCGCCATCTATAATTTCATTCATATCTGGAACGAGTTCGTATTCGGTCTGGTGTTGATTACGACACCGGCCAAAATGACGCTGCCGCTCGGCCTGCGGGCGTTTTACGGGGAATTCTCGGTCAATGTGCCGGGTATTATGGCTACACTGACATTGGGGACGCTGCCTTTGATGCTGGCTTACTTCTTCGCGCAGGAGAAAGTGGTCAGCGGTTTATCGGCCGGCGCCGTCAAAGGATAAAGAAGGAAGAGAAGGATAGAAAGCATGCGTGCAACCGGACAGGTAGTGCGCTTTTTCTATTATTACGGTATATTGATGGTAAGAAAAGCAGCGTAGAAGGAGACCTCATGCCCAGAATCGTAGACCGGCTTCACTTGAACCGTACACGGGTACAGATCCTGCTCGGCTTCCTGCTGGTTATGACGGTGGTCATCTCGACGGCCGGAGGCATGCTGTACAAATCGACAACCGATTTGTTCATTCAGAATACGGAGGGCTATGTAGGGGAGACCGCCAAGCAGGCCAGCGCGAGGGTCGACGCCGTCCTGTCCCAGGTGGACGTTCTTACCCTGCAGGTGGTTATGGATTCAAGAATTCAGTCCTTGCTGCTGAAATCGAAGCAGGGCCTGCTCATTCCGATCGACCAGAAGCTGTCCGTCCGCCCGATTATCGATCAGATGGCGGCCTTCTCCTGGATCATCAAAGGGATTGACCTGTACTCCATGCATGAGCCGCTGTACCCATTGGAAAATACACCGATCTCTGCTATTATCGGCGATGACCCGTCCACCTTAAGCAAGCTGAAGGCAGGGCAGCTCGTATTCGTCGGAACCGATCCCAAGGACAGCGAAGTGCTGCTTGCGGTCAGGTCTGTCCGGCTCGAACAGGATCATCTGGCAACAGGCGGTTATTTGGTCATCCGGGTGATGAAATCGCTGGTGGACTTTTTTAACGAGGAATACTCTTCCATCAAGGGCAGCAGCATGCATCTGTACGATCATAACAATCTGCTCGTCGCCTCTACGGACCCGTCTTTATTGGAGAACCGCAACTTAAACGTGGTGGAGTCTACGGATACGGGAACGATTTATCCGATCGTCCGGATTCGCGGAAGCCAATACCTGCACATTATTGAACAATCGCGCCAGTTCAATTGGTCGATCCATATTTTGGTGCCGCTGAGCACTATCGAAGAGAAATCCAGTGTGCTCAAGCAAATTTTGCTGATTGCGATGCTGGTAGGGCTGCTCGTCTGTCTCGTTCTGGTGTGGCCGCTGTCCCGGCTGATCACAAGGCCGATCGCTCATCTGCGCGCCAAAATGCGCAAGAACGTATCGCTGCCCGAGCCGAATACCGTTACTTATTTCAATTATGAAATGAACGATCTGAATACGGCGTACAACAAGCTGGTGCGGGAGCTGCATCATTTGATTGAAACCGTTTACGAAAAAGAACGTCTGAAAAATCAGGCGGAAATTAAAATGCTGCAGGCGCAAATCCATCCCCACTTTTTGTTCAATACGCTCGAATCGTTATATTGGACCCTGCGGGACAAGGATGAGAACGAGAGCGCGGAAATTATTATTCATTTATCCAAGCTGTTCCGCTATTCGATTAAGCAGGCCGACAGCGACGATTGGACGGAGCTGGTTCATGAAGCGGAGCATTGTAAGCGTTATCTGGAAATTATGAAATTCCGGCTCGGCGACCGGCTGAGCTGGGACATTGAAGCTGATTCGTCGGTTCAGAGGTTAAAGCTGCCGAAGCTGCTGATTCAGCCCTTGGTTGAGAATGCGATTCAGCACGGAATCGAGCCTAAGGTACAGGGCGGCTGCATTCAAATCGGGCTGCGCGCAGGGCAGCGCGGCGGTCAGGCCGTGCTCCATATTCAGGTCAAGGACAACGGCGAAGGAATGACGGACGAAGAAGCGGCCCGTTTGACCGACAGGCTGTCAACGGTCCGCTCTTTACGCACAACAGGCTCCGGTATCGGTTTAACCAATATTCAATCCCGCATCAAGCTGTATTACGGGGATGAAGGGGAGCTTACATGGTCCAGTCGTAGAGGACAAGGCACCGAAATCAATCTCTATCTTCCATATAAGGAGTTGGATGAGAGTGAACGTGTTGATCGCGGAGGATGAGCTTCCTACACGCAGAGGCATACTGAGCTCTCTGCAGCAGTGCTCGCAGGGAGAGTGGCAGATTCATGCGGCCGTCAATGGGCTGGAAGCTTTGGAATATGCAAGAAAGCAGCATGTCGATCTGCTGATTACGGATATCCGGATGCCCGGCTTGAACGGGATTGATTTGCTGAAGCAGCTCAAATCGGAGCAGCGGGACACGGTTTCCATTCTGCTGACCGGCTATGCCGAATTCGAATACGCCCGGTCCGCCATGCAGCTGGGCGCCGTCAATTATATTCTGAAGCCGGTGGATCATGACGGCCTGGTGCAAGCCGTGCAGGACGCGATGGCTATTGTGAAGAAACGTCTGCGGCACGAGGAGCAGGAGCCCCTGCCCGAGAGCGAAGAGGAAGCGTTTATTCCAAGGGTGCGCAATGCATCGATCCGCAGCGCGCTGGAATATATTCAGGCCGAGCTGTCGCGGCCGTCTCTCAGCATCAAGGATGTTGCCGAGTCGATTCACCTGAACCCGAGCTACACGTCCAGCTTGTTCAAGGAAGAGACGCATCAGACGTTCAGCGAATTTGTAAACCGGCTGCGGCTGATCCGCGCGAAGGGGCTGCTTTTGCAGACAGATAAAAAGATATACGAAATTGCCGAGGAGGTCGGCTTCTCGTCCTCCAAATATTTCGTGCAAGTGTTTCGCGATGTGGAGGGCATGACGCCGAACCATTACCGCAACGATCTGAGGGATGACACCAAATAAGGCTGAAAGGCGGCTGGTAAGGATGATGCGCTTGCTGCTGATGGGATGGCTCGGGGCAGGGCTGATGCTGCTGACGTCGGGCTGCGGGACGTATCTTGCTCCCTCCGCAGTCAACGGCGGGGAACGGGAGACGGCTCCGCCGGTCAAGGTGACGCTGTGGGCCCAGGAAACGAAGGACCCGCGGCAGACGGTGCTGCAGGAAACGATCCGCACCTTTAACGAGTCGCATGAGCGGGTGCAGATTGTGCCGTATTTTTATGAAACCGAAGCTTATAAAAATAAACTCCGGGTAGCAATGGTCTCCGGCAATATGCCCGATGTCTTCTACTACTGGACAGGGGAAGGCTTCAAGCAAATGGTCGAGTCCAAGGTCGTCGCGGATTTGACTCCTCTGCTTAAGCAGGCGCCGGAGCTGGAGAGCCAATTCGTGCCGGAGGCGCTGGAAAGCTCCACATTTGACGGGAGCATCTACGGGCTGCCCAATGCAGTGTCGCATGTGCTGTTCTGGTATAACCGCACCCTGTTCGAGGCGCAGCATCTGCAAGTCCCGACCAGCTGGGATCAGCTGCTGGAGATCGTCCAGACGTTATCGTCCCGCCATATTACCCCCATCTCTGTCGCGGGCAAGGAACGCTGGCCTCTGCTGCACTGGTTCGCCTATTTGTCCCAGCGGCTGGGAGGAGAGGAGCCGTTTGAGCGGGTGCTGACGCGGGACGGCGATTTCACCGATCCGAGCTTTGTGGAGGCGGGTCTGCGGTTCCATGAGCTGGTGAAGAAAAAAGCGTTCCCGTCCTCTTTTCTCGGCATGGACATCAATGAGGCGGAGAAATCGTTCCTCTCCGGCCAGACCGCGATGTATCTGCAGGGGGACTGGGCGGCAGGCAAGCTGCTGGACACCGTTACGCAGAGAGATCCTATCGGTTATTTTCCTTTTCCCGTTATGAAGGCCGGCGGCAATGAGCCGGAGACGGGCAGCGGGGAAGAGCCGCAGCGGGAGAAGGAGAATGCCGGGACGAGGCCGAAAACAGGCGAGAGCGCAAGCTTTTACGGCGGTTATGCCACAGGCTTCGCCGTTTCGGCGAACAGCGACAAGCAGGCCGCATTCGAGGTGCTGGCTTTTATGATGAGCCGGGAGCAGCGGCAAATGTTTACCGAAGCGACCGGCATCCAATCGCCGATGCGCGGGCTGCCGGTATCGAAGCCGGATACGCAGCCGGAAATATACCATTATATCGAGAGGATGCAGCAGCAGCCGCCAACCGGCTACTTCGGCTACTACGATCAGCGGCTCGACCCGGCGCGGGCGCAGCAGCTGCTGGATGCGGTAGTAACCTTCGCCGGGGAGGAGGATATGAAGCGGGAGGACGTCGAGGCGGTGCTGGCTCATATTCGCTAGAGCTAAAATAAATATACGGGATGGCAATTTCCGCGACGCGGGTGTATCCTAAAACGGGAGGGCTTCGATAGCTGAAGCCCTTCTTGGTGTGGCTGAACATATGCTGCAGCCGGATAGG
>Ga0182739_1003684_pt1 | contig 13193 bp, 13 predicted proteins | sample eDN5th30CBELigBY_FD_128873 | JGI IMG/M metagenome (GOLD analysis project Ga0182739, IMG submission 128873) | Enriched backyard soil microbial communities from Emeryville, California, USA - eDNA 5th pass 30_C BE-Lig BY (version 2) (version 2) | ecosystem: Environmental > Terrestrial > Soil >... | reverse complement strand
TCCAGCGCCGCCGCCACCGCCTCGTCGTCCTCGCGCGACCAGCGGGAGAAGACGCGCTGATGCGGATGCCGGCCGCGACCCACGAGGTCGGCCACCGTGATGCCGTCCGGCGCGATGGGCGACTGCGGGAGCAGTCCCAGCAGCCGCGCCAGCCGCTTGGCCGGCATCCGGTGCACGAGCTCGCCGTCGAGCACGACCCGACCCTCGCGCGGCGCGAGCATGCGCGACATCGCCCGCAGCAGCGTCGACTTGCCGCACGCGTTGGCCCCCACGATGGCGGTGATGACGCCCGGCGGCACCGCCAGGTCGAGCTCGCGGAGCACGACGCGATCCGCGTATCCGACGACGAGACCCTCGGCGGCGAGTGTGTGTTCGACGGTCACAGGGAGCCTCCCGCGCGATTGGTCCGGATGATGAGGTACACGAGATAGGGCGCGCCCAGGACGCCCGTCACGACGCCGACGGGGAACCGGGTGCCCAGCGCCCACTGCCCCAGCAGGTCGGCGACGATCACCAGCAGCGCACCCGTGAGCGCGGAGGGGATCAGCAGCGAGCCGTGAGGTCCGACGATGCGCGCCGCGATCGGCCCCGAGAGGAAGGCCACGAAGGCAACCGGTCCCGCAGCGGCCGTCCCGAATGCGATCACGCCCACGGCGGCGACGATCAGCACGATGCGCGTGCGCTCGACGCGCACGCCGAGCGCCCCCGCCGTGTCGTCGCCCAGACGGAGCGTGTCGAGGTTGCGCGCCTGCGACAGGAGGACGGGGCCCAGCACCGCGAGGGCGACGACGACGGTCGACACGTCGTCCCACGTGGCTCCGTTCAGGCTCCCCGACAGCCAGCGCATGGCCTCCTGCAGGTCCCACTCGCCGGCCCGCGACAGCAGATAGGCGGTGAACGCATCGAGCATGGCGGCGATGCCGATGCCGACGAGGATCAGGCGCGTGCCGAGCACGCCGCTGCGGAAGGAGAGGACGTACACGAGGAGCGCGACGGTGAGGCCGGCGACGATCGCGAAGACCGACACCTGCGCTCCCGACAGGCGCAGCACGATGATCGCGAACGCGGCCGCCGCGCCGGCGCCGGCGGTGATCCCGATGATGTCGGGGCTCGCGAGCGGGTTGCGCAGCATGAGCTGGAAGGTGACGCCGCCGAGCCCGAAGCAGAATCCGACCGCCACCGCGACGATCGCACGCGGGAGGCGCAGTCGCCCGACGGTGAAGCTCGCACCGGGCACGTCCTCGCCGAGGATCACGCGCACGACGTCACCGAGCGGGTAGAACGTGTGCCCGATCATGAGAGACGCCGCGAAGGCGACGACGATCAGCCCGATGAGCACGCCGATGATCGCGCGCCGGCGGAACGACCGATGGCGGCGCTGGGCGGCCACCAGCGTCATCGTCTCCTGGCTCACAGTTCACGCACCTTCTGTCGGCGGACGAGCCAGACGAAGAACGGCGCGCCGACGAACGCCGTGATGATGCCGACGTCGATCTCGCTCGGCCGCGCGACGACCCTCCCGACGACGTCGGAGAGGGTGAGCAGCACGGCGCCGCCGAGCATCGACATCGGCAGCAGCCAGCGATGGTCGGGGCCCATGAGCAGCCGGCAGACGTGCGGCACGACGAGCCCCACGAATCCGATCGGCCCGGCGATCGCCGTCGCGGCGCCGCAGAGGACGACCGCGCCGCCGGCGGCGGCCAGCCGGGCCACCATGACGTTCTCGCCCAGCCCGGCCGCCAGCTCGTCGCCGAGCGCGAGGGAGTTGAGCGACCGCGCCGACAGCACGCACACCGCCGCGCCGACCGCGAGGAACGGCAGCACCTGGACGATCGTGTCGAACGACGCACCGCCGACCCCGCCGATCTGCCACGAGCGCAGGACTCCCGCGATGTCGTTGCGTCCGAGGATGACGGCGGTGATGAACGAGGCGAGAGCCGCGGAGGTGGCCGCTCCCGCGAGCGCGAGCTTGAGCGGCGTCGCGCCGCCGCGACCGAGCGACCCGACGGCGTAGACGAACACCGCCGCGACGGCGGCGCCGACGATGGCCGTCCAGATGTAGGCGGTCGCCGTGGAGAGGCCGAAGCCGGCGACGCCCACGGCGACGGCGAGGGCGGCGCCGGTGTTGACGCCGAGGATTCCGGGATCGGCGAGCGGGTTGCGGGTGACCCCCTGCATGACGGCGCCCGACAGGCCGAGAGCGGCGCCGACGAGCAGCGCGAGCGCCGTGCGCGGCAGCCGCTTGGCGATGGCAGCCTCGTCGAAGGTCCCCGCCGCTCCCCCGAGCGCCGACAGGATGTCGCTCCAGGCGACCTCGCGCGCCCCGATCGTGACGGATGCCACGGAGACCAGGACGGCCGCGACCAGCGCCACGGCGACCCACAGCATCCGCACGCGGACGCGCCTCGGACGCCGCGCGAGGGCGGCGTCCGAGGCGGGCGATGCGGTGCTCGTCACGGTGCGGGCGTCACTGCGCCTTCTGCGCCGCGTCGACGAGCTGACCCACGTACCAGTCGATGAGGTAGGGCAGCTGCAGCGGCGTCGGGTTGGAGGCGGTCGCGTTGGCGCTGCTGCCGTCGAGCATCACGACGGCGTCGTTGGCGATCGCCGGCATGAGGCCCAGCAGGGGGTCGGCCTTGAGGGAGTCCACCATCGCCTGGTCGCCGTAGGTGACGATGACGTCGACGTCGTTGAAGGTGTCCGCGTTCTCGGCGCTGACGGACCCGCTGAACGGGTTGGTGGGGTCGGGCTCGAAGGCGGCGATGCTCGCGGGCGTCTGCATGCCGAGGTCGGCGAAGTACTGCACGCGGGTGTCGGCCGGCGTGTAGAAGTTCACGACGCTGAGATCGCTGACGTCCACGTGCGTCACGAACATGACCGACGTCTCGGAGAGGATCGGGTTGGCCGCAGCGGCCTCCGAGATCTCGCCCTCCAGCTCCGCGATGAGGGCGTCACCCTCAGCAGCCATCCCCATGCCGGCCGAGTTCAGGCGGATCATGTCGCGCCACGACGTGGTCCAGGGGCTCTCCGGGTACACGACGGTCGGAGCGATGGCGCTCAGCGTCTCGTAGTCCTCCTCGGTCAGGCCCGAGTAGGCGGCGAGGATGACGTCGGGGTCGGTGTCGGCGACCGCCTCGAAGTCGATGCCGTCGCTCTCGTCGAACAGCACGGGGGTCTCGGCGTTCAGCTCCTCCAGCTTGTCCTTGACCCACGGCAGCAGTCCGTCGCCGTCCTCGTCGGCGAAGTTCGCAGCGGCCATGCCCACCGGCACGACGCCGAGCGAGAGCGGGACCTCGTGGTTGGCCCACGCGACGGTCGCGACGCGCTCGGGCTTGGCGGGGATCGTCGTGGTTCCCAGGGCGTGCTCGATGACGATCGGGTACTCGCCTGCCGCTGCGGGGCTCTCCGATGTGGCGGACACGTCGGGGGTCGTCGAGGTCGTGCACGCGGTCAGGCCCGCGACCAGTGCCACGGCTGCCGCTGCGGCCGCCAGAAGGCGTGTGCGCATGATTGCTCTCCACTCTTGCTTCGTTGGTGTGTGCGCAGACGCGCGGGATGCCTCGCTCAGCGGAACCGCTAGGTAAGGTGAGGCTTACCTCCAACGCTACCCAGGGCGCCACAGCGGCGCAAACGCGAGAGGACGACGTCGACTATCGCAAAACGGACATCATCGCCGGAAGGCTCCGGGCGTGAGTCCGGTCGCACGCCGGAACGCGACGCCGAACGCGCTCGCCGAGCGGTACCCGAGGCGGATCGCGACGTCCTCGATGTGCTCCCCCGCCACGAGCATCCGCGCCGCGTGCTGCGCGCGCACCCCCGCCGTCCACGCCGCGAACCCCAGCCCCGTCTCCTGATGGAAGGCGCGGGTGATCGTGCGCGCGCTGACTCCCAGCGCCGCCGACCAGTCCGTGAGGGAGCGGTCGTCGGCAGGATCGGTCAGCGCGGCCTGCACGATGGGCTGCAGGAGCGGCGAGGCGGGCACGTGCACCGAGAGCGCCCTCGTCGACGGCGAGAGCACGTCGAGCACCATCGTCTCGGTGACCTCCCGCGACGTCGATGTCAGCTCGGGATCCTCCAGGCGCTGCAGCAGCAGTCGCAGCAGCTCGGTGATCTCCACGGGAACGGGACCCTCCGCGATCGAGGGCACCCGCCGGGTCGTGAAGTGCGAAGCCCGGTACCACGTGCCCGCCGGGGCGCTGGCGGCATGGACCGTTCCCGCCGGCATCCACAGGCCGAGACGTGGCGTGATGGTCCAGGTGCGTCGCCCCACCGTCACGCTCGACGCGCCGTGCTCGTTCCACAGCAGCTCATGGGTGGGGTGGGCATGATCGCTCCACACCGTCGGGCGCTCCACGCGCTCGTCGAACGCGGAGATGACCCACGGCACCTCGATCGAACCCGCCGCGAAGGTGGGCAGCACGCGGACATCGACCGGCTCCGTCATCGGGCGCTCACTCAGCCGACCGGCCGCTCGTGGGCGTGCCCGAGCCGCAGTCCCGGCACGAGCGCGAGCAGCGCGAGCGCCGCGGCGATGAGGAACACGACGGGGAATCCGGCGCCCGTCCCCTCCAGCGCGACGAACGCGAGCCCCATGCCGGCGATCGTCGCAGAGGCCCCGATCGAGTCCGAGATCGAGAGGGCCGAGGAGTTGAACCCCTGGTTCTGCGGCGTCGAATAGGCCAGGGTGAGGACCGTCAGCCGCGGATACATGAGACCCATCCCGCCTCCGGCCAGCGCCCAGCCGGCGATCACGACCGCCGCCGGCAGGTCCAGCGCCGCCGTCGCGGCCGCGATGAGCGCCGCCGCGAGCAGCTGGACGACGCCGATGAGGGTGATGCGCGTGTTGCCGAGCCGGTCGCCGAACCTCCCCTGGAGGTCGGCTCCGACCGCCCACAGCAGCGCGGCGGCCGTGAGACCGAGTCCCGCCCACGTCGCGGTGAAGCCGTAGCCGGAGATCAGCAGGTACGGAATGTAGATCTCGGCGCCGAACAGCGCTCCGGCGATGAGTCCCCTCATCAGGATCACGCTCGGCAGGCCCCGCGCTGCCCGCAGGGTCCCCGCAGGCAGCAGGGGACGCGCCGCGACGACGATGAGCACGAAGGCGCCCACCGCGACGACGGGCGCGGCGGGACCGGTCTGGGCCGCGAGACTGAGCGCGAGCGCACCGCCGGCGACGATCGTCGCCCACACCATCCGTCGCGCGACGGGGGCGCGATAGGGGGCGTCGGTGTGCAGCGGCAGACCGCGCAGCCGCAGATAGACCATCGTGAAGGCGAGCATCGTGAGCACGCCCACACCGAGGAAGACCCACCGCCAGTGCAGGTGCTCCGCCACCGCACCGGCCAGCACGGGCCCGACGATCGACGGCACGACCCACGCCGCCGAGAACGCCGCGAACACGCGCCCGTGCAGGTGTGCGGGGTACACGCGAGCCACCACGACGTAGAGGGCGACGGTCTGGCCTCCCGTCCCGAAGCCCTGCAGCAGGCGCCCGATCACGAGCACCGTCATATCCGGCGCGGCGCCGGCGAGCACGAGACCCGCGACGAACAGGCCCACCGAGGTCGCCAGCGGCAGCACGGGATCCTTGCGGTCGCACCACGCGCCGACGGCGACCATGCCGATGACGCTCGTGGCGAGCGTGCCCGAGAAGGCCACCGCATAGAGCGCCGCGCCGTCGAGATCCTCGCTCACCAGGGGCATGACCGTCGTGACGGCGAGAGCCTGCGTCGCGGCGAGGAAGATCATCGCGACCGCGCCGATCGTCACCCAGACGAAGCGCGGATGCCAGATGTTCTCCGCGGCGCTCATCGACGTGCGGCGAGCCGGCCGATGCGGGTGACCGCCTCGGTCAGCACCTCCGGCGCGCAGCCGAAGTTCAGGCGCACGTGCCCGATCCCCTGCGGCCCGAACAGCGGTCCGTGGTGGAGGGCGACCTTCGCCTCCTGCAGGATGCGTCGCGCCGGGTCGTCGCCCCAGCCGTAGTCCGTGACGTCGATCCACGCGAGGTAGCCGGCATCCGGCGTCCGATACCGCGCCCGGGGCAGATGCTCCGCGACGAGATCGGCCAGCAGCAGACGGTTGCCGTCGAGCGTCGCCCGGAGGGCGTCGAGCCACGGGTCGGAGGCCTCCGAGAACGCCGCGACGCCCGCGAGTGCCCCGAACAGCCCGGTCCGCCACTCGACCTCGGGCCACAGCCCGCGCACCACGGAGGTCGTCCGCTCCGAGGCGGTCACCATGAGAGCGCACTTCAGCCCGGCGAGGTTGTACGCCTTCGAGGCGCTCGTGACGGCGAACCCGACCTCCGCGGCGGTGCCGGAGGCGGCGAGGAACGGCGTGAAGCGCGCGGGCGCGTGGACGAGGGGCGCGTGGATCTCGTCGCTGATCACGACGGCGCCGTGCGTCGCCGCGAGCTCGGCGAGCGCCTGCAGCGCCTCCCGGGAGTGCACCGTCCCCGTCGGGTTGTGCGGGTTGCACAGCAGCACCGCGCGGGCGCCCGCGGCCAGCGCCGCAGCGATCCCGTCGAGGTCGAGCTGCCATCCCTCGCCCGTGTCGAGCAGCGGCACGTCCTCGACGACGCCGCCCGCCTCGGGGATGCACATCGAGAACGGCGGATACACGGGCGGGGCGATGACGACGCGGTCGCCCGGCTCGATCGTCGCGCGCAGGAGCTCGACCACGCCCATCATGACGTCGCCCGTCGTGCGCACCCGCGCAGGGTCGACGTCCCAGTCGAACCGGCGGCGCGCGAACGCGGCGAACGCGGCGCGGATGCCGGGATCGGGCGGCGTGTAGCCGGTGTCGCCGAGCGCGACCGCCTGCTGCAGCGCCGCGGTGATCGGCTCCGCGAGCGCGAAGTCCGTCTCCGCGACGAACATGGGGATCACGTCGTCCGCGTAGGACCGCCACTTCGTGCTCGTACGACGGCGGAGAAGCTCCAGCGGCAGCGCTTCGAGAGGGGGAACGGTCACCCCTCGACCTTATCGGCGTGCGGTGGAGCCGACGCGGGCACCGCCTCACCGGACCCGGTTCCGGCGTCGGTTCCGGGCGCCTGCCAGGGCCGGGTCAGGAGGGCCCACGAGAGAACCGCCACGACGGCGTAGCCCGCGTACACGCCGATCCATGCCCAGAGCTCCCAGCCCACTTCGCCCCACGAGAAGGGCATCGGCATCAGCACGACGAAGAAGGAGAGGAGTCCGACGGCGTAGCAGACCGCCCACCCCGTCCGCGTGGCGTCCCAGATCGCCCGCCCGGAGAGCCCCCGCACCGGAAGCAGCGCGATCGGCAGCGACGCGATCCCGCCCACCGCGAGCGCCGCGAGGGTCTCCCCCAGCAGCGTGGCGCCGAACGAGTCGCCGATCCCGTCCGCGACGAACCCGTACAGCACCCACGCCGTCAGCGCCGCCGCGTAGGCGTATCCGACGGTGATGAGGGCGCTCCGCGCGCGTCCCGCCGCGCCCATCACGGCCGTGAAGGACACTCCGGCCACGAGGCCGAACACGATGCCCGGCTCGAATCCCGTCACGCGGGTGAAGACCACCGCCGCGACCACGACCAGGAGCGAGAGGGGCTGGAAGTCATAACTGTGCCTGGCCTCCGGCAGCGCCCGCCCCATGATCCACACCAGCAGCATCCAGCCGAGCATGACGTCGATCGCGAACGATACGAGGATCGAGAGGACGACGCGCGCCGACCCGGCGGTGAACCCGAACTGCGGATCGACGAAGGAGGAGATGACCGAGGCCGCGAGCACTCCCAGCGCCGCCCACCACCACGACCGCGACCAGCCACGCGTCGCCCCCGCGGCGTCGGCTCCGCCGGGGGCACGCGCCGCGCGTCGCAGCGACCACCATCCGCTCAGCCGATCGGACGCGGCGTCGACGGCCCTGTTCAGGAGCGCCGTCGGGAAGGCGACGAGCAGCAGGAGGATGACGGTCAGCACCGCCGTCCACAGCGCCTGCGCCGGAGTGATGCGCACCATGGCGGGCGGCGTGAGCGCGCTCAGCACGCTCGGAGCGGCCGCGTCTCCGCTCGCAAGCCGCGACGCCGTGCCGTTCCCTGCCGCGCACGCCGCCCCGTCCGCGCCGAAGACGCAGGGGTCGAACGACACCGGCGTCCCCGTCCACGTGACCGTACGGGCATGTGCGTATCCCTGGTCGCCCGCGGGACAGTCGATCCACTCCACGGGCTGCTGCACGAGGGTCGCCGTGAACCCCGTGCTCCGCGCCTCGACGTCGACGACGCGGGCCCCGCGCCCGCCCGCGCAGGGGCTCCCCGCCGCCTCATACCCGTCATGACCGCGGGCGGCCGAGCCGTCCGCCACCAGCGACAGCGCGCTCAGGAGCCCGAAGCCCGGCTCGACCACGACGCGGCAGCCCTGCTCCGTGCATGCCAGCTGCAGCTCCCCCTCGTCGGTGCGGATCGTCTGCTCCCCCGCCGGGCCCGTGCTGGTGTCGGTGACGACGACCTCGTACACGGCCCGACCTGTGCCCGGCTCTTCCGAGGGGCTCTGCCCGGTGCCTGCGCGTTCCCCGTCTGCCGCGGCGGGTCCGGCGATCAGGACGAGCGCGACGGCTGCCAGGAGCCCGGCCGGCGCGCGCATCATCCACCCCGCTTGGTCAGGACCATGTCGGATGCGCTCGACCACTCGACCGCGAACTGCTCGCATCCGGGATAGCCGGATCCGACATCCTCGGCGATCTCCAGAGAGCTCTGCGTCGTGCCACGCAGTTCCGTCACGACGAAGCGCCCTTCGCGCACCTCGGCCGCCGTCGGGGTGACCGTCCAGCGCACCGCGTTGCGCGAGCGGCCGACCTCCTCGGTGGTGCCGTCGGCGTAGGTCCAGATGCAGATGGGGAGCTCCTGATCGGTGCCCCAGGAGTACGACTCCTCCCCCGCGACCAGCGGTGTCGTCGCGTCGATGAGCGCACCGTCGGCCGTGTCGATGGTCTGCGTGTCGACGCTCGCATCGCAGCCGCCGCCCGCCGCGCAGTCGACATGGAAGACGAAGGTCAGCGCGCGCTCCGCGCCGGGCTGCAGGATGTGGAGCCGATCGCACGACGCGCCGTCGCATTCGGCGACCCGCCCCGTGCGCGTCACGTCGAACGTTCCCTCCAGCACGCCGCGCGAGGGCTCCGCATCCGAGAAGAGAGCGCTGACCAGGCCCAGACCGGCCTCCTCGTCGAGCTGGGCGCTCGCGAGCGCCCACTCGTCGGACAGGAGCTCGGTCCACGTCGCCAGCCGGGACGAGTCGACCACGGTCTCCACGCCGGCGCGGCGCAGTGACGTCAGCGATCCGTCGCCGCCCCGGCCCGCCGTCGCGAGGATGCGGCAGGGGACGTCGCGGCAGTCGACGACGAACAGCTCGCCCCGGTCGCGGGTGCGGCCCGCGCCTGCGACGTCGATCGCGTAGGGACCGGAGGACGTGCGGTTCCACGTGCGTCCCCCGTCCTGTGCGCCGCGCGAGGCAAGGGCACCGACCGGGTCGCCGACCGTGAACACGGTGTCGGGTCCGAGTCGCGTGATCGCGCCGTCGCTCCAGGCCACATCGGCCATCGCCGCCGCACCGGAGGTCGTCACGACATCCCCCGGAAGCAGGGCGTCGCCGGCGGAGGCCTCAGCCGGGCGGCCGTCCCGCGTCACCGCGGCGTCGCCCGCGTGCACGCGCAGCACGGCGTGCGGTCCCGCTTCGGCGGCCGGCTCGGACGGCGCGCAGCCCGCGAGCAGGGTCATCGCCGTCGCGACGACGATCACCGCAGCACCCCGCACGCGCGTACGCATACCCGGCTCCCCAGAGAGGCTCCCACGGACACCCGCGTCCTGCGCTCCCCAGCGAGCGCATCGGGGTGTCAGTGTGCATGTTGCACCCGCGGCGGTGCCGCGTCAAGAGGCCTCTGGCCGAGCGGGCGGTCAGATGGCGAAGCCGAGGGCGCGCATCATGTCGCGGCCGTCGTCGGTGATGCGCTCGGGGCCCCACGGCGGCATCCACACCCAGTTGATGCGGAACCGGTCCACGACCTCGTCCAGCGCCTGGGCGGTCTGCTCCTCGAGCACGTCGGTGAGCGGGCAGCCCGCGGACGTCAGCGTCATGTGGATGACGAGCGCGTCGTTCTCGTCGTCCCAGCTGAGGTCGTAGATGAGGCCCAGATCGACGACATTGATCCCCAGCTCGGGGTCCATGACGTCCTTGAGCGCCTCGGTGACCTCGTCGTGCTTGTCGGGGCTGAGCGTGGCGGTCATGCCTCGATCCTAGGCCTCCACGACATCGCTGGGGTCGAGATACCGGTCGTATCCCTCATCCTCCAGCCGCTCGGCCAGCTCGGGGCCGCCCTCTTCCGCGATGCGCCCCTTCACCATGACGTGCACGTAGTCGGGCTTGATGTAGCGGAGGATGCGCGTGTAGTGGGTGATGAGGAGGACGCCGAGGTGGGTCTCCTCCTTGGCGCGGTTGACGCCCTCCGACACGATCTTGAGCGCGTCGACGTCGAGGCCGGAGTCGGTCTCGTCGAGCACGGCGATCGCGGGCTTGAGCAGCTCGAGCTGGAGGATCTCGTGGCGCTTCTTCTCGCCGCCGGAGAATCCCTCGTTCACGTTGCGCTGGGCGAACTTGGGGTCCATGCGCAGGTTCTTCATCGCGCCCTTGACGTCCTTGGTCCAGGTGCGGATGGCGGGCGCCTCGCCGTCGATCGCCGTCTTGGCGGTGCGCAGGAAGTTCGTCACGGTGACGCCGGGGATCTCGACGGGGTACTGCATCGCGAGGAACAGCCCCGCCCGCGCTCGCTCGTCGACCGTCATCTCCAGCACGTCCTCGCCGTCGAGGGTGATCGTCCCCGACGTGACGGTGTACTTGGGGTGCCCGGCGATCGTGTACGCGAGGGTGGACTTCCCCGAGCCGTTCGGGCCCATGATCGCGTGGGTCTCGCCGGTGCGGACGGTCAGGTCGACGCCGTTGAGGATGGGGGTCGTGCCGGCGTCGGTCTCGACCGTCACGTGGAGGTCGCGGATCTCGAGAACAGCCATGTCAGTTCCTTCTTCAGTTCACTTCTTTGGTCACGGCGGGGTCGATGAGGATGTCATCGCCGTCGATCGTGACGTCATAGACGGGCACCGGCTCGTAGGCCGGGAGGTTGAGGGGGCGTCCGGTGCGCAGCGAGAACGCCGAGCCGTGCGCCCAGCATTCGAGGGTCTCGCCTTCGACGAACCCCTCCGACAGCGAGATGTCGCCGTGCGTGCAGGTGTCGCCGATCGCGTGCACCTCGCCGTTCGCGTCGAGCACGACGGCGATCGGGACGCCATCGATCTCGACGCGCACCGCGGTGTCCTGCTCCAGGTCGCTCAGATTCAGCACCTTCTGCGCGGTCATCCCGCCGCTCCCGCGGCGAGCTCCGCCTCGATGGCCGCCACGAGCTCTTCCTCCAGGGCGGGGATGCCGGTCTTCTGCACGATCTCGGCGAGGAATCCCAGGACGACCAGCCGTCGGGCCTCGTCCTCGGCGATGCCGCGCGCCTGCAGGTAGAACAGCTGCTCGTCGTCGAAGCGTCCGGTCGCGCTCGCGTGCCCCGCGCCGAGGATGTCGCCCGTCTCGATCTCCAGGTTCGGGATCGAGTCGGCGCGTGCGCCGTCGGTGAGCACGAGGTTCCGGTTGGCCTCGTACGAATCGGTGCCGACCGCGTCGGGCCCGATGAGCACGTCGCCGATCCACACGCTGTGGGCGTCCGCACCCTGCAGGGCGCCCTTGTACAGCACATCGCCGACGGTGTGGGGGCCCTTGTGGTGCAGGTACACCTGGCTCTCCAGGTGCTGACCCGAATCGGCGAACGACAGGCCGTAGAGCTTGCCGTCCGCTCCCGCCCCCGCCAGCTCGACGGAGGGGTTGATCCGCACGACGCCGCCGCCGAGGCTGACGACGACGTGCGTCAGCGACGCGTCGCGGTCGACGCGCGCCTGGTGGGCCGCGACGTGCACGGCGTCGTCGTCCCAGCGCTGCACGCTGACGAGCGTCAGACGCGCGCCGTCGCGCACGACGATCTCGACGTTCTGGGCGTACTGCGCCGAGCCGGAGTGATAGAGGAGCACCGTCGCGCGCGAGTTCGGCATCGCCTCAACGATCACGTGCGCCTGGGCGTGGCCGCCGCGGCCGCGCAGGTCGACCCGTACGGGGTCGTCGAGCTCCGCGTCCGCGGGGACCCGCAGATGCAGGGCGTTCTCGCCGTGCTTCCACGCGAGCGCGCTCGGCAGGTCCTCGGGACGGAACACCTCGCCGCGGACGTCGGCGTCATGACCGGACGACGGCACGTGCATGCCCTCGGGGACGCCGTCGAGCACGTACTCGATCCGGTTCGCGTCGCCGGTCTCGGTGGGCTCGTCGGCCAGCACCGTCTGCAGCCGCGCGACGGGCGTGTGCTTCCAGTTGACCTCTCGGCCCGTGGGGGTTCCGAAGTCGGCCGGATCGTACGACGTCAGTCGCTCCGAGCGGGTCTGCACGGGCACGAACGCGGCGGCAGGATCGATGTGACCCTCCGCCGGAGCGGGGGCCTGAGTCGCGGTCGTCATCAGCCGACACTGCCTTCCATGCCCATCTCGATGAGCTTGTTCAGCTCGAGGGCGTACTCCATGGGCAGCTCACGCGCGATGGGCTCGATGAAGCCGCGGACGATCATGGCCATCGCCTCGTCCTCCGGCATCCCCCGCGACTGCAGATAGAACAGCTGCTCCTCGCTGACCTTCGAGACCGTCGCCTCGTGGCCCAGCTGCACGTCGTCCACGCGGATGTCGATCGCGGGATACGTGTCGGAGCGCGAGATCGTGTCGACCAGCAGCGCGTCGCAGCGGACGGTGTTGGCGGAGTGGTGCGCGTTGGCATCCACCCGCACCTCTCCGCGGTAGCCCGCACGCCCCCCGCCGCGGGCGATCGACTTCGACACGATCGAGGACTGCGTGTACGGCGCCATGTGGATCATCTTCGCGCCGGCGTCCTGGTGCTGGCCGGGGCCTGCGAAGGCGACCGAGAGGGTCTCGCCCTTGGCGTGCTCGCCCATCAGGAAGATCGACGGGTACTTCATCGTCACCTTGGAGCCGATGTTGCCGTCGACTCACTCCATCGTCGCGCCCTCGTGGGCGACGGCGCGCTTGGTGACGAGGTTGTAGACGTTGTTCGACCAGTTCTGGATCGTCGTGTAGCGCACACGGGCGTT
>Ga0182739_1003683_pt1 | contig 13194 bp, 15 predicted proteins | sample eDN5th30CBELigBY_FD_128873 | JGI IMG/M metagenome (GOLD analysis project Ga0182739, IMG submission 128873) | Enriched backyard soil microbial communities from Emeryville, California, USA - eDNA 5th pass 30_C BE-Lig BY (version 2) (version 2) | ecosystem: Environmental > Terrestrial > Soil >... | reverse complement strand
GTACAAAACTATCAACCTTATTTTATGGTACTTTTCGACTAATAGTCAATAAAATCAAGAAGGGGATACATGAATAAGAAAATGATTGTCAGAATTAATAATTTAACTAAACTCCTCTAATCGTGAAGAGCTTTTACTTCTTATAATAATACGGATGCCTTTTCGCTATCTCCTCATATGTCCCCGTATCTTCAATCTCAAACCCCATAGAGTTGCAAAAGTCGTGTGTTAACGTGTAGATTTCATCCATGTTAACTACATCGTCCGGTTCCAGTCTTAGGCGACAATCCCAACAATGGATTTCAAGTAGTTTCTTCATATGTATCATCTCTCCTTTTCTGAATAATTCAGCTTTGGAGAGAGCAAATCCTTCGACTTCACGAATTTGACATAAAAATAACTAATCTCAAATGAAAAGACTATGCTGATTATGTAAAGGATTTCCTATCTCTTTACCGAACTGTTATTATTAAAAAGTAATCATTAACATTCAGGGGGATATTTATGATGATTGATTGGACTGACGTCAAACCTTCCTACTTTGAACAGTTTATCCACTACGTTATAGGGAAAGTAGGTTTTGTTAATAGAGAATGGTTCGGTAGAGGTGGAAGTGATAAAGGGAGAGACGTGGTAGCATATAAACTAGAAGAATTACCATTCAATTTTAGTTATCAAAGAAAATGGATTTTCCAATGTAAACGTTGGAGAAAAATGCCTACTAATACTCAAATTATTAACGAAATCAATACAGCTTCTCAACATAAACCTGATTTTTGGGTTATGGTAATTCCGCTAAATCCTACAGCAGATCAAATTGATTTTTTAAATTATTTAGATAGTAACTATCCTTTTAAAATCATAGTCATTCCTTTAGTTGCTATTCAGGAAATACTACATACATTCCCCGAAGCTCGAAACATACTTGTAAATGGGGATCTTAATGAAGGGAGTTTAGATTCTTAATGTATCAGTTAATATATGATGAACTAAAAAATGAAATTATTCAAATTGACCCAAATGGAAAATCAACGACTATTGCGAATGATTATCCATCAGAACCAGTCTTTTCTCCAAATGAACAAAAAGCCATCTATATTAGCCCATTAGAATGGGAATGTCCAGGAAGTCTCTATTTATACAATTTGGAAAATGGGTATATTGAAGAAATAATTTCTCCGACAGCAGAAGTAATGTCTGATATTCCAAAGTATGCTATTTGGCTAGATGATAATAATATCGGTGTTATCATAGGATTTAGTATGGGTACAGTGGCAGTTGGTGGAAATGTATTTATTTATAACATAGAGAATAAATCACTCCAGCAGGTAACGAATTATCCAAGCGAGATACAAGTAACCCAAATAATTAAACACGAAGATTATCTAGAATTACAAGGTATACAATATACTGATAGTATTCTAAATAATTTTAAAGAATTTCACGAAAAACTTTCTTTATCAAAAATTGCCCCTCTCGAATGAGAAGGGCTTTTTTTGTCACTTCACACGCAATTTCTGTCCAATACGGATCATATAATCATCATCAAGCTTATTCCATTTTTTGATTTTCGCAATGGTCGTATCATATTTTTTAGCAAGCTTTGATACGGTGTCACCTTTTACGATGGTGTGGCATTTCTTGTCATCAGCCTTCTTCTTTTTCAAATCAAATGCTTTAACAATCCCATTTACATGACCTTGTGCAACATCTTCAATAAATGCAGCCTTTTTCAAAATAGCAGCTTCATCAGGATTGGAGATATAAAGGCTTTCCGTCAGTAAAGCTGGCATATTCGTTGTTCTTAAGACTTGTAGATTCTTTTGTTGCAGTCCACGATCACGCACTCCATACTTTTTGATTTCCTTCATGATTTCAGCGTGGATAATTTTCTGATATTCTTTTGATTTTGTTGAAGCTTTTGTGTAAATATAATCCTCATAACCGGTTGATGTCTTAGACGCTGAATTGATGTGAATAGATAAGAAGAAGTCAGCTCCCCAAGCATTTGCTGCCTTCGCTCGTTCTGATAGCGTTGGATAAGTATCCCCTGTACGACTCATTTTAACCTCTACATTTTCATATGCAGCTAATATTTCTTTTACCCGTTTAGCAATTTTCAAGGTTAAATCCTTTTCGAGCAATCCATTTCCAACTGCTCCTGGATCTTTACCGCCGTGACCCACATCAATAAAAATCCTAATTAACCCTTGCTTTGATAACACGTTGACCATCATTTATTCCCCTTTCTTTTTGAAAACATGGGTGTTTTTCCACACTGCAAATAGATTAATAACAAGTGTCACAAATGCAGATAGGACTAATACAAAGGCATTAATACTCTCTTCGTTAAACCAATCAAACTTAATTCCGATTGTGCCAAAGAAAAAAAGAAGGGCTGTCAAGAACCCTCCTAGCAAAGTAAATACATCCTTTTTCATTCTAAACTTCTCCTTTCATCTCAATAGAATCAAGTCGTCTATGCGCTTGTTTTGAGCTTTCTTCCACACGAACAACACGTTCATTCAAGGCTGCAACTTGCTTCTCGTTCGCTTTAATATCAATTCTGATAGATTCAACGCCTTGATTAATGTTGTCTAGCTTTGTCCTTATCACAGCCGATTCAGAAGCATCGTTCCGCATATCTTTATCTCTATTGCGGGTTAAAGTTAACAACCCCAAAACAACTCCTGTTGCCGTACACAATAGCCCAATAAGCGTGATTAAAAATCCAATTGAAACATTCATTCATCCACCCGCTTTACATAAAAAATAGCCCTGCTCGGCACAGGGCATTTCTTAGATCATGAAGTTGTTTGTTAATTTATTAAAGCTCGTATGGCCAAAATAATGATAATCCACATTGGAATGGAGAATAACGCTCCCCACATGCAGCCTTTGAAGAAATTCATAGCAGCACTCCTTTAGACATAAAAAATACACCTTACTGAGCAGGTGTTTGCGGGTTTAGTGCTTCTTCAACTTGTAGGCGATATTGCGTTGGTACTTGATCAATTGTCATATATCCATATTTTACGGCATTTGTATACATGTTTATCATGCAGGTTGCCCCCCTTCTAAATTTTCAACTCTTGATTTTAAATCCGCATTTTCTGCCATTAATGTTGATAGCATCATGGCTGTAAACTCTGCATTTTGCATCATCATAGCAAGTAAATTAGCCATCATTTCAGAGTTTGACTGCTTGCGCATTTCCTCAACATCTTGATCAAATTCTTCTGGTGTTTTACCTAATTGCTGTAATACTCTTTGCAACAACTCATCCATATTAGAGGCCCCCCGCTTTTAATCGTTTTAGTACGTCATATAAAATGTTTGTATTTACTGAAGTCGCCGTTGTGTTATCCTCGACCTTTTTCGTTGTATCTTCTAACGCTGCACGGATGTTATTGGCAAATTGGGCTGATACATTAACCGGATTTGCTGTGAATGGTTGGCGGTCGAGAACCAGGTATGTGACATAATATTCTGCTGTTGCGTCGAAATCCGATTGCGCAAGCCGCGCCCATCCACTTCCATTACTTGTTGTTGAACCTCCTACAAACTTAGACCACAAATCATCGTTCTTTGAGTTTTTGAAAACATTTAAAATTTTACTTGATCTATTTTTCAAATACGCGGATTGGTTGTATGTGTTTATGAGATACAATCCGCTGTTCAAAACAGGTGTTACTTTTTCTCTTAGGATAACCCCGCTACCAACTTCAATTTGAGTTAATCCGTTTATGCTGATTGCGCCCTCTGAACGGATTTCCTCCGTTTTCGGCGTTGCTAGGACATAACTTAATTTGTAAGGCGTGTAATTTGCTGCTTTGTTCGCCTTGACGTAATCCAATGTTTGCGTTGATGCATCTGTGCCATCAACGATAGATACCCATGCAGTTGGTTTAAATGTTGTTGGATCGGCCGTTTTCACTTTCCAACCATTGAAATAAGCTTTAATTTCGTCCCCTGTCGGTGTGTATGTTTCCGCAAATCCTGTATCTTGGTCGGACACTGTAAGAAATACAAAGTTATTGTCGCGTGGATAAGCCAAATCACCTGTTTTATCCGTTCCGGTGTAAGCATCTGTAGTGATTTTTAACAGTGCGCCGTTGTGTTTAGAAACGACCCCTAATCCTTTACCGTTGCTCGCGATAGGTGTCCAAAAAAGTTTATATCCACCGGCATCTGTAACGTACCATGTTGAAGAACCATCCAAAACAGCATCCTCAATCACCTTGCGTTTGAAATACTTGGCATCTTGTTCGAATAATCGATCTGCATCATTGCCGATTTTCGCAAGTTTCGTTTCAAATAGTGCATAGGATTTATTTTGCGGAACGAATGGTTTTGCTGCACTTCCCAGTGAAAGAATTAGATTTTTATATGTGAACTTGTTTATTGTTGTTTGACTTAATGTAACTCTCAATTTAACGGCATTAGAAGGAGTTGCGAACCCTTGAACCGATGGAACCGCCTCTGTAAGAGCAGTTAGGTTGCTTCCTTGTGTTCCGTTAGAATCTACCGGATAAACATAGACTCTAACACCTGTGACCGGGCTTAACTCGCCGCTTATAGAGTAATTCATATTAGGTAAACAAGGGATTTCTATAGTGCAAAGTTGCCCCGTTCCTGTACCATTCAACTCCAACTCATACGGACTGTTTATTTTCGCGTTAGCGTGCAACGTCCACTCGCTAAACGGCGGCAATAAATTCTCCCCCTCCGCCATGATGTATGGATTTTGCAAATGCTGCACACCTTCAACCGAGGGATAACGGCGTAAAACTTCATCCTCTAACATCGTTACAAGGATTGCATCATAATGCTCTTTTGTTACCTCGTACAACGGCACTCTCGGAGCGTGGAGAATAGCTCCCGGTTTTAATTCGAATTCTAGTTCTACATAGTCGGTGTTGATCATTGATGCTGTTACACCGTCCGATGGTTCTGCGTAGGCTAAAACGTGAATTAAACCATTAGAGTCTATTAAACTCGGAATAGAACCCGCTGCATACGGAGATAATTTTGTTACCGCTCCACTCGTATGAGAGAATGATGCTTCCAAACCAGCTATCATAGACCACTCTGACGTGCTTGCATTCCATACTCTCAAATTAGCTTTATTACCGCCAACACTGACCCCGAAACCGTGCCAGTTGAACGTGATCCTTGAAAAATTATCTTTTACCCATTGCACTTTATCCGCAACTGTCGGACGCGGAATGCGGCCTAGTTGGCGTTCCACTTCTTCGATTAGGCTGAAAGAGAAAAGTTGTTGGGCAATCAATCCGCTTGTAAGTGCCGTTGTTGTAGTTACTAACACTCCATCTAATTTAGACCCACTCGTATATCCGGCTACAAATTCCGATATACTTGCACTTGGAGTTTGTAATGACGTTGCGGTATTTGACGATTTGCCCACATGCGGATTCTCCACCGTACTCCCTGATACTTTACCGTCGAGATTAGCAACGCGGATTAACGTTGGGCGTTCTGATTTTGCTGTAAATTTGGCGATTCCTGATTGAATCGTTGCATCTGCCCACTTTAATTTTGTTTTCTTATCTGCTAAAACATAATACTTTAACGGATCAAGCACCGTGTTTTGCATTGGAATTAATGTGCGGCCCTCGATTTCGATATTAACCGGAGCATCGACTCCGCCGTTTAAAACACTAAGGCCGTGGATTAATGTTTGTTTTTGTCTTCCTGCTTCTTCTAACTGTGCGTGTGCATCGGCAATTCCTTGCTCCATCCGATTCATGTTACCAGCACTAAAAGGCGTTCCCTCTTGAATGATATTTCCTTGTGCATCTTTAATACGGTCTTGCCATTGTTTTTGTGAATAAGGCATTCAATTACCTCCTAAACTCTCTTTAATGTGTATTTAAAAGAAATGAGTAAACCGTTTATGTTTGGTTTTACGATGTTATCTGGTTGATCATCGAATACAGCTCCGTCTTGATCAAGTAATTCAAACTTGGTAATCGTACCGGAAACCGTATCATCTAAATACAGATAAATCGTAATAACATCACCTGTTAAGTCTGTTTTATAGATAGGCGTTTTGTATTTCACTCCACCCATCGTATACTGACCTTCTTTGATAAAGCCCTTTAGCCAGTTTTTCATTTTGGTATGTCCACCAGTTGTAATAGCCATTAAATCACCTCTCCTGCAACAAAATTTCCGCAAATCGGATAGCTTTGTAAAAACGACGAATAGACCCCACTTAGTTCAAAGTTGGAGTTGTAATCCTTGCTGATATTGTCTCCAGAAACATAGTCCCCGCAGATTAGATAAAGGTTATCCGCTTTGGAATAAGCACCACTGATTTCTAAAGATGCTTGATAAAGTGCATTCCCATTTATGATTTGTTCCCCACCCGCCATCATGTGGCCAGCGTAGTTTTCAAATGGATACATCCAGTGCTGGTATTCATCGGCTGCAGTTAATTCTCTTTCCAAGAGATATTGCCATTGTGTACCTATTCCGCCTATCCCCACTCGATTTAAGTCAGAAAAGGGAATGCCGTATGGATTACCATCGCCTTTTACCGTAATAAAAAGCATAGCTGGTTCTCCATCAAAAGGGCTGCCTTTAAGACTCCACCCCTCTTGAGCACTAATAAAATACTCATTCAAATAGATTTGTAGGAGCCGATTTATACTCTCGATGTCCCCATCTGATAAGAAGTTTGTCACAATCCTTGTCTTTATTTTCAAGCGATACTCTTCATCGGTAGACAAGCCCCGGAATTCCCCAACGATTTCTTGACCTAATCGATCTAATGCTTTGCCTTTCGCTAAATCAATATCACGCCATTCCTCCATACGGGTTAACGTACTGTCGATATCGTCTAACTGTGAAGAAACAATCGATATTGATTTACCAATCTTACTTTCTTTCGTCTTTTTATACGCATCCGTAAGTTTCGAGAGAATGTTATCTAAAAAAATCATGACACCACAACCTTATCAAAACTCGTTTTAGCAACCTTCCCGTCAGGCACTGTGATATTTCCGGATGTGTATGTTATTCCATCTGTACTTAATTCAACTGTCACATCATCTACAATATTTAGTTCTATAATAGACCAGACAATTTGGTTAATACTCACATTCTGTTTAAGTCCAAGACCTGGATATTCTGTACCGTCCTGACTTTCCCCGCCGATGTAATTTAAGATTTGAGAACGTACTATTTCTATCCCATCAGACGGAAAATTAGCTTTCTTTGTTAAAGTCACTCGTACATAAATCTGAATGATTTCAGGCCGGGTAAATCCAATATAATGCTTGATATTTTTCGAATCGAAAACTTCTACTACCGTTGAACCAAATGACTGTATCCCACCAGCTTTTCTCCCAAAAATAGCATTTGCCACATCCATATCTGTGCCGCCGAAAACAAACGGGGCAATAGATTTAGGGGGAATCCCATCCTTCTCAACCATTGATGTATTCTGGCTTACGATAGCATCACGAACACCAGGCACCTCTAACAGTTCAGCCTGAATGCCTTCTAAATCAGATGAACCTTTATTAGGAGGATAGGATTGATACCTATCATATAGAGCTGCATCTGTTTCTCTATCTGTACCACCTGCTGTTGGTTCTAGATTAATAACCTCGAAAATGACTTCTGGATCGGGATATAAAATCTCTGTAATTTCGCCAGCAGCCACATTCCCTTGCGTCCCTTTTTCTTCTGCATAAATTTCTACGATAGCTACCCCTATTTCATCCAGAACGGCATCTTCCGTTGTCTCAAAATAAATATTCTTTTTCGTGCCCACGATAAAACCAGCCTCTATAGTTGCACCAGGTGTTCCTCTTATTTTCACATTTCCATGAGCATACTCTTCAAGATTCCTACTAATACCCTTGAATCTTACGGCTCGATCAAGAGAAATACCCTCAGCTGTGCCAGGGAAAGAGTTGTTATAAACCTTCTCTATTACCTGCCATACGATAGCTAAAAACCACGCATAAAGACGTATTAAGATGCCAAGAAAAGATCGTGGCGATAGATTGATTGTTTCGCCAAATCCTTCTCTAGCTTTCGCTTCCATTTCTTCAATTAGTTCAGCGTATGTCTTTTTCTTAAATCCATGTTCATCAAGCATATTGTACATTCACCCCCTCCAAAGAAAGTGTTCCTCCATCTGTTTTTCGCATTTCTAGAGAAACGGATCTAGTCCGGTCTTGTGGATTATCCGTAAAAATAACATCTTCAACAGAGGCGATTCTCTCTTCTTGTAAAACTGCTTCAACAATATCTTCATGAGCTTTTGCTAGGTCGGCTTCTTTCCCTAAAAGGTTATCGAAAACCAAGCCATGGTCCGGCTCAAGAAAAAACTCCCCTTTTCTGGTTTGGAGAACCATGCGTACAGACTGGGCTAATTCTTCATCGTCTTCAACCATGACGATATCACCATTTTCATCAACCACTAAATCTCCATCCACTATTTTTGGAGAAAACATATTCTCACCGCCTTATGGAGCAAAGTTTAATATTCCTGTTATTACAGCATCCCTCTGGTCATGAGTCCGGTTAAATTCAGGATCAAAAGGAGTTGCGCCGTTTAGGTTATCGAGTGCTCTTTCTGCAAATTCGACAAAGACCACATCATTTTTCTTTAAAAATGGTTTAAACTCTATTTCGTTTTTCGTATGAATAGTCGCACTTGAGCCATCAACCCCACCATGCACTCCCATTAATCCATCGATTTGCGCTGGAATAGGATGATAGATTTTATACCTCATGCCAAGAATCGGAACATCTTGCAGAACAGGATATTTATCGGTATCTCCATCTGTATCAACCGATAAAAAAAGAAGCTCAACGTCTGCCGTTTGCTTCCCTTCGTCAAAAGATATAACCCTCGCTGGTGCTTGTGTACGGATAGATAACTTGATTCGCCTTTCTAATAGGTCGATAAACTTCGTATCATTTGCCATTAGATCACATTCGCTTCCGTCATAAAATTACCGCCATCACAGTAATGTCGCCCATTTTTGGCTCGATATTTACCATCAATTCCTTTGGACTTCAATTTAACGATGGACGCAACAGCTAGCCGATGTTGAAGAAGGCATTGAACTTTATATCCTTTTCCATTTTCATCGTCGAACGGTTCAGGGCTGCCGATTAAACCGGTTTTTTCTTCGAGTGTAAAACGTTCGTCGTCTCCTTCTTTGATGGAACGAATAATCAATTTTCCACGCTTATAATAAAGAGCAGCACCGCAATCTTTCACGACTTCCTCTAGGTTATTTAATATTTGACCTGTGACCGTATACCCTTTTTTATACGCAACATCTTTCGGCAGCTTCATTTGTGCTAATTTAATCCCTAACACGCTGCAAAGTTTTTTGATGATAGTCGAACCCTTCGTCCCGGCTTTAAAGGCAATCTGCAATTTCTGTTTCTTACCCTTCTCAGCTTTATCCGCTGTTTTAGAGGTGACTTTCACACGGGAATAATCATCGCCTTCTAAGAAAGAAATCGTTGTGATTTTATCTACACCATTTCGATTTGTAAGGACTTTTGTGATTTTCCCGACTGCAATCACACCGTAATCATCTTTATATCCAGCTTGGATTGTACAGGTATTTCCTTTTTGCATTCGGTTTATCGAATCTTTTGAGAGATTATAAATGTCCACTGTGCTTGTATTCGGCTTTGAATCATCATCAAAAGGAACTTCAAAACGTATTTCCAAATCTTCATTAGAGAAGGTTGTGGAATACTTGCCCTTTACCGTTACTTTTATGACACGACCAAACATCGCATTAGAGCTCATCTTCATCACCTACATCATCAATATAAACAAATACCGTCTCACCGAAATTATCAAATGTGATGCGATTCTCTTTTCCGCTTTGATCAAGTGGAATAAGGGTTGGTGCCGGAAGATTAGGGTTAGGAACATCTGACCATAAAGGAATGCCTAACCTGAGTTTTTCCCCTAATACAAGTGATTCTTCATCCGCATCGAAAAGGTTAATGGTAAAGAAATCGCCTATTTCGTTGTAATTGATTTCAAGAAAAAACGATTCCTCCGCTAAGTCGATTTCAAAGCGTTCAGGAATCGTGTTTTTGTCAAACGGGATATAATTTCTCATTATTTCACCCTCAATTTCACGCCAATGGGGATGGCTCGATCAGGATACTTATTCCACTTCCTTAATTGTGGAATGGATGTACCGTACTTTCGTGACAACTCCCAATAGGTATCACCTTTCTTCACTTTATGGTAAACGGCTGTTGTTTTCTTCTTATCAACAGGCTGTTTTTTCCCTGCGTTTGTTTGCTTTTTTTGCTGCGTTTTTTGTTTAGCTGGCACCTTTTCCCACGAAGTATTCACAATACGAATAAATTGTAGTTTGATACTGACTGCACTACCGTTAGATGCTTCATTCGTCCGGTTGTCATCAATACTCAAGATAATGACATTTTTGAGGATTGAACGACCAGTGTAGCTCAGTATTTCACCTTTTTTCATGGAATGTCGTAATTGCTGTAGACGTTGTTTGGAATCCTTGCCTAGCACATATCCATCAAGTGATACGCCTTTAGGCTGTTCTCGAATGTGATCAGAAAATGGAACGCCTTCTTCGACAGGATAAGAGGTGGCCTCAACTGAATCATTGATGTTTTCACTTGTTACTTGCAAATATACATTTCCAAGCTTCGCCATTATCGAACCACCTCAATTCCGTAAATTGAAATAAGACGTTGCCACTGTTCGTCCAACGCCTTTCGTATCGCTCTTTCCACATCAACACTATTGTTACTGTTGCCACTCATATCGATGTTAATGGTCGGATTAAAATTGATAACAGGACGTGAGCCTCCGCTTGAAGATGTATAACTACTTCCTGAACCTTCAGGTGTATAACCAAGCTCCTGATTTGCCTGACCTAATAAAGCGTGTGCGTTTTTCCTCATTCGCGGTTCTGTTGGAATGATGTATTCCTTAAAACCGTTCTCCGCTAATGTAGCGAGTTGCGGGAATCTAGCAATTCCACCCGTTGCGTATTTACGCGCTCCGGTCGGCCCCCAGCCCCTCCTACCATACGGAAGGTCACGACGCCAATTTTTGTTATTAAAGAAGGCGAGTAATTGGTGATATCCATTGAAAATATCTCCGTAACCTTTCATGCGATATTTAGCAAATGTTTGCGGTATATATTGGAGCAAGCCTTTTGCCGGATTTCCGTTTCTGGTATTAACATCACGTACCAAAGGACTTTGTACAATCTTTTGATTTCCCGTGGATTCACGTTGAATCTGTGCGATAATACCGTTTATTTCCGATGGAGTGACAAACTCTTTCATTTGCGCAGCTGCCCGAACGATTTCATCTCTCCACGCAGATGCACTTCCCTTGAAATTACCAATTTCACTAGGAACATTATTTTTGACTGCTTTGAAATCCGCATGAACATGGTTTGTATGAGGGTTTAACCCTGTATACTTTCTCCATGCTTTACCCATACCTGGACCAGCAATCCGTCTGTTATAAATGACGTATTGGAGGTTAGATGCTGTTGTACGTAAATACTCCGCAATCTTAGACATCGTTTCATGAGAACCGCCAATGTCAAAAGCTCTACCATAAGCGTGCATGGATTTGGAGCTTCCACCTACTACATTCCGGTTGTTGTATCCACCCATGAAGTGTGTTTTACCGAAACGAGATTTAACAGAGTTATAGACCGCTTCCACGTATTTCATCATACCGCCGAATCCGGAACCGGGACCAACAGCGCCGGGATCTTTACTTTCGCTTCCAACAAAAGAAAGTCCAGCGAGTTTTTCCTTTAGGAATCCAACTGTTTTATCTTTTAAAAAGCCAACTGAACCTTTACCGAATTCATACATAGCACCAGACATCTTAGGGAACGTTACTCCGAATTCTTTAAATATCTTCGAAGCTAGTTTAGTTGGATTAGAAATATACGACCAAACATCAAAAGCCGCTTCCTTCACATTTCCAGCTATTTCTTTCGTTCCGTCCCATGCTTTACCCGCTATATTTTTGGTTTTATGCGCAATATCGTGTAAGACATTTCCTTCTTTACCCTTTCCTTCTGCACCACTCTTGTAAGCAGGAAGACCAGCATTTAAAAGTGTCATTGATTGTTTGTATGGCAATACCTCTGTTCCTCTAGGAAGGTTCATTAATGTGTCTCTGCCGGGTGATAAGCCAACATGACCGGATGGTGTGCGGTATAGCTCAGGACCTCCACCGTCTCCTAGTATTGCAGGGCCTCCAGGATGGAAGTTCGTGCCCTTTGCGTATTTAGGCGGAGTCCAAGGGGGAATGGTCATATCGTTAAGACCTATCCCTTTCATCGCCCAGTTAATCCCGTCAATTGCACCATTTATAACTTTCTTAAAGCCGCTGAACACCTTGCCAGCGAATGTTCCGATACCCTCTTCAACTCTTCCGGCCATACTACTAATTCCTCTTCCGATTTTACCCGGTAAATCCTTAGCAGCCTGTACGATATTTTTAAAGACTCCAGTCACATCATCTTTAATCATTCCGAACAGTGTCTTGGTTTCTGTTCTAGCTGTTGTCCAGGCGGTCTTAATACTAGTGCCTATCCTTCCAAGCATTCCTCGGATATTCCCGTGTATTGCAGTCCAGATGCCGTTAATAGAATTTTTAAAACCAGTCATAATAGTCTGGCCAAGTAATTTCATTGCTGTGAATCCATACTGAACGGTGTTTTTAACGTTAGTAACACTCTTTGTAAACAGAGTACGCAATCCTGTCCAGAGACCGACAAAAACATCTCTAAACCCTGTAATGAACATTTTTCCAGCACTCAAGATCTTTGCGAACATCATTAAATTGATGAGATTCCAAACAAATTGAATGGCTCCAAAAAATACTTGTTTAACCCCTTCCCACATTTTCGAGAAGTTTCCGGTAAACAAACCGCCAAATATTTTCGCCAAGCCCATAATAATTTTTAGAGCCCCATCTATCACTCCGCGTATATTCGACCAAACAGATTTCACCAATAACAGCACCATAGGCCACATGAATTTCATGACAGACCAGACTGCTCCAAGTACAGTACGGACAATGAAAACAATCGGAGTGAAAAAGTTCTTAGTCGCTTGAAGAATCATTGCACCATTTTCATCCCAAAAGGTTTTCAGTTG
>Ga0182739_1003681_pt1 | contig 13201 bp, 10 predicted proteins | sample eDN5th30CBELigBY_FD_128873 | JGI IMG/M metagenome (GOLD analysis project Ga0182739, IMG submission 128873) | Enriched backyard soil microbial communities from Emeryville, California, USA - eDNA 5th pass 30_C BE-Lig BY (version 2) (version 2) | ecosystem: Environmental > Terrestrial > Soil >... | reverse complement strand
TCATTTAATGCATGGACAATCGTGTGCTCCCTAGAAACAAGGGCTTTTAGTCCTTCCACCAATCCTGTTGCTCGCTTAGCAACCTTAAAGGACTTATTTATCCCGTCTACTTTAATCAATGCTGCTCCCTCCTTTTCAAAAGAAGAATATGATAGCATTTAATTGAAGAATTTGTCAATGGTGTTTTTTGATTTTTTAAAATTTTCTTTCGCTCAATATCAAGGGATAATAAAAAGCCTGAAAATGATTTACAAATCATTTTCAAGCTTAATTATTGTTTAGAAGGAAAATCTCCCTGCTACCACTTAGGGTGCCTTTACGAGAGAGTCCAACACCTAGCTTCCCCAGCTTAAGGTGGGGATCATGAGCAGGATAAGATACTATCGATGGGAATATCTAACCCATTTAAGATGATAAATCACTAATAGTAAAATAAACCATACTGGTGTCACAAACAATGCGATTCTTGTATCCTCTGCAAGTGCTAGCACAACAAGAACAAACGCTAGAAAAAGGAGGATGATATAGTTAGCTACTGGAAACAGTGGCATTTTAAACTTATTTTTTGCTGCAAGCTCTGGTCTTGTTTTTCGATATTTCAGATGACAGAGAACCGTAATTGCCCATATATAAATAAAACAAACAGTAGATATACTTGTAATTAACGTAAACACACCTTCTGGCATGATATAATTTAAAATAACAGCAATTAAAACGACAATAACCGAGAAGAACAAAGCATTAGAGGGAACATGATGTTTGGTTAATTTAGCTAGTGCCTCTGGTGCATTCTTTTCCTTTGCTAAAGCATACGTCATTCTACTTGTACTAAAAATTGCACTATTACAAGCCGATGCAGCCGAAGTCAAAACAACAAAGTTAACAATTCCTGCAGCAGCGGTTATACCGACCGCCAGGAAAACCTGAACAAATGGACTTTTTGCTGGATTAATAGCATTCCAAGGGTAAATACTCATAATAATAAGCAATGCCCCTACATAAAAAATCAACACTCGTATAGGAATATTGTTAATTGCTTTTGGAATAACCTTTTCAGGATTTTCTGTCTCACCAGCTGTTAAACCTACTAGTTCAATGCCTACAAAGGCAAAAACAACCATTTGGAAAGACAAAATAAATCCATTCATCCCATTCGGAAACATGCCATCATGGCTCCACAAATTAGTAAAACTTGATGGTCCTGCATCTGTTGAAAAACCTTTTACAATCATGATAAAACCAATGATGATTAAAGCAATAATCGCAATTATTTTGATTAAGGCAAACCAAAACTCCATTTCTCCAAATAACTTAACTGTCGCTAAATTCATAATTAGTAAGACAATCAAAGCTATTAATCCGGGTACCCATTGAGGAATATTCGGGAACCAAAATTGAGTGTACATACCAATTGCAGTTAGGTCCGCCATTGCAATGGAAATCCAACAAAACCAATAGGTCCATCCCGTTACAAAAGCGACTCTTCTTCCAAAATAATCATTAACAAAATCAACAAATGAATGATACTCTAGATTGGATAAAAGCAGTTCCCCTAAAGCACGCATAATCAAAAAACAGATAATACCCGTAATGATGTAAGCAAACAAAATGGAGGGTCCAGCTAAATGAATAGACTTACCCGCACCGAGAAACAGTCCTGTACCTATTGCTCCACCAATCGCAATTAATTGAACATGTCTGTTTTTCAAGCCTCTAGACAATGTTTCTTGTTGCATTTTAAATCACTCTCTTTTCAGTTGTACTATTTAAATATATTATGTAACAAAGTCAACGAATTATAGTTTAGCACATTCTAAGACAAGATACACGAATCTGTTTACTTCTTGATAGATATAGGAATTTATCTCTATTTAATGGCTAATTTTATTTTTTTAACATATGCTAAAAATGGGTATATACTAGTAATATTTCCATTCTATGTCATGAAAAATGATCTTGTTTTATGCGAAAAATCTATTAATTGGTTGCAATGCAAATATCAGTATCCTACAATATTTGATAGAAGTATCTTTAGGTAGAATGAGCATCGCTAAGTATGTTCAAAATATAGGAGGAAGCAATCATGCCCAATACATACCAAGGAACAAAATTAAAAGTATTCTCTCTTAATTCAACACCAGAACTTGCCCAAGAAATTGTGGAACATCTAGGTACAGAATTAGGAAAGTGTACAGTCAAAAAATTCAGCGATGGCGAAATTCAAATCAATATTGAAGAAAGTGTACGTGGTTGTGAAGTATTTGTTATCCAGTCCACTTCCGATCCCGTAAATCAAAGTATTATGGAATTGCTTATCATGATTGATGCTTTAAAACGAGCTTCCGTCAATACTATCAATGTGGTTATTCCTTATTATGGTTATGCGCGTCAAGATAGAAAAGCACAGCCGAGAGAGCCAATTACCGCTAAATTAATTGCCAATTTAATTCAAAAATCTGGTGCAGACCGTGTGATAACTTTGGATCTTCATGCACCACAAACGATGGGCTTCTTTAATATTCCAGTGGACCAATTAGTTGGTATCCCGCTACTTGCTGATTATTTAAATACGAAAGAATTTTCCCATGATGTTGTGGTAGTAGCGCCAGACCACGGTAGTGTTACTCGTGCACGTGAGCTTGCCGACCGCTTAAAAGCACCTATTGCCATCATTGATAAACGTGGTCCGAAAGATATTGGTCCTCGTGAAGTAAACGTTGTCGGTAATATTGAAGGAAAAACCGCGATTATTATCGACGATATCGTCGATACATCTTACCGAATTACGACTGCAACGAAAGCATTACTTGATAATGGAGCCGAGGAAGTATACGCATGTTGTATCCATCCCGTTTTATCTGAACCAGCTATTGATATGATTCAAGAATCACAAATTAAAGAATTGATTGTCACTAATAGCATACCGCTTCCAGATGAAAAGAGAATCTCCAAAATCACACAGCTATCTATTGCTGAATTACTTAGTGATGCGATTATCCGCGTTTATGAGAATAAATCAGTTAGTGTCTTGTTTAAATAAGGCTATTTGTGCAAAGGTTGTCCAATTGGACAGCCTTTTTGTTTTTAGGAAATTCGTATTCTAACTACGTACAAATAGACTCCGGCAAAATACTTCCTCTTTTTTTGCCTTGGAGTCTATCGTTTTTACTTTACCTGTTTCCTAGCTTTAGATTACTCTCATCGTAACAATTCCATCAATTCCTTTTAGTTGCTGAGATAGCAGTGGAATAATGTGATCTGCTACTTGATTGTCAATATCGATCATCGTGTAAGCATAGTCACCGCGACTTCTATTTACCATATCTGCAATATTCAACTGATAGGTGGAAATTACTTGTGTAATCTGTCCAACCATATTAGGAACATTTAAATGGAAGGCTGTTACACGACGTTTCCCTGTGTATGGAATAGAGGCATTTGGAAAGTTAACAGAGTTCTTAATGTTGCCAGTTTCCAAGAAATCCTTTACTTGTCTTGCTGCCATTACGGCACAATTTTCTTCTGATTCTTCTGTAGATGCTCCAAGATGCGGAATCGCAATCGTATTTTTCATTTGGAGAACATTCTCATTTGGAAAATCTGTGATATAGCGTCCTATCTTTCCTTCTTCCAATGCGACAGCCATGTCTATTTCATTAACCAGTTCTCCGCGAGAGAAGTTTAAAATTTGTGTGCCTGGTTTCATGAAATCAAATGCTTGTTTGTTAAACATTCCCTTCGTATCTTCTGTTAATGGTACATGGACCGTTATATAATCAGACTCTGCAAATAGCTGTTCTAATGTCATCGCTCGCTGTACATTACGTGATAAATTCCAGGCCGTATCTACAGAAAGAAATGGATCATAGCCAATAACATCCATATCAAGAGCAAGGGCATCGTTAGCAACAAGTGCCCCAATTGCTCCTAAACCAATTACACCTAGTGTTTTCCCTTTGATTTCATGACCAACAAATTGTTTTTTGCCGGCTTCCACAAGTTTTGGAACTTGGTCACCTTCCGTAGCGATTGTTTTCGTCCATGATACTCCTTCAAATAAATTGCGAGAAGAAGCCATCAACGACATCAGCACCATTTCTTTTACCGCATTTGCATTCGCACCTGGTGTATTAAAAACTACGATCCCTTGTGCTGTACATTGGTCAACCGGAATATTATTGACACCTGCTCCTGCGCGGGCGATCGCCTTTAACTTATCTCCCAGTTCCAGTCCGTGCATATTAAAACTGCGCAAAAGAATCGCATCAGGATTATTACTCGTATCATCCATTGTATAATTGCCTTTTTTAAATACATTCAGACCACTTGCTGCAATATTATTTAAGGTCTTAATTGTTTTTACTTCTTTTACAGTCGTAGTGCTCATCTCCATTGCTCCCTTTTTCATCATTTATATTCTTTATAAGCTTGGAAAATACTCTTTCCTTTTTAAACCAAAATAGTTTAAAAAAGAAAAAGGCAAGGAGTTATAATTCCCTTACCTCTGCCCAGGCGAACGGCATACGACGCTATGTGCTCCCCTACGGTTATCCGTATTTCGCCAGTCACACACAGCCTTTAGATTGCCTTTATTCTATCAGACTATTCAGTAATCATCAATTACTAATTTCTTATGAATTTCGTTCTTTTTCATGCTTTTTTTAGAACAGTTTATTGATATAACTTATTTTTCTTTATATACTCATAGCACCTTTCTGGTAAAAGATACCTCGGTTCTCCTCCCATTGAAAGCTCCTCTCTTATATAGGTAGAACTTATTTCCATGGCTAACCCCTTATCTAACAAATGAAAAGTTTTTCCATCGTCATGATTGCGGAGGATCGGCGATCGGCTAATCGTAGATAACATATCAATTCCATTTCGTGCCATGACAATAAATCGATTTTCTGCTATCAATTCCTCTCCTTTGCTCCACTTACCTTGGCCAATATCAACAAGTAAATCCGCTCCCATAATAAAGTAGACTTTATCCTTAGGGAATAGCTTTTTAAAATAATTCATCGTATGATACGTATAAATTTCCCAGCCATCTTGCTTCATTTCATAGTCATCTATAGCAAACTTATCATTATTCTCAATAGCCATATTCACCATCTCTAGACGATGTTCATCTGCTGTTTCCATCGTTTTATCTCTTCTTTTACTCGAACAGGGTAGAAAGATAACTTTATCCAACCTGCAACGATGGGCAACAGTACTTGCCGTCCATAAATGAACATTAGTAATTGGATCAAAGGATGATCCGTAAACCCCTATTTTCCCCAATTATTGCCTCTCCCCTTTCACGTTAATTTTGGTTAGCCTTCGCCTTCATTTTTTCGATATAGTTCCGCTTATTTTCCCAGCATGCTTTACTTAAATCTACTGGATACTCTTCTGGATTAAGTGTTCTTTTATATTCATTCCAAAGAAACTTTAAGTTCTCCTTAACCTTTATTTGAATAGCAGTTAATTCTGGTGTTTGAATTTGGACATGTCCATTCTTTATAACTTGCTGATGTAATTCAATTGCTCTATAATTTGTGACAACCTTATTCAAATACGGGTGAATTGGATGAAACATTTTTAAAGGTTCTTGCGTGATGCTTTCTGATGCTAGTGTAATATAATCTCCCTCTGCATGATTGTTCTCATTATTAATAATTCGATACACTCTTTTCTGCCCCGGTGTAGAGATCTTTTCCGGATTTCCAGATAATTTAATCGTATCCTGCATTACGCCGTTTTCACTTTCAAAACTAACTAATTTATAAACAGCGCCTAATGCAGCCTGATCATATGCTGTAATTAGCTTTGTTCCAATCCCCCAAATATCAATCTTTGCTCCTTCTGCAAGCAAATTCATAATGGTGTACTCATCTAAATCATTAGAGGCAATAATTTTTGTATCTTTGTATCCTGCTTCATCTAACATTTCTCTTGCTTTCTTAGAAAGATACGCTAAATCACCGCTATCTAAGCGAATTCCTTTAAAGTGAATTCTATCACCAAATTCCTTTGCTACCTTAATTGCATTTGGTACACCAGATCGAAGCGTATCATATGTATCTACAAGGAAAACACATTCTGTGTGCGTACTAGCATAGCTTTTAAAAGCTTTGTATTCATCTTGATAAGCTTGAACTAGTGCATGAGCATGTGTACCAGACACAGGAATACGAAAGATTTTTCCAGCCCTTACATTACTAGTAGCCGAAAACCCGCCAATAAAAGCAGCCCTTGTTCCCCATATCGCAGCATCCATTTCCTGTGCTCTTCGTGTTCCAAACTCCATCGCCGTTTGATCTCCAATTACCTGCTTCATTCTGGCTGATTTTGTTGCAATTAGCGTTTGATAATTAACAATATTTAACAAAGCAGTCTCTATTAATTGCGCCTCTGCAATAGGAGCTTCTACTCTAAGAATTGGTTCATTAGCAAATACCAACTCCCCTTCCTCCATACAATAGATGTCTCCAGAAAAAGTTAAATTTTTCAAATAGGCAAGAAAATCTTCCTTATAACCAACTTCATTTCTTAAGTAGGCAATATCACTATCTGTAAAACGACAATTTTGTATATAGTTTAAAATTCGTTCTAATCCCGCAAAAACGGCAAAACCATTACCAAATGGAAGCTTACGAAAATAAAGTTCGAATATTGCTTTTCGTTTATGTATCCCATCTCTCCAGTATGTCTCCATCATATTAATTTGATAAAGATCTGTATGAAGCATAAGACTGTCATCCGCATAGTTCATCTATTTTCCTCCTCTTGCTAAATTAATTTCTAATTCTAAAAACTTTGTCTATTGCCTTAGCATGTGACAAATCTCTCTTTGTTATATAAATATCCTTTTCATTGTCAAATCATTCTCTTTTGACAAAGCTTTTACACAGGTATAGAAAAATTATTTTTCCATAAAAGAGCGATTAGCCATTATCCAAGTGACTCTTTTCGATACTTTGTTGTGCTTCCACTAGGAGCTCGTCTTTTACTAAGGCTGTTTTCTAATGATTGAAACCAGTAAAAAAAGCAAGTAGGTCAAATATAACCACTTGCTTTGTCTCATTCTTTTTAAAACTTTACTTTTTCTAAAAATAATCCGTTGGCTTCTGCCATCATGCCTATCTGACTACGATCTTTTTCTGCAATAATAGTTGGAATAGTATCTCCATCTATTTTTCCTAGCCCAACCTCAATAAGTGTTCCAACCATTTTTCTGACCATATTGTAAAGAAAACCATCGCCGCTTACACGAATTTCAATAAATCCAGCTTCCTCTTTTATATCAATAAAATAAATTTCCCTAACCATTGATTTCTTCTTTGATTTCGCATTTGAAAAAGTAGTAAAGTCATGTTTTCCGACAAAATGAACTGCAGCTTGCTCCATTTTATTTTTATTTAATCGTTTCTCTACATGCATACTATATTTACGCATAAATGGATTGCTATACGATTTATTCCAAATTTTATACAAATATATCTTATCCTTTGCATTATATCTTGCATGAAAACGATCTGAAACATTTTCTACTTTCAAAAGGCTAATATCATTCGGTAAATAGTGATTAACATAATCCATTACTTCTGTTTCAGTCATGTCTTTATTCATCTTGAAATTCGCAACCTGAGATAAAGCGTGTACCCCTGCATCCGTTCTGCTGCAGCCAATAATTTCTATTTTTTCTCCAGCCATTTCTGTTAGGACATTTTCAATTTTCCCTTGAATCGATTGGTCTCCATTACCAAGGCGTTGCCACCCTTTGTAACGTCCACCGTCATATTGAATAAGCAATTTATAATTTTTCATTTGTTCTCCTGTTCTCTTCTTTTTTGTTCTTAAAGGATTATTGTTTTTCAATACAATAAATTTAAAAATACTGAACAGCTTGAATACCGGTAGGCTCATGCGAGAGCTATCAAAATATATTCAGGCTGCGGGTATAAACCTAAAGAATATCCCTCATTATACACTATTATCTCTATCATTATCATTGGCTGAAAAGTAAGATTATAACGGAAATACTCCTTTTTTATAAATTTTTTTATTTAATTTATTTCCTAAATAAAAGAATCAATGTTAGAGTAAGATATAGCAATAAACTATATAAAGAGTTGTAGGTGATCATTAATGATTGAAATTAAAACATCTCCTTTAAGTGATGGAGAATTTAATAGAGGCGTATTTGCTACATGCGATATTAAAAAAGGGACCTTATTTCATGAAGCCCCAGTAGTTCCTTATCCAAATGACCAACATAAGTATATTGAAAAAACAGTACTAGAAGATTATGTTTATGAATATGGCATTAATCACAGTGCAGTTGTTTTAGGCTATGGCATGCTTTTTAACCATTCCTATGAACCAAATGCCACTTATGAAATCAATTTTGATAAGCATACCTTTGACTATTTCGCTTATAAGGATATAAAAGCTGGCGAAGAAATTTTGATAAATTACAATGGTGAAGTCGATGATTATGAGCCATTATGGTTTAATAAAGACAAAGAAGAAGATTAAGAAGAAAAAAGGCTCGATGTTATATCGAGCCTTTAGTTTGTCGACAAAAAGATTTTTAGAAACTCACATTGAATTTTCATGCGTTGCTTGGAGTGGAAGGGTGAGTCTCCTGTGGGATTAGCGAGGAGGGCACAGAAAAATGGCTAGTTTATGATAATGGACAATAGCCACTTTTTAAACATAAGATGATGGCTTTGTTTTCACTTTCAAATATGCTTGCTCTTCATTTCACACGAAAAAAAGACTTTTTCAGTGGTCTCATTAGCGAGACAGCTGAGACCCTGCAGGCCAAAGGCCGAAGCGGCTCAGCGCGAGCCCCACGGAAAGCGAACCCCTGGAGCGGAAAGCAACAGCCCTATTCAAAGAGACTAATAAAATATACTATAGACAAACCTCTATTTCTATAATTCAGGGGTTTGTCTACAGCCTGAGGCTCGATGCTATATCGAGCCTTTTTTCTTCTTCCACTTTGATTCGTATTCCGCTTTTTCATGATGTACTTCCTTTAATAGACTTACCGTCATTAAAATCATAATAACAGAAAAAGGGAGAGCCGCAATGATCATCATATTTTGCAAGGCTTGTAATCCGCCAGAATAAAGCAACACAAGTGAGATCGTTGTAAGCAAGAGTCCCCAAATAATTTTGATTCTATTACTAGGATTTTGTATTCCATTTGCTGAGAGCATTCCTAATACGAATGTACCTGAGTCTGCCGAGGTAATAAAGAATACTCCTATGAGCACAATGGCCAAAATAGATAAAACAGAACTCAGAGGATAATGCTCTAAAAGTGCAAATAGTGTTTCTTCTGTAGCAAAAGTGGAGATAGAACCTAATCCTTTATGTTCTATCAACATCGCATTTCCGCCAAATACAGTAAACCATAAAAATCCAATTAAAGAGGGAATAAATAATACGTAAGTAACAAATTCACGAATTGTTCTTCCTTTGGAGATACGGGCAATAAAGATTCCAACAAAAGGCGACCATGCAATCCACCAAGCCCAATAAAAAATCGTCCAAGCATCTATCCATTGTCGATTTTCTCCATTTAAAGGAGCAATTCGAAAACTCATCCGAATGAGATTTTGCAAATACGTACCAATCGTATCTGTAAATAAATTTAGAATAAAAACAGTATTTCCTAATATAAAAACAAATAAAAATAAGATAAAAGCTAAAATCATATTGGCATTACTGAGGATTTTAATTCCCTTGCCTAAACCAGAAATTGCCGAAAGTAAAAATAACACGGTGACTATAATGATAATAATAAATTGCGTTAAAAAACTTGATGGAATGCCATAAAGAAAGGACAGTCCTCCGTTAATTTGCACTGCCCCAAATCCAAGCGTTGTGGCAATACCTGTGACAGTTGCAAAAACAGCAATAATATCAATGATCCTTCCCAATCTCCCATCCATCGAATCCCCTAATAAAGGCTTCAAAGTTGAACTTATTAATGAATTTCTCCCCTTCCTAAAAGTAGTATAGGCAAGGCTTAAGGCCACAATTCCATATACTGCCCAAGCATGGATTCCCCAATGGAAATAGGTAAATCTCATTGCATCTCTCATTCCTTGATCTGTGCCAATTTCATTCGTGGGAGAACTTATTGCATAATGGCTTAAGGGTTCGGCTGTCCCATAAAAGACAAGACCTATTCCCATTCCAGCACTAAAAAGCATCGCTAACCATACTAGTCGCGAGAACTCAGGCTTATCTTCTTGTTTTCCTAATTTAATTTTCCCTACAGGGCTTATCAATAAATATAAACAAATGATTACGAAAAACGTAACCACCATTAAATAATACCAACCAAATGAATCTGTAATAAAAGATTGCGTATTAGCTGAAGTTTGTTCAAGTGTTTCTGGAGCAAAAACTCCCACTAATACAAGCAATAATAAAATGATTACAGAAACATTAAAGACAAGATAATTTTTAAACTTCATATAAATAAATTCTCCTTCTAATCGAATAAAGATGTATGTAGATTTGTGCTTAGTTATTATATCCGTTATCAGGAGAATTAAACAAATACTAGTCTCTTCAGCTTTCTAAAGCAGATATCATTTTTCCTGGTTGCTTACTGGACTCGATAATAGCTTCTAAAACTTGTTGATTCAGGACACCTGCCTGAAAATCTGGAAAACCTAATCCTACCTCACCTTTTAGCATTTTGGCGAAATCTTCCCATTCGGTCAAGTATGCCGTTTTAGGAACATGCATTTTTTTCTCCACAAGTTCAGCCGTTTTTTCATCGAAATAGATCAAATGCACGATGTTTTCTTCCTTTGTACTTGCATGGATAGTTCCTTTATCACCATAAATGGACACTTCATGCTGATTCCCTGAGCCTATAGCATTTCTTGTAGTCTGAAACGTACCAACTATGCCCGTTTCCATCCTAGCCTGAAAACACGCAAAGTCATCAATAACGAATTCCTTCCATTCATTTGATTGTTCACTTCTCCTTTTTGTAATAAAACTTTCCATTTTAGCTGATACTTCTTGAAATGGACCAAATAAATAATGGGCCATATCAATCATATGAGAACCTAAATCACCTAATACTCCTGTTCCTGTGACTGTAGGATTAAAACGCCAAACATAAGGAGTATCATAAGGAGGCGCTCCCCAGCCTTGCAAATACTGAATGGAAAAACTCCTTACTTGACCGATTTCTCCTTTATCCAGTAATGCCTTTACAAATCGAAATGCAGGTGTATATCGATAACTAAACCCTACCATACAAGGAATAGGGTGTTTCTTATATTTTTCAGCAAGTTGTATAGCTTCCGCATAATCCAATGTAAATGGCTTTTCTGTCAAGATCGGCATATTCTTTTCCATACAATATGCCAAAATAGGTGCATGCACATTATTTGGTGTGATCGAAACAACAGCATCTACTTTTTGAGAATCAATTAACTTCCGGAAATCTCTATATTGGTTTTCTGATTTAATAGCTAATTGCTCGCCGACTTTTTGTAGGGTTAAGTTATTCACATCACAGATTGCCTCCATTTTAAACGTTCCGACATTTTGTAATCCCCTTATATGAGATTGGGCCATCCCACCAACTCCAATTAAACCTATACGTATTGGTTCCATCACGCTTCTTCTCCTTTTTTAATTTCATATTTTGAAAAAATCCTTTTAAATATAAATGAATTTACAAAAGCTAAAATGGAAAATCCACCGAAAGTAATAAAATAGACTCCTGTCAAAAACCCAGTAAAAGATGATAAAAAGAATACAATAGGCACTGCATTAATTAGGATTAACAGGAAAAGATATGGAAAATGAAAACCTCCCATCAATAAAGAATTTAGAATCGCTGTTTTTATTGAATCCTCAAATCTAGCTATATAGGGAAAAATAATTAGCAATAATGTAAGGTATAAAAAGCCAAAGAAAAGTGTCAGGCTCATAAAAATGACTTTCCAAATTCCATGTGCGTAGACAAGATAATAAATATCTCCAAGTAGAATAACAGCAATTCCTATCAAGAGAAACCAAACCAACGAACTTTGTTTTAAATTCTTTTTAAATGCTTTGGTAAAGTTTCTCCAAACTGATGGATCTTCTCCTCTTGCCATCTTAAAACTAACTGTATACAAAGCTGTAAGCGAAGCACCTATCGTCACAACTGGAAGAGAAAAAAGGATAAAAATAAGATTCAGCAAAAGAACATCTACGATTCTAGCTAAATTCCTGCCGATGGGACCTTCGAGTTGAAAGAATGAACCCATATTTCATTCACCTGCCATTTTCTAATTAAGTAACATACTTTTTACTTCTAGTTCTCTCAATTTTCCACACCAGGATCCAGCGTTCTTTCTGTCCGTTAAGAGTGAGATAAAGAAACAACAGCCAGAATATAAGCTCTAATCTGACTGCTGTACTTCTTACTTCCTACTTTAATGATTCTTGATAGCGGTTAAATGCAGTATTTTGGATTTCCATAAACTCATCGAATCCCATTTTCTTTAGTTGACTTATATAGTCATCCCAATCTTTTTCTATGCCGCCCTCAACAACCCACTTCGATTGCATCGAATTTACATACGAACTTAAGTCTACATTCAATGTATTTAAACGCTGCATTTCTTCTGCTGTAAAGCTAACTGTTGGAAATTGTTCTCTTGCGTATTCACTTATTTTTTTATCTAATTCTAGCTTCAATCCATCACCACTATCTGTTGGCAAAGTTACCTTTTCATTAAATCCATCTTCAATATACTTAGGACCGAAGTCACGGAATGAATTTGTCCATGCAAATATATCTGCTGATTCACCTTCTGGCGCATTCAATACTTGATACGTTCCATCATCCTTCTTTTCTACCCCAATACCAAATGACCCATAAAAGGTTTGAATACTGGCATCCTCTGTATAAAATTTATCTGCCCATTGTAATAATTTTGCTGGATCCTTAGCTTGAGTAGTAATAAGTAATTCATTTCTTGCATATGTTTCCGTATCGGAAATTACGTATCTTTCTCCATCCGGACCTTTAAGCGGCGCAAGCGGTACATATTCCTCTGCATTTGGACCAAATACAGCATCGGGGGTCCAACCAAAAGCGACACCCACTAATGCATCATTTTCATCTTTGCGCTTTGCCTCTGCCATAGAGTCATCTTGCGTAAACAGTTCTTGATCG
>Ga0182739_1003677_pt1 | contig 13204 bp, 6 predicted proteins | sample eDN5th30CBELigBY_FD_128873 | JGI IMG/M metagenome (GOLD analysis project Ga0182739, IMG submission 128873) | Enriched backyard soil microbial communities from Emeryville, California, USA - eDNA 5th pass 30_C BE-Lig BY (version 2) (version 2) | ecosystem: Environmental > Terrestrial > Soil >... | reverse complement strand
CTACGCCCTCGTCCCGTTCTCACAGAAAATCCAGAGCGTCACGCTTTTCGTGCTGGTGACCGCCGTCCTCATCTCGATGTACGGGGGAAGCTTCGCCACGATCCCCGCCTACCTCCGCGACCTGTTCGGCACCATGCATCTCGGGGCGATCCACGGCCGCTTGATCACCGCCTGGTCGATGGCGGCCGTTCTCGGGCCGCAGTTGGTAAACTACCTGTCCGCCTACCAGGTCGAGCACGGCGTCCCCAAGACCGAGGCCTACAACCTGACGATGTATCTGATGGTCGGCCTCCTCCTGGCCGGCGCTGGCTGCAACCTCCTGATCGGCCCCGTCGCCGAACACCACCATCACCGCGATCGCGATCACAATCACAACCTCGGCCGTGAATCCGAACCGAGTCGGGCCGAGCTCGGAGGCCAACCCGTATGAACCTTCCCGTCCCAAGGTCGTCGCCCCGCTGGCGCGTGTTCGCAGCCTGGATCGTGGTGGCCCTCCCGCTGGGATGGGGAGTCTACCAGAGCGTCGTCAAGTCGATCCCTCTCTTCCGGTCGACGTCGCCTCAACGGTAAGTGGGGCGCCGCGTCATGAGAAGGGTTCGCGAGTCGTGCAGTGGCGCAACGCCTCCTCGTAGGCGGCCTGGAGGCGGATGAACTCGTCGTGGTCGCCGCCGATGTCGGGATGGACCGACTTCGACCGGGCCCGATAGGCCGACCGGATCTGATCCCGGCAGAACGGGGGCGTTAGACCGAGGATGACCGCCCAGCCAGGCTGCCCCGCCTCCGACGACCGGTTCGAGTCGCGACGCTCCTCATCGAGGTAAAGGTGCTCGATCATCTCACGGAACCCGCCGCGGCCCGGGAGTTCGTCGGGATAGACAAGCCAGCGGGCCAGTCGGATCTCGTCGTCGCCCTCATCATCGAGCACCGCGCGGGTTACGTCGGAGCGACGAAAGACCTGGTCGAGCCGGCGGGCCAGGAGCGAGGCCAGAGCCTCACGTGCGGAGGGGTGTCCCGATGAGGGACTCCAGAGGACCAGCCGAGCACTCTCGACCAGCCGACGGGCCGCCACGGCGAGCTCGCGGTTGAGGTCGGCGACGTGGGTGGCAACCTGGCCCCGCCAGAAGCCGGCCACGGTAATCTCGAGCAGCGTCAGCAGTTGGTCGGCCGAGGGAGCCGCCTCCGCGAGGCGCGCCGGTCGGTCCAGGCCGAGCCGCACGCGCACCCGGGCCGTGATCGAACGGACCTGGTCGGCGCGGGGCTGCTGGCGCTCGGGGATCTCGTTTCGGGTCCTGAGGTCGCCACGGATCGCCTCGACCGCGGCGTTGTAGGCGAAGGCCGCGAGCCAGGCGTCGGCATAGAGCCCCAGGTTCACCTGCCGCCCCTTGCCTCGGGAGATCGTGGCGCGGAACCTTGGTTCGCCGTGGCAGGGCGCCAGTTCGACGACACCACGGAGGCGAGGTCGTGAGCTCTTCCGGTCCTGGCCGTCGCGTGTACGGTTCGAGCCGGCCTGCGTCATGATCGAGCCGGCTCCTCGGTCTCCTGCCGGGTCACCGTCTGGATCGCCTGCACCAATGCCTGGAAGTCGACCGGCTTGGTCAGGTGGAGGCTGAATCCCGCCTCCCGGCTCCGACTCACGTCGTCTTCCATCCCGTAACCGCTCAGGGCGATGGCTTTAACCATGCGCCGTTCGCGTACCCGGCGAATCAGGTCGAGCCCGCTCCCGTCGGGCAGGCCGATATCGCTGACGAGCAGGTTGAACGGGATGTCCCGCTCGACGGCCTCGAGGGCCTGGGCCAACGAGGAGGCCGCCGTGACCTCGTAGCCGCGGCGGCGGAGAAGCCGGCCCATCACCCGCAGCGTATCGGCGTTGTCTTCCACGAGCAGGATATGGAGCGGCCCAGGGGGCCGGGTCCCCTCAGTCGGTACCGCAGGAGCCGGGGCAGGACGCGTCGGGCTGGCGGTCGCCGGAAGGGTGAGCAGGAAGGTCGCCCCTTGCCCCCGGCCCGGACTCGACGCCGTCAGGGTGCCCCCATGGGCCTCGGTCAGGCTCCGACTGATCGCCAGGCCCAGTCCAAGGCCGCCGAACTGCCTCGTCACCTCGATATCCCCTTGTTCGAAGGCATTGAAGATGCGCGGCAGCGCCTCGGCAGTGATCCCCACGCCGTTGTCGTTGACCTCGACCGCAAGCGGTCGGCCGGCCGCGTCTTCCACGTTGTACGACTTGATGGTGACTCGCCCCCCCTTCGTCGTGAACTTGACCGCATTCTTGACCAGGTTCCAAAGAATCTGCTGGAGCCGGGCCGGGTCGGCCTCGACATGATGGGCCGTGGCGGTCAAGTCGAGAGTGAGCGCGATCCCTGCCGTCCCAAGCTCGTCCCGGCAGATCTCGGCCGCCCGGAGGACCAGTTCGTGCGCGTCAACCACCTCGCGATTCAAAGTCAATTTGCCCTGGGTGATTCGGGTGATATCGAGCAGGTCGTCGATCAGCCGTGCCTCGAGCGCGATGTTGCGCTTGGTGACCTCCAAGGTCGGCCGAACCGGCACCGGCGTCTCAGGGTCCTCCAGCATCGCAGTCACGCTGACCAGGACCGGCGTCAAGGGGGTCCGCAGCTCGTGGCTTAGCACCGCCAGGAACTGGTCCCGAGCCCGGGTCCCCGCCTCCGCGGCATCTCGAGCCGCCCGCAGCTTCTCCTCCGCACTCTTCAGGTCGTGAATGTCGGTCGCGACCCCAAACCAGCACTCCACCCGGCCGTCCCCGTCTTTCACCGGCACGACCCGGGCGATATGCCAGCGGAACACCCCGTCCCAGCGGCGGAGCCGGTGCTCGCATTCGTAAGACTGGCCCGCCGCAATTCCAGCCTCTCGAATCCGGAGCAGACGCGGTAGGTCTTCCGGATGAACCACCTCTCGCCAGATCAGGCCAGTCAGCGTCGCCGGCTCGAATCCGGAATACTCCTGCCACCGCCAGTTGAAGAAGGTCGACCGCCCATCAGGGTCGTTGATCCACATCAGTTGAAGGACGCCGTCGATCAGTGTGCGATACCGCAGCTCGCTCGACCGCAGCGCCTCTTCCGCTCGCAATTGCTCGGTGATCTCGGCGGTCATGATCCCCACGCCCAGGACGCGACCGGCGGCCGTTCGGACCGGATACCAGTTGCTCAGCCAGCGGCCGACATTTCCGCGAGGGAGTCCCGGCATCCCCCCCTCGTGATAGACTCCCAGCCGGGGAACCCCGGTCTGGATCACCTCACGGAGAGCGCCTTCGTCAATCCCGGCCGTCGCCGACATGACCTCGCAGTAGGCTCGTCCCAGGCAGTCCTCCGCCGACTGACCGCTGAGCCGGGCCATGGTCTCGTTCAATCGTACAAACCGCAGCTCGCTATCGAGCAACGCGAGCGCAAACGGTGCCCCCGTCACCAGCGCCTCGAGCTGCGCCAGGGTCTCGGTCAACCGCTCGCGCGACAACCGGAGCTCCCCTTCGGTGATCTTCCGCTGGGTGATATCGCGGACAATGCTCAGGAGCAGCCGTTCGCCCCCGATCTCGGCCCCTCGAGAACTGACCTCGACCGGAAACTTCCGACCATCGTGGCGGCAGTGGATCGTCTCGAACGTCAAGCCTTGCAGATCCGCCAGCGCCAACTGGTTCGGGACGAAGGAGACCGTCCCCGGCTCGCGCAGTTCGAAGATCGACATGCTCAACAATGTCTCGCGATCGTAACCGTAGGCAGCGACGGCCGCGTCGTTGGCCTCGATGATCCGACCGTCCGACCGCACGAACAGCACGATGTCACGCGCATGTTCCGAGAGCAATCGGTACCGGTCGAGCAGTCGCTCGGCCCGCTTGCGGACCTCCAGGTCGCGTCGGAGAGTGATCTCCGTCATCACCAAGCAGGCCAGGTCGCTTAGAATCGCTATCTCGTCGTCGGTCCATTGCCTCGGCACACGGTCAATCGTGCAGAGCGCGCCAAGCACTTGCCCATCGGCCGTAATCAGCGGAATCCCCAGGTAGGCGACCATCCCCAGCTCATTAATCGCCCGGTTACTGGAGACCAGGGGGTGGGTCCGGGAATCGGCGATGATCAGTGGCTTGCCCGAGACGACCACGTGGCGGCAGAACGAATGCGAGAGCGGAGTCTGTCGCGCCGAGGCCCACGGCTCCGCAAGTCCGACACAGCTCTTGAAGAATTGCCGGCCTTCATCCACCAGCGAAACCAGCGCGATCGGCGCCTGAAGAAACCGGGCCGCCAACCGAGTCAAACGATCGAACGAAGGCTCGGGCGGGCTGTCGAGCAGCCTGGTCTCGCGCAAGGATGCGAGCCGTTCAGTCGCGAGCACAGCGGGTTCGGGATCGATCATTATCGGTGAACCGGTCCTCTCGCAGCCCATCCCAGACAACGCAGGGCGACCCCCAATGCCGGTCAAAACCTCACGGTATGGACCGGTCGAGATCGCGGCAGGCGCCAAGGCGGAGCGAGATCATAAAGTCGCATCGTCTTTCAACGATACAGAGATGCGCAGCCGGCTGGCAACCCATTCATCGACCCTCGGTCCAATCCGAACCCGCCAGAATCTTGCTCCTCCCTGAAGAAAAACCGGCGATTCGCCGCAAACGAGGGTTTCGGGCCACTCACCGACGAGGCATGATCATGACACGCGACACGCGATGCCTGGGCTCGACCCAACGCGACGGTCGGGCCTGCTCCCTCACATGCCCCCCCGCGCCATCGAGTGGAAAACACGATGTTGAACCAAGAATCGCCATACCGCGTTGGACTCCTCACAGCCCTGATCGCTGCCGCCTTCACAGGAACCGCCAGGGCAGAACCCCCGGTCGTCGCCGCTTCCGAAATCGAGTCGAACCTGAAGGCCGGCGTCGCCAAGATCGACGTTACGCCACCACCGGGAACGAAAGTGGTCGGCCACGTCCGTGAAACCCAAGGGGTTCGCGACCCGATCCGTGCGGCAATCCTGCTCCTTGATGATGGCCGGACCAAAGCCGCCATCGTCACCTTCGACTATCTCTGTGCCTGGGAGGAGTTGGTCCGGGACGTCCGAGAGGTCGTCTCGAAGGCCACCGCAACTCCCCAACCGAATATCCTCGTGGCCACGTCCCACAACCATTCCGGCCCGGACTGGGCGTCCGACTCGCCGTATTGCCGTCAGGTACTCGAACAGATCGCTACAGCGGCAACCGCCACGGTCAAGCAGATGCGTCCCGTGTCGATCGGCTACGGCGAAGGCGAGATCCACTTCAACATCAATCGACGGAAGGTCATCGACGGCCGGGCCGTCGTCCGGCTCAATCCCGACGGCCCCTGTGACCGCCGGGTCAAGGTCCTTCGGTTCGACGACGGTCGAGGTCTCGCCCCTCTAGCGGTCATGATGCACGCGGTCTGCCACCCTTGTGTGTTTACCTGGGGCGACAAATACTCGGCCCCTCACCCCGAGGGCTACCCGAAGATGAGCGCTGACTTTCCGGGCGAAGCGCAGCGGTTCGTCGAATCCGTGTACGGGGCCCCGACCACGACTCTCTTCCTCCAAGGCTGTGCGGGAGACATCCGCCCCAACCTGCCGGGATTTCCCTACCGATGTGGCGACGAGAGCGACATCCGCTGGATCGGCCGCGACCTCGGATGCGAAGTGGTCAGGACCGCCGACCGAACCGCGATCCGCGAGGAACGGGCGAAACGCCCCACGATCTATCCGATCAAGGTGGCCTCGGCGACCGTCGACCTTCCTGGCAAGGAGAAGCCGGTCCGGGGCGAATTCCAGGCCCTGCGGGTCGGTCCGTACCTCTTCCTCACCATCCCGGGTGAGCCGTTCGTTGACTACGGGACGCAGATCGAGAAGGCGATCGGCGATCGCGCCATCCCGATCGTCGTCGGCTACGCCAATGGCAACCTCCATTACATCTGCACGGCCCAGGCCTACAAGGAAGGAGGCTATGAGCCGAACATGACCGAGTTGGGGCCGAACGTCGAGCCCGTCATTGTGAAGCAGGTCAGTCAACTGGCCGACCGGGTCATCGGCGACGTCTTCGAGTCGTTCGCCCCAAGGCTCCCGGTCGACGCCAAGCACTACACTCCCACGATCCGGGACGAATCCGACAAGAAACCGGAGCCCGCCCCGACTCGCTGAATCCCACATCGCCCCTCACCGACCGGAGAGTGAGCCCCGAGCGTATCCCAAAGGCGGGTCCAAGGGACACTGTAACCCGCTCACTCTCCACTCGGCGAGAAAGAGATCGACCGCACCCGACTTATTATATTCACACAAATCATTTCACTTAACGCGATTGCCTCCACGGGCTTGGAGGCCGTACTCGTTCGCCGGATGGGCTCGCCCTGACGCGATCCTCGTGCTGGTGCAGGATGAGCACGACATCCCCCGGCCCCCTGGTTGTCCCCGGTCGCGAAGCGTCAAGAGGGATTCGCAAGCCGAGACGGCTAAGCGGTTGGACATAATCATGTTGGAGTTCTTGATCTTTGGGATGGCTGAGGTTTCGTCTTCGAGCCCCCGGGTCGCGGGCCTGGACACCGGGGGTTCGAAGAGGCCCCAGCCACCCGACGCGGCCACCCTAAAGAATGGGAAATCCCCGAAGGTCGTGTCCAGGTGCTTCGGTCAGGCCTCGTTCGCCTTCAGAACGCGGAGCATGTTGCCCGCGAGGATCTTCCGAATGTCATCGTCGCTGTAGCCACGCTGGACCATGCCGACCGTGAATAAGGGCCAATTGGTCCAGGCGAGCGAGGCCGCCGCGCGGGGGTCGCGAGAGACCGGCGAGGAACCGGGGGGCCAGAGCGACTCCCAACGCGTACGCTGGCGACCGCGGGCGGGCAGCTTGGCATCGTTGGGCTTGAGCCGAGACTGATAACCGGTGTCGGTGCCGATGGCGACGTGGTCGACCCCAAACCGCTTGACGACGTCGTCGATGTGGTCGAGGAACGCCGCGATGTCATTGCCGCGGCCCAGGAAGCCCGGGATGCAGCAGATACCCACCAGCCCGCCGGTATCGGCGATCGCCCGGATCACCTCGTCCTGCTTGGCCCTGATGTGGGGATTGATGGCAGCCACAACGGTGTGGCTGGCCACCATCGGCTTGGTGGAGACCTTGGCGGCGTCGAGACTGGTCTTCTGGCCGCTGTGGGCACAGTCGACGACGATGCCCTGGCGATTGAGCTCAGCGACGACCTGGCGGCCGAAATCGCTGAGGCCGGCGTCGTTGGCCTCGCCGCAGCCATCGCCAATGGGGTTGCGGCGGTTGTAGGTCAGGTGCATCATCCGCACCCCCAACTCGGCGAAGACGCGGATATAACGCTGCTCATCGGTGGTATTCGCCCACTGCTGGACCAGGGGGACGCCGTTGGTCGTGAGCATGATCGCGTGCCGGTTCGCCTCGTGAGCGGCGACGACGTCGTCCGCCGTGACCGCCTTGGGGAACCGTTCCCGCAGCCGGTCGGTGACGTAGACCCAGCGGGCCAGCCGCTTCAAGAGCCGCAGCGGGTCGTTCCCCTCCTCGCCCGAATTCCGGATGATGGCGGTGACGCCGGCGGCGGCCCACGCGTCCTGATACTCGGTGCGCTCGGCGGAGTCGGTCACGAACCGTGTCATCATCATGTCTTCACGGGCATCGATGACCTCCTGGTCGGACGCCCCGGAGTTGATAACGGCCGCGAGAACCGCGTTGTCGACGGCCGCGCCGGGGCCGAAACCGTAGGTGTCGAGGACGATCGAATGCGCGTGCAGCTCGAGGCCCCGCGCCAGTTGTTTCTCCGAAGGCTTGAGGATCTCGAGAGCGGCTCGCCGGTCGGTGGCGATCTTCGGGTTGGCGGCGGCGGGATCGGAGGCGTCAGCCGCCTGGGCATATCGAAGGAGCGAAGACGCCATCCAGGGACCCGCCGCCGTGGTAGCGGCTGCGGCAAGGAAAGAGCGACGGTTCGTGCGCGGAGAGTGAGCCACTTGTGGGTCTCCTGCGGAGGTTGCACGGTCGGCCAGGTCAGGTTCGTTGTGTGCGATCAGGACCGACACATCAGGAAGGCGGGGGTTTCCCAACTCAGCGTGGTGAGTCGCCTCGGAAGTTAACACCGCCGGGCCGGCGGTGCCACCAAGGGATGGAACTACCCGGAAAGATTGCAACGTCATGCCCCCCTCACAGAGGAGAAGAGGAACGCCCCACGGAAGGAATCGGAGAGAACTCACGCGGAGACGCGGAGGGCGCGGAGGAAGAAAGAGCAGGAGAGATGTCGAGGATGAGTCACCAATCCTGCGGCTTCCGTTGTTCCCTGGAGTTGCCTCAGGATCCCGACCTCAACAACCCCTCCTTGTGCCTTCCCTCCCCGTTTCTCGCTCCTCTCTCCGCGCCTCCGCGTGAGTTCTTTCCCCAGCGCCCGAGCCAGCGATGCCTCGCTTTCCGCGTCTCCGCGTGAACCCTCCCCCAGCCCCGGCATGGTGCTTCGTTCTGTCCCAAGCCGTTCCTTGGGCAGAGATCGAGCTTCAGAGTGGAGTAAAGTCCTACGGCGGTCCAGGAGGTCGAAGACGGGTCCGTCAGCCTCCTGGAACCGGCGTGCCGAGGATCAACGCCCAGGTCGTGGCGGCCCGACAAAGCGGTACAACGGGTCGCGTGGATCGTCACTGACCTTCCAGACCTGGGGCCCGCGCTGATACATCCGTTGCTGTTCCGCCGCGTTGAGGGGGCGGGCACCGATCCGGCCGAAGACGCCGATCTGATGGCCGTTCTCATCGACCGCGCGATCGCGATCGAGCCCCTCCGAGACCGCCAGGGCATGGCCCCCTCCGGCCAGCTTATGCGTGGCGACCAGCTTCGGCGTCGGGCGCGGACTGAACCCCTGGTTGCCCGGCGTTTCCGGCGAGGTCAACTGGACGACCCGAAGGCCATTGTGGCCGTCGGCCAGGTAGGCGAACTCGCTACTGTAGGTGATCCCGAGCTTCACGTCGTGGAGGTCGTTGATACACCCCCCGGCGTTGTAGACCTGGTCGATCCGAGGTCGTTCGGGATTCTCGACATCGAGGATGACAAGCCCCTGGCGGCCGGCGGCGACATAGGCATAAGTTCGTGCCACGTAAATCTTGTGGGCGTCGTGGAGCTCGATCTCCGCAACCGGACGAGGAATCGCGAGGTCGGTCACGTCGAGGACCTTGACCCCTTGCGCATCGCAGGCGAAGGCATAGCGAAACTGAACCTGGACCGACGTCGGTCGATCGAGCACCGGAGCGGTCACCACCGAGGTCACTCGCGGATGTTTCGGATCGTCGAGCGAGACGACGACCAGGCCGGCATCGCAGCAGACATAGGCATACGTCCCAACGATCGAAAGACTGCGTGCGCCGTGGAGGAGGCCGTTGGGGTTGAACGTCACCTCCCGGCCCAGGAAGTTGTTGAGCGGATTGCCGTCGAGCAGGGTGCCCGCCGGCACCGTGATCAAACCTTCCTTGCGATCGGCGACGAAGAGATAGCCGTAGATCGGATGAACCCCTTGTTCGCGGTTCTCCGGCCGTTGGGTCCGGGTCGGATCGGGCGCGAGGCTCGCCGGCGCCGCGACCGCCGTCGCGTACTGGGTCCGGACGAAGAACCGCTGCCCCATCGGCGAGACCGGCGCCGAGGTGATCCGCTCGGAAAACCCCTTGTGATCGACGAACGCGATGTCAAACACCCGCAGGCCGTTCTCCCCACAGGCCGCGTAGAGATACTCACCGCGTGCCTGAACGTCGAGGATCTCCGCATGGCGTCGCCGATGCTTGACCGTCTCCCCGACGTCGGTCGCGGCGTGGTGGTGGGCATGCTCGAGCTCGCCCCCCCGCGCCTGGTGCTCCTTGAACGATTCGGGGAACGCCAGGGCCTGGAGTGAGCTGCCGATGACGGCCTGGGGCTCATCTCGCTCGGTCACCACGACGCCTTCAAGGCCGTGGTCGCCCGCGGCCACCCAGCAGTACCGCCCGATGAAGTTGACGTAGTTCGTCCCCTGCATCAGCAACTGGGCCATGATGGCGTTGTTGTCGTTGTCCCGGGCGAGGTGGCAGTCGGTACACTGCTTGGTGTCGTTCCGTCCTGCGCGATAGGCCTCGGGCGAGACCGGCCGCCCCTTGTCCGGGCCGCTCCTGATCAAGGTCGGGCCCCCCCGCACCGTGTGGGGCACGTTGGAACTAAACGCCACACCGCTCATCCCTTCGGCCGAGATCGTCTGCTGCTGCACATAGATCGACTCGCGATTCGCGTTGTACGACCCGACGTGAATGGCGCACGACGAACGCGCAGGGCCGATCCTGTTGCCGGTCACGTCGCCGTCGCGTGCCAGCATGTAGACATCGTCACGCAGCGTCTGAAAGTTGTACGACACGTAGTTTCGCGAGACATCCCCTTCGTTGTGCAGGGCCGGCATCTTCTTGTTTGCCTTCTGCGGCAGGTGGCAGCCGAAGCAGCTCGGGTTCCACGACGAGTGGCAGGCGATGCAGCTCATGCTCTCATTCGAATGGGCACATTTCTGGCCTGTCAGGCCGGGGGGCGTCCCCCACTCCATCTGGCCGGCTTCGTTGAAGCGGACGGTCTTGGCCAGGTGGGACTTCTCGTTGTAGTGGTCGCTGGCCGGGTCGATGGTGTCGGCCGTCTGCACCACTTCCCAGGCCAGATCCTTCTCAACCATCGAGTTCTGAAAGAGCTTGTTCCCGCGCCGCTCGAACCGCTTCTTGCCGGAGGGGGTGCGCAAGGTCGCCAGGTCCCGGCCGTTCGGCCCCGAGGTGTAGGCGGCCGGCCCCGAGGTCAGGAGGGTCGCCCGCGTGTCGGCCGAGCCGTGGCAGTCGACGCACTGGATCTCGACGGCCGCCCGCACCTCCTGCTGCAAGCGGGTATTGCCGTGGACGTCCTGCGAGAAGTGACAGTCGACGCAGTGCATTCCCTTTTCAAGGTGGACGTCGAGCAGGTGGACGGGCAAACCATCCCGGTTCACCGGCGGCGGGACCACAGCCTGGCCGTCCCGGATTCGGTGCTGCTCCTTCAGCGCCTGAGGCACACCGATCGCCGCCATGAGCTGTGCGGTGGTCGGCTCGCCGAGTTCTCGCCCTTCATGGTCGAGAGCGTTCCCCTTCCGGTCCTTCTTGAACACGGCGCGGAAGACCCAGCCATGACCGTGGAAATCGGCGAACTGTGTGTGCCTGGCCTTCGGGTTCAGCTCGGCGACTCGCTCGAGGAAACGGGGGTCGGACCAGAGCCCGCGGGCGGCCGCCTCGTCGGGGTTGGAGAGCTGCGCCTGGGTGAACTCCTCGGCCGTTGGCTCGTGCTGATGCGCCGGGTACATCAGCTCGCCGTCGGTCTCCTCGTCCCACCAGGTGTACCCCAGGTAGCTGTTCATGACGCTGGTGCCCGGATGGACGTGGCAGACGATGCACTGGCTCGACGGCATGCCCGAGGTAAACTTATGTTCGATCGGGTGCCCTTGTTCGTTCTTGGGGATTGTCGGGTCGGAGTTGCGAGTCAGCCCGAGGTGCCCCGCGGCCGCGTACGGGCCCGAGTGGACCGGCGAGCGGTCGTTGGCATAGACAACATGGCAGGCGGTGCAGCCGCTGGAACGATAATCGCCAGGGTGGTCGTTCGTCCCGAGGAAGTTCAGGGTCGGGTCGAGGAGCCGGGTCTTGGTCAGGCTGACGAGGACGGGGTCGGTCCGGTTGCGCGTCCCGAGTCCGCGTGCGCTGAGCCGGGCGCGGGGGCGGCCGGGTTCCTCGAAGGGGTCGGGCAGGCCGACCTCCGCAGGGTTCTTCCCCCCTCGTTCAAAGATGCGAAGCACATTCCCCGGCTGGCTCGCCTCGAAACGGGGCAGGGGGTCGAGGTACGGGACGACCCCCTTGACCTGCATCTCCCACTCGGTCGGGGGCGGGACGGTCACGAGCCGTTGCGGGGTCCCGTTCATGCTGTAGCTTTCGCCGAACCGGGCCCGCTTCAAGGGGAACGAGCCGTTGTTGTAGAGCGCGGCTTCCCAGAGCATGGCGCCGTGGGTCATCATGCTCATCCGGTTCTGCAACACCTCGCGGGGGTGGCAGCTCGTCGTGCCGCAGCTCAGGTGCGCCACCCGCAGGTCGCCCGGATTGACGAACCGGACGAAGTCGGGCGACTCGTGGTTCAACAGCGTATAGGTCCGGACCGGGTTGGCCGACGACGCCCACGCTCCCGGCTGCCGGGGTAGGATATGCGCACGATGCTTGTCACCGGTCGTCGGATCGCCGCCGTGGCAGTCGACACACCCGAGGCGCACCGTCTCGCGGTCGTGCGGGTCGTGGGCCGAGTGGTGGCACTGGAGGCAGCCCGCACTCTTGCTCATCGCCATCGCCTCGGTCTGCTTCGAGAGGTCAATCCCTTGAAGCGCCGTCGGGACCGGGTAGGCGACGATCTCCGGCCCTCGCGCCTGGCTGGCGCGGGGAGCGGCGACGATCCGCCGCCCCTCGTTCACACCGGGAGGCCCCCCGAGCGTGGACAACCCGACACCGCCCAGCAGTGCTGCCGCCATCGCCAGGGCGAAGAGTGAGGGGATCCGACGCGCAGGCGCGGTGGGGGCCATCGTCTCGCCGACCTCCGTGTCAACGAAGTCATCGCTCACGTCACGACCGGGCCGTCGCGCACCGAGGGCGAGCCGGGAACATACCCGCGGCCCCGGAAAGGGTCAAGCTCGGCCGCTCGACATGAGAAAAGGCCGCTTACATGTTTGGCCCGCGGCCCCACGACCCATTCTCTGCAAGGTTTCACTGGGGCCGACCGATCCTCGCCACCCGGGCCATACCCCAGCACTCATACCTCGACCACGCCGGAGGCAGGCTCGCTTGGGAGGGTGTAACGCTGCTCGATCGCCGCTCGAATCGCGGCCCGACTCTCCTCGGCGGAGACGTTCGGCTGGGACTCGACCCGCTCGGCGGCCGCGGCCAACTCCTCATCCTTGATCTGTTCACGGAACCAGCGGGAATAGTCGGCCTGGGCCAGGTGGAACAGCCAGGTGGCGTCGTCGACCCCCTCGGCCATCTGGAGGAAGACGACGAGGTTCTGGGCCGGCAAGTTGAGCTTCGCGTCGGCGCCGCGGAACCGGAAGCTGCGATCGGGGCCCAAGTTCCCCTCGGCGTACTTGCGAGAGTGCCGGTAGTGTTCGGACCGAGGCGGCTGGCTCTTGACCTTCACGGGCGGCTGCCCCGACCGCCGGCGCCAGACCAGAGT
>Ga0182739_1003676_pt1 | contig 13205 bp, 8 predicted proteins | sample eDN5th30CBELigBY_FD_128873 | JGI IMG/M metagenome (GOLD analysis project Ga0182739, IMG submission 128873) | Enriched backyard soil microbial communities from Emeryville, California, USA - eDNA 5th pass 30_C BE-Lig BY (version 2) (version 2) | ecosystem: Environmental > Terrestrial > Soil >... | reverse complement strand
TAATGTTCCCTGATAGCTCAGTTGGTAGAGCACTCGACTGTTAATCGAGTTGTCACAGGTTCGAGTCCTGTTCGGGGAGCCATCCAAGCTCTCATAGCTCAGTAGGTAGAGTGCATCCATGGTAAGGATGAGGTCACCGGTTCGATCCCGGTTGAGAGCTCCATTTCAACTACAGGACGAGCATTACAAATTTAATAAGGCCCGTTGGTCAAGGGGTTAAGACACCTCCCTTTCACGGAGGTAACAGGGGTTCGAATCCCCTACGGGTCACCATTATGGAGGATTAGCTCAGCTGGGAGAGCATCTGCCTTACAAGCAGAGGGTCGGCGGTTCGATCCCGTCATCCTCCACCATCCTTTATCGCTGCTGGGGATTAGCCAAGCGGTAAGGCAACGGACTTTGACTCCGTCATTCCAAGGTTCGAATCCTTGATCCCCAGCCATTTTACAGTAAGAGCCATTAGCTCAGTTGGTAGAGCACCTGACTTTTAATCAGGGTGTCGAAGGTTCGAGTCCTTCATGGCTCACCAGTTTTTACAAAAAAAGATCATTCTCCTCGCGCGCGTATGGCGGAATTGGCAGACGCACTAGACTTAGGATCTAGCGGGAGACCGTGGGGGTTCAAGTCCCTCTACGCGCATTAATCGGAGATGATCAAGCCATTAAGACAACTTGTCTTAATGGCTTTTTTTGTTTTACAGCAAGAATCATACTTTGCGAAGCAAAAAGTAAAAATAGTTCCAAAATACTCCATTCTGATTATTATCTCGTCTCCCCCAATTTCCTAAAATGAACTGTAGGAAGAAGCATTGAGGAGGACACACATGAAAACACAAAAAGGTTTCTTGCATCTCAACATGACGAGAAGAGAACAAATTGCCGGCTACTTATTTGTATCGCCATTAATGCTCGGTCTTTTCGTTATTACTTTAATACCGGTCATCGGATCCCTGCTGCTGAGCTTCACGAACTGGAATTTTGTTACCGGCATTAAAGGGATCGAATTCGCTGGCTTCGCTAATTTTGTGAAACTATTTAACGATGATGTATTCATGAAGAGCTTATGGAATAACATCATCTTTATTATCACTGTACCAGCAACCATTGTATTGTCGCTTTTTCTAGCCATACTGATAGATAAATATGTGTACCTAAAAGGGATGTTTAAAGTCATTTATTTTCTGCCCTATATTTCAAGTATTGTCGCGATAGCGATGGTATGGCAAGTGCTGTTCCACCCGTCCTTAGGGCCAGTGAATAACTTTTTAATATCTATAGGCTTTGACAATCCGCCAAGATGGCTGGCTGATATTGATTATGCGCTCCCATCGTTAATGTTAATACAGATATGGATCATGACTGGCTACAACATCATTATTTTTATCGCAGGCCTGCAAGGCATCCCAAAGGATTTATATGAGGCTGCTGATATTGACGGAGCAAATGTATGGGAAAAATTTCGGCATATTACGGTACCGTGCATTTCTCCGACGACATTCTTCCTGCTTGTCACGGGTATTATCGGCACATTCAAAATTTTTGACTTAATTCAGGTGCTGACACAAGGCGGCCCTGCGAATTCAACAACGGTTATCGTATATGAACTGTATGATACTGCGTTTATCCAATTGAAATCGGGGTACGCGTCAAGTATGGCAATGATTCTGTTTTTAATCTGTCTCCTCATTACCGGCTTGCAAATGCTTGTACAGAAAAAATGGGTTAATTACTAAAGCCAAAGAGGTGAATCAGGGATGAAACAAATCAATGTAACAAAGCTCATATGGACGTGTGTAATGGCCGGATTCGGAATCATATCGCTGCTTCCATTCCTGTGGATGCTGTCAACATCCTTTAAAACGGAGCTGGACGTGTTTGTATTTCCGATCGAATGGATACCTGTAAGATGGAACATGATTGAAAACTATATGGCGGTATGGACAGGCAACTTCGTTCGTTACTATGGCAACTCGATCTATATTACGCTGGCAACAACGGCGATTAATGTTTTTGTATGCGCGCTTGCTGCTTTCGGATTTTCTAAGCTGCGGTTTCCAGGAAGAGATGCGATGTTTTTGCTTGTATTAGCTCTATATATGGTGCCTCCTCAGGCATCGCTTGTCCCGCAATTTCTGCTATTTAACGAGCTTAACCTTATCGACACTCACCTTGGCCTTATTTTAATCAACAGCTTTAGTATTATTGGCGCGTTTATGCTAAAGCAGTTTTTTATGAGTGTGAACAATGAGTATATGGAATCGGCGAGAATAGATGGCGCAGGGTATGTCCGAACATTTTTCCAAATCGCTCTGCCTCTTATTCGTCCAGGTTTGGCTACTTATGCGATTTTACGTTTTATATGGACATGGAATGATTACCAGTACCCGCTTATCTTTTTGAAAACGAAAGAACTGTTTACGATTCAGCTTGGCATTCGATTGTTCGGTGATCAATACGGAGACATTTACTCCTTAATGATGGCGGGCGCTGTCTCAGCAATCTTACCGCTCCTCATCATATTTGCTATTGGTCAAAAGCAGGTTATTGAAGGGATTTCACTTGGCGGCGTAAAAGGTTAATGAAGTCAAAATAGTTTCTGTTCAGTCAAAAATGAGAACTTTGTAAGTTCAGCATTCATGATAGGCTTTAAATGTAAGGGTATTCATAACAAGCTGATTGAAATAAATGAGGAGGGTACACATGAAAAAAAGATTAGGGATCGTACTTCTAAGTTTAGCTATGTTTCTGGCCGCTTGCTCCAGCGGCACAAGCAGCAGCAACGGCGATAATGCAAACAAAGGCAACACGGCTGCGCCGACTAACTCAGGTAAGGAGAAGACGGAGGAACAAGTAACGATTAAGCTGAGCACTTGGCAGACCAATGATAAGGCGAAGTGGGATGTCGTTATTGCGGCATTCCAGGAGAAATATCCGAATATTAAGGTTGAGCTGGATCTGTTAAACGAGAAAGGCGATTCAGTAGCCTCCATGCAAAAGCTTGATCTCATGACGGCGTCAAATGATCAATTGGACATTATTGAGCTGCCGTATACGAACTACTCACAGCGCGCGCAAATTGGCGTACTTGAGCCGTTGGACGATTATATCGCTAAGGAAGGCTTTAATTACGATGATGAGTATCTTGTAGATACAAAGGTTAATGGCAAGATATATGCATTCCCGTCCTCCATGCAGCGCTGGTTTATTTTATTGAATAAAGACATGCTGGATCAGGCGTCGCTTCCAGTCCCTACGGATTGGACTTGGACGGAGTTTATGGAATATGCCGTGAAACTAACGGAAGGCGAAGGGGCAACGAAGCGTTATGGAGCTTATCTGCACAGCTGGCCGGATTACTTCCAATTGCAGCTAATGAGCAAGCCATCTGAAAATACTTATTTGAAGATGGACGGAACTTCTAATGGACTGGATCCCGTGTTGAAGAGCAACCTGGAAATGATGAAGAAGATGATGTACGAAGATAAGAGTGTGAACATGTATGAGGATGTCATTTCCCAGAAGCTTGCCTACCGCAATCAATATTTCAATAAGCTCGCAGCTATGCTGCCTATCGGAGATTGGATGGTTGCTGAATCCGGAGGAACCGACTCGATCCCTGCGTCATTTGTAACCGCGTTCGCGCCGCTGCCTAAGCTGGAAGGGGAAAGCAATCACTACTCGCCAGTACAGCCAACTTATATCGGTGTAGCTTCGAAATCTAAAAATAAAGAAGCTGCCTATCAGTTCGTAAGATGGTATTCATCTGAAGGCATTTCGATTGCCGGCCGCGTATTCTCAGGCTGGGCGAAGGCGGATAGTGACCAGCTGGTCGAAACGATCGTTAATGGCTCTAAAGATCCTTCAAAGATCGATGTAGATTCTCTCAAGTACACAATGAGCGTCACTATGCCTGGTAAAGCCACCGTTCCTGCCGTATACGCGGATGAAGCGAAAAACTTAGTTATTCCAGAGGCTGAGCTCTATCTGCTGGCAGACCAAGATATTGATACAACCGTTGCAAACATTGATAAAAAGATAGCCGAGGTTGTGAAAAATAATAGCAAATAGGGGTATGTAGAGGATATTTATATGAAATAGAATGAATTACAATAGAGTGGGACAGGATATTTTATTTCCTGTCCCAAATCTAATTGAAATAAGAGGACGACGATCCTATGTTCAAACGATATCAATCGCTTCGTATGAAATTGGTATGGTCAGCTTTATTTTGTATACTCATTCCGCTTGTTATTATTTATCTCGTGACGAATTACGTCACGAAAGATATGATTTTAAATAAGGTCATCAGGAATGCAGAGGATACGCTTAAAGTTGTGGAAACTGAGATCAATGGCATGATGGAGAAAAGCTTTGAGCTATCGAATTTTGTGCTGATGAATAATGAAATCCGGCAAATGCTTTCAATAAAAAAAGACGAGCTGGTATCGACTCAGGAGAAACAAAATTATGCGCTTAATTACAGCAGATTAATTAGGAATTTAGATGACCTGTTTCTTAGAGGAACTGATCGTTATGTCACCATATTGGGGGCGAATGAGCCTTTCTACACAAACTATTCCCATAGTGACTATGATCCAGCACTGCTCTATGATAAGGAATGGATTTCTGAGCTAAACTGGCTTCCTCAATACTCAGGGCTGTGGATGGGTGAACGCGGCCTTCTCGATAAGCGGGATATGTACTCCATTACACTTGGCCGGCCAATTAAAGGTGCTACAAGCACAGCGATTGGATATATGATCGTTCAAGTGAATGAATCGGTTATTCGCACCCATTTAAAGCGCGATGACGGGCAGGAATTAATGCTGCTGGATGATGAAGGCGTCATTATGTCTCATGTTGATCCTTCGCGTATTGGTGAGACAATGAGTTGGTGGAACGAGCAGCGAGCCTCCAATACGATAGTCATTAATGGTCTAAAATATATTATTATCGAGCATCAGATAGCCGCTAACAATTGGCATGTCGTTCGGCTTATTCCGCTGAAAGAAGAGATCAAAAAGAATAGTGAAATTTTGTTGATTAGCTTTTTAATGCAGGCATTATTTTTTACGATCTTTTTTATTTTGTTAACGCTTCGTATCACTTCCATAACGAAACCAATCGCCGAGCTAAGCAGGTTCGTAACGAGTATCGGACGGGGCCAGCTAAATATGCGAAATGGCATTCGTGAGGCGAACGAGGTAGGTCATCTGGCTCGTACGATTGATCATATGCTTGATCGGATTGAAGGGATGATTGAGCAAATTACGGTTGAGCAGACCAAAAAGAGAAAAGCAGAGCTGGAGCTGCTGCAAGCGCAAATTAATCCGCATTTTATGTTTAATCTCCTTAATTCTATTCGCATGAATATTTTAGTTGAAGGAGATAAAGAGAACGCCGAGCTTATAGGGGCCTTGTCTTCACTGCTGCGTATGACCATTAATCGTGACAATGAGTATATTACGCTTCAGGAAGAAGTGGACACAATATATCATTATTTGAAGCTGATGAACTTCCGGCATGCAAATCAAGTAAGGCTTCATGATCAGCTGGAGGACGACTGTAAGCAAACGCTGGTGCCGCGATTTATGATACAGCCCTTCATTGAAAATGCAATCATTCATGGATTTGAGCAGTATGATGGCGATATTTATATCGAAGCTAAGCAGCAGCACATCAAGGGCGAGCCGTTTATTCATATCAGCATTCGAGATAATGGAATCGGCATGAGCAAGGAGAAACTTGCTGAGCTTTATTCTAAGATTGAAAATGACAGAGATACGGAAGAAAGACTATCGAATAGCTTTTCTGGAATTGGCGTAAAAAACGTATTTCAACGGCTTAAACTTGTGTATGGCTATCGGTTTGACTCTGATATTCAAAGCGAGATCGGGCTTGGGACAACCATAACTTTACTATTTCCAATTGAGAAGAGTAGAAGGTGAGCATTGTGCTGACAACAATTCTAGTGGACGATGACTATCCTGTTATTCGATATTTGACGAAGGCTGTTTCATGGGATGACTTGGGGATTAAGGTTATTGGCAGCTATTCCAACGGGCTTGAGGCCTGGGAGGCGATGGGGAACAATCCGCCGGATATTATTATTACGGACATTGGGATGCCTAAGATGAATGGCCTGGAAATGCTGGAGAAGTTTATGTCGGTTAACCCTAAAGTAAGATCGGTTGTGCTTTCTTGTCATAATGAGTTTAAGTACGCACAGCAAGCGTTGAAGTTAAGTGTTCAGGATTATATTTTGAAGGAAAGCTTAGACGAGAAGCAGTTGCAGGACATACTCGCGAAAATTGTGGATGAGCTGGATCACGATAAGAGGAAAGAAGCGGATATTCTTTCTTATAAACGGAAGGAAACGATTAATCTAACCGCTCTTAAGGAAAAATTTTTGAAGGATACGCTCTATCAGTCTTCTTGGACCAAGGAAAGCTGGTTAATGAATGCCCGATCTCGAGGGATAGAGGTGGACTCGAATTTTTATATCCCGATCGTCGTTGCTATTGACCGATTGCCTATTGTATCCAGAGATCGAAAAATGAATGATTATACGATGGCCTTTTCTGTGGAGAATGTAATCCATGATCTAGTGGATACATCCAAATGGGTGACCTTTAGGTATAATAGCCAGCACCTGGTTATATTGTATCGATGCAGCGACCCAGATAAAGAGCGGCAGTCTGTTCATTACGCATTGCGTGAAGTCATGGGGGCTATTCGGCAATATTTGAAGTTTACGGTTACATGCATATGGGGAAGAGCAGTAAGCACGCCTAAGATGATACAAGAGGTGCTGCTTCGTATATTAAATGAGCCAGCCTACCGTTTCTACTGGAAAGAAGCTGAAATATACCGATTCGAAGCAATGGAATTTACAGAAGAAAATATGTATCTGAAATATTCTCATTTTTTATCGAGTCTTCATACGAACACGGTGCTTAATAAGCCCGAGATCATGCGTCAAGAAATTAAAGCTTGGGCTGATGAGGTAAGAAACGTCAAATATCATCCTAGTAAAGTGAAAGAATTTGTGCTGCAGCTGCTAATTGAAATGCAGATGAAGGTAAAGGCGACACTGCAGTACGATCTGCTGTTGGACGGGGAGAAGCTATACGATGCTGTACATGAAATCGAGACACTTTACCATATGGAGGAGTGGATGGCGGCCTATCTTGAAGAATTATCACAGAAGCTCTCGATGTATACGGTGCGCTCCAAGCATCAGGATATTATTAAAGCACAGCAGTATGTCATAACTCATATAACTGAGAAGGTATCTCTTGAGGATATCGCTGGTCATTTAAATTTGAATGCCAGCTATTTCAGCCGGTTATTCAAAAAAGAGACGAATAAAAACTTTATTGAATATGTGAATATGGTCAAGCTCGATAAAGCGAAAGAGCTTCTCCAGTATTCGAAGAAAAGCGTTGAGGACATATCCGATTATTTGGGTTATGCCAATAAGAGCTATTTTATCAAATTGTTCAAAAGAGAGATTGGTATGAAGCCAAGTGAATATGTGAAGTGGCAGCTAGAAGAACGGATTAGTAAGATAGGGGAGTAGTTGATTGATGAAGCAATCTCAGCCGTGGAGCGCACTTAAGACAAAACAAGATTTACAGCAAGCAGTGGAAAGCACAGTCTCTTGGTTGGAGAGTAAGTTTACACCGGGCTCAGCCGGAATTAAACCGGGAGCTACTGGCTCGGTCTATAATGAAAACATCGCACTTATGGAAGCGTTTGCTCGGCCGTTATGGGGATTGGTTCCTCTGGCAGCGGGGGGCGGCAGCTCGAAGTTGTGGCCTTTGTTTAGACAAGGTCTTATACATGGCACAAATCCGGACGATCCGGAGTACTGGGGGAAATTCCGTACGATGGATCAAAGGATGGTTGAGCAATGTGTATTAGGTTTAGGTCTTGCGATTGCTCCGGAGCAGTTATGGGACCCTCTGACTGATGACCAGAAGCAGCATGTATACGACTGGCTAAATCAGATTAATCTTGTCGATCATTCCAATCCAAATAATTGGCTAATGTTCACGGTGCTCGTTAATATCGGATTTCAAAAAGCAGGCTGCCCTCATAATCAAGAACTTATGAATCAGTATCTGGAGCTTATAGATTCTTATTACATAGGCGACGGCTGGTACTCTGACGGCAAGACAGATCAGCGTGATTACTATATCGCTTTTGCAATGCATTATTATACGTTAATTTATGCAAAGCTGATGGAAAATGAAGATCCGGAGCGGGCAAAGGTCTATAAGGAACGGGCGGCGCTGTTCGAGCGCGACTTTATTCACTGGTTTGCAGAGGATGGCAGCTCCATCCCCTTCGGAAGGAGTCTTACCTATCGATTTGCTCAGGCTGCTTTCTGGAGTGCGCTTGTGTATGCAGATGTTGCACCATACTCTTTAGGCGTAATGAAAGGAATTATACTGCGTCATTTGCGCTGGTGGTCCGATCAGCCAATATTCGGCCATGATGATGTTCTCAGTATAGGGTACGCCTATCCAAACTTGAATATGGCGGAGGGCTACAATGCTCCAGGCTCCCCTTATTGGGCTTACAAGACATTTCTAGTGCTTGCCTTGCCGGATGAGCATCCTTTCTGGGCGGCAGAGGAAGAACCTCTTCCTCCGCTTAAGGAGCGGGCCGTTCAAGAGCATGCGAGAATGATTGTTTCGCGGCCTGAAGCGGGAAAGCATGTAGTAGCGTACACTTCCGGACAAATGGCCAATTTTGATATGTCGCATGCGGAAGCGAAATATGCTAAATTCGCATATTCCATCTTATTTGGTTTTAGCGTGCCTAAGGGGTATAGAGGGCTTGTTCAGGGTGCTTACGACTCGATGCTGGCTCTAAGTGAAGGGGATAACTACTACCGGACTAGAGGCTTCTGCGAATCGTTCGAGGCTCATGATTCCTATCTCTACTCTCTCTGGAAGCCATGGTCCAATGTTCAGGTACGAACCTGGCTGGTTCCAATAGGGGGGTGGCATGTCCGTATTCATGCGATTCTAACGGAAAGAAGGATCGATGCTGCAGAAGGCGGCTTTGCGCTTAAAAAGCCAGATGACTACATACCGTCTGATAATAAAATGGTTAACGTGATGGCTGACCGTGCGCTGGCGCGTACGGATTCGCAGCAATCCGGCATGATTAATCTTTTGGGCTATGAACAAGCGAGAATGATTGAACCGGAACCGAATACGAATGTGTTGTATCCATGTACTTTGATTCCGACATTAACAGCTCATCTCGAGCCAGGCGAGCATTTGCTTGTGTCGGCCGTATTTGGAGCAACTGGTGATGAGGACGTTGCAAGCGAGTGGCATACGCCGCCGTCCATAAAGCGGGAAGAAAACGGAAGAATAACGGTTATGAACAGCGAAACCGGCCAGGAGTATGCAAGTATCACACTATAAGAACTTTATGAATAAGGTCATCCAGAATGGAGGAGTACAGAAATGTCATGGGATTCCGCTATACAAGATGCGCTTCAAAAAATAAAAAATAATAGTATTAACCACGAGGGCAAGTTTCCTCATATTACCGAGGGACAACGTTATTTATGGGAAGAGAACGATGATTGGATCGAAGGATTCTATATTGGAATGATGTGGCTTGCTTATGAGTACAACGGTAATGCTTTTTATAAGGAGGCTGCTGAATCCTATTTAGCGAACTTCAAAGACCGGCTTGATCGTCATGTCGCGCTTGACCATCATGATATTGGATTCCTATATACGCTGTCTGCAATTGCACAATGGCGGGTAACAGGCAGCGAGGAAGCGAGAGAACTAGCCCTGCAAGCTGCAGAACGTTTGTCCCAGCGCTTCCGGCCAGCGATAGGCATTATACAGGCATGGGGAAAGGAGGACGATCCTGAGAATGGGGGCAGAATGATTATCGACTGCCTGATGAATCTTCCGCTTTTATTCTGGGCATACGAGCAAACGGGCGATCAGCGCTATTATGATTTTGCGGATGCGCATCTGGTCAAGAGCCAGCGGTTTCTCGTTCGCGGCGATGGTTCCTCCTATCATACTTTTTACTTTGATCCTCAATCCGGAAAGGCGCTGCGAGGCGAAACTCATCAAGGCTTTGAAAGCGGGTCCACTTGGACGCGCGGCCAAGCATGGGGAATCTATGGTTTTGCGCTCGCCTATCGCTATACGCGAAATGAATCTTATCTAGATACGGCGAGAAGGCTGGCTCGATACTTTATTGAGCATCTCCCTGAAGATCATGTAGCCTATTGGGACTTTGATGCGCCGATCGATGCGTCTACGCCGAGAGACAGCTCCGCTTCTGCTATTGTTGCCGCCGGCTTGCTTGAGTTATTAACGATGCTGGAGAAGGATGACAGTGATCTTGAATTATTCGAAAGTGCGCTTCAAAGCAGCTTGGAAAGTCTTGTGGAACGATACTCCACCATGTCTCTGCCTGACGCTGAGGGTTTATTGAAGCATGGTTCTTATCATGTAAGAGGAGACCGCGCGCCTGATGATTACATGATTTGGGGCGATTATTATTACTTGGAGGCTTTAATTCGACTGCAAAAAGGAATAAATAGTTACTGGTAATTGGAGCAGTCCCTTGGCATAACTAAGGGGCTGCTTTTATACAGGTTTTTACTGAAAAAATGATGCAGTGAATAATTGACTTGGGCTTATTTTTCATGTAAAGTAATGAAGGTATCAACACAATGCGCGCGTATGGCGGAATTGGCAGACGCACTAGACTTAGGATCTAGCGGGCGACCGTGGGGGTTCAAGTCCCTCTACGCGCATATGAAAAAGCCATTAAGACAATTTGTCTTAATGGCTTTTTTCGATATTAGAGGATTTATAGTTGGTTAAGTTGCAGTAATTCCCCGTGGAAATCACATATTTAGCGGTTTTTTGGCCGAAATTTTTAAAAATGCTTGACTTCGTGCAGGACATGCTGTAAAGTATTAAGAGTACTCACTTTTGATGCGCGCGTATGGCGGAATTGGCAGACGCACTAGACTTAGGATCTAGCGGGCGACCGTGGGGGTTCAAGTCCCTCTACGCGCATTACGAAGAAGACCTTCAGATCGATAATGATCTGGGGGTCTTTTTTTTGTTTGAGATGTTGTTGGACTGAACGAAATGTAAATAATTGCATTGACGGTCCTGCGTGTCTGATGCTACTATAACATAATAATACATAATTCCGATTAATCTTATTGGAATAATAAATCGAGGAGGCGTTTTTGTGATTAAACTAAAAGGAGCTTATGCTAAGCTGACGCTTGCATTTGTATTAGCACTAACTTTAGCGTTCTCGCAATCTTATGCGAGTTCAGCGGCTAGTGCTGCGGTCGTTGATGGAGGAAGTGAGTACGGCCAATTTTTAGAAGAGAAATACGGAGTCAGCTTTGAGGGGAATGTAACCAAGGGTGATTTGATTAAGGCAGTAGCAGAAGCGCTCGACCTGAAGGCGGCGACAAGCCCGGTCTTCTCAGACTTGAGTGAAAAGGATTCCTTGTATGAAGCTGCTGCGGCATTATATGATCATGGAATTTTGCAGGGACCGGCTATTGATGGAGAGCAGCCTCTTACGAAAATTGTCGCTGTATCGATTGCCGTTAGAGCAGCCGATCTAAGCGAGCTAGCTTATACATACCCAGTTGCTAAAGCCAATAAAGTGGTTACCGGCATTAATGTTGTCCCAAGCCATCTCACTGGCAAAGTGGCACAGGAGCTTGCTGCTGCGGTAGATACAGGACTGCTGAGCGCTAACCTGCAAAAAGAATTTAAGCCTGGCGCAGCTGTTGACAACGACTTTTTGAACGAGCTGTTGGGTCAAGTGCTAGTTACTAAAGGCCTCTACAAAAACTACATCGGTTATGTAAGCGATACGGATATTTATGCTAAGCTTCAAAATGCTTATGCAACATCAGATATTATTGTAGCACCGCAGTTGCAGGAGCTGGTGAACACTGCCTTGAAGCAAGAGTTAGTTACCGGTTATAACTTAAAGGACTCCCGTTATAATTCTAACTTTATTGAAAGCCTGTCTTTAACTTATGGTCACTCGGATTTGAAACATGCGGTACAGCTAATCGGATTGCTCAGAAGTGAAGGTTTGGATGCCAAAGTGCAATTTGAGCCTAAAACATCTGCATTTATTTTCTTAGCTGAATGGGGCAATCCTGGCCCTAATGTTGTACAAATCGAGAATGGCAACTATATCACTTACGATAAGGAATACGATCTTGTATTCGAATTTGCAACTGATGCCGACAAGGCTGCATTCCAAGATGTCATTTTGAGCTATGCGAAGAAAAACGAAGCGGACCAAAAAGGATTGATCGCGGGTTCTTGGTGGCAGCCGCTGTACTACTCGCTAACGGAGCTAGCTGATTATGAAATCATCTCCAACAATAAAATAACGATCGAAGACAGCGTATATTATGTGAATTCCTTTAGCTTGAATGAAGATGTTGAGAAGGTTGCCAATGGATTTAAAGCGATTGATCCAGAAGCAAGTGTTGAAACATACCAGTTCTGGGTAGATAAGCCGTTCTTCAACTACTTGCATGGTGAATCGCTGTAACGCTGTATACGTGAAATGATCAAGAAGGCTTCCTATCGCTATCATGCTGATGGGGAGCCTTTAGTGCTTTATCGATGCAGTTTTGAGGGTGGAAAAGTTTTTTTGAAAAACCACTTGCATTTCGTTTGTGAAGATGATATATTATTACTTGTCGCCGCGACAACAACTGATTGAAACGGCTGAATGAAATAATGTGCGGAAGTGGCTCAGCGGTAGAGCATCGCCTTGCCAAGGCGAGGGTCGCGGGTTCGATTCCCGTCTTCCGCTCCATAATGTTTGCGGCCTTAGCTCAGCTGGATAGAGCGTTTGACTACGAATCAAAAGGTCAGGAGTTCGAATCTCTTAGGCCGCGCCATTATTTTTAAATCATCATATATCGGGACGTAGCTCAGCTTGGTAGAGCACCTGGTTTGGGACCAGGGGGTCGCATGTTCAAATCGTGTCGTCCCGACCATTTATGATGCGGGTGTAGTTCAATGGTAGAACTTTAGCCTTCCAAGCTAATAGCGTGGGTTCGATTCCCATCACCCGCTCCATAACACAATCGATAAAGAACCTGCAAAGGTTCTTTTTTTTGTGTTATGGAGATGCGGAGATGGG
>Ga0182739_1003675_pt1 | contig 13205 bp, 11 predicted proteins | sample eDN5th30CBELigBY_FD_128873 | JGI IMG/M metagenome (GOLD analysis project Ga0182739, IMG submission 128873) | Enriched backyard soil microbial communities from Emeryville, California, USA - eDNA 5th pass 30_C BE-Lig BY (version 2) (version 2) | ecosystem: Environmental > Terrestrial > Soil >... | reverse complement strand
CTCGCCGTCGAACTGCACGAACACGCTCACCTCCCCGCTGGCGGTGGAGAGGGGGCCGGAGACCTTTCCGCCGGCGAGGGAAGAACCCTTCAGCGCCTGGGCGGCGTTGCCGGGAGTGGGATCGGGGTCCAGCGGGGCTGCGGAGGACGGGAAGGCCATGGAAACGGCGAGGGCGAGGCCCGACGCGGCTGCCACGACCGCCCGCGCCAGGCGGGGACGGTGCGAGGTGGACATGAGACTCCTAGGGATTCCTGCTGACGGAACGGGGCCAGGGCAGGCTAAGGAAGCACCCCCGGCTGTAGCTCGTTTCACAGCCTAGGTGACGCCGTCCACAAAGGGCGGGATGCGATACGCCGCAATTCGTGATGTCCGCTGGTCAGCCCCGCGAGGACGCGGCGCAAAACCAACATGGCGCCGGGGCCGCGCCCGGCGGGCACGACCCCGGCGCCGGCGTCGTCCGGGGCGCGCCGCGTTTCGCGCCCAGGGAAAGTTCGCGCCTGGCCCCGGCTAGCGGGCGCCGCCCTGCCACAGGGCGTCGAACGGGGCGCTGGAGGAAACGCGGTTCCTGATGCCTTCGGTCACGAATGCCTTGGCGGTGCGCGCGGCATCCAGCGCAGTGGCCCCCTTGGCCAGTTCGGCGGTGATGGCGGCAGCCAGCGAGCACCCGGCGCCGGACACGGCGGCCTCGCCCACCTTCGGGGCGGAGAGCACCTCCAGGGTGGTGCCGTCGAAAAACACGTCCACGGCCTCGGAACCGGCCAGGCGCACGCCGCCCTTGGCCAGCACGGCGGCGCCGGAGGCTTCGTGAATCACCCGGGCGGCCTCCTTGAGGTCCTCGACGTCCCTGATCCCGATGCCGGACAGGGACTCGGCCTCGAAGTGGTTGGGGGTGACGAAGGTGGCCAGCGGCAGCAGGCTGGCCTTCAACGCCTGGTCGGTGTCCAGGGCGTGGCCCGGCTCCTGGCCCTTGCAGATCAGCACCGGGTCCAGCACGATGTTGCGCCACTGCTGCCCCTTGAGCGCGGCGGCGACGGTGTCGATGGTGGCCGGGGAGCCCATCATGCCCAGCTTCACGGTGTCCAGGCTGCCCCGGTAGCAGGCCTGCACCGCCTCGAGCTGGTCGGCAATGACCTGAGCCTCGACCGGCACGAAGCGGTGGTTCCAGTTGTCCTTCGGATCGAAGGAGACAATGCAGGTCAGGGCGGTGATGCCGTAGACGCCCAGTTCCTGGAACGTCTTCAGGTCCGCTTGCGCTCCGGCGCCGCCGGTGGCCTCCGAACCGGCGATGGTCAGCGTGATGGCAGGGCGGGGGGCGTTTTCGGGGGAAGTCATGCACCCATTTTAGGCGGGGCGTCCGGGCCGGCCTTCGGCCGCCGGCCCGGTTCCGCTCCCGCCGACTGTGCATTTGGACAGCCGGCGGCGGTCCACGGCCCGGGCGGCCGGCCAGCGGCTAGGCGGTGGCGCGGACCAACCCGATGAGGTCGTCGAAGATCGTGCGCACCACGGGCAGGCGGGACAGCACCACCAGGCGCGCGACGACGGGGGACGCGTTGGTGATCAGGCGGCGGCTGCGCCGGTGGCCGGGGGAGGGATCGTGCGCCCAGAACAGGACGACGCCGCGCTCCAGCAGCCACAGCAGTTCCGGCAGGTCCTGGCGCATGGACAGCGGGGGCTGCGGCCGGGCGGTTTCCACGGCCTGCCGCCAGAGTGCCAGGTCGAGGTCCCGGTCGGGATCCTGGGGGTCTTCGGTGCCGGTGAGGCCGGCGCGGATGAAGGCCGGGCCGAAGTCGTGGAACGGTTCGAGGACATCGAGCGCGGTGTCCAGGACGGTCCGGATGTGCGTCTCCAGATTGTTGCCGGCCGCGAGCTTGGGCCGGGCGCGGGCGCGGTGTTCCCGGCGCAGGCTGCGGTAGAGCTCCCCGGCGAGCTCTTCCTTCGAGGCGAAGTAGTAATAGGCGTTGCCCAGGGAGTGGCCGGATTCCGCCGCGATGGCGCGCATCGTGGTCTTTTGGAAACCGTCCTTCGCGAACAGGCGCAGCGAAGCATTTAGGACGCTTTGCCGGGTGCCGGCTCCTTTGGCGGTCTGCGTGGCCATGCTTTTCCTTGCTGTGACGGGGATCCCGCCCAGTTTATCCGTTTTTGAACGCGTTCAAAAACGTGCCCCGATGTGGCGGGAGCCATGGTCCTTCCGGACCCGGGCCCCCGCCGTGGGACAATCGAGGGTCAAGTGCTAATACAGCGGGCGCCGACGGCGGGGTGTGTAACGCCCCGCCCGCGACCTCCAAGGGGCCGTTCCCCAGGTCGGGCCGCCTGGCGAACCACTTTCAGATTGGGTAATCCTCCATGGCCGAAACCTCCGCCAAACCAAACGTCCCTTCCCTCAAGCACGCGGCCTTTGCCGCGGCGGGCAGCCCCTACTTCTCGACCGTGCTGGCCCTGATGGCCGTCGTCGTGATCCTGTCCAACATCGGCGCCTCCAAGGGCGTGACCTTCGGGCCGATCGTCACCGACGGCGGCTTCTTCCTCTTCCCGCTGGCCTACATCCTCGGCGACGTGGTCAGCGAGGTTTACGGCTTCCGCGCCGCCCGCCGGGCGATCGTCACCACCTTCCTGCTGGCGGCCTTCGCCTCCCTGTGCTTCTGGATCGTCATCGCGCTGCCCGCGGCCGAGTGGTACGACGGCCAGGCCGCGCTGGAGCGCACCCTCGGCCCGGTCTGGCAGATCGTCGCCGCCTCGCTGGCGGGGTTCCTGGTCGGCCAGACGCTGAACTCCCTGGTGCTGGTCAAGATGAAGGAGCGCTTCGGCGAGAAGGGCCTGATTGCCCGGCTCATGGGCTCCACCGGCGTGGGGGAGTTCGCGGACACGCTCATCTTCTGCACCATCGCCGCCCCGGTCATCGGCATCGCGGACCTGCCGACCTTCGTGAACTACGTGCTGGTCGGCTTCCTGTACAAGACCGCCGTGGAGTTTGTCTTCGTCCCGGTCACCACCGCGGTGATCCGCTGGTTCAAGCGCCGCGAACCCAGTTACGGCGCCGTGCAGGCGGTCGCGGGAAGCTAGCCGCCGTCCCGGCGAAACGGACCCCGCCCGTATCCAGCGGGCGGGGCCGGCAGGGAGCCGATCCGCGCGGGCCGATCTAATCTGGGGACATGGAGTTTCTCACCGCTATGGGGCTCAGTTCGGCCTCCGGCCTCAACGCCTACATTCCCCTGCTGGCGCTCGGCCTCCTGGACCGTTTCACGGGACTGGTGGACCTGCCGCCGGGGTGGGAATGGCTCTCCAACGGCTGGATGCTGGCCATCCTGGCCGGGCTCCTGGTGCTGGAGATCATCGCCGACAAGGTGCCGGTCGTGGACAGCATCAACGACGGGGTACAGACACTCATCCGTCCGGCCTCGGGCGGAATCGTCTTCGCCTCGGGCCTGGGGGCCGAAACCGTCAGGGTGTCGGATCCGCAGTCCTTCTTCGCGGGGAACCAATGGATTCCGGTGCTGATCGGCGTTGGCGTCGCGCTGGTGGTGCATTTGGCCAAGATGACGGCCCGGCCCGTGCTTAACACGGTGACCGCGGGCGCCGCCGCCCCGGTGGCCAGCACCGCCGAGGATGGGGTTGCGCTGGGCTTGGTGGCAGCGGCCCTCCTTGTGCCCTTCCTGGTGCTGCTGTTCCTGGTGGCCCTGGTGGTGCTGTTCGTCTGGTTGGGTTACCGGCTGGTCAGTGGCCGCCGGTCCTCGCCGTACGGGGACCGGGTCAATTAGGGCCGGTTTGGCCGTGGCCGGAAATCCGCGCCCGGCAGCCACCTTCCATTGCGCGGGATTTTCCTTCCATTGAGTGGGCATCCCTCCGGAAGGTAATGTGATGCCCGCAACAGTCCGGGCCGATCGGGCTGTCGGTCAGTGGGCCATGGACGATGCGAGGGTGCGGGTGAAGGAAACAATGAAGGCCGAGGCGAAGAAGCGCCGGCTCAGCCCCGATGCGGCCGAGGGCGATTCCGGCACGCTGGTGGACGCCCAGATCGAGGAGCTGCCGGCGCCTGAAGCCACCCGTACGGGCAGCCGCCGGCAGCTCCTGTACCTGGGACTGTGCCTGGTCCTGGTCGGGCTCAACCTCCGCACGGTGTTCTCCAGCTTCTCGGCGGTGCTTCCGGAAGTCACCGCCCAGGCGGCGCTGCCCGGGTGGTCCGTGGTGGTGCTGACCACCGTCCCCGTGACGCTGCTGGGCGTATTCGCCCCCCTCGCCCCGGTCCTGGCGCGGCGTTTCGGTGCCGAACGGGTCCTGGCCGGGGCCATGGCCGTGCTGACAGTGGGGCTCCTGTTGCGTCCGGCCCAAGTGGGGCTGCCGGAATCCGGTTCCGGGCAGGGAACAGGCCACCTGCCCGCCCTCATGGCCGGAACGGCCGCCTGCGGTGCCGCCATCGCGCTGTGCAACGTGCTCCTTCCCGGGCTGGTGAAGCGCGATTTTCCGCACCGGATGGGCCTGATGGGCGGGCTCTACACCACGGCCATCTGCGCGTCCGCCGCCCTCGGGGCGGGCTTTACCTATCCGATCTATGCGGCGACGGGCGAATGGACCCTGGCGCTGGGGTTCTGGGCGGTGCCCGCCGCCGTCGTCCTTTTGCTGTTCCTTCCCGTGGCGCTCCGCCAGCGTTCCGTGCGGCACCGGACGGCGAAGGAGGGCGTGAACGTGTGGCGCTCGGCGGTGGCCTGGCAGGTCACGGCCTTCATGGTGCTGCAGGCCATGATGTCCTTCAGTGTCTTTGCCTGGCTGGCACCCATCCTGCGGGAGCGCGGCGTGGACGGGGCGACGGCGGGACTGATCGTGTCCGTCAGCATCGTGCTGCAGATGCTCGGGTCCCTGTTCGCGCCCGCCCTTGCCGCCCGGTTCCGCGACCAGCGGGCCATCAACACGGCGGTTGCGCTGATGACCGGGAGCGGCTTCGCCCTGTGCATCTTCGGCCCCCTGGGCCTGGTGTGGGTCTGGGCCGGCCTGCTGGGCCTGGGCCAGGGCAGCCTCACCGCCGTGGCGCTGACCATGATCATGCTCCGCACCCGCGACGGGCACACCGCCGCGCACCTGTCCGGCATGATGCAAGGGGTGGGCTATGGACTGGGCTCGAGCGGAACCCTCCTGGTGGGACGACTGCACCAGTCAACGGGCTCCTTCGCCGCCGCCGGCATCCTGTTCCTGGCGGTCGGCCTGCTGGCGGCCTTCTTCGGCTACCGTGCCGGCCGGAACCGGTTCGTCGGGTAGGAACCCCTGTCAGCCGGCGTCCCGGGCCTGCTGGAGGTAACCCACCAGGGTCCTGACCCCGTCGGCCGGCCACGGCAACTGTGCGCCGATTCCGGCACCGTTCTCCTGCCACAGGCTCCGGGCCGCCGCCTTGGTTCCCTCGGTGCGGTGGAATGCCGACCCGACGGCGTCCCACCGCCGTACCAGGTCCCTCGCCTCCGGGCCGTCGGCAGGGCTGCCGGCGGCCACGAGGGCCAGGCCCTCCTCGACCAGGCCGATCCAGGTGGCCTTGAGGTCCCCGAGCCGCGCCGGGCCGAGTTCGGCCCGGCGGTTCTCCAGGTCCCGGCGCTGTTCCGCGGTGAAATGCTTTTCATACAGGGCCATCCCCTCCAGCGTGGCCATGACCTGCTCGGGGCCGGGTAGGGTCGGGGCGTCCAGGCGATGCAGCAGGTCCTGGATCTGGGCTTGGAGCTGGCGGAGATGTTCGGCCTGTTCCCGGAGCGCCGCCAGTTGCCGGGACAGCAGCCCGCGCCAGGAAGCCAGGCTCCCGGGGGAACCGTCCCCGGCATCGGCATCCCGCAGGAGCGCGGCGATCTCCTCCAGGGACAGTCCAAGCATCCGCAGGGCCCGGATCCGGTAAAGCCGCCGCAGATCCCCAGCGGTGTAGCGGCGGTGCCCCGAGCCGGTCCTTCCGCCGGGCGGGAGCAGGCCGATTTCGTCATAGTGGTGAAGTGTCCGCACCGTTACGCCGCTGGCCGTGGCCAGTTCCCCGATGCTCCATTGGCGTCCGTTGTTTTCGTCCATGCACCCCACGCTAGGGCCTCACGCGACGGCAGGGGCAAGCGCGGAAAATCCCCGGAATGGGGCCCGCCGCGCGCCGCTGCCGGGGGCGGGGCAGCTCTGCCCGCCGTCGGGATTTCGCGAGCCTTGCCGGCAGCCCTTCCGGGAGCCTTTTCGGGACCCTCCGCACGGGAAATCCCGCAACGGTTGTTGACGAGCGCGGTCAAATCGGTAATAGTGGAGCCCAAGGCGTTGGGAAATTCCCAACACCACGTGAGCTGGACCCGATCATCTCACCTGACCGCCAAGGTGGTTTAACCTCCCATGGGGAGGAGTCCACCGTAACTGAAGGGGATCGTCATTCGTATTCTCACTCTTGTGGCCGGAGGGCTGGCCGGATACCTGCTGGGAGCCCGCTCGGGCCGCGAAAGCTACGACCGGATCGTCAATGCCGCACGCACCTTCGTGAAGGATCCGCGCACCCGGCAGGTCGTGGGTGACCTCGGCCAGGCCGTGAAGGAAAAGGCCCCGGAGGCCTCGGAGGCAGCCGCTGCGGCGGCCGCTTCCCTCAAGGACAAGCTCCACCTCCGCGGCGGGGACAAGGCGGGCACCGGCGCCGCCCACGAGCCGGACGTTGACTCGGACCCGGCCCTGTCCGCCGATATGGGGCGCGACTGGACGGATGAGGGGGGAGCGACGCCGAGCGAACCGGCGACGTCCTCCGTCTGACCAGGCGTGCGCGCAACCGGCTTGCGCCCATCACAACAATTCACTCGCAATGTATGGGCCGCGGTGCTCCACAACGGGCGCAGGACGCCCGGGACTCCGTGGCCCCACAGAAAAAGAGGTAATCGCAATGGGAATCATTGGTTGGATCGTTCTTGGCCTGATCGTCGGTGCCATCGCCAAGGCCGTCGTGCCCGGTGAACAGGGCGGCGGCTGGCTCGCAACCCTCCTGCTGGGCGTCGTCGGCGCCGTCGTGGGCGGCCTGATCGGCGGAGGCATCTTTGGCATCGGCCTCGAGGAATTCTGGTCCCTGCAGACCTGGCTCGTCGCTCTTGCCGGCGCCGTGGTCGTTCTGCTGGTCTGGGGCCTCGTGACCCGTCGGCGGGCCTAGCGCGGTCTGGGCCACCCACCTCAGCGAACGGGGGTGGGTATCCCAGGCCCGGCCCGCGTGGCTGCCCCAGTGGACGGGGGCGGCCGCGCAGGCCGCTGAAGGCGAACCGCAAAAGGGGTGGTTCCGGCATAATGCCGGAACCACCCCTTTCTTCTTGCCCGGGTCTTCCGTGTCCAGGGCCTTCGTGTCCGGCTCCTTCGTGTTTGGGGCCGCCTTTCCTCCGGGGGCCGGAGGAAAGGCGGCCGCCGCCCGCGCCCGCTCCCTATCCCCGGCCCCAGGACTGGGTGGGGGAGAGTTCCTCCAGCGGAACGTCCAGCATCCACGCCAAAACCTGCCCGTCCGCCTCCCCGCGGCCCACCGCCTGCATCTGCGCCTCCAGCAGTTGCTGCGGAACCCGGATTCCCCGGTAGACGTTGGCCCGGGGCTGCTGGGTAAACCCCTCGACGTGGTTCGCGACCAGGGCCAGCGTGGCCTGCCGGCCCAGCATGGCCTCGGCACGGGACGCGGGGGCCACGGCGGCGATCCGCCCGCGGAGGACCTCCGCGGAGACGCCAGCCTCCCACAGGAGGGCGCCGAGCGAGGCGTCGTCCGCCTCGCCGACGGAGGGCCCCAGGAGCTTGTCAGGGACCAGGAAATGGTCGGCGAAGTCGTCGGCCCATCCGCGGGTGGCCGATGCGCGCGCATCGATCGGCGGGAACTCCCCGTGCAGGAGGTGGCCGAGCTCGCGGGCCAGGGCGTGGTTCGCGGCAAACCACATGCCCGTGCCGCGGACCACCACATAGGCCGAGTGGTCCAGGTGCACGGCGCGGGCGTCGAAATCGGGGCCGCCCTGAAGGATGAAGATGTCCAGTCCGAACGCCGCGGCCAGGGCCGCCGGCAGGTCCTCGACGAAGTGCTCGCCTGCCGCCGCGACCACCAGTTCGCGCGCGCTTGCGGCGGCCTGGGCCGGGGTGCTGCGCATGGACGCGCTCGTGTTGAGGGTCCACGGCGGAACCAGGCGCACCTGCCGGTAGGCGGCCGCCGGATACGCCACGGTGGCCACCACCGCATCGGGGATGGAGTCCCCGGACGCCAGCGCGGGATGCGGGTCACCCGTAACGAGCCAGTGCAGCGATACGCCCAGGGTGCGCGAGATCCGTCCGAGCTCCACCGGGGCGAAGGTTCGCTGGCCGTTGACGGAACGGTTGAATGCGTCCCGGCTCATGCCCACGCGGCGGGCCACCTCCGATTGCGTGACGGTCCCGAGAGTCTCGATAGCCATTTTGACGCGAGTCCCGATTCCAGTGTTCATCCCAAAATTCTAACCAGTGTTGGCAATTTCCCAACCGTCAGTGAAGCTTGCGTGAACATCGGCCGTGAGCGCGGGGTGCCCTCAGAGCCCCGGGTCCAGGAGCTGGGCCAGGTGCAGGCCCGGCCGCCCGGGATCCAGCTGGGCGGCCTGCCTGGAGCAGGAGAACCCGTCGGTGAGCACTGGCGCCTCCGTGCCGGTTTCGCGCAGCGCCGGGGCGAAGGACTGCTCGGCGACCTGCATGCTCAGCCCGAAGTGCCCGGCCTCGAAGCCGAAGTTCCCGGCCACGCCGCAGCAGCCGCTGGCCTCGCGCACCGCGACCCCGGCGGACTCGAGCACCTTTCGCTGCACGCCCGCGCCGAACGTGGCGTACTCGTGGCAGTGCGTCTGCAGCACCACCTGGCCGGGCAGCGGCGCGGCGGGCTCGGGCAACCGGCCCGCCGCCGCCAGGTCCCCCACGTGGGCCGCGAAGCTGCGCACCCGGGCGGCCACCCGCCGGGCCTGGTCGGTGGGCACCAGTTCCGGCAGGTCCTTGCGCAGCGCGGCTGCGCAGGAGGGCTCCACCACCACGATCGGCCGCTGCGTGCCGTCGTCCAGCGCCGCGGCGGCGCCGGCCAGCTTCTTCTTCGCCGTGCCCAGCTGCCCCGTGGTGATCCAGGTCAGCCCGCAGCAGGCGTCGGCGGCGCATTCCACCGGGCCGCCGGCGGCGAGCACCCGCGCCGCGGCGCCGGCCACCTCCGGCCGGAAACCGCGCGTGAACGTGTCCACGAACAAGACGACGCCGGCCTCCTCCGCACCCGCCATGGCGGCGGATCCGGTGCCCGCCGGGGAAACGGTTTCCTGCTGGAGGGGCGGTGCCCCGGCGGACCCGGCAGTGCCGGAGGCCGGATGGCCCAGCGCCGCCGCGGGCCGGGCTGGCCCCGCGGCCGCACCGGAAGGCAACGCTCCGGCGTCGTGCACGGCCTTGCGCCAGGCCGAAGCCGGCGCGAAGCGCGGAAGCGGGCGGGCCGCCGTGACCCCGGCCAGCGGGGCCAGGTTGCGCAGCGGGGTCGCCAGCGCCGCGTTGACCAGCGGGGCGATCGGCCCGGCGAGCTTGAGCCAGCGGGGCAGCCAGCCCAGCGAGTAGTGCGAGGCCGGGCGCAGCCGGCCCCGGTAGTGGTGGGAGAGGAACTCGGCCTTGTAGGTGGCCATGTCCACCCCGACCGGGCAGTCGGTGGAGCAGGCCTTGCAGCTCAGGCACAGGTCAAGGGACTCCAGGACCTCCGGCGAGCGCCAGCCCTCCTCCACGGTGCGCGCGCCGCGGACCATCTCCTGCAGGACCCGCGCCCGGCCCCGGGTGGAGTCCTTCTCATCCCGGGTGGCGCGGTAGCTCGGGCACATGAACCCGCCGGCGTCGGTGCGGCAGCGGCCCACGCCGATGCAGCCCTGGACCGCATGCGTCCAGTCGTCGAGTCCGGCCGGGGCGCTGCCCGGCCCGTGGCCGGTGGGGACCCGCTGGCCCGCTCCGCGCGGGTGCAGCTCGAAGTGCGTGCGCCATTGCCGGTCCGGGACGCCGGCCAGGGCAAGGTCCGCGTCGATGGGCGGCGGGTCGGTCGGGGCGCCCGGGTTCAGCAGTCCGGTCGGGTCCCAGATCCGGCGGAATCGGGTAAACAGTTCCAGCATCCGGGGTGAGTACATCACCGGCAGGAACTCGGAGCGGGCCCGGCCGTCGCCGTGCTCGCCGGAGAGCGAGCCGCCGTGGGCCACCACCAGTTCCGCCGCGTCCCGGCTGAAGGCCCGGAACACCGCGCGGCCGGCCTCGCTGCGCAGGTCGTAGGTGATGCGGATGTGCATGCAGCCGGCGCCGAAATGCCCGTACATGACCCCCTGCAGCCCGTGCCGTTCCAGCAGGAGGCGGAAGTCGGCCAGGTAGTCGGCCAGCCGGTCGGGGGCGACGGCCGAATCCTCCCAGCCCGGCCAGGATTCCCCGCCGGTATGCAGGCGGGAGGAGAGCCCGGCGCCGTCCTCGCGCACCCGCCACAGCGAGGCGCGCTCGGCCGGGTCCGCCACCGCGCGCCCGTCCATGAGGCGTCCTGCCGCGCGGAGCCGGCCCAGCAGCGCGTCGGCCTGGGCCCGCACCTGCTCCGGGTCCTCGCCGTCCAGGTCCACGTACAGCCAGGCCTTGCCGCGGGGCAGTCCGGTCACGGAGTCGGCCCCGCGGCGGAAGCGCATGGTCTGCACGATCGCATCGTCGATCCCTTCCACCGCGGCCGGGTTGAAGGCGAGGATCTCGGGGACGTCGCGGGCCGCGTCCACCACGTCCGCATAGCCCAGGCACACCAGCAGCGCGCTGGCCGGCTTCTCCACCAGGCGCATCCGTGCCCCGACCACCACGGCGCAGGTGCCCTCCGAGCCGACCAGCGCGCGGGCCAGGTCGAATCCGTGCTCGGGCAGCAGGGCCGCCAGGTGGTAGCCGGAGACCTGGCGCGGGATGCGTTCGAGTTCGGTGCGCAGCGGGGCCAGGTTCTCCCGGACCAGGGCCTCCAGTTCCCCGGTGAGCCGGGCCGCGCGGGCTGCGGCGGCGCCGTCGTCCGGGTCGGTGGCGCGCAGGAAGCCGCGCCCGGCGGTCAGCCGGAACCCGTCCGCGGTGACCAGGTCCAGTTCGGCCACGTGGTCCGAGGTGCGCCCGTGGCGGACCGAGTGGTTCCCGCACGCGTCATTGCCCACGGCGCCGCCCACGGTGGCGCGGGTGCGCGAGGAAGGGTCCGGTGCGAAGGTGAGCCGGCCGCCGGTGGCCCGCTCCACGTGGTCCGTGAGCCGGGAGAGCACCGCGCCCGCGCCGGCCTGCACGGTGCCGGCCGCCTCGTCCACCGGGCCCAGCGCGTCCAGGTGCCGGGAGAAGTCCATGACGACGCCGGAACCGATCGCGTTGCCGGCCATTCCGGTGCCGCCGCCGCGCGCGGTCAGCGGGATACCGGTGGCGCGGCAGGCGTCCAGGACGCGCAGGACGTCGCCGGCGCTGCGCGGAAAGACGACGGCGGCCGGCCGGACGCGGTAGTTGGAGGCGTCGTAGGAGTACTCGGCCAGCCGGCGCGGCGAGGTGTCGGCGTCCAGGCCCGCGGCGGCCAGCAGTTCGGTGATGGAGGGCATGGTTCGGGTCTACCACATCCGGGCGCGGGCCCCGGTCAGCGGATCCGGACCGTGTGGGTCTTGCTGGTGGTCGCGGTGACTTTCGTGGCAGTGGTCAGGTAGAGGTCCCGGGGCGCCCTCATGGTGTGTTTGAAGGTGGTGCCGACCCTGGCGTTGGAGAGGCTGAAGGACGCCGGGCCGTCCCCCACGTAGAAGACGAAGTCGCGGCCCTCATAGGTGGCGGAGGCGCCGCTGGTGTCCGGGAAGTAGTACCCGCTCCCGGCCAGGGTGCCGTTGAACGCGCCGGTGCAGGTCCACGCGATGTCCTGGTGCGTCCCCTCGACGTAGTTCCCGATGCTGCCGTACCGCAGGGTTCCCAGCCGGGTGACGCGGCAGTCGGCGCCGATGCCGGTGCCCGCGGCCGCGGCCAGCGACGTGGACTTGCTGGTGAACGAGTACTTGGCCGTGGTCTTCACCCTGTAGGTGCCCTTGGGCAGCGTGGCGGAGGAAACGCTGCGCTTGAGCGTTTTGCCGTCCCGGGTCACGGTGATCCGCTTCGAGGCGACCTTGGCGCCCGTGGCGGCCGAAACCGCGGGGGTGGCCGTGCGCTTCGAGACCGCGGGCGCCTTGATCCGGACGGCCGAACGGACAGTGAGCTTTTGCGTCGAGGTGTAGGAATAGGTCTTTCCGTCCAGGCTGCTGCGCACCTTGGCCGTGGTGGTCACGGTGTAGGTTCCCGCCGCGACCTTCACGGAGGCCCTGTTCGTGGCGTTGGGGAGGCCCTTGACCGTCACCAGGCGGGAGACCAGCCTGCCCGCGCGGGCATCGACGGTGACGGTGGCCGGCCTGACGGTGCGCGTGCCGCCGGCCTTCACGAGCGGGTTGGCGATCGTGCCGAACTTCAGCCCCAGTTCCGCGGCCGTGGGCGCCGCGGCGGGAACGCCGACGTCCCGGAAGGCGGGGGACTGGAGGAGAAGGGCGGCCGAAGCGGCGGGCACCGGTATCGCGCCGGAGTCCGACGGCGGGGCCGCGCAGGCCGTCGAGCCCAGAAGCAGCGCGGCGGAGGCGAAGGCGGCCGCGGCCGAACGGACGAAGGCGCAGCGCATTGTGGATCCCCCCGATGTTCCCCCAGTGCGGCCGCGTGGAACCCCGGGCCGCGTCGCCTCGAGCGATGCGATGACCCGGATCCTACCGTTCCCGGTCCGGGGTTTGGCAAGGGCTTTTGGGGTGCGGCGCCGCTGTGGGCGGTGGTGGGGTACAGTGCCGGAGGCGGCGGGGCCCGCCAAAGACAGGTGCCCGCCAAAGACAGGTGCCGGTGCCGGCTGTGGGGACGGAAGCGTCTCCGCCTCGCCGCCTGTCGATGGAGGTGCCCCTTGTTACGGGCGGGGCGGCGTCGTGCCCGAGGCCAGGCCCGCCACGTAGCTGTTGAAGTTGCGGACGTGCTCATGCATCAGGAGCCGGGCACGCCCGGCATCCCTGGCCAGGATGCTGTCGATGATGGCATCGAGCTCCCCGACGTGTTCGGTCACCGGCGGGCAGCGCTCGAGGACCGGGGTCCAGATGCGGGTGGACAGGCGCGCGTACCAAAGCAGGGTGTCCTCGAGGTGCCGCAGGGCCTCGCGGATGGGCGTCCGGCCCATCTGCATTTCCTGGGACAACTGGGACAACTGGGACAGCTGGGACTCG
>Ga0182739_1003672_pt1 | contig 13208 bp, 10 predicted proteins | sample eDN5th30CBELigBY_FD_128873 | JGI IMG/M metagenome (GOLD analysis project Ga0182739, IMG submission 128873) | Enriched backyard soil microbial communities from Emeryville, California, USA - eDNA 5th pass 30_C BE-Lig BY (version 2) (version 2) | ecosystem: Environmental > Terrestrial > Soil >... | reverse complement strand
GTTCTCTTCTGGCCGGGAAGAATCCTTGCTCACAGAGAACTCCTGACGACACAGGCCCAGATCTGCTTGCGGACAGGGAAATCTCGTCCTTTGAAAATTTTGTTCGCGGCACAATGAAGAACCGTCTGAAATGGACGGGTGGAGAAAATCATGCGAATTTTTACTTCAAAGAGGTTGCTCTTGGCCTGCCTGGCAGGGGCTGGCCTGGGACTGCTGGCGGATTCCGTCCATGCTGGTTTATTTCAGCGATTGCGAAGCCGGCGCACCACTTATTATTCCTATTCTCCGTCGACGGCTGTACGGGGAAACACGTCCGCACATCCGATTGAGCACGGTTATGGTGTGGAATCCTCACCCCGCCGTCATCCAGTTCCCGCATCGGGTGTCCAGCAGGGTGGCCATGCTCCTCTGCAACACGGCTATGGTGTGGAGACATCGCCGAATCGTCCCGCAGGACATTATGGCGGCCCGGTGCAGCGGAATTCCCGGAATCAGCCGATGTTTCATCGTGGCTATTCCATGGAGTCATCTCCCCATCGGTAAGCGGCTTCCCAGGCGAAAACGCACCATTGCGGAAAGACCCTACAGGAACGAAAGCGGTCCGGATTTCTCTGTCGATGATTCCGGCGTGTCCGGATCGGACGCAACATCGACCGATGTCTTTTTGCGGTGTTCCACTGGGAGCGAACGCATTGCCAGTTTTCGGATCTCCTTGTAACGGTACAGGCACAGCACACTCAAGCAGAGTGAAACTCCCGCTACAAGCAACGCTTCGAATCGCAGGGAAAACGTCAGCCAGTGTTCCGAAACCAATAGCACGACGGCGGCTGTCCAGCCGGCAAGATTCAGAATGACCATGTTCCGCAAGGAAGAAGACTTCTGCGTTTTGCGGGACTTGGCCACGGCAGTACGTGCGGACTGATTGGCCACTTCACGGAAAGAATGCAGATTATGGCGGATCGTGTTCTTCTGATCCTCGTCCATCTTCCGCGTTTTTTTCACGATGGCTGGAGAAATTTCTGCCGGACTTTCTTCCCTGCTTTCCACTCGGGGCGGTGGAGCTGGCTGGCTGACGGGAGTGGAAGCCGGGCATGACTCGTCAGACTCGCGCATTTGCGATGCCTGTCTGGTTCGAGCGAGCAGCCGTTCCATATACGCCGCGATTGAATCATCGTCATCACTGCTGAGCCCGGCGGACGGAATCGTGGTCGCGGGCCCATCACGTTCGTCCTGTTGTTCCGGCAGCGATGTGGTAAAGGGTTCCGGTCGGTTCGCTGCAGGCGTTTCTTCATTCTCCACCGGCGAATGGAACCGGCTCTCCGGTCCCCCGCGGTCTTCTTCCTCAGGGATTTCCGTTGCAGGCGCTGCGATGTTCTGCTGCGGCTTTTCGGAAGACGCTTTCATGCCGAACAAGTTCGCCAGTTGCATGCGCAGTTGAACAGCGGCTTCTTCCTCGGAGTTTTCTGCCGAATCGGATGGGGATGACACGTTTTGCGATTCGTGATCAGCAACGGTTTCGTCGATAGCATCTGGTGCCGGAGGTTCGGAGAGCAGCATGATCTCCTCGACCGCGTTCGCCGGCATCTCCCGTGCGGCAAGCTGACGGCGAAGTTCTGCCTGCTGCTCTTGAAGTGTGTGATCCCGGGCCTGCAATTCCTGGCGCTCGGCCTGCAATTGTTCCCGTAAATCGGCCAGCTCCTGACGGCTGTCCGTCAACTGCTGACGACCTGTTTCGATTTCGGCTTTCAGCGACTGTAGTTGCTGCTGTTCCTGATTGAGTTGTTCGCGGGCGGATTCGATCTGGTTCTGTCGGCGTTCGAGAGCATCCCGTTCTTCGAGCAGGTTGCTGCGGTCAGTCTGCAACTGATTTTGTGCCTCTTCCAGTTGCTGTCGGATGATCTGAATGTCATCCGGATCCGCAGTCGGGTTGGCTTCATCCCGCTCCGAGGATGCGATGTCGGCAAGTTGAAACGTCAACTCGTGCTGCCGACGTTCCAGTTCTTCGCGGGCAGCGATCAGTTCCTGATGTTGATGGTCGCACTCCTGTTGCCGACGTTCAAGCAGGTCGCGGGTCTGCTGGAGTTGCTCGCGTTCGTAGAGATCCCGTTGCCGTTCAGCGTCAATTTCATTGCGGAGGCGTTGCACATTCTGTTGGTCGGCGGAATGTTCTGCCAGTTGGATCTGCAACTGTTCGCGTTCGGATTCGACCTGCGCCCGCAGTTCGTCGAATGCCTGCTGCTGCCGGGCCAAGTCGGCCTGCTGGTTCTGCTGGTCCTGTGACAGACGGTTGAGTTCTTCGAAACGAGCCTGTAATTCCCCGGCCTGCTGAGCCAGTTGCTGCTGACTTGCCGTCAATGCGTCGTGATCCGCCTGCAATTGTCGTGCTGCGGCATCCTGCTCGTGCTGCCGGCCTTCGAGTTGCCGCCGGATTTCCGCCAACTCCGAATCATCCCGGGCGAACTGCGATTGCTGTTGTTCGAGCAATCGGGTCGCCTGATCGACCCCTTGCTGCTGGAGTCGAGACTGCTGTAACTGCTGCTCCAGTTCCCGTTCCCGCTGGTCCAGTTCCTGCTGCCGGGCCTGCTGTTGAAGTTCTTCCTCTTCAATGTCCTGCATGCGGGCAGTGAGGCTGGCTTCGAATTCATTGAAGAACTTTTCGCGGCTCCGGCATTTGTTTTGCCATTGCCTCTGTTCTTCTTCCAGTTGCCGGGTCTGGTCGAGCAACTGCAGGCGATTGGCAGCGATTTCTTCGAACTGCTGATGAACGGATTCTTCCCGTTGGTCGAGGTCTTTCTGACGCTGAACCAATTGCCGTGACTGTGCTTCGTTGCGAGCCAGCAGAGAGCGAATCGAGGCCAGTTGCTGCGGGGCTCCAATCTGATTCCACTCCTGGAGTTTTTGGTGAAGTTCCCGCTCTAATGCTTTGAGTTGACGATGTGTTCTGACCAATTGTCGTGAACGTCCCGCCAGTTCCTCGTGCCGCTCTTGCAGTTGCGATTCCTGGAACTCCAGCAGATGTTTGTGCTGATCCTGATGGAGTTTTGCCCGCACCTGTTCGAGTTGCTGCCACTGTTGACTCAACTCCTGTGTCCGGTGATTCAGAACCATGCGTTCTCTGGAGAACTCTTCGCGATTCTCGTGTTCCCGGCGGAGCACCTCCTGCAGACTGCTGGTGATTTCCTGGCGAAGTTCCTGCAGAAGCTCCGCATGGTGTTGCGAAACATGGACAGGTCCATCGGCACTTCCGGAAGCGGACAGCAACTGCTGAAATTCCTCTTCTGAGAGCGGATTCTCCGTACAGCCGGTCTGTTCCGGGGGCGGAGCGATGAAGTGCATTCCCGATTCGGGATGCTGGGAAGGCAGCGAAGAGACGCGTAATTCGATCGGCCCGAGAATCAGCCGGTCACCCAGTTTGAGTGTCGCTTCGCTGACAGCACCGTCATTGATCCACGTCCGGTTCGTCCACGCTTTCACGACCACGTGCTGAGCCCCGACGATCAGCGTGCAGTGACGTTCCGCCACGCCGGGCACATCAATGACGATATCCGCATCGTTACGGGCTCCCAGCGTATAATTTCCGAGCGGAAGATCAATGGACTGCCATCCCAGACCGCTACGGACTGTTGAAAGCCGAATCCCCCGTGCCGTGGAAATGGCGGCTCGCGGAGGCATCCCCGCGCGAGACGACCGTCCCGGCATCGGCTCATTTGCGACAGGGGACGCATGCTCTTCAGACATACCACTGATTCCCTGATGCGGCGGGGGGATTCACCCCTCGTCCGTGCTTCGCGAAATTCAAACAATAAATCCTGTCCGCCACATGGCCAGGGGCAGCCGGCAAAATGCCCGTTGCCGGTTCTTTCGTTATGCGGATCTCAATTTTGGCGGATTCTACGCTCACTCACGCAAGGCGTCATGTAAACCTTCATTGTAAAAATGGACCGGAATGTTGACGGGCATTCGATGGATGGACCGTATTTCTCATGAAGCGACCGCTTCTGTTTCTCATGTAGCGATTATGCGGGTCGGGCAGCGTTTTCTAAGAACTCCTGGCAGAATCGGCTCTGATTCACTCGTGGGCAGGGAACTTTATAATATCACCCAAAAGTTTTGCTCGCGGCTCTCGGTCGCGGTTTCGCTTCCCGGTGTCGGTTGGGCCTCTCTTGCAGACTTCGGCGGGGTGACAAGAAAACTGAAACAGAATTCCCCAACTCGCCCGATTCGTCTGGATCGCTAAAACCGCCATGTTTTTCGGAAATCCTGCCATTGCCCTTGGTTTCAGTTTCTCCGGGAAAACAACCTGGAAATCTTCAAAGTCCCCCGTGAAAGCTGGTATTCCATTCATCCGCGCCATTGAAACAGGGGTCGGGCCGCGACTTGAACGAATCGGGATTTGTGCCAGAATACGCAGCATCCATTCGAACCTGCCACAGGGTTTGGACGCATTTCGCTTGTATTTTCAGGCAGGCGGACGACATTCCTGGCTTAACCGGATATTCAGATCGTGAACGCGCATATTGTTCTGCTTCCTGGAGATGGCATTGGGCCTGAAGTCACTGCCGAAGGACGGCGGGTTCTCGAAAAAGTGGCAGCCCGGTTCGGGCATACGTTCGAATTCTCCAGTCATCCCATCGGCGGCAATGCGATCGACGACTTTGGAGATCCGCTGCCGCAGTCCACGCTGGATGCCTGTAAAAAGTCGGACGCCATTTTGCTGGGGGCGGTCGGCGGACCGAAATGGGATGATCCCACTGCGAAAACCCGACCGGAGGCAGGGCTGCTGAGGATTCGGAAGGAACTGGGGCTCTTCGCCAATCTGCGTCCCATTACCGCGCAGGAATGCCTGCTGGACGCTTCGCCCCTGAAACGCGAAGTTGTTCAGGGAACAGACATCCTGTTTGTGCGCGAGTTGACCGGCGGGATCTACTTCGGTGAATCCGGTTTGAAAACAAACACGGACGGCGGTGAAACCGCGTTCAGCACCATGACCTATTCCACGCATGAGATCGAACGGGTCGTGCGTGTGGCTGCCACGGCGGCCCGAGGCCGGTCCGGCCGGTTGACTTCGGTCGACAAAGCCAACGTGCTGGAAGTGTCCCGATTGTGGCGACGCACCACAGAACGGGTGATGCGCGAAGAATTTCCGGATGTGAAATACGAAGTCGTGCTGGTCGATGCGATGGCCATGCACCTGATTTCCCGCCCCAGCACTTTCGATGTCGTTGTCACCGGCAACCTGTTCGGAGACATTCTGACGGATGAAGGATCAATGCTCCCCGGCTCCATGGGGCTGCTGCCTTCCGCATCCGTGGGCAGCGATGGCCCGGGCTTGTACGAGCCGATTCATGGCTCGGCTCCTGATATTGCTGGAAAAGGAATCGCCAATCCGCTCGCGACAATTCTGGCCTCGGCCATGTTATTGCGGCATTCCCTGAAGCTGGAGCAGGAAGCCGTTGCCATCGAACAGGCGGTGCAACAGGTGCTCGACGCTGGTCATCGTACGCGGGACATTGTTGCTCGTGGAGCGGAAAGCCTGGGGACCGTCGCCATGGGCGATCTGGTGCTGGCGGCATTGTCCTGAACCCGAATGGGCGTCTTCTTCTTCACGTCTGCAAGAGTTTTTTCAAAGCCAGTAGTTGGGGGCCGCGTGATGGACGTGTTACGGGAAACCGGAACGGCCCCGCGACCCATTTGCTGATGGGATTGTCGACCGCTGCGGAAAATCCCTGCATCCATTCATCGACTGCTGTGGCTTCTTCCTCTCCGCCGGGATGACCGCGATACGCCACCACGGTCAGCACTCCCCCCGGGCGGAGCATCCGTATCGCCCCTTGCAGGGCTGGTAATGTCGTGTCCCGCAGGGTCGTCAGGCGATGATCCTGATGTGGGAGATACCCGAGATTGAACATGGCTGCCCCCAGGGCTCCGCGAGCCTGTTCCGGAAGCAGTTGTTCCAGATCCGCATGATTTCCCAGTAAGAGGCGAACATTGTAACAGAGATGCTGGATCAGCCGTTGCTGCGTGCTTTCCAGTGCGACAGGTTGCACATCAAGTGACCAGACCGTTCCTCGCGGTCCCACTTGCTGCGCCAGGAACAGGGTGTCGTGACCGTTTCCCGCCGTTCCGTCGAGCGCCCAGTCTCCCGGACGAAGAACCGAACGAACAATCTCGTGTGCCAGTCCTGTTATCGAAACCATCGTTGAACATCCAGTTCCGCGGGCAGAGGGCGCCCTTGTTTCCAATGATCCACCAGTAATCCCGCCAGCCAGGGAGCCATCAGCGCACCTTTGGTTCCCAGTCCATTCAGAATTCCGATGTGCGATTGCTGAGGATGTCTTCCCAGTACCGGATGAAAGTCGTGCATCGTGGGGCGTACGGCAGCCTGCTGGCCGGTCACTTCGACCGCCAGTTTCAACCAGACTCTCAGCCGAGTCAGTAACGTGTCGCGCGCCTGCGAAGTGGAGGACTGATCGAGTTGCTGCCATTCAAACGTGGAGCCCAGCCGATACTCTGTTCCGGTTTCCGCTTCCGCTCCAGCAGCCAGCCAGCAGCCGGCGTGAATCGATCTGCGTTCCCGCATTCCCGGAATGTTCAGCGTCAGAATCTCCCCTTTGGCGGGACGGAATTGTACGTTTTCAAACCAGTGTGGAATGTTGGGTGTCCACCCCTGACAGAAGATCAGCGTCTCCGCAAAAACATTCCAGCGGGGAATCCGCACTGTATCGGCTGTGATTTGCAGATCGGTTGCAGGATCGAGTTGTCCCGGCTGAAAGCATCCGGCATCGATAAAATGTTTTCGGGACACATCGAGATACCGGGCGACGTTGAGCTGGGCGGCATGGGGCATTTCGAATCCTCCCCATGGAGCATTCCAGAACGAAGGGATCTCGTTCGGCAATAACGGTCTCGCCTGTTTTTTGAAATCGGGCGATTGCAGGCGGGTGTGAAAGAGTTCCTGTTCGGCAGCGGAGCGGAATAGATGGACAGCCGGACGGCATGCCAGTAACGATTCTCCGGTCTGTGCCTCGATCCGCTGATAGAACCGTTCCGCGATCTCCCGGCATTCGTTCCAGTAGAGAGTGAGCGCGAGCTTCGGTCCGGTGATGGGGGTCAACAGGCCGGCAGCGATCCGCGATGCCGTCACTGCATCGTCACGGTCGATGATCAGCAACGATTCGCCGCGCAGGAGCATCGTCCAGGCCAGCGTTGTTCCCGCCAGCCCCTGCCCCACCAGGCAAGAGTCGACCGTTCGCTCTGTCATGGATGACACCAGAACTGTCCGGATGCCCCTTTCCATCGGAACTCTTCAGTTCGCAGCGAGAACAATTTCTGCCGTTCCACGAGATTTCCGGAGAGGGGAATTTGTTGAGCCATGGCAAGTTGGGAAACGGGAAGAATGCCTGTTCCGGTCGATAGAAGGGCCGGCGAACGGGGCATTTATCGTTCTGAAAGCAATTCCGGGCAACAGGTGATTGCCGCCGTGGGAAATCTCGGTTATGTTCAAAAGGGACGATGGATCAACTTTCTGAACAGCCTGTTGAAGTTGATTCCGTCAGCGGATCATAATTGTATTTCGTTCTGGCATATGACGCACGCGGCTTTTACCGAATCATCGTTGTCCACATTGAGCAGCTCTCCTTGTCTGCAGGGAGAGCGGGTCGCGTTTACCGGGACGCTGGCTTCGATGACGCATGCGCAGGCTGCGGCGCTGGTGGCTGAGCATGGGGGCGTGGCGACCGAACATGTCAGCCGTCAGACGACAATGCTGGTGATTGGAGAGGAAGGCTGGCCGCTGGAAGACAACGGCCAGCCCAGCGTCAAACTTCAGCAGGCGGAACGATGGCGGCATGCCGGCTGCGATATCGAACTGCTTAACGAATCGCACTGGCTGGCACTGCTGGGACTCAACGACCACCGCGAAGAGGTGCATCGGCTGTATACCCCGGCCATGCTCTCCACAATTCTGGGAATCTCGGTTCATGTGATTCGTGGCTGGGGTCGGGCTGGACTGATTCGGCCCGTTCGCATGGTTCACCGTCTGCCTTATTTCGATTTTCGTGAAGTCAGCTCCGCGCGGCGCCTGAATGAACTCCTGGAATCGGGGGTTCCCCGCAAGGATCTGGAAGAGAGCCTGCGGCGTCTGCCCGGTGTGCAGCGGGGCGATGATCGCCCTCTGGAGCAATTGCAGATTCTGGCCCACCGGTTGGGAGTGGTCATTCGTGATGATCATGGACTGGTGATGGCAGTCAACGGTCAGCGATTACTCAACTTCGATGGAGATCGTCCCAACGCCGAACAGGCAGAAGCGGACGGGGAACTGCTCCCTTCCATCCGGTTCAGCCCGGAAAAACTCAAGAATTCCGAGCCGAAAGACTGGTTGATCGAAGGCTGCCGACTTTACGACGCGGGCCGGTTAAGGGAAGCTCTGGAAGCGTTTCGTCTGGCGGCGATGACGTCTCCGAATTCCGCCGATGTGCACTTTCAGATCGGCGAATGCCTGTATCGGCTCGGGCGGGTCGAGCCGGCGCTGGAGCGTTATCACGCTGCGGTCGAGCATGATCCCGATTTTCTGGAAGCCTGGACGCAGATCGGCTGCCTGCACCGTGAACTGGGAGACCCGGCGGCGGCGCGCGTCTCTTTCGAATCCGCTTTGAAGTTGCTGCCGGAATATCCGGATGCTCATTTTCATCTGGCCGAGACGCTATACGATCTGGGCGAAGATGCGGATGCCCGCATCCACTGGGAAGAATACTTGCAACACGATTCGCGCGGTCCGTGGGCGGACATCGCCCGCCAGCGACTGGAAGGGGAAGCGTGCGTGTGAATCCGGGCGTTCAGGTCGTCGTCGATGGAAATTCCAGAATGAACCGGCTTCCCTGGGGGCGGGCGGGTTCGTAACGCACGGTACCTCGCATGGCCCGCGCGATTCGTGCTACCAGTGCCAATCCCAGTCCGGTGCCTGCCACGCCTGTCTGCCGGGCAGCCGCCGAGCGATAAAACGGATCGAAGATCGCGGTTCGCTCTTCGGCAGCGATGCCGCTGCCCCGGTCTTCCACGGAAATCACGATGCTGCCGGAATTCTGACGGGCTTTCACAATGATGAGACTTCCGTCCGGACTGTACTTCAGGGCATTGCTGATCAGGTTTTCCACCGCTTGTTGCAATAACGAATCACTTGCAGTCAAGACTGGATGGCCGTCAATCGCCCATTGAAGATCGCCGAATCGTGGGTGGCTGCGCCAGTGATTCATGTATTCAGGCAGCCATTGTTCCATAGAAATCTGTTGCTGATCTGGAAGCGCGGCGTCTGTTTCGTTTCGTGCGAGAAAGAGTAGTATTTCAACAATCTGCTGCAACTCGTGACTTTGATCGCCAAGGAGTTCCAGTAGTTGGTGATATTCCTCTGGCGCGCGCGGCCGGCGCAGCGCTACGTCGATCTGTCCGCGTAATACCGTCAGGGGGGTCCGTAACTGATGGGCCGCGTCTCCGGTAAAACGCTGTTGTTGCTGATAGGCCTGTTGCAACCGGTCCAGCAGGCTGTTGAAGGCCATCGCCAGCGAAGAGAGTTCATCGACCTGTCTGGAGACGGGAATGCGCAGATTGAAGTCGGCATTCGTCATGGAGCGGGCCCGGGCCGCCATCTCTCCGACTGGGCGCAAGGCTCGACGGCAATAGGTCCGTCCCGCCACTGCCGCCGCGATCCAGAGCACGACGGGCAGAATCGTGGCGAGCAGCCCTAATCGCCAGAGATCCGCCAGCAACTGGTCTGTTCCCCGGGCGACAGTCACTGTCAGTGAGGCGGATTCATCGTCATCCCGCTCCGAGGCCGGTTTGGGATCGGGACACGTCAGCCGATGTTGCAGGTAACGCCATTGATTCGAATGATGAGTGGCTGAAGAAATGTCGTTGCTTGACGTCGCGATGGAGAGAAGTTGCTGATCGTCGCTATCGGGAGAACGCAGATTGTGAGATTCATCCACGATTCGGCCCACTTCATCCACGATAATCCAGCGGACTTCATAATCTTCCTTCTCATCCCCCAGGCTGATGGTGTGGTCTGACGGTTGCCATTTCACTCCGTCGGATTCGACCTCTACCGCCGCGACCAGCACATTGAGCGCGCTTTGAAGCTGGGTGTCGAGCTGATGAAACAGGTGTTCGCGAATCAGCCCATAGGCGGTTGCGGAATAGCCGATCAGACAGGCTCCCAGGGCCAGCAGGAAAAAGGCGGAAACCCGATTGATCAGTGTCATAGTGCAGAAATCGGAGAATAAACGGTCCGGCCTGGAATCAATCAGATCTCGGGAGTCATGTCGAGAAGGTACCCGCGTCCCCGGCGCGTCTGAATGACCCGGGGGCCAAACCGTTCAAGCTTGCGGCGGAGCTCTTTGACATGAACCTCAATGGTGTTGGACAACCCGTCGAACTGGTCTCCCCAGACGGTATCGAAAATCCGGGTTCGCGTCAGAATGTTTCCGGGATGTTTCAAAAACAGACACAGCAGCGAAAATTCTTTTGCCGTTAATTCAAGCGGTGCTCCGCCGCGGGTGGCCTGCTGCGTGGCCAGATCGGCACGAATGTCCAGGTATTCCAGCACGAGCCCGGATTTCTGATCCGGCCGACGTAACAGTGCCCGCACCCGGGCCAGAAGTTCTTCAAAGGCGAATGGTTTGCACAGGTAATCATCCGCGCCCGCATCCAGTCCGGAAACCCGTTGCGGCAGTGCATCCCGGGCAGTCAGAAACAGCACGGGAGTCGAACGGTTCTTCAATCGGAATTTTCGCAGTACGTCAATACCGTCTTCTCCCGGCAGCCACCAGTCCAGCAGCACCAGATCCCACATCTCCTGCTGCAAGGCCAATGATCCGCTGGGGCCATCGGCAGCATGTTCCACGGCATACCCTTCTTCACGCAGGCCGCGCGTCAGGAAATCCGCGATACGGGGCTCGTCTTCAACGACCAGAATTCGACTGCTCATAGGAAAGAATCGCTCAGAAAAATCGACGAAATCCAGCAACATGCCGGCATCTGCGCTCCGGGCTGTCCGGGGACGGTGGCGACATGACGCGCCGGAGGCCAGAACAGGCCTCATCAAGCATTGTAATGTACGCCTCCCGTCTCCTGCGGGACGAAAATGAAATCCCCTTTATCTTCGGAAATTCGACGGATCTTCCGCTCTTTTTCGGGACAGCCCCAAAATGAAATTGAATTTAAGTTCGGTTCAGCATGGCTTTATCCGACCACTCTAGACTTGGGGAAATGCCAGTGAGCCCTGCTTCACTGGGGACCTGGCCCTCACTGGAGACCTGACCTGCTGAACACCCCAGCCATCGTCAGGGCTGCCTGTTTCACATTCACCGCTTTTCCGGAGACTCTCATGCGTGCCACTTCTTTTGCTCATCATTCCTACGACCTGCTGAAAACCGAAACCGTTCGAGATCCATATGCGGAACTCGATCACTTTTCATTGCGATGCGAAGCGGAAGAGGCGATTGCTCCTCAGCGTTCCAGCCGCTCGACGGAGATCGTCCGTTACGACTCGCTATTCGAATTGAAAAAACAATGGAAGCGTTTCGACTGCGTGCAATCTACCTGCCGGTTGATCGTGGTGCTGTTGCTGCAGGCTGGTTTCAAGGCCCATCTGCCCGGTCTGGTCCAGCGGCGTCATCCAGCCCAGCGACTGTTCATCACCAGTGTGACCGGTCGCTGGCCCGGAGTTGTGAGTCTGGGTGATCTGGCCCTGCATTCTTCCGCTCTGGGCTGGCAGGAAATCAGCTTTCATCGGAATCCCCGGGAAGCCATCTCCGATGCCTTGCAATCAACACAACTGGAAGAACGCTGCGTTCTGTTTTATCCGGAAGAAATCGAGATGGCGGGATACCCGCTCGAAACTCCGGCCACCTTGCATGCGGGAAGCCGCTGGATGTGATGTGCTTTTTTACGGAAGGAGAGGGAGCATTCGGTAATTCTGTCCGGTCCCGGAGAAGGGTCGGGAAGCAGAGATTTCTGGAGCAGAATCGAAAAATGAAAGCTCCGGGAAGAACGATGGATCGCTCTGGCGGGATCAGACGAAACTCGCGATACTTGGGAACGTGGAATTCCGCCTGCGGGAGGTCAGAAACAGACTTCTTCCGGACGCTGGCGATGATCCAACCTGCCTGATTGCCTTGTTTCGACCAGTGTGGTCTTTGTTCTATCACGTTCGGCCTTGAATTCCTTGTCTTTCACCAGGATTCACGTGATACACCGTTTGCAACTCCGCTCTAACAATATTGATCAGCGTTCTTATGCATCGTCTGTATATCGAAACTGTCGGCTGCCAGATGAACGTGCTGGACAGCGAACTTGTTGTCGCTGCGCTGCGGCAGCGCGGCTATGAGTTGACCGAAGACCCGAAACAGGCGGATACGCTCCTGTTCAACACCTGTAGCGTACGGGAGAATGCCGAACATAAAACGTATAGTTCCGTCGGCCGTTTCAAATACGGAAAGCGCAAGAAGCCGGATCTGGTGATCGGGGTCATCGGCTGCATGGCCCAGAAAGATCAGGAGCGGATTTTCGAAAAGGCACCGCATGTCGACCTGATCGTGGGAACCGGCCAACTGGCGGAGATTCCGGATCTGGTGGAGAAAGTTCGGGCCACCCGCAAAAAACAGGTGGCTGTCTCTCTGGCTCGCAAAGAAGGCTCATGGGCGGAAGTTGCAGGCAGTTTTGAAAGCTACGATCCTCTCCGCGATCCGACGATGCGGCCCAGTCCCTGGCAGGCGTTTGTCCGGATTATGTTTGGCTGCGACAAGTTCTGCACCTACTGCGTCGTTCCGTCAACGCGCGGCCCGGAACAGTCGCGGTCTCCCCGGGAAATTGCCCGCGAAGTCGAACTGCTTGCGGCGCAGGGAGTCCGGGAAATCACGCTTCTGGGACAGACCGTCAATTCCTACAAATATTCCGAAGACGGGCAACAGCACCGCCTCAGCGACCTGATTGCCCGGATTCATGACACACCCGGAATCGACCGGATCAAGTTTGTCACCAGCTTTCCCAAAGACATGACGACGGACCTGCTGGAAGCCATTCGCGATCTGCCGAAATGTTCCCGATACCTGCACGTTCCGCTGCAACATGGATGTGATGAACAACTCAAACGGATGAAGCGGGGATATACGCTGGCGGACTACCGCGAAATGATGCAGCGGATTCATAACATCCTG
>Ga0182739_1003670_pt1 | contig 13215 bp, 12 predicted proteins | sample eDN5th30CBELigBY_FD_128873 | JGI IMG/M metagenome (GOLD analysis project Ga0182739, IMG submission 128873) | Enriched backyard soil microbial communities from Emeryville, California, USA - eDNA 5th pass 30_C BE-Lig BY (version 2) (version 2) | ecosystem: Environmental > Terrestrial > Soil >... | reverse complement strand
CGACCCGCACTTCATGGCCGTCAGGCAGGCGATCGACGACGGCCGCATCGGCGATGTCGAGATGGTGACGATCACGTCCCGCGACCCCGGTGCCCCGCCGGTCGACTATATCAAGCGCTCCGGCGGCATCTTCCGCGACATGACGATCCACGACTTCGACATGGCCCGCTTCCTGCTCGGCGAGGAAGTCGTCTCGGTCTCCGCCACCGCCGCCGTGCTGGTCGATCCTGACATCGGCAAGGCCGGCGACTATGACAGCGTCTCTGTCATCCTCCAGACCAGATCCGGCAAGCAGGCGGTCATCTCCAACTCCCGCCGCGCCACCTATGGCTACGACCAGCGCATCGAGGTGCACGGCTCGAAGGGCATGGTGTCTGCCGAGAACCAGCGCCCGGTCTCCATCGAGGTCGCCAACGGCGACGGCTACACCCGCCCGCCGCTGCACGATTTCTTCATGACCCGCTACACGGAAGCTTACGCCAACGAGATCGCGGCCTTCATCGCGACCATCGAAAAGGGCGCGACCATCTCGCCCTCGGGCGCCGACGGCCTCGCGGCCCTTGCGCTTGCCGATGCGGCCGTGAAATCGGTCGAAGAGAAGCGCCAGATCTCCGTCGCCTGACGGAGCCTCCCTTTAAGCAATTGACCGGGTGATCGTTCACCCGGTCAGCTACACTGTCGGGACGCCGCGAGGAGGCATGCCCCCATCGTCGATGACGAAGGTGACGGCGGTCGTCCGGTGGCTTTGGGGATGATTGAAATCGGTCGAGAAGTTGATGACAGAGCCTTCCGCGTCCACGTTCTGAGGCGTCTCGCACCGCTGTGGCGAACAGGATATCCAAAAGCTTCGCCTGCTCCTCGTCCGGGAACCGTGCGACGATCTCCTGACGCGCGATATGGCTGTGTAAGCCGCTGCGATTCATAATGTCCAAGAAGCTGCCGGTCAGTTCGTCTGATCCAGCGATCCGATCATTTTGAGAATGATATTGCCCGTAATGGCGGGGCCCTAATTTCCGCAAGACGCAGCAGGGTAAAGGGCAGTACCTCGGATTCGACCGGAAACCGGTGCGATCCAACAACGCCCTATCGACGGTGCCCGCTTTAGCTGAGAGCAGCTTCGTTTCTGGCCTGCGGCGCGCACTCATCAGATCATGCGGATCGAACGCACCGCGCTGAAGCCGTCCACCCACGCCTCCTCGGTCACGACACAATGATTGCGGCGAATCAGGCCGAACCTGACCGCCTCTCCGGTCTTTACAGGACCGCGTGATATTGAGTCATCCGGAAATAATCCCACTCCGTGCGGGTTTTGCAGTTCGTAACGATGTCGGCCGCAGCATAGGGCAAAGCCTTGTCGAGGGACGCACCCTTATGGAGACGTATCCATTTGGATATGCCTACGAGAGCTGATCATGAAAATCTGCCAAGCCGCTTCGGTATCATCGTCATAAATCGGTATCGCCCTGAAGCAACTGATGTTAAACCCTTCAAAAAAGATCGAGGGAAATGCATATGCCCCGAAAGGCAAGTTGGCAGGGCCCGGGCCTTGCCGCCATAGCGGCCGAGGCGGAGGTCTCGACCTCGACGGTCGACCGCGTCATGAATGGCAGGCCGAATGTCAGTGCCCGTAGCCGCGAAGCGGTGTTCAGCGCATGCGCCCGGCTCGGCATCGCGGTTCCGGGCGTGCCGAAGATCGACGCCCCCGTTGCGCAAAGGCTTCTGCTGCGCCGCGTCCTGCTCTTGTCTGATGCCGGCGAAACCCTCAACGAGCGACTGGCCTCAGCCGTCGGGACCTTCAATCGGCGGGCACAGCATCTCCGCATCGACGCGGAGCTGCAGAAAACGAGCGATTTCAATGCAAAGACTTTTGCCAAAAGGATCGTCGAGGCCGCCGGCGACTACGACGGGATACTGCTGAACAGCAGAGATGATCCTTTCGTCCGGCGGGCCATCAATGCGGCGCAATCGAAAGACGTTCCGGTCGTCTGCATAACGACGGATATTCCGCAGTCCAACCGTGCCGCCTATGTCGGAATGAACCAGTTCTCCGCCGGCGCGATGGCCGCCTACCTGATGGGCCGTTTCTCGAAAGTGTACGAAGGTTCCGTCATCCTCGTCGCCAGCGCGCCCTATGTCTGCCAGGAGCAGCGTGAAAGCGGGTTTCGCAGGGTGTTGCGTGCGGAGTTCCCCGGTTTCCACATCGTCGAGAGCATACATTCACTGGATGATCCGGACTCGGCCTATGCGAACATGCGCCGCGTTTTGCAGGCGGTGCCGGCGCCGATCGGCGTCTACAACACGGCCGGCGGAAATACCGGCATCGCACGGGCGATTTCCGATGCAGGCCTTTCCGGCAAGACGATCTTCATAGGCCACGAGGGCAGCGAAAGTTCCATCCGCCTGCTGGAAACCGGCCAGATGGAAGCGGTTCTCACCCATGACATCGATGGAGAGATAGAGCGGTCGTCGGCGATCATCGCGGCGCTATGCGACGCGCAGACGCCGGACGAACGCCACCTGAAGACGCGCCGTCCGGAAATCCTCACGCGGTACACGACGGAATAGGCCGCCCCGCGGCCCTTCTAGGCCGCCTGGAGCTTCGCCACGACCGCCGTGCGGTCGACGAAGTAGGACGGGTCGCGGGACTGGCGCCACAGCGCCGGAAGGATCTCCGCATAGACGTCGATGAAGCCGTCATAGGCGGGCGGCAGCTGGTCCTTGAGCCGCGCGTGCAGGCGGGGAAGCGCGTGGAAGGGCACCATGGGATAGAGATGGTGTTCCAGGTGGTAGTTCATGTTGAAGTACAGGAACTGCGAAACGGGATCCATATAGACCGTCCTCGTGTTCAGCCGGTGATCCTCCGCCTCCTCGGCGAGGCCGGCATGCTGCGTGAGGCCGCAGAGCTGGTGGAACCAGCCGCCGTAAAAGCGCGGCAAGGCCACGTACATCAGCGGCAGGAAGCTACCGCTCCAGATGGCGAAAAGGATGACGAGCGCCATCACTGCGAGATAGGCCCGGCTGGACCAGACCATGTTGCGCCACTCGCTTTGCGGCACGAACGCTTTGACGCCGGACGTCATGATGCCGAGGGCATGCAGGGTGATCTTCTTGAGTTCCTGCCATCCGCCGATGATGTAGAAGAAATCAAGCCCGATCTTGACAAGGTCGGCCGGCCGTTTGACCTGGATTTCCGGGTCGTGCTCGGTGGCGATCGTGTGGGTGTGGTGCACGCTGTGCCGCCATTTGCAATAGTAGGCTTCCCGTAGCGCAATGAACGACGTGATGTGGTAGAAGACCGTGTTGAGCCAGGCTGTTCTGAAGGGCGTGCCGTGCCCCAACTCGTGCGCCCTCGCCTCGGCACCGGCATAAAGCGTGCCATAAGCAAGGAAGGCCGGCACCGCCCACCACGTGCCCCAGCTCAGGAAACCGAGATATCCCGTGACGCCCAGAAGGGCGAACCAGACGCCGAGATGGACCAAGGCGTGCATGTCGTCGCGCGCGAAGTGCCCCTTTAAGATCTTACGGTCGATATCGCATGTATACCAGTTCGGCGAGGCCGAAGCGTTCCCGGACGGTTTCATCGTTTTTCCTCCTGATCGTTTGGCCGGACTCAGCCATCTGCAGGAAGCGTACACCTGATGTCTTTGATGTCAATTATATCCGTAATAAACATCATAATTTTCTTTATGATGTTATTTTATCAATTATTGATGCCTAAGGCATTGACACAATCGCCATTTCTGCGACGATACAGGGAAAGGGGCATTGACATACTAGAGCGCTCCAGTCCTTAATAATCACGCTAACCGCGCATTGAAAAAGGCTTACGCCGAAGGTTTCTGGAGCGCTCCAGACAATGGCATTTATCGAATAGCCGGTCTGATATCTGCTTTGGGAGGAGCGATATGGAAGCACTGGATAGACTTGACCGGACGGCGCCAGATCTTTCGGGATTTGCCCGTGATGAAGGTGCTCCGCTCCTCAAGGTAAGCGGCGTGTCCAAGAGCTTCGCCAACGTGGTAGTTCTGAAGAACGTTAATTTCACGCTGCGCAGCGGTGAGGTGCTGATGCTCGTCGGGGAGAATGGCGCAGGCAAATCGACCCTCAAGAATATCCTGAGCGGGCTGCAGGCACCCAGCGGTGGCATGCTGGAGGTCAAGGGGCATCTTTGCGACCGGTTGACCCCGGACCAGGTTTCCGCCTTCGGGATCGGCACGATCCATCAGGAGCTCAGCCTTTTCGCCAATCTCTCCGTCGCCGAGAACATTTTCATGCCGAACCTGCCGGAACGGCGCGGACGCGTGGACTGGAAGGCCATGCGCGCCGTCGCGGCAAAGCTACTTCGCGAAACGCTCGGGAGCGATATCGATCCCGGTGCCCAGGTGGGCAGCCTGTCACTTGGCGAGCGTCAGCTCGTCGAGATCGCAAAAGCCGTTCATCGTGCCTCGTCGCTCCTCATCCTCGACGAACCCACGACCTGTCTCAGCATTCCCGAGCGGCAGCGCCTCTTCGACATCGTGCGTCGCCTGCGCAAGGCGGGCTACGGCATCGTCTATATCACCCACTTCCTGGAGGAAGTCTACACGCTCGCGGACCATATCGCGGTGCTGCGGGACGGCGAGCTTGTGGCGGCCGGAACGCCACGCGACCTGCCGGCGGACGCCTTGATGCGCGCGATGGTCGGCCGGGAGATCGCCGCATCGGTCTATGAACCCGCTGCTCTTTCCGATGCCGCTTCCCCTATCCTGCATGTCCGCGGAATCGGCGACAACGAGCAGGTGCACGACATCACCTTTGACCTGCGGCCGGGCGAGATTCTGGGCATTGCGGGCCTGATGGGGGCCGGGCGCAGCGAGCTCGCCGAAATGATCGTCGGCCTGCGGCCCGCCGGCGGGGAAGTCACCCTCAACGGCAAGCGCCTTGAGAGGCGCAGCGTGAAACATGCCGCAGCCGAGGGGCTTGTGCTCGTTTCGGAAGACCGTCGGCGCGATCAGGCGTTCCTGAGCAGGCCGGTTCGGGAAAACGTAACGGCACCGAGCCTCAAGCGGCTTGTCGGCGGCACCCTTCGCCTCATCCAGTCCGGCCGCGAAAGCGAGATCGCCGCCGGTATCGTGCGCAAATACGGCGTGCAACCCGCCCGGCCGGAGATTCCCATGGTGAACCTTTCGGGCGGCAACCAGCAGAAGGCGATCATCGGGCGCTGGCTGGCCGAGAGCCCGAAAGTCTGCATCCTCGACGAGCCGACCAAGGGCGTCGATGTCGGTGCCCGCGCCTCGATCCACGAGCTCATTCTTGAGCTCGCGCGAAACGGCACCTCCTTCATCCTGATCAGCTCCGACCTGCCGGAACTGCTCGACCTCTCCCACCGTGTGATGGTGTTGCACAAAGGCCGTGCGTCCGGCTTCGTCGAACGGACAAGGTTCAATCCCGACGACATCATAAAACTGGCATCCACCGGCAAGGCAAGATCCGGGACCGCCCCCGCTCAGGAGATCGCGTGATGAAACGACTCGCCAGGCTTCGGCAGGAGAATGCCCAGCAGCTTTCGCTCATCGCCGTCGTCATCCTGATCTGTCTTGCCTTTTCTGCGCTTTCCGACAGGTTCCTGACCTATGACAACCTGCTGAACATCTCGCTGCAGGCCTCGGCCACGATCATCGCCGCGATCGGGATGACGATGGTCATCGCAACACGCGGCATCGATCTGTCGATCGGCTCGGTAGCCAACTGTTCGGTGGCCATTGCTGTCACGCTGGCGGCTTTGGGCAGCGGCTCCTCGCTGACGCTGGAGGCCTCGTGGCTGGCCTATCCGACGGCGCTGGTCCTCGGCCTCCTGCTCGGCGCCTTCAACGCGCTCGTCATCATCGTGTTCCGTGTTCATCCGCTGATCGTGACGCTTGGCACGCTCGCCCTCTACCGGGGCATAGGCCTGCATGTCACGGACGCGGCGTCCATCGCGGTGAGCGGCGACGTGCTGACCCTGGCACGCGGGGCCCTCCTCGGCGCCGGCTATCCCGTGTGGCTGGCGCTCGCCATCGCGTTTGCGGGTTGGTTCACCCTTTCCCATACGGTCTTCGGCCGCAGGCTCCTGGCGCTCGGCGGATCGCCCCGCTCCGCAGTGGAAAGCGGCCTCAAGCGAGCGCGCATCCTGGCGGCCGCCTACATCATCAGCAGCCTGTGCGGCGCGATCGCCGGCCTCGTGATCGTCGGACGCGTCGGCATCATCGATACCACGCTTGGCTTCAACTTCGAGTTCACCGTGATCACGGCGGTCGTCCTCGGCGGTACCAGCCTCTTCGGGGGAAGAGCCTCGATCGTCGGCAGCGTGATCGGCGCCATCCTTCTGAGCGCCATTGACAATGGCCTCAACCTCATCGGCGCGAATCCATTCATCTACGAGGTCGTCCGCGGGCTCGTTCTCATGTCCGCAATATCGCTCGACGCCTATGCGTCGCGAAAGGCCACGGACCAGCTCAGCGCCGATCTTTCCTGATTTCCATCTTCCCCGCAGCGGGAGGCTGCGGGCAGGCAGGCATGAACAACTCTTGGAGGAGGAATCCCATGCAGAAAATAGTGAAGGCCGTTCTCATGTCATCCCTCGCGCTCGCCGCCTCGCAGGCCCTCGCCCAGGAGGGGGCGGGCAAGACGATCGGCGTGTCGTTCGACCACACCTCGCCCTTCCGCATCGCGCAGCGCGCCGCGGTCGAGGCGGCGATCAAGAAGGCGGGCGCGACGATCGAATTCGCCGACGCCAACAAGGACGCCCAGCGGCAGGCATCGCAGATCGACACTATGATCTCAAACGGCGTTTCCGCGGTGATCGCGATGCCCTACGACATCGAGGCAGCGGTCGGTCTCGCGCAGAGCGCGATCGCGTCGGGTATTCCCTTCATCTCGATGGACCAGGCGCCCTCCGACATGGAGGCCGTGACCTATCATATCGGCGGCGACCCCTGCGCGGACGGCAAGGCGGCGGGTGAATATTTCGGCAAGGTATCCGAGGGCAAGCCCTTCAAGCTGCTCGAAATCCAGGGCGGCCTGTTCAACGATAACGGCCTGCGCCGCTCCTCCTGTCTCGGCGAGGCCCTGAAAGCCTATCCGAACGTGACGATCGTCGCCCAGGTGCCGACCGAATGGAGCCCGGAAAAGGCGCTGACGGGCACTGAGAATGCGCTCCAGGCCCATCCCGATCTCAAAGGCATCTACACGCCGTGGAACGACGCCTTGCAGGGGGTCTTCTCCGCTCTCAAGCAGCGCGGCCTCCTCGTTCCCAAGGGGGATCCGAAGCACATCGTCCAGGTGAGCATCGACGGCACGCCGCTTGCCTGCCAGGCCGTCCGCGACGGCTTCCTCGATCTCGATATCGCAACACCCATCACAGAGATGGCAGACCTTGCAGTTGATGCCGCGGTGAAGGCCAGCGACGATACAGCGCTTGTTGAGAAGTCCAAGTTCCTTCCCGGCATTCCCTATGGCCAGGACGACACGCAGTTGATGGTCGAAAAGGTTTGGGGCTGCAAGTAGCCGGTCTTGAAACGGTCGCTGCACGAAGCCGTTTTCCACCTCCTTCGTACAGCGACCGAGCCGCGCCGCCAGACGGCGCGGCCTCCGACCAAAGAGAAAGGAACAGACATGGCAACGGGAACCGCCGAGATGCCGAAGCTGCGCGACGAGACCTCATACCGCAACTATTTCAAGCAGTCCCCCATGCTCTTGATCCTTGTCGCGCTGGCGGCGGTGTTCACCGTATTCGTCGACAACTTCGTCTCCTATGCCAACTTCGCCAACATGGCGCGCCTTTTCGCTCCGCTGCTGATCCTGGCGATCGGCATGACGATCGTTTTCATCGCCGGCGGTATCGACTTGTCCGTCGGCTCGACGGCCAGCATGGCATCGGTCGTCTGCGCGCTGGTCATCCAGCACACGGGGATCGTGGCCCTTGGCTTTGCCGCGGGCGTCGGAACCGGACTGCTCATCGGGGCGATCAACGGCGCGGTGATCGCGTTCTTCCGCCTGCCGGCACTGGTCTTCACGCTCGCGATGCTTCTGACCGTGCGAGCAACCGCACTTCTTATCACAGGCGGCTATTCCGTCGGCAAGCTGCCGCTGAGTGTGCTGGCCTTCGGCCGTGGCAGTTTTCTCGCCATTCCGAACCTTCTGTGGGTATCCATCGCGGTGCTTCTCCTGGCCGCGCTCTTTCTCGCCCGCTCGAGGCGCGGCCGGGAGATTTATCTGGTCGGCACCAGTGAGCGCGCCGCAACCTTCAATGCGCTTCGCGTAACATCGACCAAGTTCATCGCCTATCTCGTCTGCGGCGGCTGTGCCGGCCTTGCGGGCGTAACGATCGTCGCGCGCCTGGGGTCGGGCGGCCCGGTCGTCGGCGACAACCTGCTGCTTTCCGGCATCGCGGCCGTCGTCCTCGGCGGAACCAGCATCCATGGCGGAGAAGGCACCGTCTTCAAGACGCTCATCGGCACGCTGATCGTCATCCTGCTGGAGAAAGGGCTGAACCTGTTCGGCCTCTCCTTCTACGACCAGGCGATCGTCATGGGCGCCGTCATCGTCGCAGGAGCGTCGTTCAGCGCCTGGATGCACCGCAGGCAATCCACACGATGAGGCGTATTGTTTCAGGAACAGTTTCATGACGAATGACATAAACAGCCGCAGGCTCCGCCTCGGCATGGTCGGCGGCGGACGAACCGGCTCCATTGGCGGCAGCCACCGCGCCGCCGCGCGGATGGACGGACATTGGGAAATCGTCGCCGGCGTGTTCTCGCGCGATGCCGCCGCATCCGCCGATATCGCCCGCTCACTCTACATCGAGGAGGCACGCGCCTACCGCGACCATGCCGATATGGCCCAGTGCGAAGCGGCGCGACCGGACGGCATCGATGCGGTGACGATATGCACCCACAACGACACGCATTTCGACATCGCCTGCGCGTTCCTCAGGCAGGGCATCCACGTCATCTGCGACAAGCCGCTGACCACGAGCATCGAAAAGGCGCGCGCGCTCGTCGAGCGGACGGCGGAGACGAAGGTGCTTTTCGCCGTGACACACACCTATTCCGGCTATCCGATGGTCCGCATGGCCCGCGAGATGATCGCCACCGGTGAACTCGGCATGATCCGCAGCGTCCAGGTCGAGTATGCCTCGCAGTATCAGGCCGCCGGTGTCGGAGAAGACGACTGGCAGCACGATCCGCAGCGCTCAGGCCCCTTGGGCGTCGTGGCGGGCACCGGAACCCACGCGCATCATCTGGCCGAGTTCGTCACGGGCCTGCGCGTCGAATCGCTGGCGGCCGATCTCGCCTCGCTGGTCGAGGGGCACCGTCTCGACGACCATGCGGGCATGCTGCTGCGCTTCGAGAACGGCGCCCGGGGCCTCCTGTGGAACTCGACCGTCGCGCCCGGGAACGAGAACGGGCTGCGCATCCGCGTCTATGGCAGCCGGGGCGGCCTCGAATGGGACCAGGAACACCCGAACCACATGCGCTTCACGCCGCTCGGCGGGCAGAGCACCGTGCTTTCGAGGGGCGGCCCCGCGGCAAGCGCGCAGGCGCGCCGGGCGACGCGCGTGCCGGCCGGCCATCCCGAGGGTTATCTCGAGGCCTTCGCCAATATTTACAGCGACATTGCAGCCGCGATCCGCATCCCGAACCGAAGATCGGGCGACATGACGTTTCCAACCGTCCTGGACGGCGCGCGCGGCGTCGCGTTCATGTTCGCAGCGCTCCGGTCGGCCCAGGAAAACGGCCGGTTCGTTTCGCTCGATTACGGCGCCGTCGGCGCTTGAGGAGGATTTGATGATCGGAATTGCCCTGTTGGGTGCAGGCCGCATGGCGAATGTCCACGCCGAGGCCATGAAGGGAACGGACGCCCGCATCATGACGGTGAACGACCTCGACGACGCCTCGGCTGAAAAGCTCGCAGCCCTGACGGGCGCGACGGCATGCCGGACCGCCGAGGAAGCCATATGGCACCCCGAGGTGGACGGCGTTCTGGTCGCCGCATCCCATGCGGCACATGTGGAACTGACGCTGAAGGCGGTCGAAGCCGGCAAGCGCGTCATGTGCGAGAAGCCGCTCGCCACGAACTATGCCGAAGCCGTGCGGTGCGTCGATGCCCTCGGCGAGGAGGCAGATCGCGTCTTCCTTGCTTTCAACCGCCGTTTCGATCCCGGCCATAGCGAGCTTCAGAAACGCGTCGCGAACGGCGACATCGGCAATGTCGAGCAACTGACGATCTCCTGCCGCGACGCCTTCATGTCGACGAAGGACTACATCGCCAATTCCGCCGGCATCTTTCGGGACATGATGGTGCATGACTTCGACATGATGCGCTGGATCCTGCGCGAGGAGCCGGTGACGATCTTCGCGCAGGGCTCGGCGCTGATCGAGCCCTGGGTCGCGGAGATGGGGGACATCGACACCGGCAACGCCATGATGCGGACGGCGTCCGGAAAGCTCGTCCTCATCACGAACAGCCGGCGATCCAGCATGGGGTTCGATCAGCGCGTTGAGGCCGTGGGGTCCAAGGGCATGCTGCTCTCCGACAATCTGCCGCGAACCGGCCTCAAACAGTTCGGCCCCGGGGGCAGCGACGCCGTCTACGAGACGTCGGACCGGTTGCGCGCGTTCTTCCTCGAACGCTACCGGGACAGCTATTACCTGGAGGTGAGCGCCTTCATCGACTGCATCCGCAAGGGCACCGACGCGCCGGTCAACGCGCGCGACGGCTTGGCGGCGACCTATATCGCGGAGGCCGCGACGCGATCCTACAAAACCAACCAGCCCGTCGCACTTAGGACGGACCATAAGGTCGAATGGGAGATCGAACCACCTATCCCCGGCAAAAGCATTTGACGAAGGGCCGTCCGCATGATGAACGATGTCTCGCAATGGGATCAGGACGCCGGATGATGCAGAGCAAAGGTCGTCGCGTTACGCTGGAGGACGTTGCCGTCGAGGCCGGCGTGTCACGCTCCCTCGCTTCCCTTGCCCTGCGCGGTGATGCCGGCGTGAGCGCTGAGCGCCGCGCGCACATCCTCAAGGTGGCGTCGCGGATGAACTATGTTCCGGACCCGCATGCGCGGAACCTCGCGAGCAATGGCTCGCGCACGATCGGCGTCATTGTCGGAACGATCGAGAATCCCTTCATTTCCGAGCTTGTGAAGGCGATCGACCGCGCGGCGCGCGAGCAGGGCTTCGACACGCTTCTGTCGATCAACGGCTCGACCGACGAAGCGGCCAAGGCGGCCGCCGACACCTTCATCTCGCACCGCTGCGCCGGCCTGGTGCTGGTGGCCGCGCCGGCCGACGAACGCCATGTCGTCGACATCGCCGAGCGGATCCCGGCGGTCTATATCGGCCGGCATTCGCTCAATGCCAGGGTCAACAGCGTCAGCAACGACAATCATCTCGGCGCAAAGCTGGTCGTTGACCACCTCGTCGGGCTCGGCCACAGGCGGATCGCCTGCATCGACGGCGGCGACGGCCCAGGCGCCGGGCGCCGGCGCGAGGGCTATGTCGCGGCCATGCAGGCGCACGGCCTGACGCCGCTCATCGTGCGCGGCGACTATTCGATCGATGCCGGCTGGTCCGGCTGCACCACACTCTTTGCCGGGGCGGCGCCGCCGACGGCGATCTTCGCCGCCAACGACATGACGGCGATCGGCGTGCTCAACTACCTCTTCCGGAACGGATACCGCGTGCCCGCCGACATCTCCGTCGTCGGCTACGACGACATGCCCTTTTCGGCGACGGCGGCCATCGAACTGACGACCGTGCGGCAGCCCGTGCACCTGCTCGCCTCGCAGGCCATCTTCTCCCTGTCCGAGAGCATCACCGGAAAAAAGACGTCCGCAACGCACAGCCTCGTCGTTCCGGAACTGATCGTCAGAAAATCGACCGCCACGAACCAGACACTCTCTTCCTGATCGCCGCGGAACGCGGGATTACCCGGCCGTTACCCACTCCGCGCAACGCATGGCGACGGTATCCCATACCGCCCCGGCCGTCTTCATCGGAATGAACTCGCTGGATGGCCGAAAGCCGAAAGCGTCCACCGCCGCGCCGATCGCCTGCAACGACAGTTCCAGAATGGCTCTGCCCTCTTCGGCGCTCGCCTCCGCCACATCGGGATTTTGCGCGAACCTTCCCAGCGGATCCGTCCCGATCCGGCCGGCGCGATCCATGGCCACCAGGTCCGGGCGGATGTGCAATAGCTGCGAAAGCTCGTAGCGGCCGGCATGATCTCCGGTGAAAGCACCTGCCACCAGTTCCGGATCCGTCCGGACGAAGTGGTCGATCGGAAAGGCAGCGGAAAATGCGTCCGCCACCATGCGCAAATCCTCCTGGCTTCCATGATGCCCGCTGATGACGACGACACCCGAGAATCCCGCATTGCGGAAGGCGCGGAACTGGTAGAACAGCGTTTCCAGGAGGAGATGCGCCGGCAGGGCCGCCAGCCGCGGATTGACCCCGCCCATCACCTCGCGCAGCCACGGGGCGTGATAGCCGACCTCGTGGACATGATAGGCCATGGTGGGGGCGACGATGCCACCGAACCGCTCCGCCGCCATGTCGCAAAGCCAGTCCGCCTTGATCGTGTCCAGCCCGAACGGCGCCACGTGACCATGCGGCTCGCACAGTCCCATCGGCAGATAGACGACGGGCCTGGCGTTCTGCCGGGCGAGGAACTCCTCCGGCCTCAGCATCTCCCAGCGCACATGTTCCTTGAAGATCACAAGCGCCTCCTATTCGTCCACGGCGATATAGACATCGCCGTCGACGACCTTTGCCGGATAGGTCCTGAGATTGACGCAGACCGGCGCGCCTTTCGCCTCCCCCGTCTTGTAGTTGAAGCGACCATTGTGCTTGGGACATTCGACGATGTCGCCCATGACAAGCCCGTCGGCAAGATGAATGCGCTCGTGCGTACACAGGCCGTCGGTCGCAAAATAGTCGTCGTCGGGGCTGCGGTAGACGGCATAGGTGCGGCCGGCCGCGTCGAATCGGATGACATCCTCCTCGTCGATATCGTCGGCCGCGCAGACCCTGATCCAGCTCTCAGACATGTACTCTCTCCCTTGAGGTCTCATTCGGCCGCCGCGACGCCGCTCGGAAGCATTCCATCATCGTCGTTCCGCGCGCGTCCCGGCACCTTGCGGACGACGAAGTAACCGGGATCGTGCGCCTGCCTCCAGAGCGCCGG
>Ga0182739_1003668_pt1 | contig 13220 bp, 11 predicted proteins | sample eDN5th30CBELigBY_FD_128873 | JGI IMG/M metagenome (GOLD analysis project Ga0182739, IMG submission 128873) | Enriched backyard soil microbial communities from Emeryville, California, USA - eDNA 5th pass 30_C BE-Lig BY (version 2) (version 2) | ecosystem: Environmental > Terrestrial > Soil >... | reverse complement strand
GTGCCGGGCAAGCCGACGCTGACCATGCCCCACCTCGAGGTCGGCGATTACATCGAGACCGAGCACATCACGGCGCAGCCCAGCGAGGACGGCTCCGGCAATCGCTACGTCGGGCCGGGCTGGTTCTTCCGCGAGGCCGGCATCGGCTACTACCGGAGCGAGCTCGTCGTCGTCTCGCCCAAGGAGCGGCCGCTCCAGATCGAGGCGCGCGGCGAGGTCCCGGCGCCCCAGGTGACCGAGAACGGCCCCGTGGTCGTCCACCGCTTCCGGGTCGATCGCAACGACGCGATGCCCGAGGAGCCGGGGAGCCCGCCCTTGCACGAGCTCTTGCCCTCCGTGCGCGTGGGCTGGGGCATGAACCTCGAGGATCGGCTGCATCGCCTCGCGGCGGGCCTGGCGGACGAGCTTCCCGAGGACCCGCGCCTGCGGCGCATCGCCGTGGCGATCGCCGACGATCCGAATCTGCCCCCGGCCAGCGAGGAGGAGCGTGCGCGTCGCCTCTACCGTTGGGTGATGGCCAACATCGACGACGGCCACGAGGAAGACGGCCGGCGCATCGTCGTGGGCAAGTCGGGAAGCCGCGGCCTCGCCTTCCGCTACCTGGCGAGGCTCGCGAAGATTCCGGTCGAGATCGGCGTGGCCCGCGATCGCCTCACGCCGGAGCCCCAGGGCCCCTTCGCCGAGATCGAAGCCCTCGACGACTACCTCCTCCGCGTCGGCGAGAAGCAGCCGACCTGGATGACCATCGGCGACAAGTTCGCGCCCTTCGGCTACTTGCCTGCCGAGCTACGCGGTCAGCCCGTCATCCGCCTCGTCGAGGGATTGCCTCGCGAGACCACGCCCAAGAGCGGCTCCGTCGACGGCGTCGTCTACGAGGCCTCCGGCGAGCTCGCCGAGGACGGTTCGGCGCGTCTCGAGATCAAGCAGAAGTTCGTCGGCAAGCTGGGCATCGGGCTCCGATCGAGCATCGAGCAGCTCGCCGAATCGCGCCTGCACGACATCGTCGAGTCGCGCCTCGTGGGCCGCGCCCTCCCGGGGGCGAAGCTCGTCTCGATGACGGTCGAGAACCAGACGAACTACGACGAGCCCCTCGTCCTGGCGATGACCGTCGAGGTGCCGGAGCTCGCGCAGCGACGTGGCGACGAGCTCGCCATCGACCCGCCGCTGGCGATCCAGGTCTCCCAGCTCGCCGCCTTGCCGAGCCGCGAGACGCCGCTCCTGATGCTCGAGCCGACCTACGCCGAGATCCGCTTCTCGCTGAAGCTCCCCGAAGGGGCGAAGGCCAGGATCCCGCAGCCCTCGGTCGAGGTGAAGGACGCGGAGCGGCTCGTGCGGGTCCAGGACCGCCAGGAAGGCGGCGTCCTCGTGCTCGACCGGCTCATCGACATCCCGTCGGGCCGCGTGGAGCCGAACGCCTACGCCTCGCTCAAGTCCTTCGCGCGCGAGGCCGACGAGGCGATCTCGCGGGAAATCGTGATCTCGATCCCCTAAATGAGGTCGCCCGCGCGCTTCCGTTGACGGCACCGCCGAAAACTCCGCATCATGCGCAGGTCATGCGGAAGCCGTCCTCGTTCGCTGTCGGAATCCTGGGAAGCGCGCTGGCCTCGGCGCTCGCCTTTGGCTGCGGTCTCGCCACCGAAGGCGCCGAGACCTGGGAGGTCATCGAGGAGCGCGACGCCGGTGGAGGCGGCTCGAAGGACGCGGGCTCGAGCGGCGACGGAGACGAAACGGGGTCGGATGGTGGGACCGAGCAGGACGCGGCGCCGGAAGACGACGGCAGCGCGTCGGACGGCGATCCGAACGACCCCTGTTGCTCGATCGATCCCAACGTCTTCCCCGGCCAGACCGAGTTCTTCACCAAGCCCAACAAGTGCGGGAACTACGACTACGACTGCGACGGCGTCGAGACGAAGGAGCTCGGCATCGGCAAGGCCTGCTCGCGGCCGGCGTGGAGCAATGGCTGCAACGCCCCGACGATCGGCTTCAAGGACAAGGTCCCCGAGTGCGGCGAGCCGGGCATCAAGTTCGTCGACTGTACGCCGCGGACGTGGACCGGCGGATGTGACTCCGTCGAGGAAGCCGTCCTTCAAGGCTGTCGCTGATCGCGAGTGACAATTGAAAAAGCCGTCACGTGACACATGCCACGTGACGGCTTTTCATGTGCCCGTCAGTTCGCGGCTTGGGCCGGGGTCGGGAGCCCCAGCTCCTTCTCCCGATCCTCGGCGCGCTTCTTCACGAGCGCCGACTTCTTCGCGACGTCCTCCCGCACGTCGATCGTGCGGATGCGAGCCTCGGCGTTCTCGGGATAGCCCTGCACCTGCGGATTCGCGCGGCAGTAGCTCGCGTAGAGCGCGTAGCCCTTCTTCGCCTCGTCCAGCCTCCCTTGCCGCTGGTTCAGATCCGCGAGGACGAAGAGCAGCTTGGCGTGGAGCTCCTTGTTCGCGCCCGTGAAGCGCAGGCCCCGCTGGAACGCCGCCTCGGCCTCCGTCGCGTCGCCGGCCGCGAGCAGCGCCTGGCCCAGCATGTAGTGACCGAGCGGGTGCTCCGGACTCTGCAGAATCGCCTGGCGATAGGCCGCGACCGCACCGGCGAAATCGCGCGCCGCGTAGGCGGCGTTGCCCTCGAGGATCTTGATCATGAGGGGGCTGATCCCCTTCTCGCCGTTCGGATCGATCGGCTGGCCCTGCGGTCCTCGAGGCTGCTGCACGGCCTGCGGCACCGGAAGCCCACGCGCCGTTCCGCTTGGCTGCGCGGCCCCCGCCGTCGCGAAGAGAAACGTCACGGCCGAAAACGAGATCGCGAGCCTGCTTGTACGCATGGGAACTGCCTCCGAGCGAGCGGGCACCGTAACACGATCCGACTCGGCTTGCGTAAAGTAGCCCGGCGATGACCACCGCCCCGATTCGGCCTTGCGAGAAGGTGGCGCCCTTTCCGTGGGAGGCGATCGAGAGGGTGTCGCGCGAGGTGGTGACGACCCTGCCGGCGGTGCGACGCGCCCTGCGTCGGGCCGTCGATGCGAAGGCCTTGGCGGCGTCGTTGGGCGAAATCATCGGTGCATCGGTACGGCTCGGGACGTGGGACGTCGAGCTGCGCGAGGGGCCGGATCTGCCGACGCTCCACGGTGCGGCCTTCGTGCTCGAGACGAGCGATGCGCGGTGGCGCATGGGTGTCGAGCTGGAGCGCGATTTCGCCGCCACGCTCGTGGGCAAGCTGCTTCGGAGGCCGGTTGGCCTTCTCGATCCGAGCCGTCCCGTCGAGGCCGCGATCGTGGGCGCGGCGGCTGCCCTCGTCACCAAGGCGGCGCGAGTGTCACATGACACCTGCCTCGTGCCCGTGGGGCTGGGTCAGCTCCGCGTCGAATCGGGAGAGCGTGTCGTCTGCGTTCACCTGACCGTGCTGGTGGACGACGAAGCCTACGCCGCCAAGGTGACATTTCCCGTCCCGGGTCCCACTGCGGTGGACGATGTGGCGGATGCACGCGCGGAGCTCTCGCACCTCGATCTCGTGCCCATCACGCTCCCCCTCGTCGTGGCCGTGTCGAGCGCGCGACGGGCTGAGCTTTCCTCGCTCGAAACGGGGGATCTGTGGCTGCCCGGGGAGGGGTGGACGCTCCGGCGCGAGGGAGAGGCGCTCCTGGGTCGCGGTCATCTGATGGCGCCGGCCAGCGAGCGAGGCATCGAGGTCGAGCTTCGAGTGGAAGGAAGCCTGCTCGTCGGGGCAACGACGACGAGCCCATGGGAGGAGGCCATGCACGAGATCGAGAACGAAGGGGAGACGAAGACCGCGGCGGAGGCCGTGCTGGATGCGCCCGTGGTCGTGCGCGTCGAGATGGGCTCGGTGACGCTGACGGCACGAGAGTGGGCGAAGCTCTCGCCGGGGGATGTGGTCGCGCTGGGCAAGAGGGTGGCCGAGCCGGTGGTGCTGCGCGTGGCGGGGGTGGAGGTGGCGCGAGGGGAGCTCGTGGACGTCGAGGGCGAGCTCGGGGTGCGCATCCTCGCGACGGCCTCCGAGCGCGGGTAGCCGAGCGGCGCGCAGCCTTTGAACAGGCGGTACGCGATCGTCGATGGGGTGCGGACAGACGCCGTAATGCCCCCATCCGATTTGATTTCCCTGCGGACAGACGCTGTCCCCGCCTCATCGACAGGTCACCAAGGCGGGGACGAACGCCGTCCGCACCCCATCGACGTGTCGATAGGGTGCGGGTAGACCTTGTCCCCGCCTCATCCGCATCGATTTCCCGGCGGACAGACGCTGCGCGACCGCCATTCCGTGCGGTCCATGCCGAGGACGGCCTTTGTCCGCACCATGTTGACGTTCGATCGGGGCCATTTCGGGGACCGAGGCGAGGTCGGCGCCGTCGTCGCACCGCCTCCTCGGCGCCTGACCGCCTTCCTCTCAGCTCGCGAAGTCCGCGTAGAGCTGGTCGCGCCACTCGAAGAAGGGACGCAGCGTCGGGTCGTCGGCGATGCCGCGCACGCCTCGACCCTGCAGCTCGGGGAAGGGGAAGAAGCGGGAGTGGGGGAACTTCAGGTGCAAGGCGAGCCCGGCCGCGGCGAAGTCGGCCAGCGTCGGTTGGTCGCCGACGAGGTAGGGCCGGTCACGCAGGCGCTCGGTGAGCTCCTCCAAGATTGCGCGCACCTTCTTCTCGGCCCTGTCGAAGCGCTCGTGCGCGAAGCCCTTCTCGCCCGACCGCAGGAGCGCCGCGAGGCCCTTTGCCCCCAGGTTGCCGATCCCTGCGACCTCGACGCGGAGCATCCGCTCCATCTCCGGCTCGTAGGCCTGCCGCCGCAGCCAGACGAGCGCCGTCGCCACGCCGAAGCCGCGATCGATGCGGTCCTCCAGCTCGAGCACCTCGCGCCGCAGGCGCTCGTCGTCGGGCACGAGACGCGGCGCGTCCGGGAAGGCTCGGTCGAGGTAGAGGCCGATCTCCGTCGAGTCGAAGACCATGCGCCCGTCGTGATCGATGACCGGCACCTTGCGCTGCCCCGTCATGCGCAGAAGCCGAAGCTGCGGCAGGCCGACCTTCCAATCGACGACCTGGTAGCCGACCTTTTTGTAATCGAGAAAGAGCCGCGCCTTTTCCGAGAAGTGGCTGATGGGGAAGCGGTAGAGCGTGATCATCGCCGTTCGTCGATAGTGGCCGACGGGCGGCGCGACCAGTTTTCAAAAGCTATTTCCGCCGGAACTCGAGGCTCACCGAGTTGATGCAATAACGCTGGCCGGTCGGCCTCGGGCCGTCGGGGAAGACGTGGCCGAGATGGCCGCCGCACTTCGCGCAGGTGACCTCGATGCGGTGCATGCCGAAGCTGTAGTCGTCGTGCTCCTCGACCTTCGAGCGATCGAGCGCGTCCCAGAAGCTCGGCCAGCCACAGCCGGCGTCGAACTTCGTCTCCGAGGAGAAGAGCTCGGTCCCGCAGCCGGCGCAGAGGTAGACGCCGGGCTCGAAGACGTCCCAGAGGTTGCCGGTGAAGGCTCGCTCCGTCCCCTTTCGACGAAGCACGTGGAACTGCTCGGGCGTGAGCTGGGCTCGCCATTCCTCTTCGGTTTTGATGAGTTTCTCGTCGGCCATGGTGGGGATGATGGCGACGGGCCGGACGCCGAGGCAAGCCCGCGATCGGAATGGACCGGGCTATGCTGACAACGTGGCCAAGTCGAAGATCGTGAGCGCCGGCCTCTTGCTTTGGCGCCGAGGGCGCGAAAAAGGCATCGAGGTCTTGCTGGTGCACCCGGGCGGGCCGCTATGGGCAAAGAAGGACGAGGGCGCCTGGAGCCTGCCCAAAGGCCAAATCGACGAGGGCGAGGACGCGCTCGCCTGCGCGCAACGGGAGTTCACGGAGGAGACGGGCTTCGGCTGCGAAGGCCCCTACGTCCCGCTCGGGAGCGTGCGGCTGAAGAGTGGCAAGCGCATCCAAGCGTGGGCCTTCGAGGGCGACTGCGATCCGACGAAGCTGCGGAGCAACCTCTTCGAGATGGAGTGGCCGCCGCGCTCGGGCCGGAGGAAGAGCTTCCCCGAAGCGGACCGGGCGGCGTTCTTCGATCTCGAGACGGCACGGGTGAAGATCCACCCGGCGCAGGCGGCCTTTCTCGATGCGTTGGAGAAGAACGTGCTGGAGGCGCGCTGACGGGGGCGATTCGTGAATCGCCCCTACCGGATGTCGTCGCTCGGCTCCTCGGTGCGCTCGGTGCCGCGGGCCTCGCGCTGCTCCTTCTTGAGCTCCTTCTCGCGCTTCAGGGCGGCGTCGCGCTTTTCGTAGGCGACGATGATTTTCTGCACGAGCGGGTGGCGGACGACATCGACCTCGGTGAGCTGGCAGAAGGCGATGCCGGGCACGCCCTGGAGGAGATCACGCGCCTCGGCCAAGCCGCTACGCGCGGCGGAGGGGAGATCGACCTGCGTGACGTCGCCGGTGACGACGGCCTTCGAGGCATAGCCGAGGCGGGTGAGGAACATCCGCATCTGCTCGCTCGTCGCGTTCTGCGCCTCGTCGAGGATGACGAAGCAGTCGTTGAGCGTGCGGCCTCGCATGAAGGCGAGGGGCGCGACCTCGATCTGACCGCGGGCGATCATCGCCTCGGCCTTGTCGAGATCCATCATGTCGTGCATCGCGTCGTAGAGGGGGCGCAGGTAGGGGTTCACCTTCTCGACGAGATCGCCCGGCAAAAAGCCGAGCTTCTCGCCTGCCTCGACCGCGGGACGCGTGAGGATGATGCGCTTGTACGCGCGGCTCAGCAGGCCGTGCACGGCCATGGCCATCGCGAGATAGGTCTTCCCCGTGCCGGCGGGGCCGATGCAGAAGGTGAGATCGTGCGTGCGGATCGCCTCGATGTAGCGCTTCTGCGCGAAGCCCTTGGGCGTGATGGCGCGATGCCTGGGCGTGACGAGCACGACCTCGTCGAAGAGATCGCGCAGGTGCATGTTCGGATCGGCCTTGAGCGCTCGCACGGCGCGCACGTAGTCGCTGCTGTCGAGCGTCGTCCCGCCCTTGATGAGCTGGGCCGCCTCGATGAGGAAGCGCTCGGCGTGACCGACGCCCTCGGCCTCGCCGGAGAGCAGGATCGCGTTACCGCGTAGGCCGACCTCGATGCCGACCTCTTCCGCGAGGATCCGAAGCAGCTGACCGTTCGGCCCCGACAGCGCCAGAAGGACGGGCGTATCGCTGACTTCGACTTGTGCGGTGATGCCGATGCCGGACGCGTTCGCGGTGCGGGAAGAACGTGCTGCTGGCTCGCGTGCCATGTGCGCGGAGCCTAGTACGTGCAGAGCGGCGGTGCATCCAGGCGAAGGAGCCCTACGGCCGGCCTTTCCTTACGAAGAAGTGCTCCGGTGACGACCGCCGGAGGGGCTCTTCTGGTATAGGGCGGCGTCTCGTTTCCCGCGGAGTTCGAGCATGAATCGCCTGGTCGAGAAAGCATCCGTCCTGCACGAAGCGCTGCCCTACATCCGGCGATTCCACGGCCGGACCTTCGTCGTCAAATACGGCGGCCACGCCATGGTGGACGCCGAGCTGAAGGCCAGCTTCGCGAGGGACATCTGCCTCCTGCGCTACGTCGGCATCCAGGTCGTGGTCGTGCACGGCGGAGGGCCGCAGATCAACGCCGCCTTGCAGAAGATGGGCGTCGTCTCGACCTTCGTGGCGGGGCTGCGGATCACGGACCAGGCGACGATGGACGTCGTCGAGATGGTGCTCGGCGGGCAGATCAACCAGGAGATCGTCGGGCTGATTTGCCAACACGGAGGAAGGGCCGTCGGACTCTCCGGCAAGGACGACTCGTTCATCCGCGCGAAGAAGCTCGCCGAGGTGCGAACGCGCGGCAGCGATGGCGGCGAGACGATCGTCGATCCGGGGCGGGTCGGCGAGATCGATCGCATCAATCCCGAGATCATCGACAACCTCATGCGCTCGGGCTTCATCCCCGTCGTCGCTCCGGTGGGCGTCGATGCCGACGGTCAGGCGCTGAACATCAACGCCGATACCGTCGCGGGGAAGGTCGCCGAGGCCTTGGAGGCCGAAAAGCTCGTCCTCCTCACGGACGTCGAGGGCGTGCGGGACGAAAATGGCGAGCTCGTCCGCTCCCTCTCCGCCGCCGAGGCGACCTCGATGATCGAGCGGGGCGTCATTCGCGGCGGAATGATTCCCAAGGTCCAATGCGGGCTCGAGGCGCTCCAGGGCGGCGTGAAGAAGGTCCACATGGTCGATGGCCGGAGCCGCCACGCCGTTCTCCTCGAGATCTTCACCGATCAGGGCATCGGGACGGAAATCGTCACGGCCCTCGCTCCCCGCGGCGAGTCGAGTTGACGGAATCGCCCCTCGGCCTGCACCGGGCCGCGGCTTGCCCGTCGGTCCGACGTGGTGTTGTATCGGCAGACTAGTAAGAAGGGCGACATGGCCGAGAAGCCTCAGCAGCGATACCGCGTCATCGAGAAGCTCGCCTCTGGCGGCATGGCCGAGGTGTTCCGTGCCGAGAGCGCCGGCGTGGAGGGCTTCAAGAAGCAGGTCGCGATCAAGCGCGTCCTGCCGCACCTCTCCGAGAAGAAGAAGTTCATCTCGATGTTTCTCGATGAGGCGCGCTTGTCGGCGCACCTCTCGCACTCGAACGTCGCGCAGGTCTTCGACATCGGTGTCGGCGACAACGCCTTCTTCATCGTGATGGAGTACGTCGATGGCGCCGACCTGAAGGCCGTCATCGAGACGCTCCGCAACACGGGCCGCGAATTCCCGATGGAGGAGGCCTGCTTCATCACGCTGAAGATGTGCGAAGGCCTCGCCTACGCGCACGAGCTCGTGGATCCGAAGGGGCGCCGGCTGAACATCGTGCACCGCGACGTCTCGCCGCCGAACGTGCTCATCACGAAGTACGGCGAGGTGAAGATCGTCGACTTCGGCCTCGCGAAGGCATCGAGCCAGCTCGAGAAGAGCGAGCCCGGCATCATCAAGGGCAAGTTCAGCTACCTGTCGCCCGAGGCGGCGCAGGGGCAAGAGGTCGACCACCGCGCGGACATCTTCGCTGTCGGCATCATCCTGTGGGAGATGCTCGCCGGTCGCCGCCTCTTCCTGGGCGAGTCGGATTACCAGACCGTCAAGCAGGTCCAGCAGGCGAAGGTGCCGCCGATCAAGCAGTTCAATCGGCGGGTACCGCCCGAGCTCGAGGCGATCATCGCGCGTGCGCTCGCCCGCGATCCGAACGAGCGATACCAGACGGCCCGCGAGCTGGGGCGTGCGCTCAACGAGTTCCTCTATCGGCACGGCAAGGCAGTCGGCAGCTTCGACATCGCGGCGCTGGTTTCGAGCGTCGTCGAGAAGAAGCAGGCGGCGAAGGCGCAGAGCAGCGGGTCGATCATCTCGAAGCTCATCGAGGAGGCGCTCTTCGAGTTCACCTCGCTCCAGGCGGCGGACGCCGCGGCGGCGGCCGTGGACCGCATCGGGAACAACAAGCCGGCTGCAGGTTCGCTCGGGATCGAGAAGTTCCAGAGCGTTCGTGATTGGGCGAGCGAGATCGACCCCGGCCCCGCGAGCCCTCGCACGGGCGAGACCTTCACCCCGAAGCTCGTCGAGGCCGGCAACCTCGCGGCGCTCGAGGAAGACTTCCCGGCCTCGAGCGCTTCGCCGTCGTCCTATCCGCCGCCGCCCAACTCGTCGCGACCTCCGTCCGCCGAGATGGCTCGCAAGGGGCGGTCGTCGACGGAGAGCCTGCCCCCGCCGAAAGGGGCATCGACGCGGGCCTACGCGATCGCCGTGCTGATCGTGCTCGCGATCGCGGCGGCTGCGTGGCGGGCTGGGCTGATCCCGGGCCTCACGCCGGCGCATTGACGAGGTTCAAAACAAGAAAGCCTGGCTCTCGATGCGAGAACCAGGCTTTCGTCTTTCGCTTCAGCGAGTGGCTCAGCCGTCCGAACCGTCGTCGTCATCGTCGTCGTCTTCGCCCTCGTTGATTCGGCTCTCGAGCTCGTCGAGATCCTCCTCTTCGACCTCGGGCGGAGGCGTGCGACCTTGTTTGATGGCTTCCTGCCGTGCCTTCTCGGCGGCGGCCTTCGCCTGAGCGACCCTCTGCAGAATCGCCGGCTTGGGCGCGAGGAGCAGGGTCATCGTCCGGCCTTCCATGGCCGGGCGGACCTCGACGTTGGCGATGTCCTCACACGCCTTCACGAAGTGACTGAGCTGATCGGCGGCGCGCTCGGGATGCGTGATTTCACGGCCACGGAAGCGACACGTGAACTTGACCTTGTTGCCGGCCTCGAGGAAGCGACGTGCGGCTCGGGTCTTGAAGTCGAGATCGTGCTGGTCCGTCTTCGGGCGAAGCTTGACCTCCTTGATGTCGACGGTGGTCTGCTTGCGCTTCGCTTCACGGGCGCGTTTCTTCTCGTCGTACTTGTACTTGCCGAAATCGAGAATCTTGCAGACCGGCGGTTCGGCCTTCGGATTCACCTCGACGAGATCGAGCCCGAGATCCCGCGCCTGACGCAGTGCTTCCTGCGTCGGCATGATGCCGAGCATTTGATTGTCGGCACCGATGACGCGAACCTCGGGAACGCGGATGCGGTGATTGATGCGAATTTGTGGACCGCGCGATTGACGCGGATCGAACCGAGGTCGCCCCATGCTTTGTCCTGAAAAGGTCCTTTCTACGTTTCACCCGCCCAACGCTGGACGGTCGACTCATCCGGTGCCGAGCGATTCGGCGCGCTCACGCACCGTTGCGGCATCGTGACAGTGATTTGCGCCGGGAATCAATGGGAAGCTTCCCGATTCGTCGCAATACGAGGCGGATTCGCCTCGGCGAGGACCCGATCGGCAAAGGCTTCGAGGCTCATCGCGCCCAAATCCCCGGCTCGCGAGCGCGGCGCCACGGAGCGTGACTCGGCTTCCTTGTCGCCGATGACGGCGATGTACGGGTAACGCATGAGGCGCGCGTTGCGAATCTTCGCGCCGAGCTTGTCGGCACCGAAGTCCGTCGTCACGCGCAAGCCGCGACCACGCAGATAGGCGAGGGCTTCGTTCGCATAGGCGAGCTGCTTCTCGCTCACCGTGACCAGCGCAACCTGCTCCGGCGCGAGCCAGACCGGGAACGCTCCCGCCACGTGCTCGATGTACACGCCGAGGAAGCGCTCGAGCGATCCCAGAATCGCGCGATGCAGCATCACCGGGCGATGGGCCGCGCCGTCGGAGCCGATGAACTCGAGATCGAAGCGATCCGGCAGTGCGTAATCGACTTGGATGGTTCCGAGCTGCCAGCTTCGCTTCAGCGCATCGCGGACGTGGAACTCGAGCTTGGGGCCATAGAAGGCGCCTTCGCCGGGGGCCTCGTCGAAGGGGACTCCCTTCGCCTGGAGAGCATCCGCCAGGGCACGCTCGGCTCGATCCCACTGTTCGTCGTTGCCGATGCGCTTCTCGGGCCGCGTCGCCAGGCGAACCTTGACGTCACTCATCCCGAGCGCGTCGTAGACGCGGAAGATGAGCTCGATGAAGGCCTGGACCTCGGTCTGGATGTCCTCCGGCGCGCAGAAGATGTGGGCGTCGTCTTGGCAAAAGCTGCGGACGCGATTGAGCCCGTGGACGACGCCACCGCGCTCGTAGCGATGAAGCCGGCCGAAGTCCGCAATGCGCCACGGCAGCTCGCGATAGCTCCGGCGCCGTGCGCGGAAGACGAGGCAATGGCTCGGGCAGTTCATCGGCTTGAGGCCGAGCTGCACCAGCTCGTCGATCTCGGCGCGACCGGCCGCGAGATCCTCGATCCGCTCGGCCGTCATCGGCAGGTACATGTTCTCCCGATAGTTTTCCCAATGGCCGCTCGTTTCGAACAGCTTCTTGTCGAAAACCTGCGGGGTCAGAACCTCTTCGTAGCCGTATTCGACGTAGAGCGAACGGAGATAGTCGACGAGCCTGTTGTAGACGAAGGCACCGCGCGGCAGGAAGAAGGGCATCGCCGGCGCGTGCTCGTCGAAGATGAAGAGCTCGAGCTCTTTACCGAGCTTGCGATGATCGCGGGCCTTTGCTTCCTCGAGCAGGCGCAGGTGCTCTTCGAGTGCCTTCTTCGAGGGGAATGCCGTTCCGTAGATGCGCTGGAGAACGGGGTTGCGCTCATCGCCGCGCCAGTAGGCACCGGCGACGCTGGTCAGCTTCACCGCGCGGAGCTTCCCGGTGCTCGGAACGTGGGGGCCTTCGCAGAAGTCGACCCACTCGTTGTCCGGCTCGCCATGGCGATAGAGCGTCAGCTCCTCGTCTTCGGGAACGGAGCGAATGATCTCGAGCTTGAACTTCTCCCCCATGCTCTCGAAGAGGCGGATCGCCTCGTCGCGCGAGATGATCTCGCGGCGGAAGGGGGTGTTCTTCCCGATGACCTCGAGCATCGCCTGTTCGATGCGGGCGAGGTCTTCGTCGGTGAACGGGGCGTCGGGCTTGTAGAAGTCGTAATAGAAGCCGTCTTCGATCGCCGGCCCGATCGTCACCTGCGTTCCCGGAAAGAGCCGCTGGACGGCGTCGGCCATGACGTGTGCCGTCGAATGGCGGATCACCGCGAGCCCTTCCGGATCGGTCTCACGGATGGGCTCGAGCTTCGTGCCCGGATCGACCGGGGTCATCAGGTCGATGACACGTCCATTCTCCGCCCGGACGGCAATGACATCGTCTTGGAGGCGCCCTTCGCGGGCGAGCACGTCGCGCGGTAAAACGCGAGCTTGAGAATGGATCATGCGGGCTTGGCTAATACCGGGTAGGCGCGGGCAGGATTGAACTGCCGACCCCTACCGTGTCAAGGTAGTGCTCTACCACTGAGCTACGCGCCTGGGGCCATGTCCGACCTTGGTGGCCGGAGGGGCGCGTTACCTATCGCGGGCCGGGGGGCATGTCAAGCGATTCGTGAACACATCGTTCGATGTGTGGGTAGCGAGGGTCGTTCGCGGAAGGCTTAGGCCCGAAGGAGACTGCCGAAACGGCATTCGGCTTGTCACAGATGCCGTCATGGCCCACCCGCACGGACGGTACGGCGCTCGCCATCCCGGCATCGCTTCCACCGCGGCACCCTTGGCGGCCGTCGCAGCCGTCGAGGCGCTGGCGTGTGACGCGATCGTCTCGACACGAGCTCATGTCGGTGAGATCGGCAAAGTCGTCGAGTCGACGGGCCTGAACGCGCGGGCGGTCGAGGTCAACGTCGTCACCTGCGAGGGGGCGCTCGAGACCATCGAGAAGGCGACGGCGCTGAGCGCGGGCGGCGCACGGACGGCC
>Ga0182739_1003666_pt1 | contig 13227 bp, 12 predicted proteins | sample eDN5th30CBELigBY_FD_128873 | JGI IMG/M metagenome (GOLD analysis project Ga0182739, IMG submission 128873) | Enriched backyard soil microbial communities from Emeryville, California, USA - eDNA 5th pass 30_C BE-Lig BY (version 2) (version 2) | ecosystem: Environmental > Terrestrial > Soil >... | reverse complement strand
CCGCACCAGTTCCTGAAGGCGCGCGATGAGGTCGACGTAGAGCCTCGCCTGCCTGCGCTCTTGCGCCGCGTTGGTGAGCCGCCGCATGATCTGCAAGTGGGTGCGGGCCAGATGGAACAGGCCGTCCAGGGGATGGGTCCAGCGGTACTGATTGAACGTGCCGGTGTACTGCAGCTTGCCGTCCGCTCCGTAATCGTAGCGCGGCGCATCGCCCAGCCAGGACGACTCTCCGGTGACGCGCTCGAGATGCGGCGGCGTCACCCAGACGATGACCGCGGCCACCTTGCCGACGACGTATTTGTCGGCGAGCCCGGCCTCGATCGCCCGCACCATGTGCGTGGCGCCCCAGCCCGGCACGCCGAGATTGACGACGTGAGCGGGCGGTTTCAGTCGCTGCGCGAACTGGGATGCCGCCGTTTCGGCATCGTTCACGCCTTCGGAGAAAGTATAGGAATCGCCGAAGAACAGGTAGGTCGGACCCTGCTGGACCGAGCCGGGCACCGCGCGGTCCCCCGACGGAAGGATCGTGTACGTGACGTCGTAGAGCTGCTGGTCTTTCCAGGTCGCCCGCGCCGAGACCACGGTGCCGGGTTTCGGCCGAAACTGCACCACCGGATCGGGAGGATACCAGTGCTCCGGCGTCTGGATCCGGACCGCTCCGACTTCCTGGCCGCGCGGCTCCAGCAGATAGAGGCTGAACTCCACGCCGGCGAGACCGAGCAGGAATGCCGCCAGAACCAGCGACGCGTTGCGCCAGAAGGGCGCCTTCAGGCGCACGACCGACACCAGGCAGACAAGCGCCGTGACGGCCAGCGCCACCGCAAAGGGCAGCGCGATCACTCCAACGACGATGACGGCAAGCGCCAGAAGCGGCGGCCAAAGCTTTCGCAAGAACGCAGACATTGATCTAGGCTGGGCTGTAAGGCGTCGGGAGAAAAAACTCAATGGCCGGAGCATTGCCGTTAAGCGGGTTGCGCGTGCTCGATCTCGCGAGCTTCATCGCGGGGCCGGTCGCCACGACGGTGATGGGCGACTATGGCGCCGAGGTGATCAAGATCGAGCCGCCCGGCGAGGGCGACCCGCAGCGCAAGCTGGGCCAGGCCCACTCGATTCCGCAGCACCCGGTCAACTTCTGCTGGCACCTGGTCAACCGCAACAAGCGGGCGATCGTGCTCGACCTCAAGCATGACGAGGGCCGCGGCGTGTTCGACCGGCTGGTGAGGACCGCCGATGTGATGGTGGTCAACTTTCCGCTCAAGGTCCGCGCGCGGCTGAAGATGCGCTACGCCGACGTCGCGCCGCTCAATCGCCGGCTGATCTACGCCTCGATGACCGGCTACGGCGAGCACGGCCCCGATGCCGACCAGCCGGGCTTCGATTCGACCGCCTTCTTCGCGCGCTCGGGCCTGCTCGATGCGCTGACCTACGCCGGCGGGCCGCCCGCCTTCTCGCTGCCGGCGCAGGGCGACCAGATGGCGGGCATGAACCTGTTTGCCGCGATCTCGATGGCGCTGCTGCACCGCGAACGCACCGGCGAGGGCAGCGAGGTCGCCACTTCGCTGCATGCCGGCGGCCTGTGGTCGAACGCGATGCTGGCGCAGGGTGCCCTGCTCGATGCCTATGTCGCGCCGCGGCCGCCGCGCACCACGCCACGCAGCGCGCTCGCCAACCAGTACAGGACGGCGGACGGCCGCTGGATCCAGCTCACCATCGTGCGCGAGGACAGGCTGTGGCCGGAGCTGTGCAAGGCGATCGACCGCACCGACCTGCTGGCCGATCCGCGCTTCCGGACGACCGAGCTGCGGCGCAGCCATGCGACCGAGCTGGCGGCGATCCTCGATCCGGTCTTCGCCTTGCACCCCTGGCCCGAGTGGCGCAAGCGCCTGCGTCACCACGAGATCACCTTCGGGCTGCTGGGCGTGCTGCACGACGTGCCGCACGACGAGCAGGCGGTCGCCAACGGCACGATCGTGCCCAGCAACGTGCCGGAGATGCCGCGCACCATCAGCGCGCCGATCCGCCTCTCCTTCGCGCCGGTCACCGTCGCTCCCGGCCCCGGGCCGGCGCACGGCCAGCACACCGACGAGCTGCTGGCCGAACTCGGGTATGGCACCAACGAGATGCGCCGGCTGCGGCGAGCTGGCGCGCTGGGCTGATCGCCGGACCGCGCGCATCCTGCGCGCCCGGACTCATGAGCGCGCAGGATGCGCGCGGTCCAATGACGCTAAGCCGCCATCTCCTCCGCGGCGCGCACGGTCTTGACCTCGTGCTTCTGCAGGATGGGCAGCACTTCGGCCGCAAAGCGGCGGATCTGGTGGATGAACATGTCGTGCGGCATCGCCCCGCGATTGAGGCCGATCTGGACCATGTTGGCACCGGCGTGCTCGGCATGGGCGATGATCCGCTCGGCCACCTCCTGCGGCGTGCCGTAGGGCAGGTTCTCGGCCTGACGCTCGAACTGCTCCTGCGTGAGGTTGCGGAAATCCTCCCGCAGCAGCGCCGCGGCGCGCTGGTTCTCGGGCCGTACGTAATCGGTCGAATGCTCGCCGACATAGCCGACCTTCCGCTGGGCCGCCGTCTCGGTGAAGCTGCCGTGGCTGAACAGCGTCCTGTTGAAATAGAGGTGATAGGGCCCGACCTCGCGCACCGCCTGCGCCTTGGAATCGGCGACATAGGCATTGAGCGCGAGCGAGAGATGATCCGGCGTGATGCGATGGCCCGCCGCGGCGAGCGACCTCGCGTAATGCCGGACGATGTCGTCGCGCAGGCCGCCGCCCGCGAGACCCGGCGTGATGCCGATATTGTGCCGGCCCGCGAACTCGATCGATTCCTGGCTGCCGACGATCGGGATCATGATCGGTGGATAGGGCCGCTGCACCGGACGCGGCCAGATCGACACGTCCCTGTAGGACCAGAACCTGCCGGAATAGGAGAACACGTCCTCGGTCCATGCACGGGTGACGATCTCGTAGGCTTCCTCGAATCGCGCACGGGAGTCGGCGAGCGGCACGTTGTGCACCTGATACTCGCGCGGAATGCCGCGCGCGAAGCCGGAGATCACCCGCCCGTTGCTGAGGCAGTCGAGCATGGCGATCTCCTCCGCCAGCCGCAACGGTTCGTGCAGCGGCAGCAGGTTGCCGTAGATCAGCAGCTTGAGGTTCTTCGTGCGCTGCGCCGCCGCCGCGGCCATCAGGTTGGGCGAGTTCATCAGCCCGTAGGGCGAGCAGTGATGCTCGTTGAAGCCGACGCCGTCATAGCCGAGGCGGTCCAGCTCTTCCCACGCCGCGAGATGCTCCGCGTAGGTGCGCACCGCGACATCCGCTTTGAAGTGGCGGGGCGACAGCGGATAGGGCAGCTCGGTACCCTGCTTGAGGTGGTCGAGATTCTCGCCGTAAGCGAGGAGATCGAAGACGAAGACCCTCATGTCGGTGCCTTGCTTTCAGGGAGTTCTCGAATTTTCGTCGAGCCAGTGGCGCGCAACGTGGATGTTGGGGAACACCTCGACCGGCCGCTCGTCGCCCATCAGCTGGGCAAACACGCGGGCGAGGCCTGCAAGCCTCTTGTCGGCGACCAGCGCGATCGGACCGCGCTCCTTCGGCGGCAACCCCATGTGCCGGACACGCTCGCGGAAGTCCGCCAGCCGCTCGGCCGTCAGGCCGCTCGAGGCACCCATCACGTCGATGATCTTGCGATAGCGGAGCGCCTTCGCCGCCGCGATCCCGGCCACGAAGCCGTCGAGATCCTCCGGCGTGACCGTGCCGTGGACGACGCCGACGACCATGCGGTCGGGATGGGAAATCTGCAGCATGATGGGCATGGCGGACGCGTGAAGTATGATGAGCGGCCGCAGACCAGACAAGCCGAGCGGAGGAGGCAGGCATGCGAGAAGGAGGTTGCCTGTGCGGCGCCGTCCGCTTCATCGCGGAAGGCGCGCCGAAATGGACCAGCTATTGCCATTGCCGGAGCTGCCGCCGGCATACCGGCGCACCGGTCGCCGCCTATGCCGGCTTCGAGAAGGACAAGGTGCGGTTCACCAGGGGCGCGCCGTCATGCTTCACCTCGTCACCCGGCGTTCAGCGCGGCTTCTGCGCCCGCTGCGGATCGACTCCCACCTACGAAGGGGCCCGCTGGCCGGACGAACTGCATCTGCACATCGGCGCCTTCGACGATCCATCAACTCTCGCGCCGACCGGTCATGCCTTCGCCGAGGAGCGGGTGGTGTGGCTGCCTCTCGGATGATCCGCCGATTTTTCGAAAGCCCGGCGGAACAGCGTGGATTCCTCTCGGCGCTCGGGAGGACAATCTACCGAAAATGCGCACCTGGTAATTGAAGTACCTATTTCGGCATAGGCCTTTTTCGGCGGAATGCGATCCGCTTCGGCATCGGGCGCGAAAGATCATTGCCCACCGCGGTCCTCGCGCCAGAGATCGAGCTTCTCCTGGACCGGCCGGTCGGAGAACGAGAACAGCACCGACTCGCTCGACGGCTTGTGCACGACCCTGGCCCAGCTCGGCACCACGAAATGGTCGCGCTTCTTCCAGCGCAGCGTCTTGTCGCCGACGCGGCTCTCGCCCTCGCCCTCGACGACGGAGAACACCGTGCCATCCGTGCTGCGATAGGCCGCGCTCTCGAACCCTTTCGGCAACAGCTGCATGTAAGTGCCCATTGTTGCGATCGGCGCGCCACCGCTCGCCGGGTTCACGTAGCGCAGCTTATAGCCGTGGCAGGCGTCGGGCGGTCCGGCCCTGGCGAGACCGGCCAGCGCCTCACGCGTGCGCGAATACGGGTAGTTGAAGATCGGCGAGGTCTGCCTTGCCGGCTTCCAGTCGACCGGCAGCAGGCCGCTGGCGAATTTCGCATCGGACGTGCCCTCGGGCGCCGTCACCGCCTGCTCGTCCTCCGCGCCCGCCTCGGCGAAGCCCGCGTTGAACATCGCGACCAGCGGGATATCGAGCCCGTCGAGCCACACCATCGGCCTGGACGAATCGTTGCCGTGATCGTGCCACGTCCAGGTCGGGGTGATCACGAAGTCGCCCTCGCGCATGATCGTGCGTTCGCCGTCGACGGCGGTATAGGCGCCCTCGCCCTCGACGATGAAGCGCAGCGCCGACTGGGTGTGGCGATGCGCCGGTGCGACCTCGCCCGGAAGGATGAGCTGCAGTCCGGCATAGAGGGTCGGGGTGATGCAGGCGCTGCCCGGCATCGACGGGTTCTCGAGGATCAGCACCCGCCGCACCGCCTCCTTCGCGGTGATCAGCGAGCCCGATTCCATCAGGAAGGGGCGCACCTTGTCGTAGTCCCAGGTCGCCGGCACGTATTTTGGCGCCGGCACCGGCGGCACGAGCTGGTGCAGCGATTCCCACAGCGGCGCCATCGAGAGGCTGCCGATCCGCTCGTAGAAATCCCGGCGGGCATTGTTGCGCGTGGCGCTGCCGTCCATGGCGCGACCTACTCGGCGGCGGCGCGCATCGGCAGGCCGAGCCGTTGCGCGGCACGCGCGTGGCAGGCCTCGGAGAAGGCGCCGAACAGCTTCATGGAGAGCGGATTCTCCAGCGCCCGATGCTCGGGATGCCACTGCAGCGCCAGCGCGAAGGCGGGCGCATCCGGCACGCTGAAGGCCTCGACCTGGCCGTCGTCGGCGACCGCCTCGAGGCGGGCTCGCGGCGCCAGCTTGTCCACGCCCTGGGCATGCAGGGAGTTCACGGTTGCCGTCAGCGCACCCGTCAACCGATGCAGCAGGCCGCCTTCGAGGATCTCGATGTCGTGGGCCGGCGAATAGTTGATGTCGGTGTCCTGCGTCCTGGGCGAGCGATGGTCACGCCGGCCCGGCACCTCATGCACCAGCTGGTGCAGGGTGCCTCCCAGCGCCACGTTGACCTCCTGCGCGCCCCGGCAGATCGCGATCAGCGGCACGGCATGATCGATCGCATGCCGGATCAGCGGCAGGATCGTGGCATCGCGCGCTGCGTCGTGCGCGGTGCCGGTGCGGCTCGGCTCACCCTCGTAATGATGCGGCTCGACGTTGGAGGGGCTGCCGGTCAGCAGCAGCCCGTCCATGGTGTCGAGCAGGCGGTCGAGCGCCTCGGCCATGCCGCGGTCGTCGAACTCGCGGCCGAAGGCGGGAATGATGACCGGCAGGCCGCCAACCGCGCGGATCGCCGCCTGGACATACTTGTCGCCGACCGAGTGGACCCAGCCACGGCCATTGTCCTTCAGGCACGCCGACACCCCGATCAGCGGGCGCGATCTTCCACGATGCATGACTTCATCATCGCGCCGAGCCTACGGCTTTGCAATTGCCGGCGCCCGCGACCTGCCTGCGCCTTGTGCAGTCCTGCCGTGCATGGTACCGCCCGACCCATGTCGATCCCTCCTTCGTCTGCCCCCACTCCGCCCTCGCAGCCGGCTCCCGCCAGCCCGCTCACCTTGCATGGCCAGTACATCAAGGACCTGAGCTTCGAGAATCCGCGCGCACCGCAAAGCCTGATCGAGCAGAAGCAGCCGCAGCTCACGCTCAACGTGAACGTCGCCACACGCCAGTTCGAAGCCAAGACCTTCGAGGTCGCCCTGACCATCGAGGCCTCGGCCGTGACGCCGGAGAAGGAGCCGCTGTTCATGCTCGAGCTGGTCTATGCCGGCACGGTCACGCTCGGCGAGGTGCCGCAGGACGCCTTCGGCCCGCTGCTGCTGATCGAGACGCCGCGCCTGCTGTTCCCGTTCGCCCGCGCCGTCGTCGCCAACGCCACCCGCGAGGCCGGCTTCCCGCCGCTCAACATCGCCCCGGTCGATTTCGTGGCGCTCTACCGCCAGCAGCTCGAGGCGGCCGGCGGCAATATCCCGGGCATCACCGGCAACCAGGTCGGCCACGCCTGAGGCGTGGGGCCGGCTACAGGCTACCGTCCATCGTCTCGTCAAGTCCTCCCTGCGCTCTGCGCGGGGAGGAGAAGCGCTCAAGGCCTCAGGACGGCGCTTTGCGCGTCCGCAGGAACTGCCACGGGCGGTGCTTGTTCTCGCCGGCCGCATCCCACATCAACCTGGGATCGAAGCACTCGGCCCCCAGGATCGTGATGATCACCACGCCGCAGAAGGCGACCGCACCCATGCCGGGCGCGATGTTGACGACGGCGCCGAACTGCACCAGCGCGCCGAGCAGCGATTCCATGAAGATGTCGACCATCGACCAGCGGCCGATCCAGGCGACGACATAATAGAGCTTCGTGCGCTCCCTCAGCAGGCGGCGGGCACCGAGCTCGGTGGTGACCAGCATGATGGCCATCAGCATGACGACGAGGCCGGCCAGCTTGAGCACCGGCACCATCACGCTGGCGACGAATACCAGGATCGCCAGCGGGTACATGTGCGAGGCGATCAGCTCGACGATGCCGTCCATGATGGTGCTGGGCTGCCCCGACCCGGCCTGGATCACGGTCAGCACTGGATAGACGTTGGCCGGGATATAGAGGATCGACGCGGCGATGACATAGGCCCAGGTGCGGTTGAGAGCGTCGGGCTTGCGCGGATGCAGCGCCGCGCCGCAACGCAGGCAGGGACCATGCCCGACGCCTGCGCGACGGGCATCGTCATGGCCCCCCACCAGCCCGCACGACTCGCACGCCACCATGCCGGGACGGAAGACCAGCGAGCGCTGCTCGGGCAGCGGCGCGCGCGTCTGGCCGCTGCGCTCGATCGCTTCCCACACCGCGTCGGGATCGACGGCGGTGTCGGCCCACAGCGCGGTGACCGTCGCCAGGCCGAGCGCCACGACAGCCGGTCCGACCTCGATATGGACGAGGTCGCCGAGCTTTGTGAAGGCGACGAACACGCCGAGCAGCAGCACCTCCAGCATTGCCCAGGGGCCCATCGCCCGCGCGAAACGGAAAACCCGGCCGAGATGGGGAAACGGCACCCGCGTCCGCGCGCCGATCAGCACGTAGAGCATGCCCGCGTACTTGCCGAGCGGCGCGATCGCGGTGGTGAAGGCCACGGCCAATGCCAGCGGCCACAGACCGTGGCGCACCAGCTCGAGCGGACCGGAAGCCAGGGTCGAGTCGTGGACGATGCCGGCGGTCGAGACCTGCATCAGCATGGTCGTCCATAGCACCACGAACAGAACGAGGGTCGCGGCATTGAGCGCGATCCCGCGGCCGAACGAATCGGTGCGGGTACGGCGCAGGGCCGTGCCGCACCGCGCGCAATCGGCCCGCTGGTCGGGCCCGAGCGCCGGCACGATCTGGAACATCCCGCAGCCGAAGCACTCGCGCAGCTCGGGTCGTGTGGTGGACTGCTCCGCCTCGCTCGCAGGGGCCGCGGTCGGGGACGACACGGCGATCAGCGCTGCAGGAGCACCGCGAGACCGTCGGTGAGCTCGCCGACGGCATCGCTGGCGGCGGCGACGTGGCCCGCGATCGTCGCGGCCGGCACTGGCCGGGCGATGCTGAACGTCCGCGCCGCCGATTTCCTCGGACGGTTGAACTCCACGGCCGCCTGCGCAAGGAGCTGCAAGGTGCCGCTCTGGTCGACATCGAGGCGCTGGATGTTGACCGCCAGTATGGCATTGGGATCGCTCGCGATCGCCCCGGTCTCGCTGTAGATGCTGGAACCGGGCAGGCGCTGCGAGAGGCCGACCACCAGCACGCGCGCCAGCATCGCGCCGAGCGTCTCGCCCCACCAATCGTTGTACGCCACATCGAGCCGGTTGCCGTCCGTCGAGCGGACGATCTCCCGGCGATCGAGATAGCGCGCCAGGCCGATCTCGCGCAGCTGCACGACGGGGGGGCCGCCCTGGAGCACCGGCCCCGGCTTGACCGTGAGGGTGTAGAGCGATGGATCGGTGGAGGAGCCGCAGGCCGTCGCGAGAAGCGGTATGGACACGGCCAGGAGGCGGCGGCGACCGGTGGATGCGTGCGAAGTCATGAAGCTCAATCCTTGCCCCGGCCCTTGATCAGGGCTTCGGGATTACGGGTCAGCAGGTCGGACAGCGCGCGTACCGAACGCACCGTGTCGGTGAACTGCCGCACCAGATTCTCGATGTCGCGGTTGAGCCGCGATTCCCCGCCGTAGCCGGCATTGATCGACGCGGCCAGGCGGTTGACCTGGACAAGGGCGGCCTGGAGCTGGTTGGCGATGTCGGGCAGCTTCGCCATTGCAGGGCCGACGCCGGCGTCGATCTTGCGCATCGTATCCTGGGTGTCGGCCAGGATGGACGTGATCTCGGGACCGTTGATCTTGCTGTCGAGGCCCTTGGCCATGCTTGCCAGGCTGGTGCCGATGCCGTCGAAATCGATGCGGTTGATCTTGGACAGCAGCTCGTTGGCCGAGCGGGTGATGCTGTCGAAGCCGCCGCCCTCCGCCGACGGCACGATGAAGACGTCGCCGTCGCGACGCAGCTCGTCGGGCGGGGCATCGGGCACGAACTCGATCGCCACGATCTTTCCCGGGGCGATCAGGCTCGGCGCCTGCAGGACGGCACGGAAGCCGCGCCTCACCATCTCCTCGGCGATCGTGCCCGGCGGCATCCCCTTTATGGCCGCGATCCCGGCGATGCGCTCGGCATCGATGCGATAGTGCACCGGCGCCACGATGCGGCGGAGACTGGGGTCGAACCTCAGCCCGACGTCGGTGACCTCGCCGATCTTCAGCCCGTGCAGGGTGACGTCGGCGCCGACCTCGAGCCCCGCCACCGAGCCGCTGAAATTCGACACCACCTGCAGATGGTAATTGAAGCCGGCCGCCCGAGCCGCTTCACGGTTGGCATACAGCTGGAAGCGATGGCTGGCCGCGCTCACCGGAGCGCCGGTGCCGGGCTTCGATTCGAAGGCAATACCGCCCATGAGCACCGCCTTGAGCGATTCCACCCGCACGTCGAGGCCGCTGCCGGCGAGCTTCACCGAAATTCCGGAGGCGTTCCAGAAGGTCGAATCGTCGTGCACGTACTTGTCGAACGGTGCGCGCACGAACGCATGCACCGCGACCGTACGCGCCATGTTGCCGAGGTCCCAGCCGAGCACCGTGCCGACCTCGAGATCGCGATAGAAGATCGGCGAGCCGAGGCTGATGGAGCGCAACCGCCGCGTCTCCAGGATGAAAGTGGTGCCCGGCACCGCCGTGGTCAGGATCGGCGGGTCCTCCTTGCCGACGAACTCGCGCTGCGGCTTGCCTGCCTCCGTGCTCGGCAGCATGCCGACATAGGCGCCCGACAGCAGCGTATCGAGCCCCGAGATGTTCCCTGCGAAAAGCTGGGGCTTCACGATCCAGAAGATCGTCTTGTCGTTCAGCAGCGGCGCGGCTTCGCGCGTCGTCTCGATGGTCACCAGAACCCTGGTCAGATCGGGCGAGACGGCGACCGACTTCACCGTGCCCATCCTGACGTCCTTGAACTTGAGCTGCGACTGGCCCGCCGTCAGGCCGGCCGCCGCCTCGAAGGACACGGTGATGGTCGGGCCGCGCTTGGAATAGGTATCCCAGGCGAGCCACAGCGCGATCAGGCCGGTGATGACCGGCACCAGCCAGATCAGCGGGATGCGACGCCGGCGGCGCACGCCGGCAGTCGGGACGGGAACGGGTTCGGTCGTGGAAATTGTACTCGGCCTCTCGGGCAATCAGCTTAACGGAGCGAAGACTCCTTGCCCATCGCCTCGCAGCGATGAGGCAGACGGCATCACACTTTCAGCCACAGCGGATCGCTGAGCTTTGCGAGAAACGCGACATGGGCCGCGAGTTCCCCGGCCGTCGGCGCATGCGGCCGGGCCGGACGGATCGCGGCGCCCGCCGCCAGCGCCACGCCAGCCACGACGCGCGCCGCCAACTCCGGGGCGAGGCCCAGGTCGCGTTGCCGGCCGCCGCTCAGCTCGAGATAGACCTCCGCCAGCAGCTCAGAATCGAGCAGCGCGCCGTGCTTGGTCCGGCTCGAATTGTCGATGCTGAAGCGTTCGCACAGGGCATCGAGGCTGGCGCGCTGGCCGGGGAACTTCTTGCGTGCCATCGACACGGTGTCGATGTAGGCGTTGACCAGCTTCCCTTTGCCGACCCTCGCCAGCTCGGCATTCAGGAAGCCGACGTCGAACTGCGCGTTGTGGATCACGAGCTGCGCGTCGCCGATGAATTCCAGGAACTCCTCGGCTCGCTCGCCGAAACGCGGCTTGTCGGCGAGGAAGGCGTCGCTGAGACCGTGCACGTCCTGTGCGCCGGCCGGCATGATCATCTCGGGATTGAAATAGGCATGGAAGGTCCTGCCGGTCGGCACCAGGTTGACCAGCTCGATGCAGCCCAGCTCGACCACGCGATGGCCGGCAAGGGGATCGAGGCCGGTGGTTTCGGTATCCAGAACGATCTCACGCATGCTGTGCTTCCTCAGGATCCTCCTTAGCGAAGAAGCAGGGCTATCGCCTGATCATTTCCTGCCCCGATTCGCTCGGGGAGGAGAAGCTCGAATGCGAAAGCCTGCCCAAGACGCGGGAGGGATCGACGGAGCCTTCTTAGCTCACTTCCGGCGTGCCCGCGCGAGCTGGGCTGTGAATCGATCGCGCCAGGGATTGGGGGGCCAGGCGCGGCCGCGCTGCTTCATCAGCCGGCGCACGGCCTTCGCCAGGGCGAGCCGCGTCGGCGCCAGGCCGAGGCCCGTGGGAATGACCACGGTCGCCTTCCGCCGCTTCACCGCGTCCGGCACCTGCTGGCGCAGGATGCCGGCGAGCTTCTCCGCCGTCATGCCGGGCCGCGCCATCACCCGCAGCCGCTGCAGGAAGGCCGGCGCGCTCACCACCAGCACGCCATCGACCCGGCGCTCGCCCATGCCCTCGAAGAGCAGCGGGATGTCGAGCACCACCAGCGGATCGCCGCGCAGCGCGGCGCGCTCGAGAAACATGCGCTGCTGCCGGGCGACCAGCGGGTGCACGATGGCCTCGAGCCGGCGCAGCGCTTCCCTGTTGCCGAACACGCGCGCGCCCAGGGCCTGGCGGTCGAGCACGCCATTCTTCACCACGCCCGGGAATGCGGCCTCGATCGGCGGCAGCGCCAGCCCGCCCGGCGCCTGCAGGCGATGGACGGCAGCATCGGCGTCATACACCGGCACGCCCATCTGCCGCAGCATCTTCGCCGCGGTCGACTTGCCCATCCCGATCGAGCCGGTGAGTCCGACGATGACCATCGATTCCGCTTCCCTAAACGCAAAACACCTCCCTCCCCCGCTCGCGGGGGAGGTGGCGCGGTAATCCGCGACGGAGGGGGTATGACGCACGATCTCGCGTCACACCCCTCCGTCGGCGTAAGACGCCGACACCTCCCCCGCCTTGCGGGGGAGGGAAAAGACTTTGAATGGCTCTCCCGAGAATACGCCTCAAGGCACCAGGATCGTCTGGCCGGTCGTCTTGCGGCTTTCGAGGTCGATGTGCGCCTGCGCCGCTTCCGCCAGCGGATAGCGCTGGTCGATGGCGATCTTGACCTTGCCGCTCTTGACCATCCTGAACAGCGAGTTGGCCGACTTCTCGAGATCGGCGCGCGTCGCGGTATAGGCGCCGAGGCTGGGGCGCGTGAGATAGAGCGAGCCCTTGGCGTTGAGGATGGCGATCGACTGCGGCGGCACCGGGCCGGAGGCGTTGCCGAACGAGGCCATGATGCCGCGCGGCTGCAGGCAGTCGAGCGAGGCCTCCCAGGTATCCTTGCCGACGCCGTCGACCACCGCCGGGACCTTCTTGCCCTTGGTGATCCGCATCACCTCCTCGACGATGTTCTGCCTGGTGTAGTCGATCACCCATTTGTAGCCATTCTTCTTGGCCAGGGCGGCCTTGGCCGGCGACGATACCGTGCCGATCACGTTGTAGCCGCGCGCCTTGGCCCACTGGCCGAACAGCAGCCCGACGCCGCCGGCCGCGGCATGGAACAGGATGGTGTCGCCCGCCTTGACCCACGGCTTGATGGTGCGGTCGACCAGGTACTCCGTGGTCATGCCCTTCAGCATGATCGCCGCGGCCTGCTCGTCGCTCACGCCCTTGGGCACCTTCACGAGCTGCGCCGTGCCGATCAGGCGTTCTTCGCAATAGGCGCCGAGCTCGCCGCAGTAGGCGACGCGGTCGCCCTTCTTGAAGTCCTTCACCCTCGGGCCGACCTCGAGGATCACGCCGGCGCCTTCGCGGCCCACCGCGTTGGGCAGAGGGGTCTTGTAGAGTCCCGACCGCGTATAGATATCGATGAAGTTGAGGCCGATGGCGGTGTGCCTGATCTTCACCTGACCT
>Ga0182739_1003663_pt1 | contig 13234 bp, 11 predicted proteins | sample eDN5th30CBELigBY_FD_128873 | JGI IMG/M metagenome (GOLD analysis project Ga0182739, IMG submission 128873) | Enriched backyard soil microbial communities from Emeryville, California, USA - eDNA 5th pass 30_C BE-Lig BY (version 2) (version 2) | ecosystem: Environmental > Terrestrial > Soil >... | reverse complement strand
CGAAGACGATGAAGGGCGCGTTGCCCCCAAGCTCCATCGAGACCCGCTTGACGGTTCCCGCAGCCTGCTGCATCAGCCGCTTGCCGACACTTGTCGAACCGGTAAAGGTGATTTTCCTGACGAGCGGATTGGATGTCAGTTCCGCGCCGATCTCGCGCGCATTTCCCGTGACGATGTTGATGACACCTGGCGGAACGCCGACCTCCTCGGCAAGCTTGCCCCAGGCAAGCGCCGAAAAGGGAGTCTGGCTTGCAGGCTTGGCGACGATCGTACAGCCCGCTGCCAGGGCGGGGCCGATCTTGCGGGCGAGCATGGATGACGGAAAATTCCAGGGCGTTATGGCGCCGACGACGCCGACGGGACCTTTGGTGACCAGGATGCGCCGATCGGCCCAAGGCGAGGGAACGACATCGCCGTAGATACGCCGCGCCTCTTCCGCAAACCACAGAAGGTAGGCAGCACTTCCCGCAATCTCCGCACGGGCTTCGGCCAGGGGCTTGCCCTGCTCGCGGGTCAGCAACTCGGCAAGCGACGCCTGATTGTCGAGGACTGCGGCCGAAAGATCGCGCAACAGCGCGGCCCGCGACTGGGCCGTCGTGCGAGAGAACGAAAGAAACGCGTCATCGGCAGCCTCGATGGCTTTGCGCGTCTCGCTGGTGCCGGCATTCGGCACGGTTCCTAAGATCTCGCCGGTCGCGGGGTCGATGACGGTAATCGTGTCGGCGCCGTCGGCAGAAATCCAACTGCCCCCGACAAAGATTCTGTCGGCTTGAAAAGCCTGCCAGTTTTTCATTTGGCTACCTCGAAACGTTTATCGCCCCTACCGGCTAGACGGATGGCGCGCTGGAGCCTCACAGGACGGTTATGGCTTTTTATTTTGCAGATTATCTACAATTTGTCAATCGCCGCAGATTGTATTTTATCTACAGTCTGGAAAAACCGCGGCATTTCCGCTAATGCTGACGTGAGATTACGGGTTCAACGATGTCCCGACCACAACGGTGAGTGCGAAAAATGACCCCTTTAAAGAGGCAGAAACGGGCAACCTTTCTTGAGCCGATTCCGAGCGAGGAAGCGGCGCAGCACGCCGCCCGCCAGATCCGGCAGGCGATAATCGACGGCGTGTACGGCCCTGGCCAGCGGTTGACCGAGCGCGAACTCACCGAGCAACTCAACATATCGCGCCACCCCGTTCGCGACGCTCTGCGCCTATTGGCGCGCGAAGGCTTTGTCGAGCTCCACCGCAACCGCGGGGCGCAGGTAAGCTCGATCGACGCCTCCATCGTTCGGGAGGTCTACGCCATTCGCCGCACACTTGGTCACCTCGCTCTCGATCATCTCGCCGGCGATAACGGACAGGTCGCGCCGAGCGTCCTTCTCGATCTCGAGAAGATTGCCGACCGGGCGGCGCGGCTGGCGCACGCGCGCAAACACGACGACGCCATCGACGCAGACCTGGAGTTCCAGCAAGCCATTGTCGAAGGCTCGAACCTCAAGCGCGTGACGAACTACTTTCGCGAACTGACAGATGATGTCCGGCGCTTCGACAAATCTCTGGGCGTGGTCTACACGGACCAGGAACGGTATATCGAACGCTACATCAAGTCCCTGTTCGAGGCGCTGGAAAAGGGCGATCTCAAAACGGCGCGAAGCATCTGGGACGAGAAATTCGACAAAGCCGTCGAACGGTTCCTTTCCGCACTCGAGGGCACCGAGCTTGATGGCGCCAAGATCGTCAAAGGCGCCCCCCGCGCCGATACCGATCGGGATTCTGCAGAGGCCTGACGGCTTCCGGCCGCCTGTCAGAACACATCTACAAAGTAGACTGCGCCGCTGAAAGAAACGGCAACGGTCCGCTGCGGGGCATCTGCGACGCTCAGCCCGGAGCAGCACCGGCGTAGCCATAAATTTGGACATTGGATCATGCGAAACGTTTCTGACCGCTTCGCGACGGTATCCTTGACAATTGTAGATAATCTGCAAACGATACGGTATCGCCAAGCCAGAAGGCAGGCGCAACGAAGGGGAACATCATGAAGAAGAGCCTCCAATACAGTGCTGCCTGCGGCCTTGCCGTCCTCGCCATGAGCGCGGGCGCCGCCCGTGCAGATGCACTGGACAACATCATCTCCGCCGGCGAACTGCGCTGCAGCGTGACACTCGATTTCCCGCCGATCGGCTTCCGTGACGAGAGCAACGAGCCCGTCGGCTTCGACGTCGATTACTGCAAGGATCTTGCCGCCTCTCTCGGCGTCAAGGCGACGATCGTCGAAACACCCTGGGCAGACCGGGTTCCCTCGTTGATTTCACAGCGCGCGGACGTTTCGATTGCGGCGGCATCCGACACGTTAGAGCGCGCCCAGACGATCGGCTTTTCCATCCCATATATGGCCTACACCTATCAGGTGGCGGTGCGGAAAGGATCGGACATAAAGTCGTTCGACGATCTGAAGGGTCGCAAGGTCGCAACCGTCGTCAGCACGACCAACGAGGCGTTTTTTCTCGAGGCGTTTAAGACGTGGGATGACGCGAACGGCGAGCATATCTCCCTGCAATCCGAAGCCGATATGTTTCTGGCCCTCGAGCAGGGACGGGTCGACGCGGCGATTTCCGGCAGCACGGCCGTCGCCAATTTCATCAAGGGTGGGAAATACCCGAATATCGACCGCGGACCTGATGCACCCTTCCCGATCGACTTCGTCAGCATCATGGCGTCCCGTAGCGAATACGGGTTGCTTCGCTATCTCGACCTTTTCGTGAACCGGCAGGTCCGCAGCGGCCGCTATGCGGAACTTTACGGCAAATGGGTCGGCGGCAACGTTCCGGCGCTGACGATCGAAAACGTCTACCGCTAAACGCAACGGCCGAGCGCGGACGGCGCGAAAAGGCGTTGTCCGCGTCCTGTGAAGGCGGAGAGACAGATGGACATTTTTTCGGGCTGGATACCGCAGTTCCACATGAACTACGTGTTCCAATGGCGAGCCGTCTGGGCATCGCTGCCGCATCTCCTCGAGGGCACCCTGGTCACGCTGGAGATCACCGTGCTTTCGATGATGCTGGGCGTTGCCTTCGCGATCGCGCTTGCCATGGGGCGGATGCGGACAACGGGCGTCTGGTATCACATCGCAACCGCATGGGTCGAAATCGCCCGCAACACGCCGGCGCTGTTCCAGGTCTACATGGCCTTTTTCGGCCTCGGCGCTTTCGGCATCTATCTCTCGCCCTATACGGCGGTGCTTGCCGCCGTCGCATTCAACAATGCCGGCTATCTTGCCGAAACCCTGCGCGGCGGCTTCAAGGCGGTGCCGGACACGCAGATGTCGGCGGCCCGCTCCCTTGGCATGTCGGGCCTCCAGGCACATCGGTACGTCGTGCTTCCGCAGGTTCTGCGCATCGTCTTCCTTCCCATGACCAATCAGATGGTCTGGGCCATGCTGACGACGTCGCTCGGCATGGTGGTCGGCCTCAAGGAGCTTGCGGGCGTGACGCAGCTCGAACAGAGCCGGACATTTCGCACCTTCGAGTTCTTTCTGGCGGCAGCGGCGATCTATTTCCTCATGGCAAAAGCCATCCTCTACAGCGCAAGGCTGGTCGCATGGCGCAGCATGAAGCGGGGAGCGTAACGATGAACGCGTTGCTCAATACCTCCCTTACCGGCAACGACATGCTCTTCCTGCTCAAGGGAGCGGCCGGTACGCTTGCCCTTACGGCGATCGCCGTCATTGCAGGCAGCTTGATCGGCGTGGTCCTTGGCGTCGTCCGTGCCGAACGCGGATGGTTGCTGGATCGGGTGCTTGGCGGGCTGTGCGATGTCCTGCGCTCCGTCCCCTTGCTCATACAGCTGATCCTGTTCAACAGCTTCGTATCGCTGATCGGCTTTCCGCTGTCCGCCTTCGCCTCCGGCGCGATCGTGCTCAGCCTCTACATGGCCGTCAACTGCGCGGAGCTGGTCAAGGCGGGCATAGCCTCCGTTCCGCGCATGACCCGGTGGGCGTCGCGATCGCTGGGAATGACCTATGCTTGCGATCTACGCTACATCGTGCTGCCGATCGGCCTGCGCACCGTCTTCCCCTCCTGGGTCGGCCTCTCGCTCGCGATCATGAAGGATTCCGCCCTTGTCTCCGTTCTCGGCTTCTTCGAGCTGCTGAAATCCTCGCAGACACTCATCACACGAACACAGGAGCCGCTTCTTCTGCTGCTGATCGTCGGAGCGTTCTATTTCGCCTTGAGCTTTCCCATAGCGCGGCTTGCCGCCCGATTTGAACGGAGCACACTACGATGATCGACATCCGCGCGGTCCAGAAATCCTTTGGCTCGCTTGAGGTCCTCAAGGGGATCGACATCACGGTGCAGAAGGGAGAGGTTCTGAGCATCATCGGCGCAAGCGGGTCAGGCAAATCCACCCTGCTCTACTGCATCAACGGGCTGCAGCCCATTCAGGGCGGATCGATCCATGTCGATGGCATCGACGTCCATGCCAAATCCACCAATATAGACGCCTTGCGGCAGAAGCTCGGGATGGTGTTTCAGCAGTGGAACTGCTTTCCCCATCTCACCGTCCTCGAGAACGTCGCCCTGGCGCCTCGCGTCGTCCTGCGAAAGTCAAAAGCCGAAGCGCAGGATTTGGCGGCCCGCCAGCTCGAAAGGGTCGGGCTGGCGAGCAAGCTGAACAATTACCCAAGCGAGTTGTCGGGCGGCCAGCAACAGCGGGTTGCAATCGCTCGCGGACTTGCAATGCAGCCTTCCTATATGCTGTTCGACGAGGTGACGTCCGCACTGGACCCCGAACTGGTGGGCGAGGTGCTGGATACGATGCGCATGCTGGCGGAGGATGGAATGACGATGATCTGCGTGACGCACGAGATTGGTTTTGCCCGTGACGTCTCGGATCGGGTTGCCTTCTTCAGCCAAGGCATCGTCGAAGAAATTGGCCCGCCCGAGCAGGTGATCAACGCACCCGAAAAAGAGCGGACAAGGGCATTCCTGAACAAAGTTCTTTGATGTCACGATCGAGAGTCTGCGAACTAAACAGCAGGCTTTGCGAGGAACGCAATTTCACCATCGATCTGGGGAAAACAAAGCCGGCTATTCGGCTCGGCATGCAAGGCCGAAAAGCCCTCCCAACTTGCAGCTGGCCGCCAACTGCGCCCCCCTTCTGCAAACGTCCAAAGCGGCGTCTTTCGCTGGCCAGTTTCCGCAGCCGAGCCCGGAAGGCGGCACGATCACCGCGTGTCAACCGATACCGGAAGACGCGCGGATCGATGTCCATTAGGGCAGGCGCGGTGACCTGCGCCCCAAGTTTCCTCCAGCGTTTTGGAGAGCGTTGGGTTTTCCATCTGGCCTTATGCAGCCTGTTTTTCCATAGTCATTTTCATAGCGAATTCGGTGGGCGTGATGTTGCCCAGCGATGAATGGGGTCGTTGTCTGTTTTAATCCTCCTTCCATGCGGTGATCTCGGCTCTGGCATGAGCCAGGGACGAGAACAGTGTTTCGTTGAGGCACTCGTCGCGGAAACTGCCGTTGAAGCTTTCCACGAAGCCGTGTTGCATCGGCTTTCCTGGCGCGATGCAGTGCCACTCGACCCTCGTATGCTGGCACCATCTGAGGATGGACTCTTGGGGGTCAACTGCCATCGAGGTCAGTTCCGTGCCGTTGTCGCAGACAATTGTTCGAGGACATCCGCGTTGGGCCATGGCGGTGTCGAGTTCTCGCGTCACACGCAGACCCGAAAGGAGGGTGTCCGCGACCAGTGCCAGGCACTCCCGTGTGAAGTCGTCCACAACGGCCAAAACGCGGAACTGCCGCCTATCGGCGAATGCATCACTGACGAAGTCGAGGCTTCACCGGAGCACGTCAGTCGATTTGAACGCAAAAAGGGCTCCGAGTTTCCGGAGCCCTTTGATAAATCTGGAAGAATCTGGTTGCGGGGGCCTGAGGACACAGAAACTTGTAAATTCTTAGACCAAGGCCAGCCTGCGATGACAGTTTCCTTTTGCGCCCGCGAGCCACCCATTATGCACAATTATCTCGCTGACCGAAACGGGCCCGGTGGCTGTCATTCCGCTATCGGCCAGGGCCTAGCATATATACCACTCCGTCGCTCACCTCATGTCGGTCGTCTCAAGGCTGCTAACGGCTTTCAGAAGCCGCTGTATTGGGCGGCTTCCTGGAAATCGACCCGCAATCTTTTTTAGTCACCCAGCGAGCATACAATCGAAGCCATTAGCAATGTGATGAACAAGGTCGCCTGACGGGCCGGCGCTTTCGGGACCGCACCGCGCAATGTCCCAAGTACAGGTCTCGGCTCTGGCTGCATGAAGACTTGTAAAAGTCGCTACCTTGGCCACGGCGGCCCTGGGTGGCGTTTCAGTGCAATCAGTTTCCCGAGGTGGTAGCTAGTTTGCAATGCGCTGTTGTTTACGCAGTGCGTATCAAGACATCTGCTGCCGGCAGCGGCAGCCGCCCAAGGATCATATCCGCAGCCTTTTCCCCGATCATGATCGCGGTGGCATTGGTGTTGGCGCTAACGATGCTTGGCATGATTGAGGCGTCAGCGATGCGCAGCCCTTCGATGCCATGAACGCGCAGTTCGGGGTCCACGACGGCCATCCGATCTCGACCCATCTTGCACGTGCCACAAAGATGAAAGTCACCGGCGACATTTGCACGGAGATATTCGTCCAGCTCCGATCGGGAGCGCAACGAGGGGCCTGGCTCCATCTCTTTTATACCCAGCCCGTCATGGGCTCTCTGCCGCGCAATGTCGCGTCCCATCTCCACAGAACGGCGCATCAGGTGGAGGTCGTAATCCGTGGCCAGGAAATTCGACAGGATGCGAGGGCCTGATGATGGATCGGCCGAACGAAGCTTTACCCAACCCGTGCCTTCCACCCGCGTCGGCCCGATGCAATAGGTGAAGCCATGCACGTCGGGGCTGACTCCGTCATCGTGATCCATCACGATCGGCAGGTACTGAATTTCCACGTCCGGATGCGAGACAGACGGATCGCTCCGCATGAGGGCACACGTCTCGACATTATTGGTGGAGCCCGGCCCGGTGTGGGTCGTCATCCAGCGGACACCGGTATAAAGCATGAGGTCCTTGCGCATGTAGCGGCTCATCGAAATCGGCTTGTCGATGCCGAACTTCATATAGACCAGCGGGTGATCCTGCAGATTCTGGCCGACACCCGGCAGGTCCACGCGGCAAGCTATTCCAATCTCCTTCAGGTGATCTGCCGGTCCGATCCCGGACAGCATAAGCAACTGCGGTGAATTGATCGCTCCGCTAGAGAGAATGACCTCCTTGCGGGCCAAGGCTTGCCGGCCTGACCCGCGTCGCTTGAACCGGATACCCGAAACGCGGTTGCCTTCCAGGATCAGTCCCTGCGCGAGTGCGTTATCGAGGACCGTCAGATTGGTGCGGCCAGGATTGGCGCGAATATACGCCTGCGCCGTGGAAGCGCGCACGCCGTTGTGAACGTTCATCTGCAGCGCGCCGAAGCCCTCCTGATGCTCGCCGTTTATATCGTCCGTGAGCGGGTAGCCGGCCTGCTGGCCAGCTTCGAGGAAAATGTCATAGAGCGCAGTTGGATATTTGCCCTTCTGGACATGGACAGGCCCGCTTCCGCCACGCCACGGATTTTCGCCGCCCTCCCAGGTTTCGCTGCGCTTGAAGTACGGCAGCACCTCACGCCAGGACCACCCGTCGGCCCCTTCGCTCACCCATCGCTCGAAATCGAGAGCGTGACCGCGAATGTAGACCATGCCGTTGATAGCGGATGAACCACCCAGAACCTTGCCGCGCGGTTGGAAGATGCGGCGATTGTTGAGCGTCGGCTCTGGCTCACCTTCATACATCCAGTTGAATTTCGGGTTGCGCCAGACATGGTCGAACGCCGCCGGCATCTCGATCTTCCAGTAGTCGAGCATGCTGCCGCGTTTCGGTCCGGCTTCGAGCAGGAGAACGGAAATCGAAGGGTCCTCCGTCAAGCGTGCGGCTATCGTGCACCCCGCTGAACCGCCGCCAATAATGACGTAGTCGTATTCGCTGGTGGTATTGGCTTCCATTTTTCCCCTCGTTTTCTAGCTATAGTTTGCCTGATCTATTAGTGTCGGAAATACGCTGCTTTCTCCGGCGGAAGCGGCCGACGATCAAGGATCGCGTCGGCAAGTTTTTCGCCAATCATTACCGCGGCTGCACCAAGGTTTGCTGTGATCATGCGCGGCATTACGGAGGCGTCAACGACACGAAGGCCCTCCAGACCGTGGACACGCCCGGCCTCGTCGACCACCGAGAGATCGTCGACGCCCATCCGGCAGGTACATGCCGGATGGTATTCTGTTCCCGATGTTGCCCTGAGCCAGGCGAGGATTTCGTCGTCCGTCTGTACATCGCGGCCGGGTGCGACTTCCACGCCGCCGAAGCCAGCCCATGCTGGCTGCGCGATGAGTTCGCGGGTCATGCGCAGACCTTCGATCATCTCACGCTGATCCTCGGGATGTTCAAGAAAGTTGGTAATGATAGCGGGCTGTTCCAGCGGGTTCGCGGATTTCAGGCGAACGCAACCCTTGGATAACGGCCGCATGCCATAGTAGGAAAACTGGAAACCGTTCTGGATATTGAAGCCGCCACCCGTGCCGATAAAATCCCAGAGGATCGGCAAGAACTCGTATTGGATGTTCGGGAAGCTGACACGGTCATTGCTCCGTACGAAGCCGCCGACCTCAAACAGATTCGTTGCGGCAAGCCCCGTCTTTGTCAGCATCCACCGGGCCCCCATCATCAACTGCGCGAACTTGCTGCGCAGCTTGTCGACGATCGGATTTGCGGTGGTGCATCGCACCTGCACGGACGCGGCGGGATGATCTTCCAGATTCCGGCCAACGCCAGGCAGATCATGGACCAGGCTGACGCCGACATCCTTCAGCTGTTTTGGGTCTCCGACCCCGGAAAGCAATAGAATGTGCGGACTACCGTAGGCGCCGGCGCTCAGGATCACTTCCCGCCCCGCAAGGAATCTCGACACCTGTCCGGCAACGACAACTTCGACACCGATCGCACGGCGACCATCGAACAGCACGCGCGTGACGTATGTCTCCGTTCTAATGGTCAGATTCGTCCGACCCTTGATGGGCTCCAGATACCCTCTGCAGGTCGACCAGCGCACACCCCTGTGGATGTTCGCCTGCGCAACGTGCATGCCTTCCTGCCGATAGCCGTTCTGATCTTCCGTAACCGGATGGCCAGCCTGCCGCGCAGCTTCAAGAAATGCACGGCTATAGTCATCGTCGGCTTTGCAGGTCGAAATCTTCATCGGTCCGCTATCACCGCGCCAGGCGTCGCCGCCTTTGTCGAAGGTCTCCATTCTCTTGAAGTAGGGAAGACAATGCGCGTAGCTCCAGGTCGGCAGCCCCGCCGCCGCCCAGCCCTCGAAATCGAGAGGATTGCCACGATTGAACACCATGCCGTTGACTGCGGACGAGCCGCCGAGCCCGCGTCCACGCGGCTGCGGGATGAAACGATCGTTCAAAAATGGCTCGGGACCGGAAACGAACTTCCAGGTATTCTTCTCCCAGGCGAACCCCATTGCCACGGGCATGTCGATATAGATGCTACGAGCGCGATCCCCACCTTCCAGAAGCAACACCGACTTGCTGGGATCCGCACTCAGTCGGTTTGCCAGAACGGCACCCGCCGAACCCGCTCCGACGATAATATAGTCGAATTCCATCTGCTGCTTCGGCATATCAAGACCTTCTGCCACCGGCCACGCGACCCCGGTCCGGAGCTTTCACCATCCGGCCCTCAAAACTCATACAGTTCTCCGCTTGCCACTGACGTTCGGTACGCCAGTGGCAAGTACTCATGCCTAGCGCGCGGTTTGCAGTTGTCGTGCATAAGCGATGGCGTCATCTTCCGGAGCGTCGGATCTGCCGTACGGTTTTGCGATGACCATGTAGACCATTCCGACAATAAGGACGGTTGCCAGACCGACGAGCACGATCCAGCGATCCAGGAATGGCAGTTCTTCGCCGCCCGGCTGTGCCAGCAGGTACATGCCCCATACCTGGAATGCGAGTGCGGCGATGTTGACCGACCACCCAAACGCGCCGAGTGACCACTGCCCTGCAGGCTTCCAACCCTTCAGCCGCTGGCGCAGGGCCGCCAGAACAACCATCGAGAAGCTAAGGTAAATGCCGATCACAGCGAAGGCCGTGATGCGGTTGAGGCTTTCCGGCAGATAGAAGACGATCAGGCACATCATGATCGGCAGCACGCACGAAGCGATCATGGCGTTGTTCGGAACCGCGTGCGTCGGATGAATTTTCTTCAGCCAACCGGAACCGGGGAGCATCTCGTCACGGGCAAAGGAGAACACCAGACGGCTCAGCGCGGCCTGCAGAGACAGTACGCAGGAGATAAACGCGGCCAGCGCGACGACAAGGAACAGCTTGCCGCCCCACTCACCCAACGCACCGTTCAAAATCCGCGGGATCGGGTCGCTAATCGTGCCGTTTATGATGCCCGGCAGGTCCGGAGCCGCGAGTAGATAGCCCGCAAAGGAGACGATCGCCGAGACGGCACCAGAAACGATGCTGAGGATCATCGCCTTCGGAATCTCGCGGCTCGGGTTCTGGACCTCCTCCGCAACATTTCCGCAGGCTTCGAAACCGAAGAACATCCACAGGCCGAGAAGCGCGGCCCCCATGAATGCAGTAAAGTAGCTGCCGTTGGCGGCGACGACACCCATGGAGTCGAACAACACCGAGAAGCTGTGAATGCGCTCAAAAAGCAGCAAATAGATACCGAGGCCAACCACCCCGATGATTTCTGCCCAAAAGCCGATGGTAGCGACGCGTGCCAGAGTTTTCGTGCCGCTGAGATTGAAGGCGAACGCAAGAAGCAGCATTCCGACCGCAGCGAGGAGGTCTCGCACCGGGCTTTGCTCGTAACCGAGGAAGCTGGCGATAAAGGTGGTGCTGTATTGCGCGACCGACGTCACCGTAACGACAATTGCGCAAAGATAGATCCAGGCAGCAAGCCACGCGTAGCGCCGGCCCCACAGCCTTCGCGTCCACGGATAGAGCCCGCCAGTAATGGGATACTGCGACGCCACCTCGCCGAAAATGAGAGCAACCAGCATCTGGCCACCGGCGATGATCAGAATCCACCACATCGATGCGGGCCCCGCAAGCGCCAAGGCAAAGGCGAAGAGCGAATAAATCCCGGTCAGCGGCGAAAGATACGTGAAGCCGAGCGAGAAATTGGAAACAAGTCCTATGTTGCGATGGAACAGCCCTTCGTGGACCTCTCCAGTATGATCATTGTTTTTCATTGTATTCCCCTCTTTCCGTTGCAAATCAGGCTTTCGCCATCCAGCCGTTATCGATCGGGACGGCCACACCATTCAGAAATGCCGCTTCCCTCGAGGCGAGATAGAGCGCTACACTTGCCACATCTTCCGGCTCGCAGATCCGCAACTGGGTGGTGGCAAGCGCCTGCTCGTCCCAGGCAAGTCCCAACGCCTCGAAGTCGTCGATTTCCTTGAGGCCGTGAGGCGTACGGACGAAGGCGGGACAAATCGCGTTGCAGCGGATACCCTGCTCCCTGTATTCGACGGCGATGTTCATCATCAGCGACTGCACCGCAGCCTTGGTCATCCCATAGAGCGCTTCAAGCGCAAAACCGCGAGCGGCCGATACCGAAGACATGATGACAATCGAGCCGCCGCCCTTCTCCACCATCTGTGGAATCACCCGGCGCGTGACCATGAAAGCTGAGCGGACATTGACGTTCACCAGATGATCGAACTCTGCCTCGGTCGTCTCCGCATAGCTCTTCACCAATACGGTGCCCGCATTATTGAAGAGAAGGCTCGGCGCACCGAAGCGATCACCGATAGCGGCCAGGGCATGATCGACCTGCGCTACGTCCGTCAGATCCGCCAGAAAGAATGCGGCAGTTCCTCCGGCAGCTTCGATGACTCGGACCGTTTCAGCTCCGCCCTTACCGTTCATGTCGACAATTGCGACCGACGCGCCCTCCGTCGCCAAGCGCATGGCCTGCGCGCGGCCCATGCCGCTCGCACCGCCTGTGACGATGGCAACGTCGCCGGCAAACCGGCCAAGGATTACGGCAGTCGCTGCATCTCGCAATGTCTTTGTGGCTACTTCCATGACAACTCCCTTTAGATCCCGCCCAAAGAGATGACGATTTTTTAAAGGTCTGTCAAGCGATCCATTAAAACACAACTATCGTTCTTTTCGGTAAGGCGATCGCCTCCGGCAAGACAAATCATTGCGTAATCCTTGAAGATAGAGGGTGTTTTTATCGAATTGGTGTTGATAAAAGACCTTTTGCGATGTTACAAAGAATCGATCAAGGATGTTCGCCGACACGACGGCATGAAGGGAGGATAAGGCATGAACTTCATATCTTCAGATGAAGCCCTCAACGCGTTGCGCGCGGGCCTGAAAAAGGCCGATGAGATAAAGGAACCCTCAAGCATCGCGCTTTGTGACGCTGGCGGAAACCTGATCGCATTCGTCCGGTCGGACGGAAGCACTTTTGGCACCGTCGACGTGGCGATCAGCAAAGCCTACACGGCGGCCGCCTTCAGGGTGAAAACGGCTGATCTGCTTGCGGACTCCCAGCCAGGCGGCGAGATTTACGGCATCGTAACCGCCAGCAGTTCCCGTCAATTCGTGGTGTTCGGCGGCGGCATACCGCTCTTCAAGTCAGGTGTGTGCGTTGGTGCCGTCGGCGTTTCAGGCGGGCCGGTCACGGCGGATGTCGAAATTGCAGAAGCCGTGGTTGCCGCGCTCGAAAGCTGAGAAACGGGAAGCTGGCTTGGGTGGTTTGCGGGCCGGATGGACGCCCACATACGTTCCTGTTAGGCATGAACTCTCTCTAACTGGCGGCAAGGAGTCTTGTCATGCTGGCTCGCAAGCTCGAAAACCGCGTAGCGATCATCACCGGCGCCGCGAACGGGTGCGGCCGCGCTGCGGTCAGGCTCTTTCTCCAGGAAGGTGGAAAGGTCGTCGGCGCCGACATCGACGGGAAGGCTGGCGAGCGGCTCGCCAGCGAACTTGAAGGAGAGGATTTCGTCTTCGTACATGCCGACGTCTCGAAAGCTGAAGACGTCCGGCGCGTCGTGGAAACCACGCGATCGCAATTCAGCACGATCGATATCCTGCATAACCAGGCCGGCTCGATTATCGTCAAACCGCT
>Ga0182739_1003662_pt1 | contig 13235 bp, 9 predicted proteins | sample eDN5th30CBELigBY_FD_128873 | JGI IMG/M metagenome (GOLD analysis project Ga0182739, IMG submission 128873) | Enriched backyard soil microbial communities from Emeryville, California, USA - eDNA 5th pass 30_C BE-Lig BY (version 2) (version 2) | ecosystem: Environmental > Terrestrial > Soil >... | reverse complement strand
TCCACATTGAATTCGGTGCTCCCCCCGATAATCCTCTAATGCAAACGTACAGCCGTCTTCCCCAAACGTAAACTTGATCCCCTTAATTTGATCGTCATGCTCTTCCGGTACAAAATATTTACCAGAGACCTGTTCAGCAATTGGAGAGCTCGCCTGAAGCTTGGGCGGCAGCATCGTGAGCCGGCGTAATCTTGTCTGCAGTAATGAATAGAACTGTTTATTTTCTTCTAGGCTATGGTCTTCCATTGCAGGCAGTAAATGCTTCCAAATGAGATTTAGTACAGCCTGCATGTTCTCTAGACCGCCATGTATGGCGATAACCGCATCCTGCTCAGGCATAACCACGCAAAATTGTCCAAATTTCCCATCCGCTCTATACGTATTATGACGTGACCGCCAAAACTGATAACCGTATCCCTGTTGGGAATCGCTTGGCTTATCGGAACCGCTGGAAATTTGATAAGAGGTTGCAGCCTCTATCCAGCTTTCCGGCAAAAGCTGTTTACCGTTCCACATCCCCTTCTGCAAGTAAAACTGTCCGAATCGGGCCAAATCCTCTGTCTTCAAGCTAAGTCCCCAGCCTCCGGTGTTGTTTCCGGAAGGACAAGTATCCCAAGCCGAGGCATGTATTCCAAGCGGTTCAAACAAGCGCGGGCGCAAATAATTCAGTAATGTCTGTCCCGATACCTTCTGAACAATCGCGGACAGCATGTACGAAGCGCCGCTATTGTACATAAACTTTGTGCCTGGCGGATGATCCATCGTTTTATTTAGAAAGTATGAAACCCAATCGCCTTGAGTCTGGCGCCATTCCGCCCCCATGATGGGACTGGCGTGGCCAGCACTCATAGTTAATAAATCCTTGACACGCATCGATGCAAGCTGAGCGTTAACCGGTTCCGTTACCTGTTCAGTAAAGAACGAGATTACCGGGTCCTCAATATTCAGCAGACCTTCCGAAACGGCAAATCCTACAGCCGTCGAAGTAAAGCTTTTGGTTAACGAAAATAGCATATGGGGATGCCCCGGCCCGTAGGGTGCCCACCACCCTTCCGCTGTTACATATCCGTGACGAAGCAGCATTAGACCATGCAGCTCAAGTCCTTCTTTTTCCACTGCATCTAGAAATGCGAGGATGGCTGATGAGGCGATTCCTTGCTCCTCCGGCGCAGACCGGGGCAAAGTATACTCTGACAGCATAAACAAATCACTCCTTGCGTGTATCATTTCAAAGCGCCTTCCGTTAATCCGGAAATCAAATGACGCTGCATAACACTATATAACAGAATAATGGGAAGCATAGTCAAAAGAAATCCGGCAAATGCAACGTTATAGTTAGCGCCGTAATCGGATTTGAAATTGTAAATAAATAACGGCAATGTCCAATAATTCGGACTTCGATTCAACAAAATCAGCGGAAGCTGGAAATCGTTCCAAATCCACAAGCTGTTTAAGGTAACAATGGTTACGATAATCGGAAGCATGAGCGGGTAAATGATACGTACAAAGGTTTGCCAAATGCCGCAGCCGTCTATCGTGGAGGCTTCATCCAATTCGATCGGCACATTCTTCAGAAATCCTACGCTCAGGAAGATGCCCTGTGTAAAGGACAATGCGATATACATGAGTATTAATCCAAGCTGATTCAACAGGTGCAAATTGGACATATGCTTTAATACAGGCAGCATAATGACTTGAAATGGCACAAAAATTCCAGCAAGAATAAAGTAGAACACAAATTTAAAATACCCATGTTTCATATTTCTTGATATGGCGAAGGATACCATCGGTATTAATACCATGATGAATAGCATGGATACGAGAGTTATCATGAGAGAGTTCCCTAAATTTATCCAAAACTTACCCTTAATGACGGAAGCAAAATTCCCAAAATAAAGGCCTGAGGGGGGTGCAAAGAAGCTTTGCGCTGACTCGACTTGAGTTTTAAAGGATAAATTAATTGTCAGGTAGACAGGAATCATAACAATAAAGACCCCTACTAGCAAAGCTGTATATTGGATGGCCCGGACAAGCGTGTTTTCCTTCATTGCTGACCTACCTCCTTTTTGCTGAGCCATTTCATTTGCACGAAGGAGATCAATGCGATGAGAGCAAAAATAAAGATAGATTCGGCCGTGGCATATCCAAATTTATTTTCCAAGAGCCCATGACGATAAATTAAGAAGCCAATCGATTCAGTTGATGTGCCAGGTCCCCCATCCGTCATAGCCACAATCGAATCGAATACGGTCAAGCCTCCCTTAATGATAAGCACCAAGTTAACATTTAGCATTGGAATTAGAAATGGCAGAGTAATCGAGACAAATCTTTGTGATCTGCTTGCTCCGTCGATCGTTGCCGCTTCGTGCAAGTCTTTAGGAACGCTGGCCAAGCCTGCCATAAAGATCACCATCGGAACAGCAACACCATGCCAAACATTAGCAATGATTATACCGTACAACGCTGTATCCTTGTTTCCCAGAATATTTCTAGACAATGCTTCAATTCCTAATGCTTCACCTATCGCCGGTAAAATCGTTAGAAAAATTTCGTTAAAAATCAATCCAATCGTAATCAGGCTTAATACCGCAGGAAAGAAATAAATAGATCTGAATAAGCCCCGGAACCTTAAGTTAGTTGTTAACAGCATTGCCAAGCCTAAGGCGAGTGTGATTTTCAATATGACAACAATCAGCGTGTATTTGAACGTAAAGCCCAGCGAGTGAAGAAACCGGGTATCTTTAAAAATAGCTAAGTAATTATCCAGACCGATATACTTGTACGTCCGAGCCATTCCATCCCAATTCGTTAGACTGTAATTAAAACCCATTAACGTCGGGTAAAAAAAGAATCCGATATAAAGCAGCAATGCCGGAATGGTAAACATGACATAAACCAGCATCTTTTTAGAACCGAGGATCGATCTTTTTTTACGCGCCAGTTGGGTTTGGGTTGTACGGATCACTTCCATTCTTTCAACCTCCAAAGCTCCTATGCTAGTTATTCATCAGTTGCCTTTGTTATAGAAAATGTCTTCCAGCTTCTTCATATAAGCATCGATTGTTCCGCCGCCAATCAACTCCTGTGTAGCCTTTCCGAAGTCATCCTGCATCGCCGGTGTCCAAGTAGAATCTGCCGCTCTGTATAGCTTCCCTGAAAGAGCATAGTCGGCCAGCGTTTTATTTTCCTTGTAGTTCGGTTTCACACCTTGAATGACAGAAATATTGCCGGTTTCATCCGCATACATTTGCGCCATTTCCGTAGTGGCGAAAAACTCCATAAACTTTTTGGCTTCGCTATTGTTTTTGCCGTCCTTCGGAATAGAAAGCGCTGTCCCCACTTGCATGGCTACTTTGGTGTCTTCTGCTTTGTCTGCCGGGAAGGGGAAGATGTCAATATTCAAATTCGGGTTCGCTTTTTTGATGGCGGGAGCTTGCCACATTCCATGGAAAAACATGGCTCCCTTACCGGCCGCCATATCGCGGATGACATTATCCTGGGCTGTTCCAAGTAAATCCTTTTGGCCGTATTTTCTAAGATCCAGAACCTTCTGAGCGACTTTTCGTACTTCTTGGTTATCGGCAATGTGTTGTTTCCCATTAATTACATCATCGAATAATTGACTTGCGTTCGGAATATCCAATCCTAGAAAAGCTGCAGTCGTTTGCCGAATGACCGAATATTCTTTATCCGGAAATAAGAACGGCGTTTTGCCCGCTGCTTTAATCTTTTCGGCGGCTTGAATCAACTCGTCGTATGTTTTGGGAATACTCAGTCCAAGCTCCTTGAACATGTCAACGTTATATGTAACACCGTATCCTTCTAATGCATAGGGAACTGTGTAGTTCTTATCAAGTGTTTTACTAAAATCAACAAAGCTCGGAATCACGTTACTAAACAAAGTTTTGTCTCCGGTTAAATCCGCATAATAGCCATCCTTCACAGGCTGGCGCATACTTGGTGCCGAAGGATATACCGTGAACAAAGCCGGTGCATCATTGTTGGCAATGCGCATAGCCAGAACCTTAAGCATATTAGGCGGCGCATTCACTTCAATTTCTATATTTGGGTTGTTCTCATGAAATTTAGCGATCACTTTGTTCAAGGTTTCCGTTACATCCGATTTATTGGACAGCAGCTCCAGCTTTACTTTTCCCCCTGTATTAGCCGTTGAAGCTTCCTTGCCGCTTACCTCTTCTCCGCCATTAGAACAGCCTGCCGTAACGGCCAAAGCTACTGCTGCTCCAAATAAAGCCGTTTGTTTCAAAGTCTGATGTTTCTTCATGTTGGTGCCCCCTTGAGAAATATTTTTGTTTACGCTTACAAGCTTATCAATATATAAATGGCAATGATATGAATTACATGACTTCAGACACATAAGAAAATTGACCTTTGTAACCGTTATCATTTCATAAACAAGAAAAAAGGATAGGACGTGAGGGTTTCCTCGGCGCCTATCCTTCAATATGTTAATTTCCCGTATTATAAAACACTTCCTCCATTTTCTGTAAAAAGGGATCCATTCCGCCTCCGGCTATCAGCTGCTGTACGGATTTTCCGAAATCATCTTGCATGGAGGGTGTCCAGGGAGAGTCGGCGGCCCTGAAGTACTTTCCAGCCATCGCATATTCCGCAATCCCGCTATTTTCTTTCACGTGATGCTGCACCCCTTTTATAACGGAAATATTCCCTGTTTCATCTGAATAGAGCTGGGCAATTTCCGTAGAGGCTAAAAAGCTCAAAAACTTTTTCGATTCGACGATGGTTTTAGAATTCCTGGGAATACCTATAGCTGTACCCACCTGCATAGCTACCTTCGTATCTTCCATTCTTTCCGCCGGAAATGGAAACATTTGAACGTCCATGGCAGGATTAGCTTTTTGGATTGAGCTGACCTCCCACATCCCTGTGAAAAACATAGCCGCTTTTCCGTCAGCAAACTCCCGAATAGCGGCCTCATTGGAAGTACTGAGTGAACCCCGCTGCCCATACTTTCTTAGCACGAGTGTTTTTTGGGCCATGTTCATCAATTGTTTACTATCATGGATGTGCTTTTTTCCTGCTATCACATCTTCAAAATAAGGAATAATATCAGGCTCATCCAATCCCAGCAAGACAGTTGAAGTTTTTCTTACGTAAGAATAGTCCTTGTCGGGAAAGATGAACGGGGTGATCCCGTTTCGTTTTAGCTTTTCTGACGTCTCTAGCAGCTCATTATAAGTTTGAGGTATGTTCAGATGAAGTTCACGGAATATCGCCGCATTATAGATAATGCCATAGCCCTCCAATGCATAAGGAACGGCGTAGGTTCTCCCCTGGGTCTGACTGAAATGTAAAAATTCAGGCCTCACATTGCTAAGAATCTCATCCCCGGTCAAATCCTCGATATAACCGTTGTTAATGGGATTTCTCATGCTGGGCGCTGTAGGATAGACCGTGAATAAAGATGGCGCCGTATTGGTGGAAAAACGCATTGCAAGAACCTTCAACATATTGGGCGGCGCATCTTGTTCAATCTTAATAGCAGGGTTCTGCTCTTCAAATTTTGCAATTATTTTTTCAAAAGTATCTGCCGTATCCGCTTTATTAGAGAGCAATTCAAGCTTGACCTGCGTAGGTTGATTAGGGCGCCCGCTCTCTTTAGGCGAGAGGGAGCATGAACAGAGGATGCATAATAATATGAAACCTAGTATAAGCTTGGTTAATTTCAAATTGTGCCCGCTCCTCGCTAGCTGTGGTCCTTTTGCTTACTTCGTCCCGGTGTTTCACCATAAAATTTTTTGTAGGTTTGAATAAAATAAGAATAATCATTAAAGCCGACGGCCGTGGAAATTTCCGCTATAGAAAGCTGTGGGGTGGTTTCAAGCAATTTTTTCGCATTTTGCATTCTAACGGACAAGAGATAAGTTGAAAAGCTGATTCCGTTCTTTTTCTTAAACTGTCGGCTTAAATAAGACACATCCGTATAAAACAGGTTTTTGGCCATATCCTCCAGAAGGATATTGTACCTGTAATTTTTCTCCACGTAATCCTTGATTTGATCTGCAATATCATGTTTGTGCAGCACTTGCTCCAGCTTGCCCATAACTAAATCTACCTGCGATGAAAAGTAATCTGCAAGTTCATCCATCGTATTAAGCTCATAGAGATCCAGCGGATCCAAGTAAGACTCCGGTACAGCCTTGTTCTGGTTGACCCGATCCATTACAGAATTCATTAAAGCAGTCAGTTTTGCACAAGTATCATGAAGGGTATGAACCGATAATCTCTTCTCTACGACCCATTTCAAGAGCTTGGCTATGATCTCATGGGCCTCTTTTGCTTGATTACTTACCATTTTATTATAAAGGGGCTGCAGGAGTTCTTCCGCACATTCCAAGTTATATGGATACTGCTGCCGATTAACATCTTCATACAAAAAGACGCCTGTACGGCTTCCCTCAATAAACCTGTGAAGTATCGCATGCTTGGCCTCTTTGTAAGATTTGATAAGATCCTCATCGCTTGTGCAGCTTGAACTGATACCTATAGTCATATGGGAACCTGTATGCATCGTATAGTCATCGATTAATCGGCCGCCTATTTCCTCTAGCTTCGCGGGCTGAATAGTCATTTGTTGCTGCAAAAGTAAAACTATGAACATATTTGTAATCCGCCGGCTTCGGATCAAATAAGTTTCTATGCCGGTCTCGCAGAGCTTTCGTTTCAAGTGTAAGGAAAGCCATTCTTCATTTAGGGCGGATGCTTGCACGACCACTGTTCTGTAGGATTCGGCTGAAGGAAGCTTAATGACTCCGTTCTCTACGCCGTGTTCCTCATGATAAAATGAAGCTAACTGCTCAAGAAACAACTCATGAGCGTGCTTCTTCACATCCTCTTGTACCTGATTTAAAATTTTGAAAATATCTGCTTTCTCTATAGGCTTAAGTAAATAATGCTCGACTTTGTAAGCGATTGCTTTTTGAGCATATTGAAAATCATCGTAGCCGCTAATAATTACATTATATATTTGAGGGTATTGCTCGAACAGTATACTGGCAAGCTGGATTCCGTCCAGCTTTGGCATGCGAATATCCGAGAATAAAAGATCAAACTTTTGCGATTGTATCTTCTCCAATGCTTCTTCCCCATTCTCCGCTTCCTCCACGATGACTTCGGCGCTCCAATCCAGTATATTTTGTATAAGAGCTTTCCTTGCAAAATATTCATCATCCACCACCAAAATACGCAACCTCTTACTCCTCCTCCTCCAGCTCTGCGGGAATTAATATCTCGACGCATGTCCCCTCATTTACTTTACCAGTAATTCGCAGCCAGTACTCATCGCCATAATGATTTCGAATTCTTGCATAAACATTCTGAAGTCCGATATGATTCATAGGTTCCTGTAGACCTATCCTTGCGGAGCTTAGAAAAGACCGATGGATTTCCTCCAGCCTCTGTTCACTGATTCCCATCCCGTCGTCCTGAACCTTGATATAAATGGTATGTCCTTGTTTTTTTAATGACAATTGAAGAGTTCCCGTTCCTCCCTTAGGCTCCAGACCGTGATAAAATGAATTTTCGATGATCGGCTGCAGCAGAAACTTCAGGATTTTATACGGCAATAAGTTCTCATCAATCTCATAGATAACCTTAAATTTATTAAAAAACCGAATTTGCTGAATGCTGATATAGTTTTTGATTTGCTCCAGCTCGTTTTGAATGGTGACATGGTCTTTGGATTTTACGTTATAACGGTACATGCTAGATAAGCTTTTGGTCATTACTGAAATCGGCTCAATCCGATAAAGCTCTGCAATAGAACTTATAGTATTCAGTGTATTGTATAAAAAATGAGGATTGATCTGGGTCTGAAGCATTTTCATCTCCGCCTGCTTCTGCAGTTGAGTCGATATGATTTCCTTCTCCCTGCTTTCCTTTAACCGGCTCATCATGAGATTGTAGCTTTGCACCAACCTGCCAACCTCATCCTCCCGCTTCTCGTCATCGACCATTTGGTCCAGTGACCCGGAGTCTACAAATTTCATCATCTTAATCAGGTTATATATTGGCTTGAAAAAGCGCCTGGAGTACAGAATCGCGATGATACATGCTGATGAGAGACAAAGTAAACTTATAACTACATAATTACTTACATTTTTTTTAAAGGCGCTGTCAATAATTCTTGATGGAACATACTGAATAATAGACCAGCCCGTTTGCTCGTTCAGCGTTTCAGTAAACAGATAGTTTTCGCCGCCAATCATCAGTTGAACCAAGTCATCCGCTTGTTTTTCCCTATTTATTTCAATTTGGGATAAAATCCGCTTGATGGTCTGGTCATCAAAGGAGTACTCAATCGAGTTATAAATCAACTTGTCGCCCGCGACAACAATCGTACCTACTTCACGATTCGTTTCCGTAACTCCGCCAAAAAGGTTCTCGATCAGCTTAAACCTAATATCCAATTTTACATGAACACTTTGTTCCTTAAGACCATCCAAATCGGATAAATAACGGACTATCGAAACAACCTTCCCTAAATTGTTGGGAAATTTACTTTCATAGGCACCGGTAACAAATATTTTGCCTTCCTTCAGCTTTTCTTTGGGGATCTCCCCCAGCAATGCATTCAGATATCCGGCATTCGCTCCTGTACTGCTGTATATCCGGCCATTCATACCGGTAATCGTCATACCGACTAACTGTCCGTTCATTAATAAGACTTGATCCATCGCCTGCTGCATGTAATTCGAATCTTCAATAAATTCCAAGCTATTAAGATTTGATTTTTTCTCAAGAATTCGTTTCAGTCTATTATCAGTTATGTAAAAATAAGAGGTCCTGGAAATATTGGAGAAGAAATCCGATACAACTAAATTCGTTCTTTTATTCAGCTGATTCATAATGTCTTCATAGTTTCTTCGGGTCTGATTGTAAAAATCAAACCCAAATATAAACAAGGCGGAGATTACAGGTATCAAAATTATGATGATATAAGAAAATATAAGCTTCCTTTGGAATGAACTTGCCGGAACATTCATTGAAATCTCCTTTTATAATCCATTCAAATATACCAACAGCAGCTCCCTTGATAAAAAAGGATTCCAGCTATTCAGCCTGAAGAAATAATAACTTACTCATGTTTCTAATGCAATACAATTAGTATGGATTCAAACCCAAGAACTTGATCCCCTAACATAAAATAACCCCACAAAGTGGGGCTTGTGCTTCGAAGCGGACTCAGGTACTTTGCGGGGACCCCGAAAACATATACATGCTATCATGTTAAAAAAGCCGCGATTTACGCGGCAGTGAAATGAATTTTTTTCTGGTCAACCGACACGACAAACAGCTTCTCCGTCTCTGTGAGCTCCGGCTGCCTGCTTTCATTAACCTTTCTATCCGCGGAGCCGCGCAAGCTGCGGCCATTCCTCCGCTCCGGTATTGTGCTGTCGCGCCCCCGGTGTGCTGCGTCCGTTATCGATATAAGAAAGGAGCAGCGCCTGGAGCCGTTCCACGACCTCCGGATGCTGGTCCCATACATTGCGCCTTTCCCCGATATCCTGTGTGAGGTCATATAACTGAACGGGAGGCGAACCGGCAGGTTCCTTGCCCGGCACGGGATCGCTCCAGCCGCCCGAGCCCGGACACAGCTCGAGCTTCCATTGCCCTTGACGAATCGAGAACGAGCCGTCAATGGAATGATGGACCACCGCTTCGCGCAATGGCGCCGACATTGGCTCACCACGCCATAGCGGCAGATTGCTCACGCTGTCCTCCCCCGCGTTGTCGGGAAGCTCGCAGCCAACCAGGTTGGCCGCCGTACGCATGAGGTCGGCGAGACACACCGTCTCCCCGCAAACGGTTCCGGCCTGAATCCCTGACGGCCACTTGATAATAAGCGGAATCCGATGCCCGCCTTCGTAAATATCCGCCTTCGTCCCGCGGAATATATAACTCGGGTTGTGGCCAGCCTGCCGCAGTTCCTCGTAATTCGCCTTCGGCGAGCAGCCGTTGTCGCTGGTGAAGATCACAATCGTATTATCGCCTAATCCGAGCTCCGCCAGCTTGGCGTTGATTTGACCCACCACATCATCGCACATCAACACGAAATCGCCATAAATGTTGGTGCCCGATTTCCCTCTAAACGGCTCCGACGGAAGAATAGGCGTATGAGGGGCCGTAAGCGGGAAATAGATGAAGAACGGCTGATCCCGCCCGGCTTCCATCGTCTCCAGCACCTTCTGCGTCAATACCTGCAGCACCTCCTCGTGCTTGAAGTCGGGGGCGACAGGCCCGGAACGCCACATCCGCATAGCATCCGTATTCTGAGTGACCGAGTCCGGGATTGCCGTCACCCGGTCATTCTCGATATACACATAGGGCGCCATATCCAGGGAGGCGCTAATACCGAAGAAATAATCGAAGCCATGCTCCACCGGCCCCCCGCCAATCGGCCTTGTGAAATCGACATCCTCCTTGTTCTCGCTGCGGCGCGCCCAATTCAGGCCGAGATGCCACTTGCCGATGCAGGCCGTCCGGTAGCCCGCTTCTTTCAGCATAGAAGCTACTGTCATGCGCCCCGGCTCGATCAATGGGGAATCGTAGCCGTACAGTACGGATTGCTTTAATGCCGAACGCCAGTTATATCTTCCTGTCAGAATGCTGTAACGGGATGGGGTACAAACAGCCGAGGACGAATGCGCATCCGTAAACGCCATGCCCTCCCGGGCCATCTTGTCCAGATGAACCGTATTCAGTTTTGATTGCTCGTTTAAATAAGAGATATCTCCATACCCCATATCGTCAGCCAAAATATATACAATGTTCGGACGGTTCGTATTTTCCATCTCGACCTCTCCCTCTTGTCTTCTATTAATAGTTCCTTATCCTTTAACGGAGCCTAACAGCACACCCTGCGCAAAGTGCTTCTGCAAAAAAGGATAGACGAGCATAATCGGAATCGTCGATACGACGATGACCGCCATCTTCACCGTTTGGCCCGGCGGCACAACGTCAGACCCTCCTGTCGTTTCGAAAACGCCGGAGGAGATAATGACAACCTGCCGCAGCAGCACCTGTATCGGCCATTTACCGGAGTCGTTGATAAACATAATGGCATGAAAAAAGGTATTCCAGTGCATAACCGCATAAAACAGCGAGAAAGTAGCGATCGCTGGAATCGAAAGTGGAAGCACGATCCGGAACAAAATCTGCAATTCGTTGCAGCCGTCGATTTTGGCCGATTCCTCGATGCCGTCGGGCAGCTGCTGGAAGAAATTCTTTAATATAATTAAATAAAACGGGCTGACGGCGACGGGCAGCATAAGCGACCACAGCGAATCAAGAAGCCCAAGCCCTTTCACCACCAGAAACAAAGGAATAATGCCGCCGCTGAACAGCATGGTGAACAGAACGCCAAGCATGATTGCACGGCGGTGACGGAGGTCCCGGCGGGCGAGTGGATAAGCCATGGTCACCGTAAAAAACAGATTCACCGCCGTACCGATCACCGTAATATAAATGCTGACCAGCAGACTCGAAACGAACGTACCGGAAGAAAAAATAAACCTGTACGCTTCAAAAGAGAACTCTGTTGGAAATAAGAGAAAGGTTTTATTCAAATATTCGCTTGGAGAAGCGAAGGACCCGGCAATAATATACAGAAACGGAATGGCCATAACGAGCGCGAGCATAAAAAGCGCGCCGTAGATTAACGCGTCAATCAGCCTGTAGGACAGAGCTCTGGACTCAATCAAGCTAATACACCCCTTCCTCTCCAAGACGTTTGGCTAAATAATTGGCGCCGGCAAGCATAATTAAGCCGATGACCGATTTGAACAAGCCGATGGCGGTGCTGTAGCTGTAGCGCCCCTCCTGCAGCCCCAGCCGGTAGACGTAGGTGTCGAACACCTCACCGACCTCGCGGGTAGTCGCATTCAAGCTTAAGAAGATCTGCTCAAAGCCGGTATCCAGAAAGTTGCCGAGCCGGAGGATCAGCAGAATCACAATCGTACTGCGGATCGCGGGAAGCGTAACGTGCCAAAGCTGCCGGACGCGGCCTGCGCCATCCATCCGCGCCGCTTCATACAGCTGAGGATCGACGCCCGCGATGGCGGCGAGAAAGATGATCGTGCCCCATCCCGTTTCCTTCCAGACGATTTCCGACATGATCATCGTCCGAAACCACCCCGAGCTTGTAAGGAACGGGATTTTGTCTCCGCCCAGAAAGGCGATCAATTCATTGACAAGACCGCCTTCGGTAGTAAAGAAAATATAAGCGATTCCGATGACGATGACCCAGGACACGAAATGCGGTACGTAAATGACGGTTTGCACGAGCCGTTTATAAAGCGAATGCCGCACCTCATGCAGAAGCAGAGCAACAACGATCGGCAGCGGAAAGAAAAAGAGAATATTATAAACGGCCAAAATGAGCGTATTGCGAAACAGCATAATAAATGACGGATCCGTTACAAGCATTTCAAAATGCTCAAAGCCTACCCAAGGACTTCCCATCACTCCGAGAAACGGCTGATAATCCATAAATGCAATGACGATGCCCCACATCGGCAAGTATTTAAACACGATAAAATACAAAAGTCCGGGCAGCAGCAATAAGTATAGCCAGCGATTCTTCACATAGTAGGCCAGCCGGGACGGGGCCGGCCTGGCCGTCACGGAAGAGACCGCCGTTTCCATAGTTCGGTTCAAGCCACTCTCTCCTTTCGCATCATCCTATTGTTTATTTCCGGTTGGCTTGGGCCGAATCATATTGCTGCTGGAATTCTTCTATTAATTGGCCGCCTCGATTGGTGCGCCATTTCTCGATTGCCGCCTTCCAGCCGTTGTCGTCGAGCTCTCCTAGAATATACTTCGTTCGCGCATCTTCGATAATTTTATCGTCCACAATCAGCTTGGAGGTGAAAGGGAAAGCCGGGTTGGTCGTGTACGTAATCTCCTTATCCTCCTGGGCTTTCGTAATCCGTTCGTCCAGAGGAGTCAAGCCGACAGCGGTGCGGTCGGTAATACCGTCAGCCACCATGATCCAGCGCAGGGGAATCACCTCATCGCTGAACAGCTCCGGATGAATAACGGCCGGCTTGCCGTTTTCCATTTTATAATGCTTACCCTCGATGCCCAGTTTAACAAGCGTTCTCATCTTATCGTCCGCGAGCTTCTCGAAGAAATTCAGGATGCTCTTCAGCGCGGCTTCATTTTTCACGCTGCTTTTCGGAAACATAAATACG
>Ga0182739_1003661_pt1 | contig 13250 bp, 10 predicted proteins | sample eDN5th30CBELigBY_FD_128873 | JGI IMG/M metagenome (GOLD analysis project Ga0182739, IMG submission 128873) | Enriched backyard soil microbial communities from Emeryville, California, USA - eDNA 5th pass 30_C BE-Lig BY (version 2) (version 2) | ecosystem: Environmental > Terrestrial > Soil >... | reverse complement strand
CGGGCTCCTTTCAGAAGCCCATTTTGAAGCGAACTATGCCCCTGCTTCAGTGTCATCTGTTATGAGGCAATGAATCCCCCTCTTTTTCACCCTCCGGTGTCATTTTGACTTGAGGCAACACGCAATGGGTGGAAAAATTGAGCAAATCCCCTTGGGCGTTGTCGGATAAGAACGCATGCTTTCTTTGAACATTACCCGTTTTCTGGCGATTTTTTGCATTTCGTGCCTGCTTGGAGGCGAAAACCTGACGGCCCAGGCCGTGACGCAGCCGGAGGCTGAACCGGCTGTGAAGGCGGTGGCCAAGGCAATGCCCGCCGTCGTCAATATCAATACGGAACGAACGATCCGGCGGTTCTATCGCGATCCCGCCGACGAGTTTTTTTATCAGTTTTTTGGAGCGCAACCGCCACCCCGGCAGGTCCGGGAAAAGGTCCAGAGCCTCGGTTCCGGGTTCATCATCGATGCTTCGGGATATATCATCACCAATGAACACGTCGTCGAACGGGCGGAGAACCTGAAGATCAAGGTCACGACCTCCGACGGGAAAACCTATCCCGCCCGGTATGTCACCGGCGACCCGCTGGCCGACATTGCGCTCCTCAAAATCGAGAGCGATGCCCCGCTTCCGTTCATTTCGCTCGACGAGCCGTCGCCCAACCTCCTGGGGCAGAGCATCCTGGTCGTCGGCAATCCGCTCGGCTATGGGCACTCGGTCGCCCGGGGCATCCTGAGCGCCACCAACCGGTCGTTTACCGTGGAGAATATGGAGTTCACCAACCTGCTCCAGACCGATGCCGCCATCAACCCCGGCAACAGCGGCGGTCCGTTGATCGACCTTCAGGGGAAGCTCGTCGGGGTCGCCTCCGCCAAGATGGCGTACACCCCGCAGGGGGTGCCGACGCAGGGGATCGGCTTTGCGATTCCCGCGGCGACGATCGCCGAGAAGGTCGCGGAGTTCAAGCGCAACGCCGAAAGCGCCCGCCGCAACGGGGAGGAGACCGGCCAGCCCCACGCCCGGGCGCGGCTCGGGTTGACCTTGCAGGACCTCACGCCCCAACTCGGTGAAGCCCTCGGCCTGGAGCAGACCACCGGCGTCCTGATCTCCGACGTCGAGCCGGGCAGCCCCGCGCACATGGCGGGCCTGAGGCGCGGGATGGTGATCTACCGCATCGGCCGCAACGACATCGCCACCGCGGGCGACGCCGAACGGGTCCTGCAACAGGCCCGCACCGGCTCGGAAATCGACCTCGGCGTCGGCATCGTCCGCCGCGCTGGCCGGCGTGTCTTCGAACAGCTCCGGACCGTTTCAGTGACGGCGCGGTAGGAGCTTTCCCATCGAGCCTCTGTCATCACCCGGGTTGATTTTTCCGGTAACAGCTCGCAGGAGAGGCTTCATTCTGGTTGGTTAACTCTCTTTGCGTTCCTTGTTTTCCCGATCAAAGGCATCCAGATCGCGCTTGGATGTCATCAGGTATCCCAGCAACACGACGAGAAAAACGGTATTGATCGCCAGCGCGAATTCCCAATAAGCGCCCAGCGCCCACGAAACCCCTGCTCCGGTTCGGAGAGTCACATCATCGGTCAGATTGCCCGCCACCCGCTTGGCTTTCCCGAACAGCGTCTGCGGCGGCTCATAGGCACGCAACCTGTTGATCTGGTGCATTTCCATGTCCTTGAGCCAATTAAGGACTGAAAAACCGGCCCTCGGGAAAAGAGTTAATGGAAGAATAAAAAATTGCCATGATTCGGGGATCCACCACGATTGATGTCCCAAAGCAGCGATGCCGATGACGCTGTTTGACAGGACCGTAACCGTCATGTCGTTCGTTTTGTCGAGGATCGCTCCGAAAGTGGACGTCTGCCCCGTCCCCCGGGCAAGCAGCCCGTCTGCACAGTCACACCAAAACGATAGCAGCAGAAAGCCTCCAAGCCAAAGGCCTTGAACCCATTGAGCCCAGTTGGAGAGCATCAACGGAGCCAACGCCACAAGGGAAACGAAAAAAGCCGAAACCGAAACCAGATTGGGCGAGAGCCCCATTCTGGCCGCTATCAGCGCCACGAGCGCGCCCGGTCGGTATCCAAAATGTGCGGTCAACCAGAAAACACTCGTGCCGCGCAATTTCCAGAAATGTTGGTAGGTATAGTTCATCCCTTAAAAGGCTCTAATGCCCGTATGATCCCGCTGCCAGGCCTTCGGGAAGAAAAATGGGCAGGTAATTTCTCAGTATCTCAGCGACATCATCGCCTTCCGCCCTGCGCAGGTTATTGTCAGCCCGCCCCGGGGTGATCATTTCAGGAACGAGGGAGATCAGCTTGTCAGGCGTCACGCCATGGCGCGTTAACAACGCGGGAATGCCCATCTCCTTGAGCCAGCTTTCAAGGCCGTCGGCCAAAGTCGCAGCCGAAGTAAAACCCAGGTCAAGTGCGAGTTCCTGTAACCGGCCATCATCCGCCACGGCATTAAACCTCAAAACCGCAGGCAGGACAAACCCGCAGGCCATGCCGTGAGGCACCCCGAACCGGGCGGTTATCGGGTAGGAAATGGAGTGACAAAGTGCCGTCCGCGTTTGGCTGATGGCCAGGCCCGCGAGGAGGCTGGCCTTCATCAGTCGCTCCCGCAGCTCCGGCGAATCCAGCACAGCGTTCCCTTGCCGCATCACTTGCCAGGCTTCACGCGCCGCGTGTCGCGCCAGTTCCAGCGTGATGGGAGATGCATGGCGGTTCCAGATCGATTCCATGGCCTGGCATAGCGCATCCATGCCGGTGGCCAGTGTCACCTCCCATGGTAATCCATAGGTCAGTTCGGGAGCCAGCAAGGCCGCCTGTGGAAACAGCGGGTCCCCGGAGAGGCTGTATTTCCTGCTCTCTTTCAGGTCCCAGACGGTCGCAAACGGGGTCACCTCACTGCCGGTTCCCGACGTGGTGGGAATGGCGATGACGGGAATCGATCCCCCTTGGGGTAACGGCTGCCCTTCGCGGAAATGCCTGTGGAGAGAAAACTTTCCCTTCATGCCGAGCAACACCCCAAGGATCTTTGCCGAATCCACGGCGCTTCCTCCTCCGAGCCCCACCATCCCCTCTGCCCGGCACCCTTGCAACCTGTCGGCGAGTTGATCCAGGGCATCAAGCCGGGGGTTTGGCTCCACTTCGGCGCACACCTCCCATTCCACGCCGCTCCAGGCCTTCATCACCGTGTCGGCCGTCCCCCTGCGGACCATTCCCGGCGAAGTGATCAGGAGCATCCTGCGCCACGAAAACGTACTCGCCGCTTCTGGAATACATCCGCAACCGAACCACACCGCCACGGGGTTCCTGAATGTCCACAGCTTAGAAGGGGTCGTCACGGAAGAGGTCTGACGATCACGTGGGCTCTTTGAAATCATTTCCATCAAGGCCTTTCAATCCGGGAGCCGTGGTCCCGCCCCGCATCAGCCGGCCGCTTTGCCTTTGGCATCGGTTTTATAGTGAGCGGACAAAAGCAATGAACTGCTCCTTGTTTTCGTGAGTGGTCGTTGTTGGGCGCCCCAGATCGGGCCGACTTCCCTTGTTGACCCTGATCTCCAGGAAAGCAGGCCCCTCGGCGTGCTTTAATTTTTCGAGTAAATCGCCCATCTCCCCTGCATCGTGCGTGCCGGCGACCCACTGGTAGCCACAGGCTTTGGCGATCTCAAGCAGGTTAATCCGCAGAGCGGCGGTAGGCTGCCCGCCGACGGAGTCATGCGCCCCATTATTAATGACCACATGTTTCAAATTCCGCAGTCCCGAAGTGCCCATGATGGCCAGCGATCCCATATGCATCAGCACCGCTCCATCGCCATCCAGACAATAAACCGGTGCGTCCTTTTTCGCCAGGGCCAGGCCCATGGCAATCTGGGAAGCATGACCCATGCAGCCGACGGTCAAAAAGTCCTTCGAATGACCCTCTCCCGCGGATTCCCGATACTCAAAAACTTCTCTGGAAGTCATTCCCGTTGTGGAAACAACCACCGCTGAATCTTCGATGGTGCCCAGTACCCGCTTGACCGCATCCTCTCGTACCATGGCCAAGGGATTCGATGGATGGTGGCGTAACCGGTAAGACTCAAACGTCCCCTTGCGCACCAGCAACGCCTGCGGAGCGTTCCTGCTTTTGGCGGCGGCAACCGCCGCGCGCACCGTTTCGACCGCATCCTCCAGCGTGTCCGGCAGAATGGCGGCGGGGATTTCCAATGCGGCCAGCATATCGGGAGTGATACGGCCTTGTTTACGGTGCTGCGGCTCATCGGGAACCCCCGGCTCTCCACGCCAGCCGATGAGCAGTACCATCGGGATGGAGTAGACTTCCGGATCAGCCAGGGAAGTCAACGGATTGACCAGATTTCCAAGGCCGGAATTTTGCAAATAGACCAGGCCTACCTCGCCCGTGGCAAGATGCCATCCCGTTGCCAGCGCCACTGCGGCCCCTTCGTTTGCCGCGATGACATGCCGTCCGGATGGCGCATGATCGGTAATGTAAGCGCAGATATCCTTTAACAAGGAGTCCGGAACTCCCGCAAAAAACGACACTCCATCCCCCAGTAAAGTGTCGTAGATAACATGGCTTGGAATCATGATGTATGAACCGGCTGTGCGCCGTTGGGAATCAGGGTCAGGATCTCCTTGATCGCCATGCATTGCTCCTCCACTTCAAGCGAACGCCCCGAGCGCAAGATCGATTCCGCCGTCTGTTTCATGGCCGGATAGGCGCTCCGGAGCAGGTGATTGGCGTAAATCACGATATGGAAGCCCATTTCGCCAAGCTCCTTTTCCGTCAGATGATTATAGCTGGTGGGCACCGCCACCAGCGGCACTTTCCGTCCAAACTCCGCATACGCCTTGCAAAACTGGCGGATCTCCGCGCCATCCTTTTGTCGGCTGTGGATCATGATCCCGTCTGCACCGGCTTCGATATAAGCGTGCGCCCGCTTCAACGCCTCATCCAGGCCCGCCCCTGCAATCAGCGCCTCAATCCGGGCGATGATCATAAATTCGTCCGTGACCTGGGCTTTCTTGCCCTGCGAGATTTTGTAAGAGAAGGAAAGGACATCATCCAGCGTTTGCGCCACGTCGGTGCCAAAGAGCGAATTCTGCTTCAGGCCGGTCTTGTCCTCAATAATGACCGCTGACACACCCAGTCGCTCCAGCGTCTTCACGAGGAAGGTAAAGTGCTCTGTCGGCCCGCCGGTGTCGCCATCGAAAAGAATCGGCTTCGTGCTGACTTCCATGATCTCGTTGATGGTCTGCATCCGGGAGGTTCGGTCCACGAGTTCGATGTCAGGGCGTCCCTTGGCCGTTGAATCCGTCAGACTACTCAGCCACAGCCCGTCAAACTCCTGTTTCGCCCCGTTCTCATGAATGCTGACACTCTCCACGAGCAGGCCGGTGAGGCCATTATGCGCTTCCATGATTCGCACCACTTCCTTTGCGCTTAACAGGCGTTTGAGTTTGCGCCGCCGAATCTCAGCCGTTGTGCCCACTTCGGTCATCGCATTGATGATCTTGGTGGACGAGATTCCCTGCGTATATTCCGGCTCAACCAGTTCTCCGCCCCATTGCGTCAACGTCTCGATCACCCGATTGCGGGTCTCTTTTTGGGGTCCCGTGCGCCAGTCGGTCCCATGAACGACATAATGGGGCCTCAGCTTCTCGAGGTTGGGGACATAATCAAGCGTCTCCTGCGGCACCACGCACTCGACCCCCTTGATGTTTTCAACCACGGCCTTGCGTTCCTCCCAGGTCAGAAAAGGCAACCGTTTGTAGCTGGCGATCGCCTTGTCCGTCAACAGCCCCACCGTCACCTTCCCAAGCTTTCTGGCGTGCTCCAGAATATTGAGGTGACCATGGTGCAGAAAATCCGCACTCATTCCTACGTAAACCGTCTTCTCGGGGATCATATCGTGAAATCTTTTGCCGCGCTCCTGATTATGCAAGGGAAAAGGAGTCCCTCCAAGCGCGAAATGATCGACTTTTCCACGACGCTCCTGCCCGGAAACCGGCGGGAGGAATTTTCAGGCTTTCCGGCGCCCCTTTCACCCGCATTTCGCCTGTTTTGGCCGATTTCAAAGAGAGGAAGAGTCAAATAATGCCCGAATTACACGCCTGACCCCAAATCGGCACTTTTCTTCTTTCGCTTTTTGGCATTCGATCTCCGGTTCTATGTCCACTTCATCCTCTCTTTGGCAACGCTTCCAGGCTTACCACCTTTGCTACGAGCCGTTGGGGTTCTCTCTCGACATCAGCCGGATGCGTTTTGACGACGCATTTTTTGACCGGATGGAGCCGTTGAGCCGGAAGGCGCTCGCCTTCCAGAAAACGCTCGAAGAGGGGGCGATCGCCAACCCCGACGAAGGGCGGATGGTCGGCCACTACTGGCTGCGCAACCCGGCGCTCGCGCCGACGGCGGAGATCCGCAGCGAGATCGAAACCACCCGCGCCGACATCGCCGCCTTTGCAGCGGAGGTCCACGCCGGGAAGATCGCCGCCCCCTCGGGCCTGCCGTTTACCGACGTGCTGCTGGTCGGCATCGGCGGTTCGGCGCTCGGGCCGCAGTTTGTCACCGACGCACTCGGGAGTTCCGCCGACCGGATGGAGATCCACTTTCTCGACAATACCGACCCGGACGGCTTCGACCGCCTTTTTGCCGCATTGAGCGACCGGCTCGCACAAACCCTCGTCGTCGTCATCTCCAAGAGCGGCGGCACCCGCGAGACCCGCAACGGGATGCTGGAGGCCGAGGCCGCCTTCTCCGAGCGGGGGCTCGATTTCCCGCGCCACGCCGTCGCCATTACCGGCGACGGAAGCGATCTCGACCGCCACGCCGCCTCGCAAAACTGGCTCAGGCGTTTCCCGATGTGGGACTGGGTCGGCGGGCGCACTTCGGTCATGAGCGCGGTCGGCCTGCTCCCGATGGCGCTCGTCGGGCTCGATACCGACGCCTTTCTCGCCGGTGCGGCCGCGATGGACGAAGCGACCCGCAACCCGGAAGTCGCCCAAAACGCCGCCCTGCTCCTCGCGCTGATGTGGTACTACGCCGGGGATGGCCGGGGAAAAAAGGATATGGTGCTCCTGCCGTACAAGGACCGGCTCGTCCTCTTTTCCAAGTACCTGCAACAGCTCGTCATGGAGTCGCTCGGCAAGTCGCACGACCTCGACGGGAAGGAGGTCCACCAGGGGATCGCCGTCTACGGCAACAAAGGTTCCACCGACCAGCACGCCTACGTCCAGCAGTTGCGCGACGGGATCGCGAACTTTTTCGTCACCTTCATTGAAGTCCGCAAAGGCCGCGACGGCAAGGGGCTGGAGGTCGACCCCGGGGCGACCAGCGGCGACTACCTCCAGGGCTTCCTGCGCGGAACCCGCACAGCGCTCTACGAAGGCGGGCGCGACTCGATCACCGTCTCAATCGAAGCGGTCACCCCGTTCACTGTCGGGATGCTGATCGCCCTTTATGAACGGGCCGTCGGTTTTTACGCGACGCTGGTCAACATCAACGCCTATCATCAACCCGGGGTCGAAGCCGGGAAAAAGGCGGCCTCCGCCGTGCTGGAACTTCAGGCCAGGGTGCGCGAAACCCTCTCCGCCGAGCCTGAAACCGCCGAAACCATTGCTGCGCGGCTTGGCACCGACCCGGAGGCGGTCTACCATGTGCTCGAACATCTTGCGGCCAATACCACGGAAGTGACGGCTCACGACCCGAAGGCCCGCCCGGGAGAGGAGCGTTTTTCCCGTTCGTAAGCCGTTTCTTTCTTAGGAATCATGACACCTTCTCCGCAGCCTGAAGATGGCGAGGAACTTCTTGTCCCCTTCGACAGGGTCTCCAAGTTCGTCCGCCAACTGACCCACGACCTGCGCAACGGCCTGAGCGCGATCGACCTGGAGGCCGCCTACGTGGCCGAACTGGTCACCGACCCGGAGGCGGGCGAGGAGGTTCGCAAACTGCGGCAACTGGTTTCCAAGTCGGCCCGCTCGCTCCGGGAGCTTTCGCAATGTTTTCAGCCGATCTCCCTCCATACGCTTCCGTGGGAGGCGGCGCTCTTCGTGGAGGAACTCGGCAAACGGATCAGGACCCAGTTCCCGCAGGAGGGGGAATGGTCGGTCGTTTCCCGCCTCGAAAAGGAATACCTCTGCATCGACCTGGAGCAGATGGTCATCGCCATTTCGGCCGTGTTTCACAACGCCTTCCGGTTCCGGCCGGAAGGGACCGCCGTGCGCCTGACTGCGGCGAGGGAAGGGGAGGAGATCGTTCTGGAATTTCAACAGGCAAAACAGACGACGCCCGGCGATCTCCCGCCTGAGCAGTGGGGGGCGGAACCATTCCTGACCGGGCTCGGCAGCGGCTACGGGCTCGGCCTTTACCGGGCACGAGCCATCCTCGAAGCCCACGGGGGCCGTATGGAAAGTTTCCATCGCAACGAAGAGACGGTGGTCCGCCTGATTTTGCCCGTTTGCGAAGAACCCGTGGAATAATCTCCAGGTTACGGTAGGTTTTCAGGGAACGCGCGGTTGCAGGCAGATTGCCCTCTGTGCGAAAAAAGCTTCCTATGGAGACCCGACCGGCGCCCCCTACCATCCAGAGAAAGATCGTGGTCATCGACGATGACCGCTCCATTCTTGTCACCCTTGGCGGCCTGCTGGAACGCCACGGTTACCAGATCTTTGGCGCGGCCACGGCGGCGGCCGGGACGGCGCTTTTCGAAAAAGAGAAGCCCGACCTCGTTCTGCTCGACCTCGGCCTGCCCGATGCCGACGGGCTCGAAACCCTCGCCACCTTTCAGGAGATGGCGCCGACGATCGCCGTCATTATCCTGACGGCGCAGGATTCGCTCGGCAACGCGATCGAGTCGATCAAGCGCGGCGCGTTTCACTTCATCAGCAAGCCGTACGCCCCGGAGGAGCTTCTCTCGCTCATCCGGCGGGCGATTGAGCAGCATGATCTGGTGCGGGAAACCGCGCAACTCCGTAACGAGACGGTCGAGCTTTCCAAACGGCTGGAGGCCGCCGAACAGAAGCTCACCCCCCTCTTTGCCAGCCGCAAGATGAAGGAGATCGAGGCGCTGCTTCACCGTGTTGCCCCGTCGGAGGCCAACATCCTCCTCTCCGGGGAGAGCGGGGTCGGCAAGGAGGTGATGGCCAACCAGATCCATCGCCTGAGCCACCGCTCCAAGGGGCCGATGGTCAAGCTCAACTGCGCCGCCTTCCCGGCGAACATGATCGAGGGGGAACTTTTCGGTTACGTCAAAGGGGCGTTTACCGGTGCGGTCAACGATTTTCCCGGGATGATCTCGGAAGCCTCGGGCGGCACGCTCTTCCTCGACGAAATCGCCGAAATGCCGGTTGAACTGCAAACCCGTTTCCTGCGGGTGTTGCAGGAGCGGGAGTTCCGCCCGCTCGGGAGCACCAAAACCGTCCGCGCCGATTTTCGCCTCGTCGCCGCCACCAACCGCGTCATCCCCGAAGCGGTCCGCAACGGCGACCTGCGGCAGGATCTTTACTACCGGATCAACACCTTCCAGATCGAAATCCCCCCCCTGCGGGAACGGAGCGAGGAGATTCCCTCTCTCGTCTCCGCCTTTGCCAAACGTTTTGCCGCGCAGTTGAGCCGGCCCGAGCCGCACCTCACCCCGGAGGCGTTCCAGCTTCTCATGGATTACGACTGGCCGGGGAACATCCGCGAATTGCAGAACGCGATCGAGTACGGCGTCGTCCTCGCCCACCGGAGTTGCATCACGGAAAAGGAACTCCCCAAGGAGCTTTCCATGCCCCCGGTCCTGCGCCAGCGGGGAGGGACCGGCGGGGCGGCGTGCCACGTCGGCGGGGGGCTTTCCACCGTGAACCTCGACGAACTGGAACGCGAAGCGATCCTTGCCGCACTGGCACAAAGCCACGGCAACAAGATGAAAGCCGCGCAACTGCTTGGCATCCATCGCCCGACTTTATACAGTAAGATGAAGCGGCACGGGATTGAGGTCTGATCCCAGGTCTGGTCCCGTTGCGCGCGAAATTTCAACCCGCTGATCCTTGTGACACCGTTTTTGAGACATCGGGAAAAAGTCCTGGCCCACGCCACCGAACAACTCGCCTGCCAGGGGAGGCAGCACCCCGCCGATCTTCTCACGCTTTACAAAAAGTTCCTGAAGATCGAGAACCACCGCCTCCGGCTCAAACATTACGCCGGGGGAGGGGGGCGCGAGATCGCCCAGCAGCGGGCCGACCTGATCGACATCATGCTGCGCCACCTTTACGAGTCGGCGCTGGCGCACCTCGCCGACCGCGATCCGCAGGGGGTCGCGCCGTCGCTGGCGCTGGTGGCGATCGGCGGTTACGGCCGGGGGGAACTGAGCCCGTACAGCGATGTCGACATCATGTTCCTGCATGAAGGCCCGCGGATCGAACCGCAGGCGGAGGAGGTGATCGAATCAATCCTCTACATGCTCTGGGATGTCGGCTTCAAGGTCGGCCATGCCTCGCGCTCGGTCGCGGGAGCGATCGCGCACGCCAACGTCGACATGCTTTCCAAGACGGCGCTGCTGGAGTCGCGCCTCATCGTCGGCTCCACCCGGCTCTTCGACGAATTTCAGCACGCTTTCGAAAAAAAGTGCATCAAGGGCCATGAAAAGGAGTACACCACCCAGCGGGTGCTCGACCAGGCGGCCCGCCACGCCAAACACGGCTCCACCGTCTATATGCAGGAGCCGAACATCAAGACCGGGTGCGGCTCGCTGCGCGACTACCAGAACCTCCTCTGGATCGCCTTTTTCAGGAAAGGGGCGCGTTCCACGAGCGATCTCGTCACCGAAAAACTGTTGCCGGAGAGCGAACGACGCAAGCTCGACCGCGCGTACGACTTTCTGCTCTGGGTGCGCACGGAGTTGCACTACCTCTGCCGCCGGGGGACCGATACGCTCAACCACGTCCACCAGCTTCCGGTCGCCTCCCGGCTCGGCTACCCGCAAAAGAACCCGTTGCGCCGCATCGAGGCGTTCATGCGCGATTACTACCACCACGCGCGGGTGATTTACCAGATCACCGAAACACTCTCCGCCAAGCTCTGCCTGAGCGAAGAGGAGAGCGCGAAGAACGTCCTCACCCGGCTTCTGATGCGCAAGAAGAAGAACGAGCACTTCGACGGCTTCTTCGTTGCCGGGGGGCAGCTCTACCCCGAGGCACGCGAAATTTTTAAGGACGACCCGTTCCGGATGATGCGCGCCTTCCAGCACGCCCAGCAGCGCAAGGTGGTTTTTTCGCCGGAACTTCAGGCGCTGATCCGCCGCCGCCTCCATCTCGTCGACCGGACCTACTGCTACGCCCGTTCGGCGCGGGAGACCTTCGGGGCGATCCTGCGGCGAAAGGGAGAGGTCGGCCGGATCGTCCGGATGATGCACGAGCACGATTTTCTCGGCCGCTACATCCCGGAATTCGGCGAACTGACCTGCCTGGTGCAGCACGAGTTTTTCCACCGCTACACGGCGGACCAGCACACGCTCGTCTGCATCGAAAAGCTCGACGAACTCCTGACGACCGACAAGCCGCGCCTGCGCGGTTACCGGCAGCTTTTCGAACGGCTCGACGACCCGTTCGTCCTCTACCTCGCCCTCCTGCTTCACGATACCGGCAAAGCCTCCAACGCCCGTTACCATGCCGAGGCGAGCGCCATCCAGGCCAACCGGGTCGCCGCCCGCCTCCAGCTCCGCAGCCAGCAGCGCAAGGAGCTGATCTTCCTCGTCGACAACCACCTGCTCCTCTCCAGCACCGCCCAGCGGCGCAACCTGGAGGACCCGGCGACCATCTCGGAATTTGCCAACGTCGTCCGCACGCAGGCCAACCTGAACATGCTGATGCTCCTGACGCTGGTCGACGGAATGGCGATCGGCGACGGCGAGTGGTCGGACTGGAAGGAATCGCTCGTCTGGCACCTGTACGAAAGCACCACGCAATACTTCAAGGACGGCGTCGTCTTCTTCCACGAACGGGCGATGGAGCGGGAGGAAAACCGGCGGGTCGTGCTGCGCAAGCTCGCGCCGTCGTTCGAGGCGGAAGTCGGGGCGCACTTCCTTTACATGCCGGACTCCTACTTCCAGGCGTTCGACACGCGCGACATTGCCGGGCACATCCGGCTTTTTCGGACGTTTTTCGAACAACGGCTCGCGCCCGACGCCATCGGCCTTGCCCCGGCGATCCGGTGGGTCACCCGGCCCGAGCGGGGGCACAGCGAACTCTGGGTCTGCACCTGGGACCGGCGGCACCTGCTGGCGAAGATCGCCGGTTCGCTCGCCGCCGCCCGGCTCAACATCCTGAGCGCCGATATTTTCACCCGCGGGGACAACCTGGTGCTCGACGTTTTCCGCGTCTGCGACACCAGCTTCCAGGCCGTCGTCTCCGAACGCGACACCGCGCTCGTGGAGGAGACCCTCACCGAAGCGTTGACGTGCGAGGAGTTTGACTTCACCCCGCTGCTGGAAAAGGCCGAACGCGGGCGGGGCGGCGACCACCTTTCGCAGGAACTGGAGTTTCCGACCCGCATCAGCATCGACCCCGGCACCCATCCGGTCTACACGCTGGTCGACATCCAGACGCCCGACCGGCTCGGCCTGCTTTATTACCTCCTCAAAGCGTTTGGCGAAGCGGGCGTCAACATCGCCCTCTCCCGGATCGCGACCGACAAGGGGGCGGCGATCGACAGCTTCTACGTCACCAACCGCGAGGGGCGCAAGATCAAGGACCGCGAAAGCATCCACCACCTCCAGAAGCTGCTGGAAAAAGTGACCGAACGCCCGCATGCGCCCGAAGAGCCGGTCGATCAGCTCATCGTCCAGCGCAACCGGTAGCGGGGCTGATGGCGTCCCGTTCGTCAGCCGGCGTTCTTTTTCCCGCCCGGGTTCTTCAACTGATCCTGAACGAAACCTTGCAACGCCTCGGCCTGTTTGACGAAGTTGTCGGCGAAATTGGCGGGGCCGTTTTCAAAAAGGACAACAAATCCAAGCGTCGAGATCAGGAAAACGACGATCCAGAAGAGTTTTCGGATGAGTGCCATGCGCCTGCGATGGTAACGCCTTTACACCCTGCGTCAATCCCGCTTTTCCAGTCGGGAGGGGGAACGGGTATGCCGATAGGAAGCAACCTGAAGGGTTGCTCAAGCGGGGCAGCCGGGGGTAAGCGCGAGAGCGCGCCACCCCCGGAGAACCCGGTGGGAGAGAAATCGACCCTGAAAGGGTCGCAGCGGATCGTCTTGGGGT
>Ga0182739_1003660_pt1 | contig 13253 bp, 13 predicted proteins | sample eDN5th30CBELigBY_FD_128873 | JGI IMG/M metagenome (GOLD analysis project Ga0182739, IMG submission 128873) | Enriched backyard soil microbial communities from Emeryville, California, USA - eDNA 5th pass 30_C BE-Lig BY (version 2) (version 2) | ecosystem: Environmental > Terrestrial > Soil >... | reverse complement strand
TGTCGTAGCCGCCGGCGACGGCGTCGAGCTCCTCGTCGCTGATCTCGGTCGCGTCGGCCGGACGGGTCTCTTCGTTCGTCATGCTCGTTGCTCCTGTTCGTCGCGGCCCGCGTGGTCGCGGGCCCTGCATCGAGCCTGTCCGCTCGCCGCCGTGCTCGCGCCGGCCGGTGCCCACGGAAAGGTGTGGTCTGCTCGCAGGACTCAGGCGATCTGACGCAGCGCGAGCCGTCGGAACACGCCCTCGGTCGCCATCAACTCGTCGTAGTCGCCCTGCTGCACGATCCGGCCGCGATCGAGCACGACGATCTTGTCGGCGCTGCGGATCGTCGACAGCCGATGCGCGATGACGATCCGCGTCGCGCGCAGTCGCTCGATCGCCTCGGAGACGGCCGCCTGCGTTCGGCCGTCGAGCGCGCTCGTCGCCTCGTCGAAGAGCAGGATCCGCGGATGCCCGGCGACCGCGCGTGCGATGAGCAGGCGCTGGCGCTGGCCGCCGGAGAAGCCGCCGCCGGCGTCTCCGACGATCGTGTGCATGCCCATCGGCATGGTCTCGATGTCGTCCGCGATGCCGGCGATCCGAGCGGCCGCCCACGCGTCGTCGACGCTGAGCGGCCTCGCTCCGATGATGTTCGTCAGGATGTCGCCCGGCATCACCTTCGCGGACTGGACGACGACCCCGATCTGCTGCCGCAGGGCGAACCGGTCGAGCGTCCCGGCGTCCTTGCCGTCGTAGCGGACCGAGCCGACTTCGGGCGTCTCGAAGCCGAGCAGGAGGCGGAGCACCGACGACTTGCCGGCACCGGAGGGGCCGACGAGTGCGACGAACTCGCCCGGCCCCGCGGAGAAGCCGATGTCGTCGAGGACCGCGGGGCCGCCCGGCGCGTAGCGGAACGTGACGTGGTCGACCTCGACCTCGCCGCGCAGCTCGCCGGGGTGCTCCTGCACGGCGGCCCGCTCGCGGACCTCCTCGATCACGGGTCGCAGCTCCCGATACATGGGGGCCGCCGCGGCGATCGAGGTCCCGATCGCCGCCATCGCGGTGAAGATCGCCATCGCCTGGATGAACGCCGTGTTGAACGCGAGGAAGGTGCCGCCGCTCAGATCACCCGAGGCGAGCGTCGAGGCCCCGAGCAGCAGGAAGAGCGTCCCGATGGCGGGCGCGCCGGCGATGATCGCCGTGATGCCGGCGAACGAGCGCTGCGCGCGGAAGTAGCGGCGCTTGAGCGAGGCGAAGCGTTCACCCCAGACGGCGAAGGCGCGCTCGCCCGCGTCGGCGACGCGGATCTTGTTGACGCCGTTGATGAGCTCGATGGAGGTCTGGAAGACGCGGCTCGTCTGGCCGATCGTGGCCCACTGGTGCGGCATCTGCAGGCGGACGAGCAGCACGACGACGGCCATGATGACGACGATCGCGGCGAGCCCGAAGAGGCCGAGCCTGACGTCGAGGATGAAGGCGTAGACGAGGCTCGAGACGCCGGCCGGCAGCGAGAGGAGCGCGCCGATCAGGGGCTCGGCGAGGTGCTCCTCGATCCGCTCGAGCGCCTGCACCCGCTGGGTCACGCTGCCGGTCGAGTGGCGGCGGAAGAAGGGGATCGGCAGGTCGAGCACCCGGTCCCAGATGGCGGCCTGGAGCTCCGAGCTCATCCGCCCTCGGATGCGCAGGATCGCGTACTCCTGGGCGAGCACGAAGCCGAGGCCCGCGAGAGCGGATGCGATGAGCAGTCCGGCCATCCACGCGAGGCTGCCGCGCTGGTGCCCCGGCACGACCTCGGAGAAGAGGTAATCGGTGATGATCGGGGGCACGAGCGCGATCCCCGCGCTGATGATCGCGGTGACGCCGAGCCAGACGAGCTCGCCGCGCACGGGGCGGGCGGCGAAGCGGAGCAGATCCCTCCCGCGGAGCGAATGCGAGGGCAGCGCCCGGTAGAGCACGTGCGCGTGGGGTGCGAGCCCGCGTGCGGTCGTGGCCGTGACCTTCGTCCGCTTGCCGTCCGCGCCGACGATCTCGTAGGCGGCCCGGCGGCGCGCGCGCAGCACGGCGACGGGTGCGCCGCCGTCGATGAGCGTGCCGACGAAGGGCGCCACGTCGCTCCGCCACCACTCGTGCTCAAGCCGCTGGCGGCGGCTGCGCACTCCGGAGGCGCGCGCGATCGTCTCGAGGGGGTCGCCGTCGCCGTGCGCGCCGCGCGGTGGCGGCTGGATCTCGATGCCGGTCGCGGCGCCGACCAGGCCGACCACGGCGAGCAGCTCGTCGTGCCCTTGGGCGCGCGCCGTCGCGGTGGGCGCCTCGCCGAGGATGCTCGCGATGTCGGCGTAGGTCGCCGCGCGGAGTCGTCGCTCGTGCTCGCGCCGCCGCTCGGCGCGCTCGACGTTCGCCTGCGCGCCTCGGTCGAGCTCGTCCCGCAGCCCGGCGAGGACCGCGAGATGGAACGCGGCGATGCCCGCCCAGGCACTCGCCTGTGCGAGCGCGTCGACCGGCCGGATCGGGGTGAGTCGGAGCTCGGCGTACGCCCGCACCCAGCTCTGACTCGGGATCGGCAGGACGAGCTCGCCGTCCGTGCGTCGCGGACGCAGGTCGTGGAGTCCGAGCTCCCCGCCCGCGGCGGTCACCCAGACCTGCCCGGTCGCGGGCCAGGCGGCATCGCCGAGCCCGACGTCGACGGTCTCGCCCGCGGTGAGCGAGCGGCCCTGGTCCGGGAGCGATCGCCTGAGGGCGGCACTCAGCTCGTCGAGCCAGTCCTCGACGAGCCCCGCGACGACCGGGGACCCCCCGGCTGCCGCTGCGGCGAGCCGCGCGATCGGCACGGTGCGCACGCGGGTGCCGGGTGCGATCCCGACGGCGATGAGCTGGATCGGCGACTCGTCCGGCGGCGCCATGAGCAGCCCGCCGGTCTCGACGGCGAAGAGCGGCGTGCGCGCCGCGGGCGCATCGCCGCGCGGCCGCGCGAAGACCTGGACGCTGCCCTGCGTGACGACCCACGTCGTCTGCGGGTCCTGAAGCGGGAGCGGGCCGGCCGCCGGAAGCGCGAACGCCTCGCCCGCACCGAGCTCGTCGAGGAGTCGGCCGATCGGCGTGCTCGTCTCGGTCGCGGCCATCGCTCAGTCGCCCAGCAGCTCGGTGTAGAGGCCGTGCTCGGCGATCAGCGCCTCGTGCGTCCCGCGCTGCACGACCTCGCCGCGGTCGAGCACGATGATCTCGTCGGCGTCGCGGATGGTCGAGAGGCGGTGCGCGACGATGACGGTCGTGCAGCCCCGGCTGCGGATGGCCTGGTCGATGCGCTGCTCGACGATGGGGTCGAGGGCGCTCGTCGCCTCGTCCATGACGAGCACGCTCGGGTCGGTCGCGAGCGCCCGCGCGATCTCGAGCCGCTGTCGCTGCCCGCCGCTCCAATCCCTCGCGTCCTCTTCGACCCGGCGTTCGAATCCGCCTTCGCGGATGACGACGTCGCCGTGGATCGCGGCGTCCCGCGCGGCGCGGATCACCGCGTCGTCCGCGAGCGTCGGATCCCAGAGCGTGAGGTTGTCGCGGACGGTGCCCTCGAAGAGCGCGATGTCCTGGTCGACGAACGCGAGCGACGCGGCGAGCACCTCGGGCGGCAGCTCGTCGCGGGGGATGCCGTCGATGAGCACCTCGCCGCTCCACGGGCGGTGCAGTCCGACGATGAGCTGGGACACCGTCGACTTGCCGCTGCCGCTCGGCCCGATGAACGCGACGCGCTGCCCGGGCTCGATGCGGACGCTGAGCCCGTCGATGAGCGGCGGCGCGAGGGGGTCGTAGCCGAAGGTGACGTCGCGCAGCTCGATCGCGCCGGTCAGCTTCGCCGGGACGTCCGCCCGCACCGGACGGACCGGGTCGAGCGGGTAGTCGAGCACGTCGTCGATGCTCGTCAGGCTGCCGACGGCCTGCTGCACCTCGGCGCCGAGCCCGACGAGCCGGCTGATCGGCAGCGCGAACCCGGCGGCGAGCATCTGGAACGCGACGAGCGTCCCGAGACTCAGCTCGCCGTTCATGACCATGAGCCCGCCGAAGGCGATGATGACGGCGGTGCTGAGCGCGCTGAGCAGCACGGGGACCGAGCTGAGCATCGCGAGCGGGGCGCCGATCGCCTGCGTCGCGGTCACGACCTTCGCCTGCAGCCCGGCCCAGCGGTCGAAGAACGCGGCCTCGTCGCTCGTCGCCTTGAGCGTCTCGATGTTCGCGATCCCGGTCGCGCCCGTGCCGATCAGCCGCCCGGTGTCCTGCGCGAGCAGCAGGCTGGCATCCTTCTGCCGCCGCGCGACGAGCTGGAGCGCGAGGGCATTGAGCGCCGCGAAGCACAGCGACGTGAGGGCGAGCTGCCACGAGTAGACGAACATCATGACGAGGTAGAACGTCGAGGTGACGAGCGCGAGCAGCGCGGTCGCGAGCTCGCTCGAGAGCAGCATCGCGATGGAGTCGTTCGCCTCGATGCGCGCTGCGAGGTGCCCGGCCGAGCGCTGCGCGAAGAAGCGCACCGGCAGGCGCAGCACGTGCTCGAGGAATCTCGTCGACATCGTGACGGCGAGCGCGACCGACAGCCGCAGCAGCGCGATCTGCTGCAGCGCGACGAGCACGATCTCGGCGGCGACCGCGATCGCGATGCCGATGACGAGCAGTGCGAGCCAGCCGTCCTGGTTCGAGCCGAGCACCTCGTTGACGAAGATCCGCGTCGCGGCCGGCACGAAGAGCCCCGGGACGAGCAGGCCGAGTCCTGCGAGGAGGCAGAACGCGAGGGTCGCGCGACCGCTCGTGAAGCGCCCCCCCAGTCGCTTCACGAGCGATGGCCGCGTGCCGCCCGGCTCGAACCCCTCCGCCGCCTCGAAGGTGAGCGCGATGCCGGTGAACGAGCGGTCGAACTCCTCCCAGCTGACGCGGCGCGGCCCCGTCGCGGGATCGTTGACGGCGACGCCGCGCGGTCCGTAGCCCTCGACGACGAGGAAGTGGTTGAAGTTCCAGTAGACGATGATCGGGAGCGCCACCTCCGCGAGGCCGGCCGGCTCGATCCGCACGCCCTTCGCCGCGAGGCCGTGCCGGCGCGCCGCCTTGAGGATGTTGCTCGCCTTCGCGCCGTCGCGAGACACCCCGCACTCGATGCGCAGCTGCTCGAGGGGCACCCATCTGCCGTGCTGCGCGAGGATCATCGCGAGCGAGGCCGCGCCGCACTCGGCCGACTCCATCTGCAGCACCGTCGGCGTCGGCACGCGTCGGCGCCGGCGGCCCGTCGGCGCCTCGGGGCGGGTCGCGATGTCCGTCACAGGACGTCCTCGATGGGATGGCGCAGGCCGGTGATGAAGACGAGCGATGCGGGCAGACCGGCCGGCAGCGCGGTCGCCGGTCCCTCGCCGGTGCCCCAGACGAGTCCGCTCGGGGTCTCGGCCGACTGCTCGAGCTCGACGACGACCTCATTGGCCGGCCCGAGCGCGCGCACCTGGTCGACGAGCGCGGTGTCCTGCAGGATGAACTCGAGCCGCTCGGCGGTCGCGGGGAAGGGGCTCACGCTCGCGACGCGCCCCTTCGCGAAGCCGTACGCCTCGGCGATCCCCGCGCCGAACCGCACCTGCACCTCGGCCCCCGCCGGCAGCGCCCCCGCGTCGCGCACCGGGATGTAGGCGTAGACCACGAGGGGCCAGCCGACCGGCCTGACGAGCGCGAGCCGCTCGCCCGCGTCGACGTGCGCGTGGAGCACCGCACTGATCTCGGTGATCTCCCCGGTCTCCGGGGCGAGGAACGGCGTCTCGACCCCTCGCTCGTCGGTCGTCACGCCGAGCACCTGCTCCGCGATGACGTGCGAGCCGACGCTCGCCTCGAAGCTCGTGACGGTCCCGGAGACCGCGGCCTGGACCTTCCGCAGGCCGCCCTCCGGCAGCAGATAGCCGATTCCCGTCAGCGTGGTCGGGATCGTCGCCACGACCGACCAGACGATGGTCGCGCCGAGCAGCACGATGATGCCGACGAGCGCGAGCCAGCGTCGCGGCGGGACGATGCGGATCATCCGGTCGAGCTGCTCGGGGGAGGCGACCCGCTCGACGGCCGCCTCGCGGAAGCGGCCGCCGGCGTCCCCGCGGCCTCCGCGCCCCGTCGAGTTCTCGGTCACGACCGATGCTCCCCCTCCGCGCGCGTAGTCGTCACGGTACGCGCGCGCCGCGCCTCAGCGCAGGGGCGGAGGCCACCCTTTTCCGTGGGGTGCGCGGCTCAGCGGCGCTCGTCGTTCGGCAGCATGAGCGTGATCTTGCCGGACTCGGGATCGAACGGCGGCTCACCGGGCGCGGGGGCCGGCGCGGGGAGCTCGGTCTGCGCCTCCCAGATGAGCCGCGCTTCCTTCGCGTCGGGGTGGAAGACCTGGTCGAAGGCGGCGCCCATGAAGCCGCCGCCCTGTCGGCGCCACCGGAATCGGTCCTCGCTCATGGCCAGGAGGATAGGCGGGGAGCCTGCATGTCCCATGTGACGACGTTCTAGGCTGGCGACATGGGGAGCATGGAGACCATCGGCGGCGTGACCGCCTACCGAGCGGAACCGGCCGGCGAGCCGCGTGGCGCGATCATCGTCATCCACGAGATCTGGGGGCTCGTCGACCAGATCAAGGGGGTGGCGGATCGCTGGGCCGCGGAGGGCTACCTCGCGATCGCGCCCGACATCCTCACCCACGTCGGCATCACGCCGGAGGTCGGCGAAGCCCTGTCGCCCGCACTGAAGCACCCCGACGAGGAGGTGCGCACCGCGATGCAGCCGAAGCTCCGCGAGGCGCTCGCCCCGATCCGGCAGCCCGAGTACGCGGCATGGGCGCTCGCGCAGCTCTCGGCGCTCCTCGACGAGCTCGAGGAGATCCCCGGCATCGCGGGAAGGATCGCGGTGACCGGATTCTGCTTCGGGGGCACTTATTCCTATGCCCTGGCGGCGCAGGACGATCGGGTGTCCGCGGCGGTGCCGTTCTACGGCACGGCGCCGACGACGCAGCAGATCCAGGACATCTCGTGCCCGGTCCTCGCGCTCTACGGCGAGATCGACCCGCCGCTCATGGAGAAGCTGCCGGAGGTCCGCGAGGCGATGGCCGCGGCCGACATCGACTTCACGGATGTCGTCTATCCGGGTGCGCTGCACGCCTTCTTCAACGAGACGAACGCGAGGACGTACCACCCGGAGTTCGCCGCGGACGCCTGGGCGAAGGCCACGGCGTTCGTCGCCGATCGGGTGGGGTGACCGGGGTCACCCCGGCGGACTACTCGGCCGCGGCCTCGACGGCGGCCTCGTCCTCGACGTCCTCGATCCAGAGGTCGTCGTCGGCCCGCAGGGTCTGCCACACCGCGTAGGCGATCGCGCCGGCCGCGATGACGCCGATCGTGATGCCGATCCAGCCGCCGACGCCGATGCCGGCGCTCTTCGCCGCAGGCGCGACGACGACCGGGGCGGCGCCCCGTGCGCGCTGCAACCGGGCGAGGATCTGCCGGACGCCCTGGTCACCGAGCGCGGCAGCCGTCGCGATCGTGGTCGACGCGACGGGGAGCACCCGCCCGTAGGCCGAGCGGACCGCGCTCGCGCCCTGCAGCCTCGCCTCGTGCGCGACCTTGCCCGCTGCGGCGAAGACTTCCTGCTGACGATCCCAGAGCGCCTCCGCGTGCGCCTTGAGGATCTCGAGGTCGGCCTGCTGCTGGGTCTTGGACATGGGGGTCATTCTGGCACGCGTGATTGAATGTCACCATGCCGCAGCCCACCGCCGTCGCCGTCCTGCACACCAACCACGGGGACATCACCCTCAATCTCTGGGCGACGCACGCTCCGAAGACCGTCGCGAACTTCACCGGTCTCGCGACCGGCGCCAAGGAGTGGACGCATCCCGCGACGGGTGAGGCCCAGGTCGGGGTCCCGCTCTACGACGGCGTCATCTTCCACCGGATCATCCCGCAGTTCATGCTGCAGGCCGGCGACCCGCTCGGGCGGGGCACGGGCGGTCCGGGCTACAACTTCAACGACGAGATCCACCCGGAGCTCCAGTTCGACCGTCCGTACCTGCTCGCGATGGCGAACGCCGGCAAGCAGATGAACCGCATCACGGGCGAGGTCGAGGGCACGAACGGGTCCCAGTTCTTCATCACGACCGTCGCGACCCCGTGGCTGAACGGCAACCACACGATCTTCGGCGAGGTCGCCGACGACGCCTCCAAGGCGGTCGTCGACGCGATCGAGGGGGTCCGGACGAGCGCCGGCGACCGTCCGGTCGAGGACGTCGTCATCACCGGTGTCGACGTCACCGAGCTCTAGCCCCGCGTGACCGACGCCCCGGAGCGCTCCTCCGACACCTGCTATCGGCATCCGGGCCGGCAGAGCTATGTCCTCTGCCAGCGCTGCGGGCGCACGATCTGCCCGGACTGCCAGACCGCCGCGGCCGTCGGCGTGCAGTGCCCGGACTGCGTGCGCGAGGGGCGCGCGTCGCACCCTCGGGTGCGGCGCACGAGCCGCCTGTCCCGCGTCTTCCGTCCGGGCGACCGCACGCCGGTCGTCACGTGGTGGATCGTCGGGATCACGGTCCTGGTCTTCATCGCGCAGCTGATCGGGCAGTGGGCCGGCGCGGACTACGTGACGGCGTACCTGCAGTACTACGCCCCGTTCAGCCCCGTGCTGCCGTGGACGATGCTGACGTACGCGCTCGTGCACGGCGGCGTGCTGCACATCGTGCTCAACATGTACTCGCTCATCATCGTCGGGCCGCTGCTCGAGCTCACCCTCGGCCGATGGCGATTCCTCGCGCTGTATGCCATCGCCGCGTTCGGCGGGGCCGTTGCGGTGCTGTGGCTCGCGCCGGGCTCAGCGGTCGTCGGCGCCTCGGGGGCGGTCTTCGGCTGCTTCGCCGCGCTCGTCGTCCTGCAGCGCGGCCTCGGCGGCAATCCGACGATGCTGCTCGTCGTCATCGGCCTCAACCTCGTGATCGGGTTCCTGCCCGGGTTCAATGTGTCCTGGCAGGCGCACGTGGGCGGCCTCGTGACCGGCGCGGCGATCGCGCTCGTCTACCTCGCGACCCGGCACCGCAGCCGGCGTCCAGTGCAGGTCGGACTAATCGCGCTCATCGTCGCGGTGCTGCTCGGCGCGACGTTCCTGCGCTTCGCGATCGCCTGATCCGGAAGAGGTCCGGCGGCTTCGCTAGCGCCAGCGGGTCGTCATCAGGAAGCCGACGAGCATGATGCCGATGCCCACCGCGATGTTCCCGTTCCCGAGCTCTCGGATCGGCAGCGTCGAGTCGCTGATGTAGTAGACGAGGAGCCAGGCCAGCCCGAGGAGCATGAAGCCGAACATGAGCGGCTTGAACCACACCGGGTTCGGGGCGCGCTCGCCGGTCGCCTCCGCGCGCGCGGCGCTCTCCGCCTTCGCGACGGCCTTTGCGGACTTAGCCTTCGGGGACTCGTCCGGCTTGCTGCGAACCATGCCGGGCAGTCTACCGTGACGCACCCGGGCTTCAGCTTGCCTCAATAGAATCGCGCGGTGGACACCGATCAGGGGGCGCCGGCGTACCGGCGGCGCGGCGCGGGCGTCGAGGCGCCCCAGCCGTCGAAGCCGCCACGTCGCGCGCGCGGCGCCTCGCGCATCGTCCTCGGAGCGGTCGGCGTGCTCGGTGAGCTCCTGCTCACGGCCGGAGCGTTCGTCTTCCTCTACCTCGGCTGGCAGCTCTACCTCAACAACGCGATCGCGGGCAACGAGCAGACGCAGCTCGCGCAGGAGCTGAGCCGGACCTGGGCGGCCGAGTACACGGAGGGTCCGATCACCGCCGAGGTGCCGAAGGCCGGAGCGCCGGCCGCGAGCACCACGGTGCCCGTCTACGCGGGAGCGCCCGGCAACGCCGAGCAGTTCGCGACGCTCATCGTGCCGCGCTTCGGTGCCGACTGGACGAGGCCCATCGCGGAGGGCATCGGCATCTACGACGTGCTCAACACGTTCGGGATCGGCCACTATCCCGGCACGGCCATGCCGGGAGCGGTCGGCAACTTCGCGGTCGCCGGCCACCGCACGAGTCACGGCGACCCGCTCATCAACATCAACCAGCTCGACGTCGGCGACTCGATCTACGTCGAGACGCAGGACGGCTGGTACCGCTACGCGTTCCGCTCGCACGAGTACGTCCCGCCGACCGGGGTCGAGGTGCTCGCGGCGGTCCCGCAGGCGCCGGGCGCCGCGGCGACCGATCGGATCATCACGCTCACCTCGTGCAACCCCGTCCACTCGGTCTCCGAGCGCTACATCGCCTATGGCGTACTCGCCGACTGGATCCCTCGCTCGGCAGGGCCGCCGGCCGAGATCGCCCACCTCTACCCGGATCCGGTGGCCTGATGTACGGTGCCCTGTGGAGACTGCTCCCCGGACCCGCCTGGGTCCGGGCGCTCATCCTCGTCCTGCTCGTCGCGGCCATCCTGACGGCCTGCGCCCTGTGGATCTTCCCCTGGGTCGAGCACACGTTCTTCATGGAGGATTCGACAGTGGTGGATTCAGCAGGGGGGAGTGCGTCGTCGTGACCAGGGTCCTCGTAGTCGACAACTACGACAGCTTCGTCTACACGCTGAACGGCTATCTGCTCGAGCTCGGCGCGACGACCGAGGTCGTGCGCAACGACGCGTTCTCGGCGGAGCAGGCGGCCGAGCGCGCCGCGGAGTACGACGCGGTGCTGCTCTCGCCCGGCCCGGGCACGCCGGCCGACGCGGGCGTGAGCATCGCGCTCGTGCATGCCGCGATCGCGTCGGGGCAGCCGCTGCTCGGCGTCTGCCTCGGACACCAGGCCATCGCCGAGGCGCTCGGCGCGACCGTGACCCATGCCGAGGAGCTCATGCACGGCAAGACCTCGCGCGTGACGCACGACGGCAGCGCCCTCTTCGACGGGGTCCCCGAGCCGTTCACGGCGACCCGCTACCACTCGCTCGCGGTCGTCGACGGCACGGTGCCGGACGAGCTCATCGTCACGGCGCGCACCGACGGCGGCGTCATCATGGGCCTGCGGCACACGACGCGGCCGATCCACGGCGTGCAGTTCCACCCCGAGTCGGTCCTCACCGAGGGCGGCTATCGGATGCTCGGCAATTGGCTCGCCGGCGCGGGGCTGCCGGAGGCCGCCGAGCGCGGCAAGCGCCTCTCGCCGCTGCTGCGGGCCTGATCGCCCTGGCGACGAGCGGCTGCTACACGCAGCTCGTCAGGGTGATCTGCGTGCCCTGCGGGTAGTCGCCGGGCGAGAGGGACTGGGACTGGATCGTCCCCTTCTTGTCCGTGCACACGACGAAGTTCGACAGCACGTTCCCCGTGCCGAGCAGGGACTGCAGCAGCTGGGTGCCCTCGCTCGTCGGCCGTCCCTGGACGTCGGGGACGCTGACCAGGCCGTTGGACACGTAGAGGTCGACCGCCGTGCCGCGCGCGGCCTGGATCGGGCTCTTCGGGCTCGTCTCGATCACGAGCCCGGCGGCGACGGTGCCCGAGTTGACCGAGTAGACCGTCCCGACCGTCAGCCCCGCGTCGGTGAGGATCGTGCCGGCCTGGTCCTGCGGCAGGTTCGCGACGTCCGGGATGTCGATCTTCCGCGGCCCGGTCGAGACCGTCACGGTCACGGTGAACCCGCGGTCGACGCGCGTCCCCGGCTCCGGCGAGGTCCCGATGATCGTCTCGGCCGCGACGCTGTCGTTCGTCTCCTCGGTCCGCTCGATGGTGAGGCCGAGATCCTTCAGCTGTCCCGAGCCGGCGTCGTACGACATCCCGTAGACGTCGGGGATCTCGACCGTGAGCGACTCGGTCAGCCTCGCCGGCTGCAGGGTGAAGATCCAGTAGACGACCGCGCCGACGATCGCGATGAGCACCACGATCCCGGCCCAGAGCCAGATGACCGGCGGGCCGGTCTGCGTGCGCGTGCTCCGGTTGTCGCCGTCGGCCGAGAGCTGCCGGGCGGTCTGCGCCGCCTGCGCCGCCGCGTTCGAGCCGAAGAGCGCGGCGTTGAAGTCGTCGGGCTTGACCTGACGGCCGACGGGGAGCTGGCCTGCCGCCGCGGTCTCGAGGTCCGTGCGGAACTCGGCGGCCGTCTGGTAGCGGCGGGCGGGCTCCTTGGCGAGCGCCTTCGCGACGACCAGGTCGAACGCCGGCGCGATGGTCGGGATGATCCGCGTCGGCATGGGCGGTTCGGCGTTCACATGCTGGTAGGCGATCGCGACGGGGTTGTCCCCCTCGAAGGGCGCGCGTCCGGTCAGCAGCTCGAAGAGCACGATGCCGGTCGAGTACAGGTCGGTGCGGGCGTCGATCGTCTCGCCCTTGGCCTGCTCCGGCGAGAAGTACTGGGCGGTCCCGACGATCTGGCTCGTCTCGGCGAGGGTCGAGGCCGAGTCGGAGACGGCGCGCGCGATGCCGAAGTCCATGACCTTCACCTGACCCGAGCGGGTCACCATGATGTTCCCCGGCTTGATGTCGCGGTGGATGACGCCGGCCCGGTGCGAGTACTCGAGCGCGATGAGCACCTGCTCGATGATCTTCGCCGCCTGCTCCTGCGGGACGGGACCATCGGCGATGATGTCGCGCAGCAGCCGGCCGTCGACGTACTCCATGACGATGAACGGGATGAAGCGCTCGGTCCCGTCGGGGTCGGTGACGGCCTCCTCGCCCGCGTCGAAGACGCGCACGACGGTCGGGTGCGCCATCTTCGCGGCGTCATGCGCCTCGCGGCGGAATCGGGCGCGGAACGCCGGGTCGTCGGCGAGGTCGGGGTGCAGGAGCTTGATCGCGACCTTGCGGCCGAGGCGGCTGTCGGTCCCGAGGTGGACGTCCGCCATCCCGCCGTGACCGATCGCCTCGCCGACCTGGTATCGGCCGGCGAGCGTGGTCACGGTCTGCGAGACGTCGTCAGACAGCGGGACTCCTCTGGGTGCGGTGCGGCAGGAAACTCCCGAGAGTCTAGCGGGAGGCTCTGCGCGGCATTCTGGGCGGGCTCAGGAGGTGACCGTGAGCACGAGCGGCGAGCTCGTCGCCGTGTACTCGCCGCAGTGCGGCGAGTACGTCACGGTGGTCTGGTCCCCGACGTTGTCGCCGAGCAGCACATCGATCCACGTCGTGTCCGGAGGCAGCTGCGTCACGACCGGATCGACGTTCGTCATGCTCACCGTCACGGTGTAGCCGGACAGCGGGTAGTCCGCGTTGCAGGCGCCGTAGGCGGGCCAGGTCACCCGCACCGTCCGGTCCGCGGGTGTCGTCTCCGCGTAGGGCGGGGTCGGCGTCGCGGTCGGCGTCG
>Ga0182739_1003659_pt1 | contig 13254 bp, 9 predicted proteins | sample eDN5th30CBELigBY_FD_128873 | JGI IMG/M metagenome (GOLD analysis project Ga0182739, IMG submission 128873) | Enriched backyard soil microbial communities from Emeryville, California, USA - eDNA 5th pass 30_C BE-Lig BY (version 2) (version 2) | ecosystem: Environmental > Terrestrial > Soil >... | reverse complement strand
GACTGGCCTCGTTACAGCAGGATCGCGTTCGGTTTACCGTCTCGGCATTCATCGAATTCAGCCCCGAGGGGATTCCGGTCAACAGCCGGTTCGCCCATACTGCAATCCGCGTGAAACAGCGGTTTGCCTATGAAGAAATTCTCCCGATCATTCAAAACCCGGATGCTCCGGCGGCCGCATCGACCACGCAGGAAGTACGACAGTTGCTCGTCCAGATGCACGAACTGGCCATGATCCTGCGGAAGCGCCGCTTCGAACGGGGGGCGCTGGAACTGGAAATGCCGGAGGTCAAGCTGGACCTGGATGCGGATGGCAAGGTGATCGGCGCGCATGAGACCGAGCACGATGCCAGCCATCAGATGATCGAAGAGTTCATGCTGGCAGCGAATGTTGCGGTCGCGACGAAACTGAACGATCTGGGGCTGAACTTTCTGCGACGGGTGCATGCTGACCCTCATCTGCAGAAGATGACCGCACTGGGCCTCTTTGTGGGGAACCTGGGATATTCACTCAAAAAGGTGCAAAGTCGTCGCGATCTGCAACGTCTTCTGGAAAAAGTCAAAGGAGTTCCAGAGGAATATGCCGTCCATTATGCGGTGCTGCGAAGTCTGAAACAGGCGGTCTATTCTCCGGTCGTGGAAGGGCATTATGCCTTGGCGGAAGTGCACTATTGCCATTTCACCAGTCCGATTCGCCGCTATCCCGACCTGCAGGTGCATCGGTTGCTGCTGGGGGCGTTGACCCGCAAAAAGAATGCGATGGGGGGCAGCCTGGAGGAACTGGTCCGGCTGGGACGGCATTGTTCGACGACGGAGCGCCGGGCAGAACGTGCCGAGCGGGAACTGATCAAGATCAAGTTGCTGGAGTATCTGTCGACCCGAATCGGCGAAGAGATGGAAGCTGTGATTACTGGCGTGGACCGTTACGGGTTCTTCTGCCGGGGAGTGAAGATTCCCGCGGAAGGACTGGTCCATATCAGTTCGATTCCCCAGGGCAACCAGTATGAATTCGACCGGGATCACATGGCGCTGGTCTCGAAGAATGGCCGAATGTACCGACTGGGAGACCGCGTGCGGATCGAGATTGCCCATGTCGATGTCGACCGCCGGGAACTGACATTCAAGCTGGCAGTCGAGAGAAAGAAATCACCGCCCCGTCCCCGCCGGAAGCAATCGTAGGTGAACAGCCACATGGTCAGCAGCAGACGGTGGCGGGCGGAAGCAATGGCGGGCGGAAACAATGGAAAAAGAAACAGCAGCCCACGGCATGAAAAGTTCACGGCATGAAACACAGGCACCCTGCTCCCCGAGACTTCAGGAAGCAGGGTGTCTGAATGCCCGTTACTGGACTCGAACCAGTGACCTTTCGGATGTGAACCGAACGCTCTAACCAACTGAGCTAAACGGACGATACTGATCGCCCCACCGGCAGCCGGGCCAAAACAGCCGCACGAAGGCATCTTTCCCATGCCAAGCCTGCGAAGTGGGCCAGGAATTCGAGCCCGAAATCGCGGAGACTCAGGATACTACTTCCTCATTCTGGTGCCGTCAACCGCACAGCTTTCGTCTTTTTTCGCGTGACGCCGAGGCTGCTCACGAGGGCCGTCGGGCAGATTCGGGGACGCTGGGGGAGTCGCTGCTTTCCGGTCACATTCACGGGGCGGGAGGCGTCCGAAGTGCGGGAGGCTGATAGTGTTCGAAGGGGGTGATCAGGAGAAAGCCGGTTCCCGCCTCGTCCTGCCGGTAGTTCATCGTCATGTGAGAATTGACGACAATGGAACTCACAATCAACGCCCATGCTGTTTTTCTTCGCGGATAGGACACCAGAAGTTGATCCGGATCGAGCCGCTTGGCCAGACAGGCCCGTTGATCCATCAGGATGCGGACGCTGGACTCCGTTTCGATGATGTCCAGAACCGTGCGAAGTGGTGACTCGTTGACGCCGGTTTCGACCTTCCTGAACAGTCCCGGGACCGTCACATCCCGCGGCTGGTCCTCCCGCATCGGATAACCGACCGGCCATGCGTCCGGTGCTTGCGGGAGTGGATGCACGATGAGCTGCACAGACCCTTGCGGAGTGCGAAGCGGACGAAACCCCAGCCCTTGCTGCGACAACACGAACGCCAGTGCCGTTCCCGAAGAAAGCCCCTGAACTTCGTCATGGAAAACGTGCTCCGCAGATTCCTGAAGGAGTGACTGTGCGGAGGAATGGTAGGTCAGCGTCAATTGTCCCAGCGGGATTGCGGACAAGGCATGCCGAAACGTCGTGTCTTTCAGATTTTGAGTGACAGGGGTTTTGAGTTCTGCCAGGATCGCATCGTATTGTGCCGGCTGCAGCCCCCAGAGCGGCTTGCCCGTGGGCGACCCCTGAGCCCCGAACGTCTTCAGCTCTCCCAGGTATTCCTGAAGCTCCTTCTGTTGTGAGAGCTGGAAGGTTTTTCCCGGGAACTTCAGGACTCCTTCCCGATTGATTTCACCGATCAGGCGGACCAGCCGGAACGGCCCTCGCTGCAGTTGGTCGATCTTGGGGGCATCGTTGGAAATGGGAGCACGGATGCGGACCCCTTCGCCCAGGTTTTCGAAGACTTTCCTCCACTTCTGAGCCAGGGTGAGATCGCTTCCCAGGGCCGGCATCAGGATTTCAATCTCCAGCAGCGTTTTATCCGCTGGATTGTCCGGCTGTTGTGCGAAACAGGTGTTCCCGGCGCTCCACAGCAGGCTGATCATCAGAACGAACATGTTGACGTGAAAGCGAGGAGTCATGAGCGGACCAGTGTTCCGATGGCGGCGAAATCGTCCTTCAGGGAACGATAGAGCTTCTGATACAGCGGATAAGCAGCATTGTATCTGGCAACATGCGAGGAATCAGGCGTTGTGTGCGTGACAACGTGAATGGTGGCCTGGCAGGCTTCGACGACATCCCGATAGGCTCCGGTTCCAGCGGCGGCCAGCAGCGCGGCACCATAGGCCGGTCCTTCTTCCGCATTGATGGTCATCACGTCCTGGCCATAGAGATCGGCCTGAAGCTGTCGCCAGAATTCGCTGCGGCCTCCTCCTCCGGACAGCCTGATCTGTCCGATGGGGATCTGCATTTCGCGAATGACTTCCAGGCAGTCTCGCATGGCATATGTCGCCCCCTCCATGACCGAACGGACCAGATGGGGCCGGCCGTGTCGCACCGTCAGCCCGATCCAGGCGCCACGGGCTTCCGGGTCGGCGTGGGGCGAGCGTTCGCCCGTCAGATAGGGGAGAAAAAACAGCCCTTCACTCCCCGGAGGCGCCTGGGCCGCTTCCGCACTCAGCACTTCATAAGGATCGATTCCCATTGCCGCAGCCACCGACTGCTCCATCTGCCCCAGTTGATTCCGATACCACTGCAGACTTCCTCCGGCAGAGAGGACACATCCCATCACATGCCATTTGCCCCGCACCGCATGGCAGAAGGTATGCACCCGGCCGCCGGCATCGACCTGCACCTGATCGCTATAGGCAAAGACCACTCCACTGGTTCCCATCGTGGCGGAGATCACACCGGGAGAAACGATGCCATTCCCTACCGCCCCGGCCGCCTGATCTCCCCCTCCTCCGACGACGGGAATCCCTGCCGGCAAACCAAGTTGAGCAGCCACGTCCGGTGTCAACTTTCCGCTGACATCCTCCGATTCGAAGACCGCAGGGAGCAATGCGGGATCAATTTCCAGCCGACTGAGCAACTCGCGACTCCAGACACGTTTCCGCACGTCCAGCAGCAGCGTTCCAGAGGCATCGCTGACTTCCGTGGCATATTGCCCGGTCAGGCAGAAGCGGATGTAATCTTTCGGAAGCAGAACCTGGGCCAATTGCTCGTAGTGCTGCGGTTCATGATTTCGCAGCCAGAGGATTTTGGGAGCGGTAAATCCGGTCAGGGCGGGGTTGGCGACCATGTTGATCAGTTCAGCCCGGCCGCCGGCCCGCTGTTCGATCTCCACGCACTCGGCTGCCGTCCGCTGATCATTCCACAACAATGCGGGGCGGATGACTTGCTGCTGACGATTCAAGAAGACGCTGCCGTGCATTTGCCCGGTCAGGCCGATGCCGGTCACGTCTTGGGAAGCCACTGTCCCCTGAGCCAGCACCGCACGGATGCCATTCTGCGTGGCCCGCCACCAGTCCGCCGGGTTCTGTTCTGACCATCCTGGCTGTGGAGTTGAAAGAGGATAAGTTCCGGTCGCGGAGGCCAGAATCCGTCCCTCTTCATGCACCGCCAGAACGCGCGTCCCACTGGTCCCGATATCAATCCCCAGAAAAATACTCATCGCACAGGCTTCCTGAATCACAGGTGAGAGCCGGTCCGGATTCTTTTCTGATGATGAGCGGGATTCAGAGGCAATAGGCAGGAAGTTTCCGCAAAAGGGGCGTCATTTCCTGCCTGCGATTCCCCCGCTCCTCTCCTCATCAGAGCAAACCCGGAACAACGGAATGATGCAGCCCCGGAGGGAACAGGCTCCGGGAAGTGTAACCCATTTCGAATCGGCCTGGGCAGCGGAATCCTCGGGTTTCATCCGGCTTTTTCGATTGCCTGCGGAGCCGTCTGCACTACGACTTCGACGACGATTTCAAAACCATTGATGACCGACTCCACCCGACTTCTCCGAAGGCGCTGACGGAAGGAGAGCCATCAGGGTGTTCACATGCTCCCGTTCAGCCTGAGAGGACAACCGCTGCCTGCCAGGCTGCCTGCCAGGGAAAACATCATCGGATGCCCGGCCCGGCAGTTTTGCTGTCTCGAAATTTTATCCAGACTGTCAAAAGTGAAATCCGGAGATTACCAGCCGAGGATACTGGCGAAAATCAAGGGAGCGACAATGGTCGCGTCTGATTCCACGACGAACCGGGGAGTGTCGCCTCCCAGTTTCCCCCAGGTGATTTTCTCATTGGGAACAGCCCCGGAATAGCTGCCGTAGCTGGTGGTGGAATCGCTGATCTGACAGAAATACCCCCAGAGTGGAACATCTTTCTTCTGCAGATCCTGGTCAAGCATCGGGACCACGCAGATGGGGAAATCGCCTGCGATCCCCCCGCCGATCTGAAACATTCCGATGGAATGTTTTCGGCTTCGTTCCAGATAGAATTCGGCCAGCCAGGTCATGTACTCAATTCCGGTGCGGACAGTGTGCACATTCTTGACCTCTCTCCGCAGCACGGCAGCCGCAAACATGTTCCCCAGTGTGGAATCTTCCCAGCCGGGGGCAATGATCGGAAGATTCTTTTCAGCGGCAGCGAGCATCCAGGAGTCTTTGGGATCGATCTGGTAATGCTCGCGGTACTTCCCGCTTTGCAGCACCTGATACAGAAACTCGTGGGGAAAGAACCGCTGGCCGGCCTGATCGGCCTTGGTCCAGACTTCGAGCATGGCCGCTTCGATGCGGCGCATGGCTTCCGCTTCGGGAATGCAGGTATCCGTCACGCGGTTCATATGGCGGTTGAGCAGGTCAATTTCTTCCTGCGTGGACAGCGTCCGGTAATGCGGCACCCGTTCATAGAAATCATGGGCCACCAGATTGAAGACGTCCTCTTCAAGATTGGCCCCCGTGGTGGAAATCAGATGGACTTTATCCTGCCGGATCATTTCGGCCAGAGAGAGTCCGAGTTCCGCGGTACTCATCGCCCCCGCCAGCGTGATCATCATGTGCCCGCCGGCGTCAAGATGTGCTGTATAGGCATCCGCAGCATCCAGCAGAGCGGCAGCATTGAAATGTCGATAGTGATGGCGAATGAAGGCGGAAACCGGTCCGCGGGGAGTGGAATTCAATTCCTTTGCCTTTCTTCCGGGATACGTAAAAGCACGTTCCAAATAAATCTGATGTTGATCCGAAGCAGGGCAGCAGACACCCAGCCTGCCAATGGGAAATAGAAACTTCCACAAATCCCCGGGCATACCAGTCCCGGGCATCGCGATCTGGCAGGCAACGGGGGCTGCATCAAAGCGCGCCGCGACCTCCAGTGCAATCTGCTCCAGAGTGCATTAGAAATAGCTGGACGCTGCGCCGCCAGCGTCCGGGAGCATCGAATCCGGTTTCCCCAGCGAAAAATCGAGGTTTGCCCCTGACAAACATCTCCAGACGGTCTGTTCCCTCCCAGACTCCGGGCTTTTTGTCGGGTTTCGACCGAATCACTCGTCGTCTCTCGCCACTCAAATTTCGTTGAGAAGAATATGAAGCGAGCGACAACGGAGCGGAATCGCGAGAAACCATCCTGAACACCAAGCTGCGGAGCAGCACTGGAGTCACACTGCTGATGGAACGATCCGCCAAAAAGCTGCCCGGAAAGCATCTCGCCTCCGGGCAGAACTGGATTACAATGCGGCAATCTATCTTCAATTCGCAGCGTCCAGCCACCGGACCGCAATTTCCATCAGAATCTGACGGGGCATGAGCGACGCGGCCCGCAGCCCGGATTTCCCCGATGCAGTTGGCTCCCTTCAGGGTTTCCGTCAGAGATCACTGGAAATGTTGCTTCAGATGGCGGCAGATTCTGACACATTCCATTCAAAGGGACTGATTGTTATGAAGAAGAGAAACGTCTTTGCAGGTGTCGCGGTCGGAGCGCTGGCCCTGGGGCTCTGGCTGGGAAGTTTCTGGAAAGGGCCCGGACTGGGAGGGGGCGGTACCGGTCTGGGAACCGGCCCGGAAAGCGGAGTCGGCACAGGCACCGAAAGCCGTCCGACACACGTTCTCTCTCAGGCATCTTCGGAAAAAATTGTGCCGGCCGGCTCCAGCGATCCGCTCGACGAAGGGCCGACGGACATGATGACCATCGTCATCTATGGCGATGAATATCGTCTGGTCATTGGTGATCAGCCCCAGGCGGGCAAGCTGCTGAATTTGCGGGACATCGGCACGCGCGCCCGAAAGATGACTGGAACACCGGAAGGAATCCGGGTGCGGATTCTGAAGGGAAAATCGGCCCAGGAAGGAGCCCGTGCCGACTTGCTCAATCGACTGACGGAAAGCGGGGTAAAGCGGGAAGAGATTCAGGAACGGGCGGAGTTTGTCGAATGACGGGACTGCGAGCTTGACGGCTCCCCCTCGGGCCAGACGTCTTTATCCCCGCGATGATGGGGCAATCTCGACTCTTTGTTTTGAAGTCTCTCCCGACAGACTGCCGATGCGAATTCCGGGGGACAGACAAGCCGGACCAGCATCTCCCCGTGAATGTCCAATCTCTGCCCGGCCTCCGGATGAAGTGACCGTCGTGGTTTCCAGCACTCAAAATGATCTGAACACATTCTCCGAGATCCAGGATCTGCACGCTCGCATTGCGGATCTGGAGCAGCAGTTGCTCCATGCCCAGAAACTCGGTTCTGTCGGCGAGCTGGCATCGACCATCACGCACGAGTTCAACAACATCCTGACGACGATCATCAACTACGCCAAGTTGGGATTGCGGCATCAGGACCAGGCCAGCCGGGACAAGGCGTTCGATAAAATTCTTTCCGCTGGCCAGCGGGCTGCAAAAATCACGACCGGACTGCTCTCGTATGCCCGCTCCAAAGATCAGCGGCGGGAAGCCAACAGTCTGACAAAACTCGTACGGGATGTCCTGGTCCTGGTCGATAAGGATCTGCAGGTGCACCGCATCCGGCTCGATCTGCATCTGGACAGCGACCCCTATGCGGAAGTGAACCCCGGAGAAATTCAGCAGGTCTTGCTCAACCTGCTGGTCAACGCCCGGCAAGCCATGCAACCCGGGGGAACGCTCACGGTTTCTGTCACGGAAAATCTCGAAGATCGCTGGGCGGAAGTGACGGTGCAGGACACCGGCTCCGGCATTCCATCGGAAAAATTGCCGCACATCTTTACACGTTTTTTCACGACGAAAATCAGCGACCAGCACGGACAGGGAGGCACCGGTCTGGGGCTGGCCCTCTGCAAAAAGATCATGGACTCTCATCAGGGACGCATCCGGGTGGAGAGCGCCCTGGGACGGGGGACCAGATTCATCCTGAAATTCCCCCTGGTGGAACGTCCACGACTGGCAGCCTCCTGCGGAACAAACGCAGATTCCCTGTGCTGAGCCCCACTGTCCCCCGTCAGGGGCGGGAGAGGATCTCATGGCCACAAAGCGTCCTCCGGGGACGCGATTTTGATCGGCGGATCAGCTTGCCCGGTTGCTTTTGGGAATGATGGGGCAAAATGACGGGGCAATCGGTCGCAGCACGACCAGCAGATGCCGCGAACCATCGCGAACCCGACAGCCGGACAGATCCAGATTGAGAGCGGACAAATCCGGCGTCTTTCATTAAGATTCTCGGGGTCTCCCTGTATTTCTGCTCTGAACGGCGGCCATGTCCGAACGCCTGTTTTCCTGTCAACGCGTCATTGTGTTCGGTCTGCTGGCAGCGTTCCTGCTCGTACGAATCGCTGCGCTCTGGCATTTCCGGGCGAACCTGAACAGCGACCCTGATATTTACCTGGCATTGGCACGCGGACTGGTGGCTGGGCATGGTCTGGCAGACCCGGGCACCGGCCTGCCAACAGCGTTTCGTCCCCCGCTGTATCCGATGATCCTGGCTCCGTTCTGTCAGCCGGATCAGGGGTTTGCACGGGCGGTGTTGCACCTGGGATTGTCGGTCTTGACGCTGCTGGCACTCTGGCAACTCGGAAAGAACTTGCATCTTTCCTGGAGGCAGATCGCCCTGGCAGGTCTGATTTTCGCATTTGATCCGCTGTCTGTTCGTTATCTGGCACTGCCAATGACGGAAACCTTTTGCACTTGCCTGGTGACCATCCTGCTCGTGCTTCTCAGTCGCGAACAACAAAACAGGCGAGGCTTATTCGAAATCGGGGTGGTCTTCGGCCTTTCTGTTCTGGCACGGCCGACCTTCTGGATGTTTGCGGTGATCTATGGCCCTCTTTGGCTGATCCGGGTCTGGTTTCACAGACGACGCCATCCGGAGGCATCCTGGCGCATCCCGCTGGCTACGTTCACGGGAAGTCTTCTGGCGGGAATCGGCGTGATCGTCCTGCCATGGCTGCTCCGCAATCTGGTGGTTCTGCACGCTCCAGTCCTGATGACCACACATGGCGGCTACACGCTGCTGCTGGGGAATAACAGCGCCTTTTATCAGGAAGTGGTGAATCAGCCGTGGGGAACAATCTGGGATGGCAGTCATGGACCGGGGCAGGCAGCGTGGTTTGAAACCGTTCAAGAGCAGGCTGCTCAGGAAAATGTGCATGGAGAAGTCGCACTGGATCGCTGGATGACCCGAATGGCGAAGCAGCAGATTGTCGCCCATCCGGATCTGTTCCTGCGGGCATGCGTACTGAAGTTCTGCTGGTTCTGGAATCTGGGGCCACAAGGACCGGAGGCTGGCGATCTTCCCCGCTGGCTGTTGATCGGAATACAAACATTTTATGGGTTATTCTGGCTGGCAGTGCTGTGGGGAAGTGTGCGGGTGCTGACGATTGCACCGACTGCGACCTCTCTTTTCCGCGAAGAAGCGCCTTCGACTCAAAAACTGCCCGCAGGCGGACCGCAAAATCCGCGTTCAGCCGACAGGTCGACCGAAAGAACAACCGATCCAATCACCACGGTGTCCTGGCGCTGGCGACTCCTGCTGATCTTTATCGTTTCATTGATGGTGCCGCATCTGGTCTATTGGAGCGACACCCGCATGCGCGCTCCGCTGGTTCCTGCCCTGGCCCTGCTGGCGAGTATTCCTTTTGCGGACCTGGGGAAAATCCGGGCCTTCGATGGAATTTGTTCCCAAAAAGCGAAATAAGAAATCGCAGCCGGTGTCACACTGGTGAAAAGGGACATGACGAAGCGGAATGATCCGTCATGGTTTTGAGGAGAAGTGGCATTTTTCTGAATGCCGAGGCCGGCCATGTTCGATCTGTACAAAGTGCGGGAGAGTGCGGGTTCCACCGCGCGCCGGCATTCCTCAACAGCGGCGCGACTTGTCGTCTCTGACGTCAGCCGTAGTGACGCCTGCCAAAGCAGTCCGTCTCTCTCAGACAACTTGAGGTCTTTTGTTCGAAAGCTGTGCTGCCCGGAGGCAGGCAGGAGCAACCTGCCCATCAGAAATTCAAGACGAGGCCCGCAGGTGTACGAAGAATTTTTTGGACTTCATCAGCGTCCATTCACTCTGGTTCCCAACGCGGACGACTTTGTCGAGATTCCGCCGATGCAGGATGCGCTGGACTCGCTGGTTCACTGTCTCACGCAGTCGCGGGGGATTGCCGTGTTGACGTCGGCACCCGGGCTGGGAAAAACCATGCTCTGCCGGCGGCTGATCAAGTCGCTCGAACAGGAGTCTCGTTCGATCTACCTGAGCGCCGCCGGAATGGAAACCCGCATCAGCCTGCTGCAGGGAATCCTGTTCGAACTGAACATGGGCTACATTGGCCTCAGCGACCAGGAAGCCCGATTGAAACTGTTCGACGCGGCACGGACCGCGCGGGCGAATCAAAAACGACTGCTGCTGATTATCGATGAGGCACAGGGGCTGACTTCGCGCCTGTTCGAAGAGATTCGTGCCCTGACGGATTATGCTCCGGAAGGAGAATTCCTGATTCAGGCAGTGTTGTGCGGATCATTCGAGCTGGAAGAAAACCTGGCCGATCCGGCACTTTCCGCGTTCAATCAGCGGATTGGCCTGCAACTTTGCCTGACGCCGCTTTCATTGAATGATTCCGCATTCTTCCTCAGCGAGCGGTTCAAGGCCAGCGGGGCGTCCGATCTGCTTTCGATTCTCGACGAAGAAGCGCTGGACCTGATCTGCCGGGCCAGTGACGGAAACCTGCACTGTCTGAGTCAACTGGCGGACCATGCCTGTCTGACCGCCTTTGCGAATGGAGAACGCCCCGTCAACCGGGAGTTGGTTCGGGAAACGCTCGAAAATCTGAAAGAGCTTCCGCTGCGCTGGAGCGATGTCCCCGGCGAGATCTCCCGGGATCAGTCATCCGTGGATGACTTCTACGTTCCCGCTCAGATTTCCGGAAATTCGTCCGCGGAAGAATCGCGGCCCCCTTATTACATGTCGCCTCTCGATCAGGAAACGGATGAATTCCTGATTCCGGAATTTCTACGAACTCCGGCGACGACCGAAGAGCCTGTTGCCGATGAACGGAAGATGTCTGATTCCGCCTCTTCCAAGTCAGAAGAAGGTGCCACTGGTCACGAAGTCACTGGTCACGAAGTCACCGGCCCCGCTCCGGCTGACTTTGCCGTTTTTGAAGTGGGAGCCGGTCTCGATACGGAAACTGGCTTCGAAAGTGCATCAGCCGGGCTTTGTCTCTGCGATGCTCCCTCGCCGGAACAGCCCACCCTCGTGGAAGAGCAATCCGCCAGACAGCCGTCCACTTCGCAGGCAATCCCTGCGCCGCAATCGAGCCAGGTCTGTCCGGGATGTGAAGAGCTCTCACAAATTGAATCCCCGCCACCCGAATCCCTGCAGGTCTGGCCGCAGCCAATCAGTCATGCCGGGATCTTCACTCCAACACGCCTTTCCAACATGATCGAGTCTCCCGTCCTGGACAGATACACCTTCCTGGACCGCATCTTTGAATTACCGGAAGAACGCTGGACTGCTGCTGATCTGGAACGACTCCAGACGCTGCCAGCAGAAACCGCCTCGCGGATGATCGACAGCAGGGAGTTCGATGATCTCGATCAGCCGCCAGACGACGAATCTGTTCTTCCGTTGCCGGTGCAGTCCCATTCCGCATCGGCACGCGAAGAGGCTCCGGAAAACGCCATTCTGGAGATGATCCAGCAGATTCGTCAGGATCTGCAACATCATGCTGCGGCCGGGAAACCGTCACACTCAGCCCCCGCACATCCGGTCGAGACCATTCCCATTTCTCCCGCTCTCCAGGTCACCGGAATTTCTGCACCAATAGAAACCGATGCCCCGTCCGCCGATTCAGTATCGGGAGTGGAGGGTGACCCGCATCGTCAATTCGAGCAACTCTTCACCCGGCTGCGCCTGAGACGAAAACGCCTTGAGTCGGAACGCTGCCAATCATGAGGTCGCAACGGCAAAAGAGTATCATTGGGCGACATGACATCAATCTCGAACGGGCCGATTGATCGCTTCACTGGTCCTTTCGCATCCGCAAAGCGATGCACCGTTTCGAAATGAGGAACCATTGAGTTCTTCGGGCATGCCGCTCACAATTCCGCATCACTTCGAAAAGCCAAACCGCTTCCAGAGCCGCTTACCCGGGCGTCATGCAGGCGAATGAGAGAACTGGATACGCGCCCGGTTCAAGCCGCCAGTGTCAGCGGGTCACGCACAAATTGTCTCGGTGAATCAACTCTTCGTACATCACGCTTCCCAGGCGCGCCTGAATTGCTTCCGTCCGTTGGCGGGCAATTGTCATGACTGTTGAAGAATCATAGTTCGTCAACCCACGGGCGAATTCATGGCCCTCCGGATCGATCAGCGAGACGAGTTCCCCTTTCTCGAAACTCCCCTCGACCGAGGCGACGCCAATCGGCAGCAGCGATTTCCCATTGTGTTCCACCGCTTTGACCGCGCCGGTGTCCAGTCGCAGGCGTCCCCGGGGAGTGATGGTGAATCCGATCCAGCGTTTCCAGGCGGGAACCAGCCCCCCTTTGGCCATGAACAGTGTTCCCACGTCCTCTCCTGCCAGAACTTTATCGAGGCTGCGCGGGTCTCGACCGTTGGCGATGATGACACATTCGCCGACAGCAGTGGCCATGCGAACCGCTTCCAGCTTGGTGAACATCCCTCCCGTTCCGCGACTGCTCTTCACATCTTTTGCCAATCCCATCAACTCGTCATCCCAGTGATCCACCAGCGGGATGCGCTGCGATTCCGGCAGACGCGGGTCGCCGTCATAAAGACCGTCAATGACTGAGAGAATCACCAGGACAGGATTCTGCAGCAGGTTGGTGACCATGGCCGCCAGCCGATCATTATCGCCAAACTTGATCTCCCGGACGCTGACGGTGTCATTTTCATTGATGATCGGCACCACCCCGAATTCAAACAGGGTGTGCAGCGTATTGCGGACATTCAGATATCGGTCGCGATGCCGGAAGTCATCCGCGGTCAGCAGTAACTGGGCGGCACGGTAGCCATGTTTCTTCATGGCGTCGTCATAAGTCCGCATGAGATGGGCCTGCCCGGTGGCGGCGGCGGCCTGCAGATGCGGCAAATCCTTGGGGCGACCGCTGAGCCCGAGAAGCCCGATTCCGGCCCCGACCGCTCCGCTGGAGACCAGCACCACTTTGCGCCCAGTCT
>Ga0182739_1003658_pt1 | contig 13258 bp, 2 predicted proteins | sample eDN5th30CBELigBY_FD_128873 | JGI IMG/M metagenome (GOLD analysis project Ga0182739, IMG submission 128873) | Enriched backyard soil microbial communities from Emeryville, California, USA - eDNA 5th pass 30_C BE-Lig BY (version 2) (version 2) | ecosystem: Environmental > Terrestrial > Soil >... | reverse complement strand
GTTGGCGCGGGCGTTGAGCTGGGCGTAGCTCAGGCGCGTCTCGCCGAAGGCCAGCGCCGGGGCATCCGGGGTGCGCTGCACCTGGGCCTCGATCAGTTGCTGGATGCTCTGCTCCAGCGGGTAATGTTCAGCGGTGGCGTTCCACGTGACCAGGGTGCGCTCGCGCTCGGCGGCCGCCAGCAATGGCAGTTCGGCCACCGGTTGTTGCGGTTGCTCGACGATGCCTTGCAGCAGATTGATGAAGTGGGTCGACAGCCGCTCGATGGTCGAGCGCTCGAACAGGTCGGTGTCGTACGCCAGGGAAACCATCAGCCCCTGCGCGGTCTCGCTGGTATCCAGCACCAGGTCGAACTGCGCCGTGGCACTGTCCCAATGCAGCGGCTCGACACGCAGGTCACCCCAGTTCCGCTCGGCGCGCGCAGCGTACTGGTGGTTGAACAGCACCTGGAACACGGGGCTGTGGCTAAGATTGCGTTCCGGTGCCAGGGCCTCGACCAGTTGCTCGAACGGCAGGTCCTGGTGGGCCTGGGCCTGCAGCGCCGCCTGCCGGGTCTGGCGCAACAGGACGTCAAAGCCCTGCCCGCCATCGACCTGGGCACGCATCACCTGGGTATTGACGAAGAAACCGATCAGCCGCTCGGTTTCAGCCCGAGTGCGGTTGGCCACCGGTATGCCGACGCGGATGTCGGCCTGGCCGCTGTAGCGGTGCAGCAAGGCCTGGAACGCTGCCAGCAGCAACATGAACAAGGAAGCATCCTGAGTCTTGGCCAGCTGTTGCAGGCCATGGCTCAGTTCAGCCTCGAGCGGGAAGTCCAGGCGGGCACCACGCAGGCGCCGTTGAGCCGGGCGTGGCCGGTCGAACGGCAGCTCGAGCACGACCTGCTCACCGCCCAGCTGCGCCATCCAGTAATCGAGCTGGCGCGCACGCTCGCCACCGTCTAACCACTGGCGCTGCCAGGCCGCGTAGTCGGCGTACTGCACAGGCAACGGCGCACTGTGTTCGCCGTGGTAGCCCTGCAGCAGCTCTTCGACCAACACCTCCAGGGAGGCGCCGTCGGAAACGATATGATGCTGGACGATAACCAGCACATGATCCTGCTCGCCCATGGCCAGCAACTTGACCCGCAGCAACGGCCCTCGCACCAGGTCGAATGGCGCCCGCACCTGGGCATCGACCCAAGCCGCCAGCGCCGCATCGTCCAGCTCGCCTGGGTGCTCGATCACGATTGGCAGCGCCAGGTGCGGATGAATATGCTGTCGCAGTATCCCCGTGGTGTCATCGAAGGTGGTGCGCAATGGTTCGTGACGGGCGATGACCCGGTCGAATGCCGACTGCAACGCCGACAACTCGAGCGGCCCCCGCACACGCAACGCCGCCGGAACGTTGTAGGCGGCGCTCTGTGGGTCCAGCCGCCAGAGGAACCACTGGCGCTCCTGGGCATAGGACACGGCCATCGCAGGCGTGCGCGGCAATACCGCAATCGCCGCTGCCGCCCCCTGGCCCAGCTCGGCGCAACGGTCGGCGAAGGCCCCCAGGGTCGGCTGCTCGAACAACTGCCGCAGGGTCACTTCGAGCCCGAGCCCTTGGCGAATGCGCGCGATGACCTCGGTCGCCAGCAACGAGTGGCCACCAAGGCTGAAGAAACTGTCGGCAAGGCCGACGCGCTCGACCTGCAAGGCCTGCGCCCAGATCGTCGCCAGTTGTGCTTGCAACGGCGTGCGCGGCGCTTCGTAGACCTGCTGGGCGGCACTGAAGTCCGGCGCCGGCAAGGCCGCGCGGTCGAGCTTGCCGTTGTTGTTCAACGGCAGCCGTTCCAGCACCAGCAGGTGGGCGGGGATCATGTAGTCAGGCAGCGCCTGGCCCAAGGCAGCCCGTACGCCCTGTAGCCAGTCAACGGACGGCGTGGCCTGAGCAGCGACCAGGTAGGCCACCAGTTGGGGCCCGGTCGGCCCGGCGAGGGCCAGCACCGCCGCCTCGCGCACCGACGCCAGCCCTTGCAGGCAGGCCTCGATCTCGCCCATCTCGATACGCATGCCGCGAATCTTCACCTGATGATCGATACGCCCTACGTACTCCAGTACCCCGGCCTGGGTATAACGCGCCAGGTCGCCGCTACGGTACAGGCGTGCGCCACGCTGTTCGGCGAAGGGATCCGGCAGGAAACGCTCGGCGGTCAACCCCGGGCGGTCGAAGTATTGCTGCGCCAGGCAGTTCGGCGCACCGATGCACAGCTCGCCGACGCCATCGCTGGGCAACAGTTGGCCGGCACTGTCCAGCACATACAGCGAGCGGCCGGCGATGGCTTGGCCGATCGGCACGCCATACGCGTCCTGCGCATCTTCGAGGCGGCAGTCATGCACGCTGGAGACCACCGTCGCCTCGGTCGGGCCATAGGTGTTGACCAGGCTGATCCCGCCCAGCCCCGCCGCATGCCACAGGCGCAACCCTTCCACCGACATGGCCTCGCCGCCCACGTGCACCTGACGCAGCTTGCCCAGGCCGTGGCCTGGCCGCGCCGCGCAAGTCTTGGCCAGCATGTGCCAGTAGGCGGCCGGCAGGTCGGCCAGGGTCACGCCCTGCTCGACAATCAACCGCGCCAGCTGATCGGCGTCCCACAGTTCCTCGCCACGCATGATCAGCGCGGCGCCGACGCACAGTGGCGGATAGCACTGCTCGACGAAGCCGTCGAAACTGAAAGTGGCGAACTGCAGCACCCGGTCGTCGCGCTCAAGGCGGGAGTAGCCGGTGGCGCTGTAGCTGAACTCGCGCAGTGCCGCATGACTGATCGCCACCCCCTTCGGGCGCCCGGTGGAACCGGAGGTGTAGATGACATAGGCGAGCTGCTCGGCGGCGACCTGCACATCCGGGTCGTGGTCGCCACACTGCGCGACCTGCTCGCCCAACATCCCCAGCTCCAGGCGGCGCAGCCCCGCCGGCAGCGCCAACTCGACCAGCAGGCCGTCGTCGCACAACAACAGGTCCAGACGGCTGTCCTCGATCATGTAGGCCAGCCGCTCATGCGGATACTGCGGATCCAGCGGCACATAGGTCGCGCCGCTCTTGAGCACGGCAAGCAGGCTGACGATCAGCTGCGGGCCACGGCGCAGGGCCAGGCCGACACGCTGGCCAGGGCGTACACCCTCAGCGATCAGTGCATGCGCCAGGCGATTGGCCTGGCCATCGAGCTGGCCATAGCTCAGGCGCAGCTCGCCACATTGCAAGGCCAAGGCCTGTGGCTGGCGCGCGGCCTGTGCCGCGATACGCTGGTGAACCAGTTCCTGGCTCGGCAACGCCAGTGCGCGGCCTTGGCTGAAGCCAAGCACCTCGGCCTGCCCCTGATCGTCGAGCAGGCCCAGCGCGCCTACCGGCGCCGCCGGCGTGGCGACCATCTGCGCCAGCACCTGACGTAGCCCGGCGCACAGCTGACCCACCTGCTCTGCCGCGAACAGCGCAGGGTCGTAGCCGAACGCCAGGCTCACCCCATCACCGAGCTCGATGCCGATGGTCAGCGGGTAGTGGGTGCGCTCGTGATTGCTCACCGCGCCGAAACGCAGGCCGGCAGGCGCGCCCTGGCGCAGCGCCTCGGCCACCGGGAAGTTCTCGAACACCAGCAGGCTGTCGAACAGCGCCGCGCCCTGCTGGCCAGCCCACCCCTGGATGGCATACAGCGGCACATGCTCGAATTCACGCAGGCCCAGGTTGAAGTCCTGCACGTCGGCCAGGTAACCGGCCACCTGGCGATCAGGCGCGGCATCGATCAGCACCGGCAAGGTATTGATGAACAACCCGAGCTGGTCGTCGATGCCCGGCAATGGCGCCGAGCGTCCGGACACCGTGGCGCCGAAGGCCACGCAGGCTTGCCCGGTCAGGCGCTGTAGCAACAGGCCCCAGGCCGCCTGGAACAGCGTGTTCAAGGTCACCTTGTGCTGACGGGCAAAACGCTCCAGTTCGGCGGTCTGCGCGGCGTCGAGGCGGGCGAGGTACTCACCCTCGCCTTGCGCGTCGGCGGGGCGACGCAGGGCCTGGGCGAGCAGCGTCGGCGCCTGCAAGGCGCCGAGACGGGCTTTCCAGAAACGCTCGCCGGCACTGGCGTCCTGGCGTTGCAGCCACGCCAGGTAATCATGGAAACGGCCGGCCGGCGCTGACGTGCGCTCGCCGACGTAGTGCTGGATCACCTGGGCCAGTAGCTGGGCATTGCTCCAGCCATCCAGGAGGATGTGATGGCAGGTGTAGACCAGGTGCCAGTCGTCGGCCCCGGTACGCACCAGCAGCAGCCTGAACAAGGGTGCGCGGGACAGGTCGAAACCCGCCTCGTGCTCGGCCCGAGCCAGTGCATCGAGGTCTGCCGCAGGTTCGTCGACGATGCGCAGCGGCAGTGGCAACTGACGCTGGACGATCTGGTGGGCACTGTCCAGGCCCTGCCAGTGAATGCTGCTGCGCAGGATCTCGTGGCGCGCCAGGGCCGCCTGCCAGGCCTCGCCGAAGCGTTCCAGGTCCAGGCCGCCGATATCCAGGCGCAACTGGTTGATGTAGGCGCCGCCCTGGGTTTCATACAGCGAGTGGAAGAACATGCCCTGCTGCATGGGCGACAACGGGTAGAGGTCTTCGATCTCGTGGCCGGGCACCGGCAATGCATCCAGTTGCGCCTGAGTAATGCGCGCCAACGGGAAGTCCGACGGCGACGGTTGCCCGACAGGCACGCCCAGGCAGTGCTCGATGAGCGCCTCCAGCTCCTGGTCATAGGCCGTGGCCAGCGCCTGGATCGTGTCGGTGTCGAACATCGCCAGGCTGAAGCCCCATTGCAGCGACAGCTCGCCGTTGTAGACCTGTCCTTCCAGGGTCAGCCAGTTGGCCAGCGGCGCGTCCGGGTCCTGGCCGTCGCCACCGCGCTCGGTGGCCGGCGCCAGCAAGGCCTGGGCATCGAACTGGCTGTCGAACTGGCCCAGATAGTTGAAGGTGATGCGCGGCGCGTCGAGCGTCGCCAGGGCCTCGCGCACCGAGGCGTCACCCAGGTAACGCAGTACGCCGTAGCCCATGCCTTTGTCCGGCACCGCGCGCAGCTGTTCCTTGATGGCCTTGATCGAGTCGCCATGATCGGCACGTGGGGCCAGGCGCAGCGGATAGAGGCTGGTGAACCAGCCGACGCTGCGGGTCAGGTCGATGCCGTCGAACAGCTCTTCGCGGCCATGCCCCTCCAGCTGCACCAGCGCCGCCTGGCTGCCGCTCCATTGGCAGATGACACGTGCCAGGGCGGTCAGCAGCAGGTCGTTGACCTGGGTGCGATAGGCTGCAGGCGCGACCTGCAGCAACTGACGGGTGCGCTCGCGGGACAGACGCGACGCCAGTTTGGCCCCATGGCGGTTGCTCACCGGCGCGTCCGGCCTGTCGCACGGCGGTGCGCCATCGCCGCGCTGCGCTTGCCAGTAGGGCAATTGTCCGAGGAACGCCGGCACCTGCTCGTGCAGTTGCGCAGACCAGGCCTGGTAGCTGCTGGTGCGCGGCGCCAGCGACAGCGGCTGCCCGGCCAGGCGCTGGGCATAAGCCTGCTCCAGGTCCTCCAGGAGAATACGCCAGGACACGCCGTCGACCACCAGGTGGTGGATGACCAGCAACAGGCGCTGCTCGCCTTGCGGCAAGTCGACCAGCATGGCGCGCAACAGCGGTCCACTGCCCAGGTCGAGGCTGCGCTGGGCATCGTCGCAGAGCGTCGTCAGCGCCTGGGCATCCGCAGCCTGGCGCTGCCACAGCTCGACCTGCGGGACCGGCGCGCCATACTGCTGCCGCCAGCCTTCGGCGGCGGGCTCGAAGCGCAGCCGCAGGGCGTCATGGTGGTTGACCACATCGCCCAAGGCATCGACCAGCGCCTGGGCCTGCAACGGTTGCCGGGCGCCGAGCAGCAATGATTGATTCCAGTGCTGGCGGACCGCAATGGCCTGTTCGAAGAAATGTCGCTGCACAGGGCTAAGCGCCACCTCGCCGGTGGCCGGCGCCTGCTCAACCGTCAACGATGGCTGGCGTCCGACCGCGCCGGCCAGGCCGCGCACGGTCTGGAACTGGAACAGGTCGCGCGGGCTGAACTGCAGGCCCTGGCGTCGAGCGCGGCCAACCACCTGGATGGCGATGATCGAATCGCCGCCCAGCTCGAAGAAGTTGTCGTCCAGACCGACCTCGGCCACGCCCAGCACCTCGCTCCAGACCTGCGCCAGGGTACGCTGCACATCGGTTTGCGGCGCCACGTAGGCGCCGCGCGGAGCGGCATCCGGTTGCGGCAGGGCCTTGCGGTCAAGCTTGCCGTTGGGGGTCAGCGGGAAGTGCTCCAGCGGCATCAGGTGGCTGGGCACCATGAATTCCGGTAGTGCCTGCAGCAGCCAGTCCTTAAGCCCTTGCTGCCAGCCGTCTGGCGTTTCGTCGAGCACCAGGTAGGCCACCAGTTGCTTGCCGTCCAGCGCCAACACCACGGCCTCGCGCACCCAGGCATGCTGGGCCAGGCACGCCTCGATCTCGCCCAGTTCGATGCGCAGGCCACGGATTTTCACTTGATGATCGAAACGCCCCAAGTACTCGATCACGCCATCCACACGCTGGCGAACCCGGTCGCCGGTACGGTACAGACGCTGTCCGGCAACGAAGGGGTCGGCAACGAAGCGCTCGGCGGTCAACCCCGGACGCCGGTGGTAACCACGGGCCAGGCCAATGCCACCCAGATAGAGTTCGCCGGCAACGCCCGGCGCCACCGGCTCGAGGCCAGCATCGAGCACATAGGTGCGGATGTTGGCGATGGGCTGGCCGATGGGCACGCTGTCGCGGCCTTCGTCGATGCAGGTCCAGTGCGTGACGTCGATAGCCGCCTCGGTGGGGCCGTAGAGGTTGTACAGCGCCGCCGCCGGTAGCTTGCCGAACACCTGCAGCTGCGCGTCCACCGGCAATGCCTCGCCGCTGCAGACGATGCGGCGCAGGCTGTCGCAGGTCTCGACACCGGGCTCGTGGATGAAGGCCTGGAGCATCGAGGGCACGAAATGCAGGGTGCTGACCTGATGGCGACGAATGGTCTCGATCAGGCGCGTCGGATCCCGGTGGTCACCGGGTGCGGCCACGGCCAGCCGAGCACCGGTCATCAGCGGCCAGAAGAACTCCCAGACCGAGACGTCGAAGCTGAACGGGGTCTTCTGCAGCACCGTGTCACCGGCGCCCAGGCCATAGGCTTCCTGCATCCAGTGCAGGCGGTTGGCCAGGGCTTCATGGCTGTTGCCGGCGCCTTTCGGCCGGCCGGTGGAGCCGGAGGTATAGATGACATAGGCCAGCTGCCGTGGGTCGTTCGCCACCTGGGGCGGGCTGTCTGGCTGGTCGTCCAGCGTCAGTTGGTCCAGGGCGATGCACTGCACGTCACCGGGCACCGGCAGGCTGCCCTGCAGCGCCTGCTGGGTCAGCAGCAGGCGAATGCCGCTGTCCTCGATCATGTAGGCCAGGCGCTCCTCGGGGTATTCCGGATCCAGCGGCACGTATGCCGCACCGGCCTTGAGGATCGCCATCAGCCCGACGACCATTTCTACGCTGCGCAGCACGCTGATACCCACCAGGCTGTCGGCTCCGGCGCCTTGCACACGCAGGAAGTGAGCCAGGCGGTTGGCGCGGGCATCGAGCTGCGCATAGCTGAGCGCGGTATCACCGAACACCAGCGCCGGGGCGTCTGGCGCGTGGCGCACCTGATCCTCGAACAGCTGGTGCACGCCGCGCCGGAGCGGATAATCGCGGGCGGTGGCGTTCCAATCCTCCAGCACTGTGCGACGGCTGGCGTCATCGAGCATCGGCAGCTGCCACAGCGCGCTGTGCGGCTGGCTGACCAGGGCCTGCAGCAGGGCCTGCCAGTGTGTCGCCATGCGTTCGATGGTGGCGGCCTGGAACAGGTCGCTGGCGTAGGTGAAGGCGGCGTGCAGGGTGCCACCCTGCTCGTAGGTGTCCAGGCTCAGGTCGAACTGGGTGGTGCGGCTGCGCCATGCCAGGGGCGACAGTTGCAGCCCCGAGGCCAGGGTCACGGTGGCCAGGTCGGCGACTTGCGGCTGGTGGTTGTACATCACCTGGAACAGCGGCGCATGGCTCAGGCTGCGCTCGACCTTGAGCGCCTCGACCAGGCGTTCGAACGGCAGGTCCTGATGCGCCTGGGCACCTAGTACGACCTGCTTGATGCCTTGCAGGTAGGCCAGCACATCGAGGTGCGCGTCCGGCCGCACACGCAACACCTGGGTGTTGACGAACAAACCGATCAGCCCTTCGACTTCGGCGCGGTTGCGGTTGGCCACCGGGCTGCCGATACGCAGGTCGGGCTGGCCGGTATAGCGTTGCAGGAGCAAGCCGAACGCGCCAAGCATGACCATGAACGGCGTGAGGTTATGCTGGCGGGCGAAGCCGCGCAGCCGCTCGGCCAAGGCCGCATCGACCGCGAACGAGCGGCGCTCGCCGCTGAAGCTCGGGGTCGCCGGACGGGCATTATCCAAGGGCAGCTCGAGCACGGGCTGCTCATCGCCCAACTGCGCCTGCCAGTACGCCAGCTGCCGTGCCAGTTCGCCGGCTTCCAGCCAGCGGCGCTGCCATAGGGCATAGTCGACGTACTGGATCGGCAGGTCCGGCAGTTGCGGCGCATGGCCAGCGGCGAAGGCGTCGTAGCAGCGGCTGAACTCGTCGATCAGCACGTTCATCGACCAACCGTCGGAAACAATGTGATGCAGGGTCAACAGCAGCACATGTTCCTGCTCGGCCAGGCGCAGCAGACGCACGCGCAGCAGCGGCCCTTGCGCCAGGTCGAATGGACGCAATGACTCGGCCTCGGCTTCTGCACGCACCTTCGCTTCGCACTCGGCCTCATCCCACTGACGCAGGTCGACACGCTCGATCAAGGCCTCGCCGACCGGGCGATGGACCTGGAGCAGACTGTCGTCAGGCTGGACCTCGAATACTGTGGTCAGGCTCTGGTGACGCGCCAGCAGGCTGGAGAACGCCTGCTCCAGCGCGGACTCGTCCAGTTGCCCGGTCAGACGTACCGCGCCTGGCAGGTTGTAGGCGCCGCCCTGGGGGTCCATCTGCCAAAGTACCCACATGCGCTGCTGGGCATAGGATAACCCTTGGCGGTCCGGCGCCTGGACCCCGGCCGGAATGGGGAACTGGGAAAAGTCGATGCCCTCCCTGGCCAGGGTCTCGAGGAACACGCCGCGTTTCTCCTGCGGCAGTTCAATGAAACGGCGGGCCAGTAGCAGGGACTTTTCGGCATTCATCAGATTGCTTCCGTACGAGTGAGGTATCGGGCGGGGCCCGGCTATCCCTACGAAACGGATACAACCTGAAAAAAATTAATGCCACCGCGCCCCTGACGGCAGTTGCAGACACACCACATTCCACGGCCAGCCATTCGATTTATCTCACTCATCGTTGTCGGTGAATTTCTGGGTCAATCTCGGGCGTGGCTGACAAGCCAACAGCGAGGCGTTAATTTGCCGTCGCGGCGGCTCGTTTACCGAGAAAGCCGCCCTGCAAGAGGACCTTCGCATGTCCAGCCCCGCCCGCATCACCCAGGCACTCCAGCAAGGCCTGCGCCGCCTGGTCGGCAGCCACAGCCCGGCTGCCAGCGCCTACCGCCTGTTCGACCTACAGCTCAAGCAACGCATCACCCTTTCCCCATCACTTGCACGCCTGGTGTTCACCGGCCCGGATGTGGCCCAGATGGCCACCCTGGCCCCCGACCAACGGGTCAAGCTGTTCTTTCCCGCCCCAGATGGTTCGCTGCCTGTACTTCCCGCCGATGCCCACTGGAAAACTGCGCACAGCGCCTTGCCGCCAGCACAGCGCCCACCCATGCGTACCTACACCATCCGCGCGCTGCGTCGGGAAGCACTGGAAGTCGATGTAGATTTCGTGCTGCATGGCGTCAACGGCCCTGCTTCGGCTTGGGCCAGCCATGCCCAGGTGGGTGACCGCCTGCAGATGGTCGCGCCCAACCTGGCCTATGCCGGCGACCCCGGCGGTTATGAATGGAAGCCACCCCAGGGGGTGCGCAACGTACTGCTGGTGGGTGACGAAACGGCACTTCCGGCGATTGCCGGCATCCTTGAGCAACTGGCAGAGACCCTGCCCGAGCTTGCGGTGCAGGCGTTCATCGAGGTGCCGTTGGAAGCTGATTGCCTGGATCTGCGCCATGGCGATGCCACCGAACTGCATTGGCTGCCGCGCGATCTGCTGGGCTGCGCGCATGGCCAGGCCATGCAGCATGCCGTGCGCGAACTGGCCAGCCTGCCACAGGAGCCTGCCGCACCACGGGCGAAGCTGGAAGAAGTGGACATCGACACACGGATCTTGTGGGAACAGGCCAGTAGCACTAGCAGTGCGTTCCATGCCTGGGTCGCGGGGGAATCGGCGACGGTAATGGATATTCGCCGGTATCTGATCAAGGAGCGCGGGCTGCAACGAGAGTGCCTGACCCTGATGGGTTATTGGCGGGCCGGGCGGACCTTTGATTGACTTGAGATAGCCTGGGGGCGCTTTGCGCCCCCGGCAATGGTTCAGACTGCCGCGATCAACGCCTCGGCAAACCGCTGCGCCACCTCGTCGATCTGCTCGCCACTGATAATCAACGGCGGCAGGAAACGCACCACCGCCCCATGTCGCCCACCCAACTCCAGGATCAGGCCGCGCTTGAGGCACTCGCGCTGCACCTTAGGCGCCAGGTCGCGGTTAGCCGGCGGGTGGCCCAGCGCATCAGGCTGGCCTTGTGGGTCGACCAGTTCCACCCCGAGCATCAGCCCACGCCCGCGAATGTCACCCAACTGCGGATAGTCCTGCTGCAACTGCAGCAGGTGCTTGCGCAAGCGCAGCCCCATAGCCTCGGCATGTTCGGCCAGGCGATGCTCGACCAAGTAATTGATCACCGCCGAACCCGCGGCCATGGCCATCTGGTTGCCACGGAAAGTGCCAGCATGTGCGCCCGGCTTCCAGGTATCCAGCCAGTCGCGGTACACCACCACCGCCAACGGCAGGGCGCCGCCAATGGCCTTGGACAGCGTGACCACGTCCGGGACGATGCCGGCATGTTCGAAGGCGAACATGCGCCCGGTGCGGGCAAAGCCGCTCTGGATCTCGTCGATGATCAGCGCCACACCGGCCTGCTCGGTGATACGGCGCACACCCCTGAGCCATTCGATATCGGCCGGGATCACACCACCCTCGCCCTGCACCACCTCAAGGATCACCGCCGCCGGCAGCGGCACGCCGCTTTCCGGATCGAGCAGCAGGTTTTCCAGGTAATGCAGGTTGGCCTTGACCCCGGCTTCGCCGCCCAAGCCGAACGGGCAGCGGTAGTCGTACGGGTAAGGCATGAACTGCACGCCGTTGCCGAGCAAGGCCCCCAGTGGCTGTTTCGGCCCATGGCTGCCCATCAGGCTCAGCGCGCCTTGGCTCATGCCATGGTAGGCGCCCTGGAAGGCCAGCACGGTGCTGCGGCCGGTGGCGGTGCGCACCAGCTTGAGCGCAGCCTCGACTGCATCAGTGCCGGTCGGGCCACAGAACTGCACCTTGGCCTCGCGACGCAGCGCCTCGGGCAGGATGCCGAACAGGTCCTGGACGAAGCGGTCCTTGACCGGGGTGGTCAGGTCCAAGGTGTGCAGCGGCAACTCGTCAGCCAGCACCCGCTGGATCGCCTCGACCACCACCGGGTGGTTGTGGCCCAATGCCAGGGTGCCGGCACCGGCCAGGCAGTCGATGAACTGGCGGCCTTCGACGTCTTCGACGTGGATGCCACGGGCGCGCCTGAGCGCCAGCGGGATACGCCGCGGGTAGCTGCGGGCGTTGGATTCCTGCTGTTGCTGGCGTTGCAGCAAAGGCGAATCGGTGAATTCGTACAAGGGTTGCGGCACGCTGGCCGGCACAACCCGGGCAAGGCTGGAAGCGGTGGACATGGGTAAATCCTCGCGAGCAAGCGGATGGGCGGTTATCGCTTTGGAAACGCTTGAGTGGGGGGAGGATTTAGCGGTTGTTACGCGATTTTATTTTTGTCTGTGCCGGCCCTTTCGCGGGTAAACCCGCTCCTACAACAACCACACCGCCCGCGTAGGAGCGGGTTCACCCGCGAAGAGGCCAGCACAGGCAAACCCACCCCCAAAGACCGCCACCCGCCCGTAGGAGCGGGTTCACCCGCGAAGAGGCCAGCACAGGCAAACCCACCCCCACAGACCGCACCGCCCGTAGGACCGGGTTCACCCGCGAAGAGGCCAGCACAGGCAAACCCGCCCCCACAGACCGCACCGCCCGTAGGACCGGGTTCACCCGCGAAGAGGCCAGCACAGACGATAAACATCAATGCCCAGGACGCGCCGGTACCTGCAACAAAACCCGCAAGCCGTCACTACGGCTGTCAAAGCGCAGGCTACCGGCACATCGCTGCACGATCGCCTGCACAATCGCCAGCCCCAATCCGCAACCACCACTCTGCCCATTGCGCCAGAAGCGCTCGGTCAGGTGCTCCAGGTCCGCTTCAGCAATACCTGGCCCATGGTCACGCACCATGAAGCCCACCTGGCCGTCCGCCATCTGCACCTCCAGCTCTACAGCTTCATCGCCGCCATGACGCAAGGCGTTGTCCAGCAGGTTGCGCAGCGCTGCCACCGCCAATGGAGCCGGCATCCCCAGGTAAATTTGCGTCGCCTCCTCTGGCAAACGCAACACGATACGCCGGTTGTCGCCGCCGCCGGCATCCTGCACCGCCTGACGGGCCACCTGCTCGGCGCTGCACTGCACGCCATCCTCGAACGACAGGCTGCCTTCCACCCGCGCCAGCATCAGCAACTGCTCAAGCGTGCGGTGCATGCGGTCGGTGCCCTGCTCGGCATGCACCAGCGCCTGCTCGCGCACCGCACCGTCGGTCATGCGCGCCACCTGCAGGTGGGTCTTGATCGCGGTCAGCGGGCTGCGCAGTTCATGCGCGGCATCGTCGGTCAGGCGCCGCTCACGCTCGAGGGTCTGGGCAATGCGCAGGAACAGCTGGTTCTGGGTCTCCAGCAACGGCTGCAACTCGCTGGGCATGCCCGCCACCTGCAGCGGCTCGACACTGTCCGCACGCCTGCGGCGCAACGCATCGCGCATGCGGTTGAGCGGCTCCAGGCCCTTGCCAAGGCCGATCCACAACAGCCCCAGGCTGCCGAGCAGGGCCATCAGTACCGGCGCCGATGCCGCCAGCAGAATCGACTGGTTCAGCGCCTCGCGCTCCATGTGCCGGTC